>Ga0222650_1000099_pt1 | contig 78060 bp, 76 predicted proteins | sample AntAcemetagen367_FD_179820 | JGI IMG/M metagenome (GOLD analysis project Ga0222650, IMG submission 179820) | Saline water microbial communities from Ace Lake, Antarctica - #367 | ecosystem: Environmental > Aquatic > Non-marine Saline and Alkaline > Saline | place: Antarctica: Ace Lake... | reverse complement strand
TGGCGGTATTCGTTGGCTTCCCTCATAACCAGTCGAGCCCGATGTCTTTCCAGGTGCTTTGGTGGATGGGCGCGCCGGTGGAGATGAAGTCGAGCCCTAAGTCACCGAGTTGAGACAAGTTTGCAAGGGTGATGCCGCCGCTGGCTTCGGTGCTGGCGCGGCCGTCGATGATTCGGACGGCCTCTTTGAGCTCGAGCGGGCTGAAGTTATCCAGCAGGATGATGTCGGCGCCGGCTTCGAGTACGGGGGGAATTTGCTCGAGGGTATCGACTTCGACTTCGACTGCGAGGTGCTCAAAGGTGCTGACCGCTAGGGCGACTGTTTGGGTGAGGCGGTTGCCGCCAGTCGCACCTGCCACGGCAAGGTGATTATCCTTAAGCAAGACGCGGTCAAAGAGGCCGATGCGGTGATTATAGCCGCCCCCGCAGGCGAAGGCGTATTTCTGGAGCACGCGGTAGCCGGGTAGCGTCTTGCGGGTGTCGAGCAGGGCGGTGGGGCTGCCTTCAAGCGCATCGACGTAGAGCCGGGTGAGCGTGGCAATGCCGCTGAGGTGCTGGAGGAAGTTGAGGATGACGCGCTCAGCTTGGAGGAGCGGCGCGGAGGGGCCGCTGAGGATGCCGATGCTGTCGCCCTTACCCACGAGTTGACCGTCTTCTGCCTGCGCCTCGAACTGGCAGCCTTGCCCATAGCTATCGAGGACGGTTTGCACGAGGCCGAGACCGCAGAGCACAAGCGGCTCGCGGGCAGTGAGCTGGGCGCGTCCGGTGGCACCTTCGGGCATGAGCGCGGTGGTGACGTCGCCGAGGCGCGTGGGGCGGTGGGCGAGTCCCGCGCCGGCGAGGTCTTCGATCTTGGCGAGACCGACGAGTTGGCGCAAGTAGTCGGGGTCGAGATCTTGCCAATCGAGGCGGTTTTGAAAAGTGTGTTTCGAGTAGCGGGCTTGGTAACTCATGTATAATTAGTCGTAAGATTGGACTTGGCTGACTTTACCGGTTTGGCGGTCGAAGACGACTCGCTTGAGCAGCTTCGTATTATTGGGGCTGACACCGACGCCGGTGCCGATACCGACGCCGCTACCGCCTGTGCCAATGCCGCCGCCGAGTGAGACTCCGAGGGACGGCTTTAGCTGGCGGTATTCCCAAGCGATCTGTTTACCAGCGGCTGAGTCGACAGTCGCCTCGCGGCTCGGGTCGCCCAGTGCCATGCGCACCATGTCTTGATCGAAGCCGACAGCGATCTGCCCGGTGCGGATCAATTTCCGCTCGCCAGGGGTGTAGGTATTGAACTGCGCTTCGTTTTGGCTGATGCGCTGGCTCTTGGTCGTGCCGCAGGCAGTGAAGAGGAGCGCGAGCGCAGCAAGGGTGAGGGTGGCGAGTATTTTCATGTTATAGTTTGATCGGTTTTGAAGAGCAATTGCCAGAGAGCCAATCGGTGAGTGCAACATCGCTCAGTCTAGAGGAAGCTAGAGCTAGTATTTGTAGGGCGGCTTCTTCCTCGGTAGCTTCTAGCTGCAGACCATTAATGCCGAGAAAAGTGTAGGCAGTGAGGAAGCCTGTGCGTTTATTGCCATCGAGGAAAGGGTGATTCTTGACGATGCCGGATGCATAGGCGGATGCGAGCGCGAATAAGCCTGGCTCATCGTGGTGAAAAAGTTGTTTAGGCTTATTCAGTGTCGAATCGAGCAGCCTTGGCTTGCGGATACCGTCGATACCGCCGAATCGGGCGAGCGAGGCGGCATGCATTGCGAATACGGCTTCTTTGGGGAGCCAGTGTGGTTCCTTCATTTCGCTAATTCGCGGAGAGTGCTACGATAGCGCGCCATGCCTTCTTCGGCCACACGCATAATGTTTTCAAAGCCCGGACGTTCAGGGTTGATCTGGAGCGAGTTGTTGGGTGCCTCCGTCAAGTAGACGGTGGCGCCTTCCTCTACTTTGAGTGCCTGGAGCGCTTCTTTGGGGAGGACGATGCCGAGGGAGTTGCCGATTTTGCGAACTTTAGTTTCGATAGCCATCAGTGGTAACAAATGTTATTACTGGGGAGTTGTCAATATACGAAAGAAACCTTGTAACAGCCCACTACGGCAGGGACTCGACGCGGAAGCCACCTCTGAGATCGCCGAGTTCGAAGCCGGTGTACTTTGGCTAGCTGACTTTCGTAGCGCACGCCGATGGAGAGGATGACGGTGCGCGGGGAATTGGGTTGCACAGGAGGGAGGTCGATCAGTTTCGCTTTTGAGTTACGCAGAGAACGTGAGTACCAGCAGCGGGCGTAATCTATTAAATGGCTGCTTATGGAGCTAGTCTTGAATGGCACCAACCTAAGGAACACATAGGATTCACTACTTTGCGTTAGAGCCGCCAACCACCTAAGGGAAGTTGAATACGATCGAGATTGGAATTACGCCCTTTACTTCGGCAGGTCGAACTCCGGCGCGTCGTTGAGCTCGCTGTGAGTTTCGAGGTTCTTAAGCTTTACTTTGAGTTCGAAGAGGTCGGTGCGGCGGTCGAGGCGGGGGGTGACGGAGCCGCTGGCGCGCGAGCGGTAGAGGTCTTCGGTGTCGACATCTGTTACGAGGAGTGTTTCCACATTGGAATCGGCGATGGCTTGAATCCCATCGCGGGCGAACTCGAAGTCCGACGGTGTGAAGACGGCGGCTTGGCCGTAGTGAATATCCATGGCGGGCACACTTGGTAGATTTCCAATAATACCAGACGTCGCGACGAAGATTTGATTTTCAATGGCGCGCGCTTCGGCGCACTTGCGGACTCGTAACATGGCGTGTCTATCATCGGTGCAATAAGGCACAAAGAGGATTTCCACGCCCTCGTCGGCGAGGTAGCGGCTGGCTTCGGGGAACTCTACGTCGTAGCAGATTTGCACGGCGATCTTGGCCTTCGGGGTGGGCAGCACGATGAGTTCGTTGCCGCCGGAGATGCCCCAATAGCGCTTTTCAGACGGGGTGATATGGAGCTTGGGTTGCGCAATGTAGCGACCATCGGGGTCAAAAATAAGGCATTCGTTTTGCAACTTATCTCCGTGCCGGATGGGGTGGCTGCCACCGATGATGTAGAGGCCATACTTAATGGCCATGCGGGACATCAGGTCGATGAACGGCTCGGTAAATTCGTCGGCCAGTTTGCGGATGCCGTCAATCGGGGGGAGCGGCTCGATAAAGGAGAGGAGTTGCACCGAGAAGAACTCGGGGAAGAGCAAAAAGTCGGCGCGGTAGTCGGCGGCGGTCTCGACGAAGTACTCCACCTGATTGGCAAAGTCCTCGAAGCTATCGATCTTGCGCACCTTGTATTGCACGCAGGCGATGCGCACTTTGGAAGAGGGCTCGACTGGGGTGTAGTCCGGGTTGAGCCACTCGATCAGGCTGGCGTTATTGAGGCTCTGCGGGTCGGTGATGTAGTTGTTTAAAATGCCGCGCACGGTGAAGCCCTCGCGTAGTTGAAAACTCAAGACACGGTCGCGCAGCTGACCATCGATCACTTGCTTCACATAGGCGTCGAGTGAGAGCTCATCGGCCATCTCGGCGTAGCTGGAAAGCCGACCGCCGGCAAGAATGCGGCGCAGGTTGAGGCTTTTGCACAAGCGGCGGCGTGCCTCGTAGAGCGCTGCCCCGATGCCGCAACCTTGGCAGTCGGGGTCGACATACACATCCGCGCCGTAGAGCGTGTCGCCGCTGGAATCGTGATTGTGAAAGTAGCCACCGTCGGTTATACCGGCATAAGTGTGTGGGCGGTAAGGGTCGCGGTGCGCGGCGATGATCAGTGAGGCGACAGCGCCCACGATCTGGCCGTCGACTTCCGCCAGCAGCTGGCCTTGGGGGAAAATTTTAAGGTGGTTTCGCAACTGGCGCTGGCTCCAGACGACGTTCTCTTCCGCCATCAGGGGGAAAGCTTTTTTATTGAGCACGATGAGTCGGGCCAGATCTTCTGGCTCGACGGGTCGGATGTGAAAGGTGCCTTGCTTACCTTGGAAATCGAATGGACGCATAAATTTATGAGGGTCAGTGTGTTTGCCGAATGGGTCAGTTGACTGGCTCCAATTGATAAAGACGCGCTTAACATGCAATGTAATTACATATTAACTCGGCGGGTCTCGAAGTCGGCAATTTTAGCAGGATCGGCTTTTAGTTTGCTGGTTAAGGCTCTTCGGGCTTAGTAAGCGCAGGTTTTAACCACCCGTTCGAGCCGCTCATTAGAGCACACGGAGAACACAGAACGATGCAATCGCATTGAGGCTTGGGAGGGCGGATGTCCCATCCGCAGTGCGTTGGCCTGGCGGGGGAGGTGGTGTTATGGCACGGCTTCGATGATCAGAGCTGGGTGGTGCTGGCTGAACCGCCCCTGTCGGGCGCTGCGATTGGGACAATCGCCCTCCCGCTTGTCGGCGGCCGCGATTGGGACAATCGCCCTCCCGCTTGCAGGCCACTGCGCTTGGGACAGGTCGCGCCCCTAGGTTTATGGTTTACTGTTGCGCCGCTTCCCACGTAGCGCGTCGCTCGTCCGAAAAGCCGGGGATGCGGCCTTCGTCGAAGTCCATCATGTCCATGACGCTGTCTATTTTTCCAATCATTTCGGGGGTGCCCATGTTGGTGAGTGCTTCGGCTAAAAATTCGCGACCGGCGACGGTTTGTCCCTTGTGGGTGACTTCTCGGTTCCACTCGACGACTTTGAGGTCTTCGGGAAAGATCTCGCCGAGCAGTTGATCGAGGAGGATCTCGTCGTCGCCGGCTTGAAGGACGGCATCGACGACCTCTTTCGGCTCGACACCGAGGTGCATACACAGAAAACGATCAAAGCCGCGGCAGAAGTTCTTCTGATAGGACTTTGGTAGCTCGTCCGCGAGGTGCTTGCGCGCCTTGGCGATGAAGCGCGGCAAGTGTAGTAGCCCGCATGGGTGCGGCTCGAAGGGGGAGGGCAGGTCGAAGCAGATTTCGCCGGTAGGGCCGAGGTCGGTTTCTGTCATGTGGGTGCTTAGCTATCTGTTTTGCGCTTCACGATGGAGTAGCGCGATGTGAATTCGAGTGTGCGGTCGTCGGTCGTGATTTCCAGCAGGATCTTTTGGCCTTTCTTCGGAAGCACCTCACAGATGATGAGATTTGGGGTCTTGCCCCCTTGATAGCTAATCGCTTGGCCGTGCAGCACGCCACCGTTAGCGCCTAGTTCTACCATACTTAAATTGAGCGGTAGCACGATTTTACCTCTGTCGTTTTTCGACTGCAAGAGCGGCACTTCGATGGTGTACTCGCCGACGAGGTTGTCGCCCTCAGGCTTCAGATCGCTGACAGAGAGCTTGATCGAGGCGATGCTGACGCGCGATTTGGCATCCTCGATCCGAAAGACTGAGCCATCCCAAGTCGCTCGTTCTTCGGCAGTGAGCCGCACCTGCGCCGATGCTTCCCCCGCCGATGCGGCAATGGAAAAAAACAGCACCGAACAAGCGGCGATGAGTAAAGTGAAGTGGCGAAACATGCTGACTAGATCGCGGCAGTTTGCAGATTTGTCAAACCTCTGGAGGTAAGTTGGAGGTAAGTTGTGATCAGCTCAATAGCCCAAGGCTAGACCTGCTCGGCGCGGGTCGGCAGCGCCTTCCAGCCAGCCGTCTGCGTTGACGCGGATGGCTTGCACTGATCCAGCCGCTTGCGCATCGACCATTTTAAAGCCGCGCTCTGCTAGCTCTGTGCGCAGTGCCTCATCGCGGAAAAGGGGAGATTCCATTTCGGGGCGTCCGTTGCGACCGATCACCCGGGGCGCGTTGATTGCGCCTTGCAGGTCGAAATCAAATATCAGCGTATTGAGTAGTGCGTTGAAGACGACTCCTATGATGCGACTACCCCCAGGGGAGCCCATCACCATGTGCGGTTCGCCTTCTTTGAGCACGATAGTGGGGCTCATGCTGGAGCGCGGGCGCTTGCCTCCTAGATCATTGGCCGCCTGGCCGAGAGCGGTGCGGCGTGGCAGTAGCCCCGCAGTCGGGCGGTTGGCGGCCAGCTCGCCGTCTGCATCATGCAGACTGGAGTTGAAATCAGTCAGTTCATTGTTGAGCAAAAACCCACGCCCAGCGACAGTCACACCTGAGCCGAAATGTTGCTCTAGCGTGGAAGTGATGGAGACCATATTGCGCTCGCGATCGACGACGGAGAAATGAGTGGTGGAAACACTTTCGTGCAGCATCAAGCCCTGTCCAACGGTCGACTCACTAACTCCTGCGGGCGCTCCCGGAGCGATGGGTGTGGGCAGTGCTTGAGCCGAATCAAGCAGCCGCGCTCGCTCAGCCGCGTAGCTGCGATCAAGCAGTCCCTGCACGGGCACATCGACGAAATCGGCGTCGGCCATGTAGTGGTTACGATCGGCAAAGGCGAGATTCTGGATGTTTAACAACAGGTGGAAGGTCTCGGCGCTGCCCCATTGCAGACCCTCGAAGCCGTGGGCTTGCAGCAAGTTGAGCATCAGCCCAAGTGTCGCGCCGCCACTGGAGGGCATGGGCATACCGTAAATAGTATAGTCACCAAAAGTAACTTCGACAGGCGCGCGCTCGACGGGCTGGTAGCGAGCCATATCCTCCAGCGTGAGCACGCCGGGGCGCACAGGATCCTTTTGCACCGCCTGAACAATCTCCTGAGCGATCTCGCCACTATAAAAAATATCCGGGCCTTCTTTGACGATTAGAGCCAGTGTATCGGCAAACTCTGGGTTGCTGTGGAGATCACCCGCTTGCAGCGGTGAGCCATCCGGGCGGCTAAAGAGGCGGCGACTTTCGGGGAATTGCACTAGCCGATCCCAATGGTGTTCTAGATTGGCGGCAAAGGTCTCCGGCACGCGGAAACCAGCCCGTGCGATACGAATCGCAGGCTCGCACACTTCGGCAAAGCTCAGGTTGCCATGCTCTGCTTGTAGGCGATAAAGCGCGGCCAGAGTTCCCGGCACGCCGACCGCGTTGCCACCAGTGATTCGGTCGCGAAAGCGGATCACTTTACCATCGCCATCTTCGAAACGCCCTACGTGAAAAGCCTTTGGTGATTCCTCGCGGCCATCGAGTGCAAAGACTTTGCCGGAATCAGCCACATAGCCCATGGCAAAGAGACCACCGCCGAGGCCGCTAGCATACGGCTCGGTGACGCATAAGACCATTTGCACAGCCGTGGCCGCATCGAAAGCGTTGCCACCAGCGCGTAAGATTTCAAGCCCTGCCAGAGTGGCGTGGTTGGAGGATGAAGTGACCATGCCATTGCGCGCGAAATACGAAGCGTCCGCTCCTGGGCCGAACCGCTCGCGCACCTCTCGGCGCACTTCCGGATCGGATTCGTTGACCACTACGGGCTGCGCAAAAGCAAGCGAAGCTATGCTACAAAGCGAGATATAGGTAATACAGGTGAGGGTGCGGGGCATCTTAGTTTTCATAATTCAGCTACAATTATTTGTAGAAATTTTGCTGCAACGAAGCAGCGCTGCTAGACAATAAATGTAAGACAAGTCCACCCGATGACAGCCACCACAGCTGCGATCGAAGAAGGGATGATTTGCGTTTTAACATGATCCATCAGGTCGCAGCCCGTGGCCAAAGAGCTCAGCACAGTCGTATCAGAAATCGGTGAGCACTGATCACCGAAGACGCTGCCATTGATCACTGCCGCGAAACATATTTGCAGATAAAGCACCGGGTGATCGAGCGAGCCCGTCTGCGCGAGGCCCCAGGCCAAGGGCATCGCCAGCGGGAAAGTAACGGCAAAAGTGCCCCAGCTAGTGCCCGTGGAAAAAGCGATCACGATAGTCAGCACGAAAAGCAGCAGTGGCAGCAGCGTGTAAGGCAGCGAGTCGCCCAAAGAATCTACTAGATAAAGCCCGCCACCCGTCTCGCGGCTCAGCCCGCCGATGACGACTGCCAAGAGCAAAATGACCGCTCCATAGACGACACCTTGCAGCCCAGAGGTGACACCCTCAATCAGATCCTTGAGCGACATGCCGCGTAGGCGACTCGTCAAAGCGCCGACCAGCACCGCGACTGCGAACGCCCACAAAACGTTAGGCGAGTCCAACACCACATAGGTGCCGACTGCGATTCCGATGATCAATACCAGCGGCACTACGAACTCAAACGCAGCTGGGCGATAGCCTTCAGGCACCTCCGAGGCTTGCAGCGATTTCGATGCTTGCAAGGGGGTGGAGCCGGGGCGGTCGAGCTCGCCGGTTTTGCGCGAGCGAGCGATCGCCTCTTTGAAAGAGCGCCCGATAAAAGGGAGGCGATCAATGCTTAGTAGAAAGGTGAATAAGACTGCGAGAATCGCGTAAAAAAACAACGGAATCGATGAAAAGAAGAAGCCAACGCGCAGCTCCTCAGTCGCTAGCACGCCGATGCCACCGACGAAGATGAGCCCCTGCACATAAAACGGCCAAGCATTAAAAGGCAGCAGCACCGCAATCGGAGAGGCCGTGGAATCGACGATGTAGGAAAGCTCCTCATGGCTGATCTTTTCCTTATCCGCGACGGGCTTAATAGTCGTGCCCACCAGCAGCGTGCTAATGGTGCCGCCTTGAAAGAAAAACACGCCCAACATCCATGCCGCCAGCTTAGCCGTCCTGGGGCCACGCACGAAGCGCACCGTGATCCAGTCCGCAAAGGCACGCGCTGCGCCGTTGCGCGACCAGATGCCCAGCAGCCCGCCCAATAGGCCGAGATATAGCACGATAATCAGCGCCGCCGAAGAGCTCGTCAGCCCCGGCACCAGCACGCCCGCCATCAGATCGTAAGCACCGAGCAAGAGCGCGCCCGAGACGATGCCGCCCAGCAGCGAAGTGATCGGCTCGCGCGTGAGGAAGCACAGTACAATCGTGACAAACGCAGGAAAAAGCGACCACGCGCCTCGATGGAAGCGCGCCTCCAGATGGGTATAAGTCAGCTCGGCGTCGCCGTTTTCCTCGATCACCCACTCTTCGGTGATGGCAGGCTCTTCGGTGATTTGCATTCCTTGCAAATCCCATAGCGTGGATTTTTCTAAGGGTAAAAACGAAGGTGCGCCGACTTGTTGCATCCGCTTTTCCGCAGCGGCCGCATCGAGTGAGTACGACTCAATGATCCACACTGTCGACGAAGAACGCCCCGCCCAAAACGAGAGCCCCAGCGCAACGACAAAGAACCAAAGCGGGATCGATTTCAGTAGGCGACTCATGCTTGAGCCCCCTTGTAGGCGGATAGAGTGGTGAATCGCGGATAAATCATAAATAAGATAGGTGTGAGGCGATGGTTAAAACTGGCGAACTGGATTAGGAATGCTCAATACTCGCCTCTTTGCAATACTCTTGGAAAAACTGTCAGAGTAGCGTGCTCGCGAGCGCCTGCGTCGGAGCTGTCATCGTGTGAGCGAGCGGACTGACTCGGCGCAGGCGTCCGATGAGCGGACACGCCACTGTTCTAAAACGAGGTCGACCAGCCTAGAGTCAGCACGGAGTCGGTTTCGAGTTGGATGCCGTTGAGATCCTGCCAGAGTGGCAGGCGCACATCGACGTAGAGGCGGTGGCCTTGCAGCCAGCCGCCGGGGATCACGAAGTTGGCACCGACGACCACATCGACCCGCTCGCCGCCGTAGTTTTCTTCGAAGGCGGTGGGCACGGAGCGGCGCATCATCGGGCCATCGCGGCCTACATCTTTCTGCTCACCTTTGAGCTCGCTGGTGTAGCCGTAGCTGAGGCCACCCGTCAGGCCGAGCCATTCCGTGAGGTTGTAGCCTGCCCAGCCGAGTAGTTCAAATTCATGGCCGAGGCGGTAGTCGTTGGCATTTTCATCTTCCAGGCGGATCACGCCGCTGGCCTGTGCGCCCCACGACCAGTCGCTAAACTGCTGCACGAAAGTGAGCGAGGGCAGTAGATCGAAGGTGCCTGAGCCGAGCTGCATGGGGGCGGGCAGTTGATTACGATCAAAGGTGGCGGGCGCACCCATGCTGGCGGGCGGTTTGGGAGTGTTGTCTTTTTCGTCGATTGAGCCGGTGGGTAGGCTGAGGCCGAGGCCGAAGTGCGCTTTGCGATTCTCTTCGAGATAGAAGCGGTAGAGCGCAGAGACTTTGATGTCGCCGAGGCCGCTGGTGCGGGTGGTGAACTCGTCGCCGCCGATGGCATTGAGCAGTGGCGTCAAGGGGCGCACGCTGTGTTCCATCTCGGTTTCGATGTAGTTGGCCATCAGCATCAGCGTGAGCTTGTCGGTCGGTGCATACATGAGGCCGAGCATATGCATATCCATCGTCATCCATTCGGGGGCGACGGTGTAGTCGCCGCCTGTTCCGATGATTTCAGAGGTGCTGACGCGGGCCGTGCCGCTACGCATGCCGTCCATTTGCATATTCATGTAGCGGTAGGAGAGCATCCAGCCACCTTGTGCGTGGGTGTGGTCGCCCATCACTGAGATCGGGGCGTGGGCATCGGGGCGGCTGACGTGGCCTTCTTCCACGGCGCAACAAGGAAAAGCGGGCGCGGGGCTGGGGCTGGCTTGCGCCAGAGTGCAAGTGAGAGTGAGTAGTGTTTTTGTAAAAGTGTTCATTGTATGTGTGTTTTGTGTGCGTAGGGGCTTCACTTGTGAAGACCGCCGATCCAAAGCGCCGACCCAAAGCAGCCGAACCAAAGCAGCCGAACCAAAGCGGTCTTCACAAGTGAAGCCCCTACGCCTAATTAAGAGAATTGTTTAAAAACTCTACGCGGCGCGTGGTGGCGGCGTAGGCACTGCGTGGAGTGCATTCTCTGGTTTACATACAATCGCGGCCTTGGGCTCATAGGCCTGAGTCGGCACGATCAACTGAATCGCTCGGCTGAGACCGAGCATGAGCTTGATGTCCTTACTCTCACTGCGCTGTGCGGTTTGCGAGGACTGTGCGCCCTCGACCGAGTCGATCACGCGGCACATATCGCAAGGCCGCTCATCGCCGAAGGTTTCGACGATGGCTTGCTGCAACGAGCTCTCTTGCGCGTAGCTCGCCACCATCCACCCCCACGCGCCGAGCTGCAACAAAGCCAGCGGGCCTGTTAGCAGCCAGCCGCACAGTAGGAGCAATGAGATCTTGGAAATACGTCGCAGCATTTATTAATCTAAACAGCTTTTCCTAGTTTCGGCCTTATTATGTGGCAAGTACGTATTGCGTAGGGGCGCGACTTGTCACAATGCCATTGCATATTTCAATACCTTTTGATTCTGGGCTATAATGAAAACTCAAATCACTGATTTTCAGCCACAAAAAGGCACGAAGAAGCACGAAAAACTCAGAAGCAGAATTTTTTGTGTATTTTTGTGCCTCTTTGTGGCCATAAAATACGCATAGCTAGAACGTCATCCTATTTAACTTTTGTTAATCTGGTAATACGCAATGGCATTGCGACTTGTCACGCCCGCGCCGGAATGGCCCTTGCAAAGAGGTGGGCTTCCACCCAAGGGCATACAAACCAAGTCGCGCCCCTACGATTAAAGTCGAAATGGGTTTCGTGATTCGTGGGAAGAATGTAAGTTCGCCTGAGCAAACACGTTGCTTACTGCTTAAGCCTACCCGTATGAAATCCCCCATGAAAACCTACATCTATCCTGCCTACGGGGTCGCCAGCTTGGGCAAGGTGGCGGTGGAGGTGACGCTCCAGCTCTACCTCTTTGATTTTTATACGCGTATCTTAGGGCTCGACCCGCTGCTGGCGGGCTTGGCCTTCGGGGTGGCAATCTTTTGGGATGCGTTGAGCGATCTCATCGTTTCCTGGGGGCTGTTTGCAGCGCGGCGGCGCGGTATCACCTACACCACGACTTTGTGGGTCGGGGCTTTACTGCTGGCGGCGACGACTGTTCTGCTCTTTTCCCCGATGCAAACGGACTCGAGCCTTTATCTGTTTCTGCATCTTTTGATCGCCTACGTATTGGTCAACACGGGCATGACGCTGCTGGATTTGCCGCAGAGTAGCCTGAGCGCGGAGCTAAGCCACCGTGCCGACGAGCGCAATAAGCTGCTCGCCTCGCGTATGGGCTTCGGGATTTTGGGGCTGGCGGTGGGCAGTGCGCTGCCGGGCATCTATCTCGCCACAGCGGGCAGTGGGGCGGGTGATGCGGCTCTGGCAGATTCACGGCGTGTCAGCGCGTGGGTATTGGCGGCTTTGGTTTTGGTAACGGGTAGCGTCACGGCGTTCTTTTTGCGGGCGCGCGAGCGGGCGACGACGCCTGAGACACGCCCAGAGCTGCCGAGCTTAGCAGAAGTTAAAGCGCTCTTCGGCGACCGCGCCTTCGTGCAGATCTTAATCGCAGGTGTGATCGCGGCGGTGGGGCGCACGATCAATGCGGCGCTGGCTTTAATGTATTACCGCTTCGTGCTAGAGCTGTCAGAGGCGCAGGTCACGCAGGCAATCTTCCCCGTGTTTACGCTGAGCATCGTGCTCTCTATCCCGCTCTGGATCGCGCTCTCGAAGCGCTATGGTAAGCGCCTTCCGGCCTACATCTCGGTCGGCGGTCTGGGGGTGATGGGTATCATCGCGTATCCGATTCTGCCGGCGGGTTTGATCTGGCCGCCGCTGATCGTGTCGACGATAGGTGGAGTGCTCTGCGGTGCGGTGTTTTTGGTGGATTCGATGATCACCGACCTGATCGATGCCGATGAGGGAGCCACGGGGAAACGCAAGGAGTCGCTCTACTTCGCGGTGTGGAAGTCGGGGCTCAAACTGGCGCGGGCGATTGCTTTCGTGGCGATAGGCCTTAGCCTAAATGTGCTGGGGCTGGATTTGTCGCGCGAGTCGGTCTCTGAGCCGATGCAGTGGGGCATCGTCCTACTCTTCGGCATCGTGGTCGGGCTGTGTTTCCTAGTGGGCGCTTGGTTTATCTACCGAGCGGATGTGCCGGAGCCGAAGGAAAGTTAACTCTATTCAACTTAAAATTATGAAAAAAATAATCTTCAAAATGAGTCTCTTAGGCGCTAGCTTAGTGTTTATGAGTTTATCAAACGGATGTGCCTCAAACCATGCGCCACTGCCCACGCCTGAGCATGTGGATGTGGCGCAATTTATGGGTCGCTGGTATGTGCATGGCTACACGCCTATTTTGGTGGACAAAGAGGCGCATAACGCGATCGAGCACTACCGTTTGGATGCGGATGAGAAAATACAGACCACTTATCAATTTCGCAAGGGCAGCTTCGACGGTGAGTTGAAGACTTATACGCCCGTCGGCTGGGTGAATGATGAGAAGCCCAGTAACGCCGAGTGGCGCATGCAGTTCATCTGGCCGTTTAGTGCTGATTATATTATTCTGCACGTCGATGCCGAATACTCCGAGACTGTGGTGGCACACCCGAGCCGCAAGTATGCTTGGATCATGCTGCGCGAAAATCAAATCACCGAGGCTGACTATGAGCGCTTAATGGCCATGCTGAAAGCGGCTGGTTATGATACGGAAGTGGTGCGAAAAGTGCCGCACGATTGGAGCGGCGAAAGCGAGCGGCGAAAGCGAGCGGCTGCAGGCGATGGCTGCCGAAGGGTTGTAGGAAACCGCCCATCGCCCATCGCCTATCGCCTGTTACCGCCTATCGCCTGTTACCGCCTAGCGCCTGTTACCATCTAGAGCATAGTGCCTTGCGACGGGGGGAAATCTATGGCTGCACGAATGTGTGTACGCGGATGTCTGTTTTTCTGCCTTCCGGGCCACTGCCGTAGATGGTGATCGAGCCGCGGTAGAGGGTATTAAAATCATTCGGCTTGACGATGAGAACGCGATCAGTGCCCGTCTCGGGATCGCCCGGCTCTTCGGTGATCGTGAGCTGTGAACGATCGTATTCGATGCGCTCGATCTTATCGATGTATTGCTCATCCATAGTGATACTGACGCGGCGTTCTGTTTTAGAACTCTCGGAGCTCCAATAGACGATTTGCGGCATCGCTTCAATCAGCGTGGGAATGCGCGCGCTCATCAAGAGTGTCACGATGGGCTCGGGCTGGCTATCGAGGTAAACTTGCAGGCGGTTGCGATTGAGGCCTTGGCGCTTGCCCTTGTTAAAAGTCGCGACGATCTCAGTCGATTCGCCCGGGGCGATGATTTTTTTATTAATGATCGAGCCAGTGCAGCCGCAACTGGTTTTGATACGCGCAATGCGAACGGTCTTTTCGCCCTCGTTGGTCACGGTAAAGGTCTCTCGCACTTCCTCTTGGTCGGGCTCCATGTCGACGTGTACTTCAGTGCGATCCCAAACGAGCGTGGAGGCGTTCAGAAGTGTCGCGCTAAGGAGGAAGAGCAGGGCGGTGAGTGAGGGTCGTGAAAGCATGATGACGATAAGATAGGAGAAAATAGGAAGAGATCAAGAGTAGGGGCGCGACTTGTTGCCTATGCCCTTGGGTGCACGCCCGCGTCAAGATGGCCTGATTCTCAGCGGGCGCGACAAGTCACGCCCCTACGTTTTAGGGTCAGACGAGCGAGACCAATCGCGGATCAGCACACAGGTGCAGGCGGCCAGCAGGCCGACATTTCGCAAGATGAGCCAGAGGTAGTTGGGTGCGCCTTCCGCTTCGCTTTCGCCGAAACAGCCACAGCTGATATCGAGCCCACGTATCCAAGCGCTGGCGTGTAGCCCGATGAAGACGATCAGCAAGAGCGCGATCAGGATACCGCTGCTACGGCGAATCTGCGGTATCAGCAGGCCTAAACCGATGACCAACTCTAGCCAAGGCAAAATCAAAGCCACCCACCCCGTGAACTGGCCACTGACTACGCGGAAGCCATCAATGGCAACGGCAAACGCCACCGGGTCTTGAATCTTGGGTAGTGCCGCCAGTAGAAAAGCGCCCGAAAGCAAGAGGCGGGCAATCAAGAGCAAATAGGCTGTTACATTAATTCCTGCCATGCGTCCCAACCTCCTTTCAAGCTATAGATCTCGGCGTCGGGCAGGGCGGTTCGTAGGCGCTCGGCGATGCGCTTGCTAGTGCCGCAGCTCTCGGTGCCGCAGTAGATAATGATCGGGCGCGGCTGCATCAGCCAAGTATTCATCAGGCTCATCAGCCCCGTATCCCAATCGCCCTCGTCGAAGAAAAGTGCGTCGGGTATGTGCGCAGCCTCGAACTCCTCGTAAGTGCGGGCATCCAGCCAGATCACATTGAGCACCCGCGCATCCGCGAGCCGGATCTCGCCTGCCGCCAGTTCCGGCTCCGCCCAAGGAAGCGGCGACCAGCCATCGACCAGCGAGTAGGCCGCCCCCGTCAGGGTGAGCGCGGCGATGAGTGCAAATTCTTTGAGGAGCGGCGGCATTATTTATTAAAAACTACACCATCTTCTTAGGGTCGAGCGCTTTATCGGCGGCTTTAGCGGACATGAGCTTTTCCTCCAGCACGATCTCGCGCAGGGTGCGGCCTTCGGCGAAGGCGCGCTTGGCAACGTGGGAGGCTTTGTCGTAGCCGATGTGAGGGTTGAGCGCGGTCACCAGCATGAGTGACTCCTCCACATATTTCGCGATAACGGCTTCGTTAACTTCAAGACCATCGACGCAGCGCTCGGCAAAGAGCGTCGCCCCGTTGGCCAGCACGCGGATGGCCTCGTGCAGGGAGTAGGCGATGAGCGGTATGGTGACGTTGAGCTCGAAGTGGCCGTCACGCCCGCAGGCCGCCACTGTCTGGCACTGGCCGCTGGCGTAGAGGCAGGCTTGCACCAGCATTTCGCTCATCACGGGGTTGACCTTGCCGGGCATGATGGAGGAGCCGGGCTGGGTGGCGGGCAGTTGCAGCTCGCCGAGGCCGCAACGCGGGCCCGAGCCGAGTAGGCGGATGTCGTTGGCGATCTTAGTCAGGCTAGCCGAAATGGCTTGGAGTTGCCCGGCCACTTCCACGCAGTCGTCGCGCCCAGCTTGAGCCTCGAAGTGGTTGTTCGCCTCGCTAAATTTGAGACCGGTCTCTGTGTTGAGGATCTCGACGACGAGTCCCGCAAAGTCTGGGTGCCCGTTGATTCCAGTACCTACAGCGGTGCCGCCGATGGCGAGCTCCTGCAAGGCAGCGATGGCGCGGTCGGTGCGTTTACCCGCTTTTTTGATTTGTGCCGCGTAGCCGGAAAACTCCTGGCCGAGGCGAATCGGGGTGGCGTCCATCAAGTGGGTGCGCCCGATTTTGATGATGGGCTTAAAGGCCTTGGCCTTTTTGCTCAAGGTCTGTTCCAGCCGCTTGAGGGCAGGTTTGAGCGACTGTTCTAGAGCGGTGGCGACACTCAAGTGTAGGGCGGTCGGCATGGTGTCGTTGGAAGACTGGCCGAGGTTGACATCGTCGTTCGGGTGGAGGGGGATCTTTGAGCCGATCGGTTGACCGGCCAGTTGACTGCAACGGTTGGCGATCACCTCGTTAACATTTGTATTCGTCGAGGTGGCGGAGCCGGTTTGGAAGACATCGACAGGGAACTGGCTTGCATGTTTGCCCTCGTAGATCTCTTGGGCAGCTTTGCCGATCTGCTTGGCTTTTTCCTCATCCAGCCTGCCCAGCTGATGATTGGCGCGGGCGCAGGCTAGCTTAAGTAAGCCGCAGCTACGAATAAATGCGGACGGCATACGGTGCCCGCTGACAGGAAAGTTCAGGACGGCTCGCTGAGTCGAAGCTCCGTAAAGGGCGTCGTCCGGCACGTCCATAGAGCCCATAGAGTCTTTTTCTGTGCGCATGAAAACGACGATAATAGAGGAATCCGTATTTTCCAGCAAGAAATGAGTTTTACGATAGAGGCCGTCAGAAAACGTAGGGGCGTCACTTGTGACGCCCGCTGTGGGTAAGCCAACTCTCGGCAAACTCCTACACTACACTACGATAAATACACACTACAATAAATACACAGGGTATTTATTGTGAGTGAGTGTGAGGGAGTTTTGACCTTCCCAGCTTTCGACTTTTCTTCTTTCATACGTCTACAAATGTCCGTCTTCACTAAAGAAATCGTCGTCTCCGCATCGGGTAAATCCACCGCCGAGTTTACCTATATGATCGAGGAGGCACTCATCGAGTCGGGGCTGCACGAGGGCACTGTCACCGTCTTTTGCTGTCATACCAGTTGCAGTCTCGTCATCATGGAAAATGCCGACCCCTCTGCACGGCGCGATCTGGAAGGCTTCATGGATCGCCTTGTTCCCGAAAACGACCCGCACTTTACCCACACCTACGAGGGTGCGGACGACATGCCGAGCCACATCAAGATGGCGCTCACTCGCACCGCCGAGGTGATTCCGTTTAGAAACAGCCGCCTCTGCCTGGGCACTTGGCAAGGGGTCTTTTTGTGGGAGCACCGGGTGCGTAGTCACGAACGACGCATCGTGCTCAGCTTTGCGGGGGAGTGAGGGTGACTACTCCACGGCCGCCAGTGAGTAGGAGGTGATCTCCATGATCTGATCGTTCTCTATGGTGTAGATGTCGCAGTAGTACATGTCGGTATCGAGGTCGGCACCTTCGACGATCAGGTGATTTTTGCCCTTGATCACCCGGCCGTTTTGGAAGTTGGGCGTGCCTTGTGAGGCAGCGTCGGTGCACATTTCTTTAACAGCGGCATTGCCGTCGATCGTGCGGTCGCCTACGATGTGCCACTCGATGCCGTCGGCGATGAAGGGAAGAGCGGCGGTGGAGTCCCCCATGGAAAAGGCCTCGCAGGCGGCGATGATTTGTGCATTCATAATTGTGTCAAATTTCTAAAATAGTCAAAACTGCCGATGAGAGGGAATCCAAATCAGTCTCTGAGAGCCTGTCCCACTTAGAGGTTAATCGCTGTCGTCGTCGTCTTCAAAAGCTTGCCAGTCTTCGATCTCGCCAGTGAGCGTATGATCGTGATTGGCGCTCTGGCAAGCTTTGGCCAGCACGCTTTCTTCTTTTTCAAGTTCCGTCTCAATCAGTTTGGTGACCAAGCGCGAACGCGTGCGAGCACTGCTGCCTGAAAACGCTTCGCCACTGGGTCGGGGGTGGAAAGTGTTTTAGGCGGCAAGACCGTCTGCGAAGCAGAGCGGAATAATCGTAAGATTTTGGACGAACGGAGCGTCCGGCTTCGAGCGCTCCAAAGCGTGACCGCTTCGGCTACGTTGAAGCGGTCACGCTTTGTGATATACCTCGTTCTGAAAATTACACCCACAATACATCGAGCCACTGCCATTTTTTTCTTTGGCCATGACGAAGAGGCACTGGCCGTCGCTCATTTCAGCCCAAAGCGCGCCGATTTTGCGGTCTTCTTCGGCTGAGCCCGGCGATCCGCACCTTTGTTCTCGACGATGAGAATACGCCCATCCTGGCTTGAGCATAGTATAAATACACAGGGTATTTATTAGACACGCCCATCCTTGCTTGAACATATTGCTTGAACATAGTATAAATACACAGGGTATTTATTAGAAATTACCCAAATTCTTCGATTTTCTTGTTGATCGCATCCTAGCTGAATTCAACTTTGGTCAGTGATGCCAAAACCTAAGAGACGAAGCCGCCAGACTAATGCCTACTTGCAGGAATCTGCCGAGACGGCGCTGCTAGTAGTAGATCAACAGCCGTTCCTTAAAAAGGCACTTTCTACTTGCAAGCGGCTGCGTAAGGAACTTCACAAAAAGCAGAAGCTCCTGGCCGACTTTGAGGAGCGCGACCGCAGCGCCTACCAGCAATGGTATCACGGTAAGCACGGGGTCGAGCTCACGCAGATTCGGGAGGCGCGCGACGAGGTCTCGGAGTATGAGTTTATTATCTACCATCTAAACAATGCCGCCCGTCTGGACTACGAGTCCGTGCCGCCGCTGTACAAAGAGCTCATGCAGCGCAAGAAAGATGGCACTCTGCATGGCTATGAGCCGCCCGAGCCTGAGGCGGGAGCCGATGATATTTTTGGGGACGATGACGATGATGAGTGGGATGAGGCCTTTGATGACGTTTTTGGCAGGGGCAGCCAAGCGGGCGACGAGGATTGGGGTGAGGAGGAGGGCAAGCGATTTTTCGAGGATATGTTTGGTAGCGGTTCGGGCTCTGGTGGCTTCTCGACCCCGCATGGGAGCCAAGCTAAGCCTAGGGATGATGCTCGCCTGAAAACGTGCTACCGCAATCTAGCCAAGCGCCTGCACCCCGACCACTCTGAGCTGGAGGAATCGATCCGCGAAAAGCGCTGGCACGAAATACAGGATGCGTACCACCGAGGTGATCTGGAAGCTTTGCTGCGGGTGGAGGCGATCTGCGATATGGATGCCACGGGGCTGACCTTGAAACTCGGCCTCGCCCGGTTGCGTGATCTCGCGGCCTACCACCAATCGCACTTGATCCCGCTGCGCGATGCGCTACGCGTGGCCAAGCATGACATCGCTTTCGGCTTCGCGGAGAACGGAGCCTCGCGCACCATTCAGTGGGAGGTTGAGGTAAGGCTCCGGCACGAGCGTCAAGTGCTGGACGAGCAGCTCCGCTATTTCAAGCGCGCAGTGAAAGGCTTCTACGATGAGGTGCGGGCAGAAATCCGTGAAGATGAAGCCCGCGCGATGCGTGCGAAGCGCCAAGCGGAAAGAGACGCCCCAAAACCGGAAAAGCCTAAGGCTGCGCCGGCTGCGAAGCCCGCGCCGGCAGCGAATGCCGCGCCGGCCAAGGAAAAACCCAAGCCCGCCAAGGAGCCGGTTGGAGATGCCCGGCAAATGAGCTTTTTCTAAGGGAGGGCGGATGTCCCATCCGCAGGGCGATGGTTGGGTGCGGATGGGTTGGTGCGGCTTGTTGGGCGGCAAGTTTTGGGTGTTGATTCGGAGTCGTGCCCGCCTCGGTATGCGCTGCGGATGGGACATCCGCCCTCCCGCGCAGATTATGTGGTGCCGCGGCATCCCTTTCATGCGCTGCGGATGGGACATCCGCGCTCCCTTTGGTGATTAGCCGCGATTTTTTCTTACTCTGAGGTAGAGTTGATTGGCGGTGGTATCGCACTTGCCGCGGTTGAGGGTGACCTCAAAAGTGGTGGCTTCAAGCAGCTCGATGGTGGCGACTTTCTTCTTGGTTAGGCCTGGCTTAGGGTAGCCAATGAGTTGCTGGGCGCCTTCTTCCTTTTTTCTTTTGAATCGGATGCTGACTTCTTCGGCAAAGAGCACTTGGCCGATCTCGGTCACGGCGGTCACTGTGTAGTTGTTGCGGGCTCCGACGCTCTTGGTCGGGTTTGGAAAGTAGCCTTCGAGATAGACAGTGTATTTCCCGCTTTCCGCTATCGTGAAGGTATGGGTTAAGTCTTTTTCCAAGACCTTGCGCTGAGTCAGGCCGCCGACGCGGAGGGTTTGCCCTTCTAGGATGAGCGCTTCGGCGACGACTTCGCCTGTCGTTCTGTAGATGCCGTAGCCGATGCCGCCAGCCAAAATGACCATGAAGAGTAGGGAGAAAATTTGTTTTGGTTTCATGGTTTTTTTCGGGTGAGGTCGGTGCCCTGGCTCTGCGGCTTGGACTCCGGCTTGGGCTCTGCGGTCTTTACAAGTAAAGCCCCTACGTTTTACAGAGTAAAATTAAAGAGGCGGGGCTCGTCGATCTTTCTTCTGACTGTTCAAATGTCTATAGGCTCGTCGAATTCGATGGCTTTCTGGCTTGGCTTTTCCTGCGAGCCGCTTGGTATTTTGGTTAGTAGGTGGGGCGAGACATTCCATTGGGCGCCTGCTGTAGTCACGATACTCACCGTCTTTTTGTTTCGCCTGGTCACGGTGCCTTGGATCCGCTCGCCAGCGCTTGCTAGAAACTGGACGGTGTTGCCCGGTTGGAATTGCTGCATCGCCAGCCCTGCTTTGAGGGCGATGCGCTCCTTTAGGTGCGCAACAATGGCTCGATTGAGCGAGGCGAGTTTCTCGTGGCTGAGTTGTTTGAGGTTTTCGGGGAGTTCCATTTTATACGGCTAGCTTGAGTAGTTCTTCGATGGCGGGGATGTCTTTGATGATCTGGCTGGGCTCGGGCCCGACGCCGATGTAGCGGAGGTTTGGGCGCTTGTTTTTATTCTGATCGCCGTGGTTGGCGACTTCGATTAGGGCTTTTAACAGCCATGCGACGTAGATTTTGGCGGCCGCGGGGAGGTCGGCGAAATGGCGCACTCCAGAGATGTCTTCGCTCCAGCCAGGCAGGGTTTTGTAAACTGGCTTCAGGCGGCGGTGGACTTTGGCGTCGCGGGGTACGTGGTGCACGATGCTGCCGTCTTGATCCTCGTAGGCGGTGCAGATTTGGAGCTCGCCTTGCCAGTCGCCGGCGTGGGAGAGGGCGTCGAGCTTGTTGAGCACGAGGTCTTGGTAGCCGCCGTAGCGGAGGGCGTCGCCTTTTTCGACGGCGTCATACCAGCCGACCATGCGCTGGCGGCCGGTGGTGGCGCCGAACTCGATCTTGCGCAACAGGGTGCTGAGTGGGTGGTTGAGTGCGATCTCGGAGATGAAGACGTGGGTACCGACTTTGGTATCGTAGGCTTTGCAGCAACCGACGTTGTGGATGGGCTGCGCGGGGATGCCGGCGCTCTGAAAAAACTCGGGCGTAAAGGTATGCGAGGCGGTGACGTTGGGCGGGAAGCCGTGGCGCTTATCGAGCCAGAAAGCTTGGCCAAACTCGCCGATGATGTAGTTGCCCTTGTCCTGCTCGCGCAGTATGAGCTCGCGGACGTCGACGACTTGCGGGGCGAGGATCTGGCCAGCGGCCCAGTAGGCTTCGATGAGTCGATCAGCGTCGAGGGTGAAAGGGGCGTCGCCAGCGAATTGGGCAAAATCGAACTCCTCGGCGGGGACTTTGCCGGCTGCGATGACCTCGGCGTTGGCGCGGGTTTCGGCGCTGCTGAGGGTGGTGAAAAAGGCGGGCCAGCGCTCGGGGTCGACTTGGCAGACGTGCTCGATCACGCGGAGGGCGCGGTCGATGCGGCCGTGCATCTTCTGGGCGAAGGCCTCTTTGGTGCCGAGGAAGTCGGCGTAGTAAATCTGGAACTGGCCGACTTCGTCGAGGTAGGCGGGGGTGATGCCGCGCCCAGTGGAGCCGCGTGGGGCGCCCTTCTGGATATGGACGCGGTAGTCCTCCCAAGCGAGGTCGAGCAGGCGATGGGAGAGGTCGGAGACGAGGCAACGCTCGTCGATGGCGAGGCGCTTGATGGCGACGTGGCCGTGCAGCTCGGCGTAGGCGGACTCCCAGAGGAACTTACGCGGATCGGCGACGACGCCCGCACCGATCGGGAGGTGAGGCACGAGGGGATCGGCCACGCCGCCGGGCAGGAGGTTGAGCTTGAGCCCCGCCACGGTGTGGCCGGAGTTGGAGCCGCCGTTGACCTTCATGACAGCCGCGACGGCGTCTTCGCGCCCAGTGGTCTCACGGAGTTCGTTGACGATTTCGAGGATGACGCGGCCTTTGCCTTCGTCGCCGGTGGAGATGCCGGTATCGGCGATAAGTTGGCTTTGAAAAGGTGTTAACATGATTTTTAGAAATATTGAAATTTTACGGGTGAAAGCCCATTCGTTTGGCCTTCTTCTTGGTGAGTGTCTCGTTGTCGTCAAGTAAGCGCTTGATGGCTTCAAATACGATTGTGAATTGCTCGTCGTATTTATCCTCTCGGTTTTCTCGATGGTATCACATTTTGTGATACCATTTCGTCAAGCTCTTCAGTTGAAAGCGTGAACATGAAGTCCTCGGGGAATCGGTCTAGATTGCGCTTTACTGCTTGTTTAAGGGCGCGAGTCTCTACGCCGGAAAGCTCGGCCAGATCTCTGTCGAGTATGACTTTCTCCTTTCGAATCCAATGAATAGATGCGGCAATATGATCTGCTGGGATCATCGAAGGCATCGTGCAGATTCTGGCCAATCTTCCTCTGTCGCGGGCTCGGTTGGGTCGTAGTTAATCTCAATATTCGAAAGAAACGGGTCGATTTGAAGGCGATCTACTGGTTTGTGGGTGGATAGATCCGCAATCGGCTTACCATTTCGACAAATGACGATGGTTTCGCCCGACGCTTCGATCTCTTTGAGAAGGCTCGAAAGGGGGGTCTTGGTTTCGTGGATGTTGAGTGTTTTCATCTGTAGCTGAGGTTAGTCCATCTAGTCCGAGTGTTAAGGGATTGGGGGGTGGGGGGATTCTCTGCGGGCGGATTCTCTGCGGGTGGATTCTCTGTGGGCGGATTCTCTGCGGGCGTGACAAGTCGCGCCCCTACGTTTTTTACTTGGTCGCTTCGGATTCGCTGGTTTTGACGGTGATCACATCGTGCGGGGCGGATTCTTTCTGGCCGGCTGGGCTGACGCGGATGTAGCGGGCGTTGCTGCGGAGGGTGGCTAGATTGGCGGCGCCGAGGTAGCCCATGCCGGATTGGATGCCGCCGACGAGCTCGCGGAGCACGCCGCTGAGCGAGCCGGCGGCTTCTTTGAGCGCTTCAATGCCTTCGGCGGCGGCTTTGGTGGCGACGTCTTTGCGATCGTGCCCGTAGCGGGCGGCGGAGCCGTCTTTCATCGCAGCGCTGCTGCCCATGCCGCGGTACTGCTTATAGAGTTTGCCGTTGATCTCGATGATCTGGCCGGGCGCTTCATTACAACCGGCGAGCAAGCTGCCGCACATCACGCCGTCGGCGAGGGTGAGGGCTTTGACCATGTCGCCGGACTTGGTGATGCCGCCGTCGGCTAGGATGGCTACGCCCTTCTTGCGGGCGGCGAGCGAGGCGCAGTAGAGGGCAGTCATCTGCGGGATGCCGACTCCGGCGACGATGCGGGTGGTGCAAATGGAGCCGGGGCCTTGACCGATTTTTATGGTGTTGGCACCTGCATCGGCGAGAAATTCGACGCCTTCGGCGCTGGTGACATTACCCGCGATGAGGGTGAGATCAGGGAATTCGCTGCGGAGCATGCGGATGGCATCGCCGACGCCTTTGGAAAATCCGTGCGCAGTGGAGACGGCGACCGCATCGACGCCTTCTTCGACGAGTTTGGCCACGTGGCTGACGATGCGGTCGCGGTCGAGTTCGCCATCTTCCTTGCGGTGGGCGGCAATGGCGGCGCCGCACATGAGGCGGAAGTTGCTATCGCGGGCGGGCTTCACGCTTTGCTGTGCCTCGGCACCGATGCGCTCGATGTCGGAGAGGGTGAACAGGCCACGTAGGCGGTCTTCTTCGTCCACCACGAGTAGTTTGTGGATGCCCATGTGCTCGGTGAAGAATTGATCGGCGACTTTGATCGGATCTTTGGTGATCTCCTTTTCGGGAAGGGTATAGACTTGGTCGCGGGGCGTCATAGCCTCGGAGACGAGGCGCTCGGCGTAGCGGGCTTTGACTACGCGGCCGGGCAGGAGACCGAGGAGCTTATTGCTCTGATCGACGACTGGGAAGGTGCTGAAGCCGTAGCCACGGTCGGCGATGCGATCCATCACCTCGCCGATTTTTTGATCGGGTGCGACCTTGATCGGCTCTTGGATGAAGCCGTGAATGTGGTTTTTTACGCGGGTAACTTCACGCACCTGCTTCTCGTCGCTCATATTATAGTGGATGAGGCCGAGACCGCCGTTGAGCGCCATTTGAATGGCCATCTTCGACTCGGTTACGGTATCCATATCCGACGAAATGATCGGGATCTGCAACTCAAGGGATGCGGAGAGGCGGGTGGCCAAATTCGTCTGGCGCGGGAGCACGTCGGAGTAGAGCGTGGCCAGTGAGATGTCGTCGTAGGTCAGGCCGACGGGTAGGTTGTTCAGGAAGAACTGATCCGCCGATTGATAATAGTCTTCGATTCGAGGTGCTTTCATAAAACGAGTTCACCAAAAGATTGTCTTTTCTCAAGGAGGAAATGACTATGGTAAGGTAAATGAGTCGTCAAATTACGATAAAGCCCTACCAGCGAGCCTTTCGCCGTCCGCTCCGCACTGCGCGTGGCGAATGGGCGCTACGCGAGGGTTTCCTTGTTAAAGTAGAGCAAGGGGGGCGTGTGGGCTACGGTGAAGTGGCACCGCTGCCTGAGTTTGGTAGCGAGACGCTGAGCCAAGCGGCGGACTTTTTACGGCAACTCATCAGACAGGCGGATTTGGTTGTGCCGACGACGCTGCCTTGTTGCGCCTTCGGTCTCTCGGCCGCTCTTCAGGGGAAGCATCTCCCGCGCGATTACGAAGTCTCCGCCTTGTTACCCGCAGGGTCATCCGCTCTACGGCAAGCCAGCGATAAGGTGACGGCCGGCTACCGCAGTTTGAAGTGGAAGATCGGGGTCCTACCCATTGCCAAAGAAATCACCGCGGCGCGATGCCTCATCGAGTCATTGCCTGCCGACGTAAGCGTTCGTTTTGACGCCAATGCGAGTCTGACTGCTGCCGAGCTAGAGCAATGGCTCGATCTGCTGACTCAGTTCCCCGAACAGATCGACTACATCGAGCAGCCTCTGGCCTGCGGCGAAGAGGCGGCGATGGCTCGATACATGAAAGATACTGGAGTGCCCATCGCGCTCGACGAATCACTCAATGGCGTGTGCGGTCAGCGCTGGCTGGAACTGGGCGCATGGGCGGGGCCGTTGGTGGTTAAAGCACCATTGATGGGCGACGTCGCGAAACTCGCGGCAAAACTCGAACCTGTCGCCGAGCAGGTAGTGCTCTCTTCTGTTTTCGAAACAGGCATCGGCTTAGAGAACAGCCTGAGTCTTGTGGACGCCCTGCCGCAAATCATCCGCCCCATAGGTTTTGATACGGTGGGCGCATTTGAAGATGAGCTAAATCATATACAATCCTCGCCTGAAATTTGCGCGGACGCCCGCAATGCCTATGATCCAGATCAGATATGGAATTTGATTTAGAGCAGTTTCGCCGCGATTGGATTGAAGGCGTCTCAGGGGCGGAGTTTTTGCTACGAGTGCAAAGCCGCTCTGCCCAATTCAATCGCACTGCCAGAGCGCTGGTGGTCGCGGAAAAAGACCCTATTGATTTCGCGGTCGAGTTTTTTGCCGCGATTTCGGCGGGTCTACCGATTGTCTTGGCCAATCCAAATTGGGGGCAACAAGAGTGGCAACAACTCGAAACGCTTGTGCCTTTGGCAAGTTCGTTTGATGAGGTTGGAGTCCCGCCTTTAGGCGGCCCGTCTGATTCCACGCGCCGTCTAAAGGCGGGACTCCAACCCGTCAACGCAGGCTCCATCCTAATACCTACCGGCGGCACGACTGGTGGCGTCAAGCTAGCCATTCATAACTGGCCGAGCCTCGTCGCTGCATCCAAGGGTGTGCAAGCATTCCTGGGTGGTGGGCCGATCAATTCCTGCTGTGTTTTGCCGCTCTATCATGTCAGTGGACTGATGCAGCTGGTGCGCTCCTTTATTTCTGGCGGGCGTATTCGGTTCGACGAAGACGGAATTGAGGGCATGTGCCTGTCTTATGTGCCGACGCAATTGCAGCGCGCTTTAGCCGACCCTGAGCGTATTCAAAAACTAACTACAGCGCGCGCCATATTTGTCGGCGGAGCACCGATGCCCGATTCGCTGGCCGAGAAAGCTCGCTCATGCAAACTACCGATCATTCAAGTTTACGGGATGACAGAGACGGCGGCCATGGTCGCCGCGATCCCGGCAGAAGACTTTCTCTTCGACAGCCAAGCGGGTGCATTGCCCTTGGGCGATGCACACTTCGAGATCGAATCGGGCGGGCGAATTCGCATTCAAAGCGCCGCACTTTTCAAAGGCTATTATGGCCGTCCGCCCATTGACTTGTCGCGCGGCTACCTGAGCGACGACGAAGGTCGGCTCGACCGCGACGGTCGCCTCCATGTGATCGGGCGGGTAGATCGCCTGATCAACAGTGGCGGCGAAAAGATCGACCCGCGCGAAGTGGAGGCGGCGGTTGCGGTGCTCGACGGCGTGGAAGAAGTGCTGGCCGTGGGGCTGCCGGATACAGAGTGGGGGCAGAAATTAGTGGTGTATTATACGGGCTCGGAGGTTCAGGACTGGAAAGCGCGGCTGAGCGGACAGCTGGTTAATTATAAACTGCCGAAAGCGTGCGTGTGGGTTGAGGTCTTACCGTTGGATGAAAAAGGGAAGTTTGTCGGGGAAATCGTAGGGGCGCGACTTGTCACGCCCGCGTCAGGTCAGTCGGGCGGGTGCTCTGCGGGCGTGACAAGTCGCGCCCCTACGGTGGAGGTGTCGGGCGATGCGGGCGGATTCTCTGCGGGCGTGACAAGTCGCGCCCCTACGATTAAAAAGTTGGCTATCCGGAAGACGCATCATCTTTACAAGGGGCGCGTCTCGATTCCTGGGGCGCGCTATTTTATCACGCTCTGCTCGAAGGGTAGGGTGCCGTCGTTACTCGATTCAGCGCTGGCGCAATCCATTCTCGACACTTGGCGGCTTCAGCATACGGACGGCGATTATACCTTCCACTGTGGCACTTCGATGCCGGATCATATCCATTTTTTGTTCACGCTGGGAAGCCGCATTTCTCTTGGGCAGTGCATCCTTAAATTCAAAGCGAAGACTAAAGAAGCGATGGATGCGGTTGGCCTGAGTTGGCAACGCGATTTCTACGATCACCGCCTCCGTGCAGACGATGCGATGGAGGGCTTCGCCAAATATACGTTTCTGAATCCCTATCGCAAATCGTTACTGCCGCTTCAAGAACCTTGGGCGCACTGGCATCTGAGCCGCGATTATACCCCCGATTTTTTGCAATATCTAGTCGCTCTAGGGGCGCCGCCTAAGCTGTGGATTGAAGATTCTCTGGGGGCTGAAGAACTAATTAAGAACGATCTCGAAGCGTAGGGGGCTTCACTTGTGAAGACCGCCAAAGCTTCAAACCGAGGCTCGGAGGTCTTCATAAATGAAGCCCCTACGCTTGTCATCTGCGATAACTCTCTCAAATCTCTACGTATGAACAAAGCCGATATAGTAGACGTCCTTGAAGACATCGCCGTACTCCTTGAATTGAAGGGGGAGAATCCGTTTAAAATACGTGCCTACTCGGCGGGTGCACGCGTGCTGGAGACGATGGAGGACGACCTCGCTGAAGTGATTGCGGAGGAGCGGTTGTCCTCGATCAAAGGCATCGGCTCGGCGCTGGTGGATAAAATCGAGACGCTGCACGCTACGGGTGAACTGGCTTACTATACCGAGCTACGCGCTTCCGTCGCACCGGGGCTGATCGCGATGCTGGATATCCCCGGCCTCGGCGGGAAGAAGGTGAAAAAACTGCACGATGCGCTCGGCGTCGAAAGTATTGATGCTTTGAAAGCGGCCTGTGAGGCGGGCGAGGTGGCTGCGCTGAAAGGTTTCGGTGCCAAATCGGAAGAGAAGATTTTGACAGGCATCGCCAACCGTGCGGCTTATGCCAAGCGGCACCTGTGGTGGAATGCGCGGGCGGTGGCCGAGCCGATTCTGGCGGGGCTGCGCGGCCTGCCGCAAGTCGAGCTAGCCGAAGCGGCGGGCAGCCTGCGGCGTTTGAAAGAAACCGTGGGGGATCTTGATTTTATCGTGGCCTCGGCCGAGCCACAGCCGGTGATGGATTGGTTTGTCGGGCAAGACGCGGTGCAAGAAGTCACCGCGCACGGAACGACGAAATCTAGCGTGCGTTTTGAGTCCGGCTTGCAAGCGGATCTACGGGTGGTGCCGGCGGCGCAGTTTGCATTCGCGCTGCATCATTTTACCGGGTCGAAAGAGCATAATGTGGCGCTGCGCCAGCGTGCCTTAGCGCGCGGCTATAGTTTGAGTGAATGGGGATTATCGGAAGGCAGGAGATCTAAGGGCGACGCAGAGGTCGTCCCTCCCATTGAATCAGAAAAAGCACTGTTTGAGTTTTTGGGTTTGCACGAGATTCCGCCCGAAATGCGGGAGGGGCTGGGTGAATTAGAGACCTACGCCGCTTCGGCGAGCTCAGGGCAGGCCGCTTCGACGAGCTCAGGGCAGGCGGCGGACGGTGGGAACACCGTCCCTTCCTTAGTGGAGCTTTCGCAAATCAAGGGGGTTTTTCACAACCACACCACGGCTTCTGATGGTCGCGCCAGCATCGAGGAGATGGCTGAGGGCGCGCGGGCTTTGGGCTTCGACTATCTGGGGCTGGCCGATCACTCCAAGGCTAGCTACCAAGCCAACGGCTTGAACGATGAGCGGGTGCTGAAGATGATCGAGCAAATCCGCGCTTTCAACGAATCGGGCGAATCGCCGGTGCATGTCTTTTCCGGCATCGAGTGCGATATTTTACCCGACGGTGCGCTCGATCTAGAAGACGCTACTTTGGGAGCGCTCGATTACGCAGTGATGTCGGTGCACTCCAGCTTTAGTCAATCTGAGGAGGCGATGACGGCGCGTGTGATCCGCGCCATCGAGCATCCCGCCACGGTGATGCTGGGGCACCCGACGGGGCGTATTTTGCTGCGGCGCGAGTCTTATAAAATCGATTTGCACAAGGTGATCGATGCGGCGATCGCCAACAAGGTGATCATCGAGATCAACGCCAACCCGCACCGCCTCGATATGGATTGGCGGCTTTGGCGGCGCGCCGCCGAGCGCGGGCTTATGTGCGCGATCAACCCCGACGCGCACAAAGTGGCCGGCCTCGCTCACTACGAGGCCGGCGTGAATATTGCTCGCAAAGGAGCCATCCCTGCGGAGCAGATTTTAAATTGCCGCAACTGCGCGGGCGTCGCGCAATGGTTTGCGCAACGCCGGTGAATTAGTGCCGCTCGACTACCACGTGAAGATGGGCGAGCTGATCGAGGTGCCGCCCTTGGCTACGGTGGTGTTTTCGCCGTCTGCCCAGATCTCATCGTTGATGAGGAACTTGAAGGTGACATCACCCTTAGCTTGTGTGCTGGCAAATGTCCATTCGTAAGGACTCACGTTATCGAGCTGTATGCCCTGATCCCAAGAGAGACCTGCGCCTTGACCGCGCACGTAGAGACAGTTGCCGAAGCCGACGTCCACTCGTGCGATGATGGAAGTCTTTTCGACTTTCTCTTTTACGGGGCTTTTCGTTGCTGCAACAGGTGCCTTTTCAGCGGCTGCCTTTTTAGCAGGAATATTTTTAGCCGCTACTGCGGGTGCCGATTTTTTTTCTGCTACTTTAGGTGCAGATTTTTTAACCGCTACTGCGGGTGCAGACTTTTTAGCTGCTACTTTGGGTGCAGATTTTTTAGCCGCTACTGCGGGTGCCGATTTTTTTTCTGCTACTTTGGGTGCAGATTTTTTAGCCGCTACTTTTTTAACTGTTTTTTGAGTGATGGTTTTCTTAGCCATGATGATTAATTTTCTAGAGTTTGTTATTGTTTGCTGAGTGATCGGATGCGCGGAAAGTGACCTGCACTTTATGCCGTCGTTAGAGGCTGTAGCAGGAAGAACGCCAGATTAACAGGATAAAGTGCCACCGCTGCAGTCGCAGCCGTAAATATAGGTCCGCCCGCGTTGGATGCCTTTTGAAACTTTCTCTTGTATGCGCTGGGAAGGGGGGCAAGGCTACGCATTCTTTATGGCTTTTGAATTTAATGATCTGCCACTGGGCTTGTTGGCCTTTTTGGTGTTTTTCTCGCGCGTGCTCGATGTTTCTATTGGGACGATTCGTATGATCGCGACGATGCAGGGGCGCATGGTGATGGCCTTCGTGCTCGGCATCTTCGAGGTGACAATCTGGTTGATCGTCATTGCGACAGTTGTCAATACGGTGTTGGAGCGGCCGTGGCTACTGCTATTTTATGCGCTGGGCTATTCCACTGGCAATGTGGTCGGCATCGTGCTGGAGCGTAAGCTGGCGCTCGGACATGCGATCTTGCGGATCATCACGGGCACCCATGCGCAGGAGATTTTCGATGCCTTGATCGCTGCCGAATTTCGCGTGACTCGCTTCGAGGGCGAGGGGGTGCGCGGGCCGGTGAGTGAGCTATACATCGTTTGCGAACGCAAGCGGCTGGCACCTGCGCTTAAGGTGGTGCAAGGGATCGACCCCGAAGTCTTTTACCTGTGTGAAACGCCGACGCGGGTGCGGCGCTTCCGCGGGCAAATGGCAATGTTGCCGCAAAATTGGAGATCCGTGATGAAGCGGAAATAAAGCCGCATGGCTGTATTACTCGCCAGTCAGTAGGTAGATCACTTCTTCGGCTAGGTTCTTGGCGTGGTCGGCGATGCGCTCGATTGACTTGGAAATCAGGATCGTCTCGACTTGAGTGGAGGCTTCGCCGTTTGCGCCGTTCATTTCCTTGTAGAGGTTTTTGAAGTTCTGCTTGTTCAACTTGTCGACCTCCTTATCGCGCTCAATAATGCCTCGCGCGAGTTCGAGGTTTTCATCGAGAAAGGAGGTGATCGCATCGCGCATCATGTCGAAAGCGAGGCGACTCATCTCTTCGATGGCGACAGGGTTGGTAACTTTTCCATCGCGCGTTAGGATACTGCGGGTGCGCTTGGCGATGCTGTGGGCTTCGTCGCCCGCGCGCTCAAGATTGTGGCTGGCCTTGATCGCCACGAAGATTAGGCGCACATCGCTGGATACAGGGGAACGCAGCGTGATGTAGCGTACGCAGGCGCGGTCGATCTCGACTTCTAGGTCGTCGATCTCGTCGTCCATCTTGACGGCGGCCTGAGTTTTTTCGAGATCGCTCTCGATGAAGCCTTCGACCGCTAGGCGTCCGGCTTCGTTGGCTTTTTCGCCAATGAGGATGATTTTGCTACGAATCTCTTCGAGCTCTTTGTGAAAGTAGCGGTTCATGGTCTGAGTATAAATTTTTAAAAACGAATTGTTACGAATAGGTTACAGCAATTTATCAACCAAAGCGACCAGAAACATAAGCTTCGGTTTGTTCATTGTTAGGGTTCATAAAGATGGTGTCCGTAAGATCGTACTCGATGAGTTTTCCAAGGTAAAAGAAAGCGGTGCGATCGGAGACGCGTGCGGCCTGTTGCATGTTATGCGTCACGATCACGATGGTGTAGTCTTTCTTGAGTTCGTGGATGAGCTCTTCGACCTTGGCGGTGGCGATGGGGTCGAGCGCGGAACAGGGCTCGTCCATGAGTAGAATCTCAGGCTTCACGGCGAGGGCGCGGGCGATGCAGAGGCGCTGCTGCTGACCGCCGGACATGCCGAGGGCACTTTCGCTGAGGCGGTCTTTGACTTCATCCCAGAGGGCGGCACCGCGTAGGCACCCTTCCACGGTTTCGTCGAGGATGCTCTTCTTCTTAATGCCTTGGATGCGGAGACCGTAGGCGATGTTATCGTAGATCGATTTGGGAAAGGGGTTGGACTTCTGGAAGACCATGCCGACGTGCTTGCGCAGCTCGATCACATCGACGTCTTTGTGGTAGATATCGACGCCGTTGATCTCGACCGAGCCGCCCTTGATGCGAGCGATGTCGATCAGATCGTTCATGCGGTTGAAGCAGCGCAGGAAGGTGGACTTACCACAGCCAGATGGGCCAATGAAGGCGGTGACTTCCTTCTCGCGGATGTCCATGCTGACATTGAAGAGTGCTTGCGCCTCGCCGTAAGCGAAGTCGAAGTTGCGCACTTTAATGATCGGCTTTTGCTCGGGGGCGGGATCGGTTTTTTTTTGTGTAGATGCCATGGAAAATAAATGAACGGTTCAGAATTATACCTACCAGCGGTATTTGCTGCGAATCTTTACGCGCAGGATAATGCTGCTGAGGGCGAAGAAGCCGACGATAAAAAGGAAGACGAAGGCCGCGCCGTATTGCATGTTGCGGGTGTATTCATTTTGCGGGATTTTCGAGCTGACCACGTAAATGTGGTAAGGCAATGCCATCACGCCTTGGAAGAAGAAGTCTGTCCACTTCGAGAGTCCTTCCCATGGCAACTGGTCGCGCAGGGCGAAGGCGGCGGTGAACATAATGGGTGCGGTCTCACCGGCCACCCGGGCGATGCCCATGATCGAAGAGGTGAGGATGCCGGGCAAGGCGTAGGGGATGACGTTGGTGCGAACCATCGTCCACTTCGAAGCGCCGAGTGCCAGCGAGCCTTCGCGGAAGCCTTTGGGGATGGCGCGCAGCGATTCCTCACTGGCGGTAATGATCACGGGCAGTGCCATGATCGCGAGAGTGAACCAGCCAGCGATCATGGAGACCCCCCAGCCAAAGAAGAGCACAAACATGCCGAAGCCGAAGAGGCCAAACACGATGGAGGGCACGCCGGAAAGATTGAGAATCGAGAGCCGGATGAGCTGGAGCGTGCGACCGGGGCGGCTGTACTCACTCAGGTAAATAGCGCACAGTACACCGAGCGTGAGCGCGATCGAGATCGAGCCCGCCACGAGTAGGCAAGTGCCGATGATGGCGGGGCCGATGCCGCCGCCGCTGTAGGCGTAGTTGCTATAAGCGTAGAGGGATTCGTCGGGCGTCTCGGCGAGTGCGCGGTATTCGGCATCGCTGAAAAGTAGGCGGCCTTCCTTGCGTTGCTCGTCGAGCATTTCATAGCGCGCGTCCAGCACTTCGATTTGATCGTAAACGGCGGCTGCGGCGGTCCGATCGCTGGAGCCTAAGTCCCGACGCTCGGCGCGTAGTTTGACTCGCTGGGCGTTGATTTGTTTGAGCTCGGTATCGATGGCCTTTGGCTCGTAAACATGGAGTGTCTGCGGCGCTTGCGTGAGGAAACCGATGTTAATGAATGGCGCTTGGGTAGTAAAAACGGCCTTCGATCCGTTGTAGGCGATATTGCCAAAGATGTAGCCTGCGGCGAGGATGACGATGTAGGTGGCTAGGCGGAAGAACCATTTGATTGAGGTCTCAATGGTCGAACGCCGCGAGGGGCGTTTGGCGTAGATGTTCTGCTGTTTTTGCACACTCATGGTAGATTAGTCTCCGATTTTGCTGTAGCGCTTCACGACCCATTGGGCGCTGTAGTTGATCAGCAGCGAGATGAAGAAGAGGACGATGCCCACCATAAAGAGGGCGCGGTAGTGAAGGCTGCCGTGGACGACCTCACCCATTTCCTGCGCGATGATCCCAGTCATGGTGTGGACCGGCTCGAAGAAAACGCCGAGGCCTTCCGTGAAGTCGGGGATCTTGATGCGGTTACCGGCGCAGAGGAGCACCACCATCGTCTCCCCGATCACGCGCCCGAAACCGAGCATGATGGCGGAGATGATACCGGAAAGTGCCGTCGGCACGATCACACGCATCGTCGTTTGTAACTGGGTGGCACCCATCGCGAGCGAGGCTTCTTTTAAGTGATTGGGGATGTTGTTAATCGCATCTTCCGCGAGGGTAAAAATCGTAGGGATCGCCATCAGCGCGAGTAGGCAACCGGCGGTAAAAGCGTTAAGGCGCTCTTGAATCGGAAAGAAAGGCACCCAATCCATAAAGGCTTGCTGCGAGAGCAGGCGCATGGCCTCGCCGAAGACGACCACCCCGAAAAAACCGATCACCACCGAGGGAATCGCGGAGACGAACTCGATGTAGGGCTTGATGAAATTACGCTCAGCCGGGCCGGCGATTTGATTGACGTAAATCGCCGCGCCGACACCGAAGGGGATGGCAAAGAAAAGGGCGATGGCAGAGATCAGCAACGAACCGGAGAGCAGGGGCAGCAAGCCATACCAGTCTTGCTGGTCGCTGGCGGTGATCCAGTCCTTCCCGCCCATAAAAGCGCCGAGCGCCTGCCAGATCGTCACGTTGGCGTGCTGATCCCAAGTAGCCAACTTTTCGCGGTGCGCGTCGAAGGTGGTGTAGTAGATTTCGTTGAGCTCCTTGAAGCGGAGGATGCGGGTGTTGATCGCTTCGTTTTCAAAGTCGATGCCATCGGCGAGGGTGACGAGCGCGGCTAGTTTGACTTCGAGACGTTCGAGTAGTTGGCCGTATTCGTCTTGGTCGGCGGTGACGGGGAGAATTGTCTCGTCGAAATTGATCGGGCGGATGGTGCGCTCGATGCTTTGATATTCGTCTTCGAGGAGAGTGATAAATATCTCGCGGTCTTCAGCGGTCAGAGCATCGCCGTTTTGCACCGCGTCGGCGCGTGCGCGGTAAGTGTCGCCGAGGGGGCGAGGTGTGGTGTTTTCACGGGCAAACTCGCGCAGGCGCAGGGCGAACTTGTCGCGGTCTTCTTGGTTGAATTGATACCTCGGCTGGGTGACTTGCTCGATCCGGGCGGTGTAGTTTTTGAGGGTGTAGCGTAGGTTGTTGTTGGTCTCGTTTTGGTCGCGGGCGGCGATGGCCAAGTCCATTTTCTCTTTCACGAATTTGCGCAGCTCGCCACCAGCGCGCATGTAGCCGAAGAAGAAGTCCTTAGCCTCGGGCGACATCACGAGCGCGTTGATCTCGGCCTGTGTTTTACCTTCGGCCCGCAGCGCGTTGATCCAGTCGGCCTTGATGTCGTTCAGGTAGCGAGTCAGCGAAGTGTAGCCCTCGCGCTTCTCTTTCAACACATCGACATACTCTAGCCCCGAAAGGCGGTATTCCTGTAGGCTCTTGTGGTAGAGCTGTACAAAGCCAGCACCTTCTTTAAACAAAAAGATGGTGATCAGCGCGAGCACTAGAATCGCCACCATCGCAGTGCTGCCGAAAAACTTCTTGATGATACTATCCGAATCTTGCCCAAGGAAAAGCGCCCGGCGCTGGCTAAAAGCGGGCTTGAACGATTCTAGATTCTGTGGAGGCATGGCCATGTGTGAGCGGATGTTGAGACTCCTTCGGTATTCTGCAATACTAGGTTCGGCGACTGAAAGTGAAGATTATGTTACGGTATTTGTAGGGGCTTCACTTGTGACGACCGGCGAGCAAAGGCCGATCTTCTGCGGGCGTCACAAGTGAAGCCCTTACGCTTTTAAAGGAAAAGGGTCGCTGCCAGTGGGCAACGACCCTTCAAATTTTATTTAAAACCTAAATTCGCGGCGAACTAGTAGATCGAGAGGAAATGCACGCGATTCACGATGGCTTGGCCTTCGGGACTCATGCTGAATCCGATGAAGTCATTAGTCATTGGATTCAGCGGCTTACCTTTGTTAATCAAGTAGTAGAGCGGGCGAGCCAAGGCATAATCCTTCGAGTCGGGAGCAGCACCATCGACAGGGAGCACTTTTACGCCTGGTGTACCGATGTAAGCGAGACCGACGTAGCCGATACCGTTCGGGTTACTGGCCACTTCAGCCGCGATTTGCTCGTTGCCCGCCATTTTTTGGGTGTCGGTGCCGTAGTCGCGCGAGCTCATGGCGAGCTCTTGGAAGACAGCGTAAGTGCCGGAAGACGTGTTGCGCGTGTAAGCCGAGATGTCGCCAGTCTGCGCAGTGATACCCGACCAGTCGGTGACGTCGCCAGAGAAGATCAGCTCGACCTCTTCTAAAGAGATGCTATTGAGTGGGTTAGACTCGTTTACGATGATCGCGATGCCATCCTTGGCCACGGTGATCGTTTTCAAATCGACACCCTTAGACTTGGCCTCAGCCACCTCCTTATCCTTAGAATCGCGAGAGGACATGCCGATCTCGCTCGTGCCGTCGATGACAGCTGCGAAACCAGTCGAGGAGCCTTCGGCTGCGATCTCGAAAGCCACTTCGACGCCTAGAGCAGACATCTTAGCTTTAAAAGCTTCGGCGAGTTGAGGCACCATCTTGGCACCAAGTGTGTCGGAGCCCTTGATGACGATAGTTTGAGTGGCGCTCGCTTGGCTCACAAATGCGAGCGCAGCGGCTGCGGTCAGACCGCGGAGGATGGAGGATGTATTCATATTGTGTATTTTCGGTTGGTTCAGTAAAGGATTCGAGGTGTTCTTTTCCTACGAATATCGACACACTTTACTTAGTAATTGTTTCGGTATTGTGGCGCTTATGTTACAGGAAGGTTAAGAAAGTAACTTTTAAGGATCGCTTCTTTTCGCCTAAGATCGACCGTCGACAGCTACTCATGTCAGTCGCAGCCTATACTTGAGGCTCATGGACGCCGAAAATTACGAAATTTCCCGAGAGTCTTCTGGAAAATTTACTGTCTTCGAATGCGGCCAATCGGTGACGATTTGACCTCTGCGTTTCACGAAAGAGATATATCCGTAACAAAGCGCACGTGTTTGTAACATTACACAGTTCTGTAACATAAAGGAGACGAAGCCGTAACAATTAATAGGTATTTTTGTTACGTTGTTTTCTACAACGCACACAAACAATACACAAAATGAAATTAAAAACACTCACACAACTCACTGCACTCTCCGCAGCCCTCCTAGGCTCCACGAGTTTCGCAGCTTCCAACGACGCGCTACTCGACCTCCTGGTCGCAAAGGGCGTTCTCACCGAATCTGAGGCTTCCGCTGTCGCTGCTGAGCTTAAGGCCGAGCAGCCGACCTTTGTCACAGCAAAGGGTAAAGCCGTCACGGACATCAAGCTAACTGGTCGTCTGCACGCGCAATACGACAATATTAGTAACGATGTGGGAGAGTCCTCGCAAAATGGATTTTATTTTCGTCGTCTCTATCTCGGTGCCGAAGCAAAGTTCACGAACAACTGGCATGCTGCTCTGATCGCCAACTTCGGTGGCGAAGATGGCGACGCAGCCATCGATAAAGCGATCATCGGCTGGGAGTATGATCCGATGGCCGAATTTGGCGTGGGTTACCAAAAAGTCCCCTTTGGCTTATATGAAACCACATCATCTTCCAGAATCAAAACAGTCGAGCGATCAATCGCAAATCGTTACTTTGCAGAGAGTGATGGACTTGGGTTTAGCGCTCGTCACACTGGATTTTTCGTGGAGGGTGATCTTGGAGGAGGCTTCTCCTATGCCGCGGCAGGCGTTTCAAACACTGCGGGTAATGATCGCACCGATCGCCTCCGTAAGGATGAGAACGGCCTCGCATTCTTCGGGCGCCTTCAGTGGGAAAGTGAAGAGACCGATGCGGGCCAATTCCTCTTCGGCGTAGATCTCGGTCAAAAAGACGGAGGCTCTACTATCGGCGGCGGCAAGGGCGATCTTTTCGCTTACGGTTTCCACGCGAACTACAGCGTAGGCGACTTTAATCTGAGCGGTGAAATTCTCGGCACGACGGTTGAAGATGTCGCCGGTGAAGACCAAGACATCTTTGGCTTTACCGTGATTCCTTCCTATAAGATCAATGACAAGTGGGAGATCGTGGGTGCCTACTCGATGATCGATACAGATAACGCTGATTTGCTAAACGCGGACGACCTAGTTCGTCGTTCAAATATTGACAAAGGTTTTGCCTATAACGAGGGCGAATCCTTTTACGTCGGCTTCAATTATTATATCATTGGAAACGACCTAAAGCTAAGTGGTGGTTATGAAAATGCTACCTTTGACAGCACCAGTGGCGACGAGGTCGAGATCGACGCCTTCCGTCTTCGCCTACAAGCGCTCTTTTAAAGCCTGATCACATATTAGCTGTAGTTGTGTTCAACCAAGCCCGGAGTGCGCCCTGCGCGCTCCGGGCTTTTTTGTGCAAAGTTTCAATTAGGTGACGCAAAAGCGGCGTAAAGGTGACGAACGTTACAGTCCTGTGATAATCGTAAAAGGGGCGTAATTTGCTGTTGAGAGTTCAGCTAAGCGAAGCAAAAGGGGGCGCGTTAACACCTCGCGCCAAATAGACATTGCGCGGGCTTTGAGAACTTTTTCACCGACCCAATGAATAGCAATAAAATCAACCGTGTGCTCGGTATGGCGATCGCCTTACTCTTAATCGCGCAATCCGCATCTGCGATCAAAATCGTGGTGCCCGATCAGTATCAAGACCAGATCGAAGCCATTAAACAGGCTGAGCGCAAAGAGCGCACCCGCGAGCTAAGCTCCGCGCAGAGCGCGCCCGCAGGCGAGGAAGCAATGCGTTTTGGCGAGACGACGACGACAGAGGAAAAGGCCGAGGTAGAGGCCGACGCGTTTTTGCTGCAGTCAGTGGTCGAAGCCAACGCGACGGCCGCCTCCTTTGAGGGCACCCTCAAGGCGGATCAAGGTATTATTTCCGGTCAAGTGGTCGACAAAGCGTCCGGCCAGCCCATTCCCGGTGCCGCCATCATCCTTGAAGGCACCGACATCGCCACCGTCACAGCCGATGACGGCCGCTACTCACTCGGCCCGGCTCCAGCCGGTAGTTACACCTTGAGCTTCATCAAGTCCGGCTACATCGAAGCCAACGTCACCGATTACAACATTGCCGGTGGCGAAGTCAGCGTCTTCCCCTTCGCGCTGCCTCCGCGCCCCGCCGAAATGTCCGACGAAGTCTACGAACTACAAGATTTCACTGTGACGGCGGAGCAGGCCAATAACTTAATGCAACGCCTCGAACTTGTGATGAACTCTGATTCGATTTTGAGCGTTATGAGCTCTGAGGACTTTTCCAAGTTCGCGGCGAGCGACATAGGTGACGCGGTTAAGCGCGTCGCAGGCGTCTCTGTGGTGGGAGGGAAATATGCAGTCATCCGCGGCCTAGGCGATCGCTATGTATGGACGACGATGAATGGTTTACCCATTGCTAGCCCCGACCCAGATAAGCTCGCGGTGCAGCTAGACTTGTTCCCCTCCTCGCTCTTTGAGTCGATAGCCGTGAGCAAGACTTTTACCCCGGATCAATCGGGCACTGCGACTGGAGCCATTGATCTGAAGTTGAAGTCATTGCCCGAAGAGTTTTTTATGAATGTTTCGACCAGTATCGGCTTCCATTCCATCGCGACTGGCAATGAAAACTTCCTCGTCAACGATCGTGGAAATTCACATGACCAGTTTGCCATGGGCGCTGAGAATCGCGCTATTCCGAACGAAGCCAAGTCATTTCCAGAAGATCTGAGTAAGCCTGTTAACGTCTTACCCTTCCCGATCCCGGGTAGAATTACTCAGGCGCAAAAAGATGCGGCGGCGACCGAAGCGCAACGAATTACAGATAAGATTGGGCGTGACTTTCACAACTATGGCGACGCGCCTGGCCCTGATTATGGAGTTAGATTCAGTTTCGGTGATGCTTACGAACTTAGGAATAAGATTCGTGTCGGCTATCTGGCAGGCTTAAATTACAGCAGGAAGTTTCGTATGCTGGAAGACGCCGATTACTTCCGAAGCGCGACCGACGCGACCGCCGCAGGAACGGCCGGGTTGTCGCCTGAAAACTTCGTCGATCCCGACGTGGCCATTGGCTACAAGAACCAGTCGCTTACAGAGGCGACGGCCACCAGCTCACTTTCTTGGCTAGTCGGCCTAGGGCTGGAAATCGGCCAAGATCATCGTTTCAGCGCCAGCCGCTTGGACTTGCGCCTAAGTGAAGACGAAAATGTCCGCCTGATTGGAGATACCTACAGTGCTTTCCCATTTTCCACCGATGCTGATTTCTTAGACACAGAGATCTCCGAATCACTGCGCTACACCGAGCGGCGTTTAATTAGTGATCAGCTATCGGGAAGCCATCGCGTTGATCTACCACTGCGCGTCCTCATGGATGAAGCACAAATCGACTGGGCAATTGGCAGAGACAAGGCCACCCAAGACGAACCTGGCTTTGTGCAAACTAGAGCAGTCGTCTTAGATAACGGTGACTTAACTCTTTCGCAGAACTCAACCTCAGCCGGAACGGCCAGCCCTTCATTTATTATCTGGCGTGAGATCGAAGAGGCGCGGGAAAACGGCCGAATCGATATTAGTCTCAACGAAGAGCTCAGTGAAGGCTTCGCCTCTAAACTAAAATTCGGGCTTCTCAGCAGCGCCGCCGAGCGCTCTGTATTTGACGAATACGTGACACTGCTCGGTGATAATCTCAGTGACTCGAGCGACACGACTGTCAGTCAATCCAACGATCCAAATGCACCGCTAGAGAATTTCGATCTTTTGGGAGGTAGCGGCTACGCAATTGCAGCGGACATCTCCTTAGAGACTGAGCAGCTCGGGCGCTACTTTATGATCGAGCAGCAACTCTTTGAAAAATTCAGAGTGATTGCCGGCTACCGCTACGAAGAAAATTCTGCAGATGTGCAGGTCAACGGTGAATTACAACTTCGCGGTGCTGGCTCCAATAATCCACTCGCAAACCTGCCGACCAGCGGTGGCTACGAAGATGAAAGCTGGCTACCAGGACTCACGTTTATCTATCAGCCCACCGAAAGCATGAGCGTCAAGGCGGCCTACTCCAAGACGCTCGCACTCCCCTCGGCTCGCGAAGTGTCTCCTTACGCATCCTCCGCCTTCTCGGGCTCGGATATCGATGTCGGAAATTCTTCGCTAGTTCCTTCAAATGTGGAAAACTTCGATCTCGGCTTCAGCTGGTTCAACGCCTCGGGAGACTCGTTTGGGCTGACTGTCTTTTATAAATTAGTCGAAGGGCGTATCGAAAAACTAAGCGGACTTGGCGCCGATACCTTGAAGCAAGGCCTCGTCAATCCCGATCCATTTGTCCTCAGTAATTACGAGCTCTTCAGCTATTCAGCTAATCTAGATGCCGCTCTTTTCAGCTGGTATAACAATCCGAACGAGGCGACACTCACAGGGATCGAGGTCGAAGGTCGTAAATCACTCGGCTCCTTTCACGACTCACTCGAGCACTTTTCGCTCGGTGGTAACTTCACCTACATTGAAGGTAAAGTGGATCGCTTCCCGATTGAAATCGCCGCGAAAAATGGAGTCGGCCGCCCCATCTCGGAAAGCCGCGGACTCACGAATCAGCCCGACTATATCGTCAATGCCGATCTGACGTATGATAATCCAGACATTGGCTTACGCGTATCGCTTATCGCCTATCACATCAGCGATGTGCTCGAAGGTGTTTCGTTTGCAGATGCCTACGATACTTTCAATAAAGCCTACACAGCAGTCGATTTAACCATCTCTAAGCAAATCCGGGAAGACTTGAAGCTTAGCCTTTCAGTGAAGAACATCACTGATTCTAAAAGAGGCACTTTTTACGATGTAGAGGGTGCCGAGGTCGATCGTGATAGCTACAAAGTCGGGCAAAGCTACTCGCTCGGAATTTCCTACGATTTTTAACACTTCTGTCACCTTAAAGCCACCAAAAGGACACGTGAATCTCTTAAGATCATCTCGCAGTTCAATAACTGCTTAATCTCAACTACAAAAATATATTATGAAAAAGCTAAATTATCTAACAACGCTAGCCGTCTCCATCGGCTGCTCTGCCTACGCGGGTGTTTCATCCACCGCGAACGTGAGCGGCTTCTATGAAATTTCCGATCCGATCAACATCAGCGTCGTATTGGAAGCCAGCAAAGAGTATTTGCTGACTGAAGTCGTCTATGTCTCCGATGCCACACTAACCATCCCGGCAGGCACCGTCATTCGCGGTGTTGCTGGTCAGAAAGATGGCTCTAACAACGTGACTCAAGAGCCTGGCACGCTTGTTATCACGCGGACAGGCCAGATAGACGCGGTTGGCACTCCGGCGAATCCCATTATCTTCACTTTTGAATTCGATCCCGCCCCGAAGACTGCACCAACCGCGCCACTCCTTGAAGGCACACTCGTCACGGGTTTCTGGGGCGGTGTGATCATTCTCGGTAATGCGCCGACGAATAATGATCAGTCCGCCGCGAACACGCTACTCGTCCCCGGCACTGACTTCATCGAAGGTCTTGTCGAGCCGAATCCTTCTGCACAAGACCCTGACCTGCGTGGTATCTACGGCGGTGATGCGCCCCACGATAGCAGCGGTGTGATGCGTTATCTTTCCATTCGTAACGGTGGTTTTAATCTCTCCGCAGCCAACGAAATTAACGGCCTGACCATGGGCGGTGTCGGTTCCGGCACAGTCCTCGAATTCATCGAAGTGATTGCCGGCCAAGATGATGGATTCGAATGGTTCGGAGGCACTGTTAACTCGAAGTATTTGCTCTCCGCTTATAACAACGATGACGCGTTTGACTACGATCAAGGCTTTAGTGGCCTTGGCCAGTTCTGGGCAGTTGTGATGGCCGACAACGGCAACGACGGCGACAAAGGTGGTGAATTCGATGGTGACGACCAAGCCGGAGCGAAACCATTCGCAGTTCCAGTTATTTACAACATGACTGTGATCGGTACAGGTTCCGAGGTTAAGAGCGGCAACGGTGGTGGCCAGATCGACTACGATGCGAATGCTGGTGGCGGTTTGTTTAACTCCATCATCGTTGAGTCCGGCATTCCCTCGCTCGATTTGAATGGTACGACTGCGCAGCAATATGCAGATGGCCTACTCGAAGTTCGCAGCAACATTTGGTTCCGTGACGTAAGTGACTCTACCAACGCCGATGTCGTGGCCGACCACGATCAAGGGAGTGCGGATCTCGCACTGACCCCCGCAGCTAACAATAACACCTTTGCCAATCCCTTCATCGGAGGTGCTAATTTTGTGGTGATGGCCACCGCCAAGCGCGACTCAGTCGGTGGTGTTTATCTAAAACCATCTGCTTTCGGAGATGTTATCACTAATCTAGAGCCCTACATCGGCACCTTCTTCGATGCAGTTAACTATAAGGGTGCTTTCGACCCCAGTGGCACAGCTTGGACTAACGGTTGGACGGTTCCTTCTCAGCTCGGCTACTTCGCTGACTAATTTCAAAATCCATATAATAGAAAATAAATATGAAAAACATAATTGCATTCTCTTTCCTTGCCGTAAGTACGTCACTGAGCGCTCAAAGCTTTGTTGCTGGCTGGGACTTCGACGGAGTCAACGCAGCAGCGCCTTCCGCCACGGCAAACTGGGGCGATCAAGCTGGTTCGGCTATTGCGTCGTGGACACATAGTCCTTCTAATCCGCCAACCGGTGTCTTCACTTCAGAATTCGGTATTTCGACTCAGAATAATTCTGAAACGATCAACAACAGTTTCTCTTTTCTGGGGACAGGAACCGATTTGAATACTGGTTTCACTGCGTTCAGCCAGAACTTCAATAACACTGGCGAATTTGGCTTCCAGTCTTTGTCTGGTGATGATTTGTTCACGCTTAGTTTTGATGGTAGTCTTTGGCAAGCTCTAGAGTTGACCTACGCTTTCGCAAGCACGCAGGGCGGAACGTTTAGCCTACAGACTGTTGATTTATCAGGTCTGAATAAGGTCGCTCTCGCAAAGTATGTCTTTACGCCAGCTCTGAACGGCGTGTATGACAACTTCGCCATTACTGGAACCGCCGTTCCGGAGCCTTCTACGTTTGCCGCTATTTTCGGTGTAGTGGCTCTTGGTGTAGCTGCGAGTCGTCGCCGTCGTAAATAGATTATCTATTCTAACTGGAGCACCTGCCCTACACTCAGGGCAGGTGCTTTTTGGTTTCCACTGACCACTTTTTAATAATTCTCAAACCATGAATGTTCCCCGTATATACCTCCTTCTCTTCCTCAGTACGCTTGCCTCTACCTTGCTGCATGCAGAAATCGATCCTATGGATGAACCCTGGATCCCCTTTCAAGCTGAGATAATCGAGGATATGACAGTCGGGGCATCCGTTCAAAATCTACCAGCAGGTCTGCGCTTTGTTGTCGTACGCGTCGAGGCAGACACTGTAATCGCCGACATTTCTAGGATCGGCACCGTAGAGATTCCGTTGAAAAACACTAACATACAATCAGAGATTAACCGAGCCAGAGCGGTTGGAGAAATACCAATTCCGCGGATGGCTCAATTTTTGAGCAATCGCATCGTCAGCGGACAAAGCGGGTGGGAGCTACCACTGCGAAGCCCCGAGGTGATCCAATTTGAGCGATGGATTCTGCTGTATGCAGATTCAGATTCCGAAGCGACACGCGCATTAATCAGTAGAGCGGATTCTTATTATCGAAACCTCACCTCCAAGGTGCAAAAAAATACAGCGCTAGTGCTGATGGATCCAAGTGGCAATAAAGCAGCGCTCAATTCGATCCGTGACGATCTTGAGCCCAGCTTCCAAATGATGCCAGGATATCTCTCGCGCGGCTATAGCAAGAGCTTCGCCCACCTTGAAGACGGTGAGCTACCCATCTTAGTTGAAGTAAGCTCGTCGGGACGCATCCTCCACCGAATTCACGGGATTGAGGAAATATCAAAATGGTTATCTGAGGCGTCCCAGTGATTTCGTTCAAGGTAGCTCAGGAAGACCGTGAATCTCAATATGATCTGAAGCCCATATCCGCGAATTAACACGATTACGAATGCGAGGTCTTGGGATTGGTTTAGCGACATCAGCCAGCTCGGGGTTAGGCACAATAAAATCGGTGGAAGCTTTCAGTACTTTTTGAGAGTTAAGAGCTTGGCGATAAGTCGCGACCCGATTATCGGCAGCTTGTTTCATCGGTGAATAAAGAAAATGATTTACAGGAGGCAGCTCACTGTAAACCGCATGCTTATAAGCCTGAGTTGCCGCCTCTTTTTCCGCAGCGCTAAGCGCGGGATCGGTGTTTAAATCAAGCAACCGAGTGTTGGTGAAGCCTTCAGGCTTTAGGAGTGGCAGTTCAAATGAGACCCCATTACGCATTCCGTGCGCGATACGGTTCACTGAATCATAGCTCTCCAGCGTAAGTCCCTCGAAATCTTTGTTAGCTGCAATCCATCCCTTTCGCCCAGTGGCGTGGGACTCAAGGGAAAAGTGCACCTCCTTAGCTGTTTGAAAAATACCACGCAATAAGAAGTCACTCTCTGAGCCGACTAGTGTTATATTTATAGTCAAGGCACCCACCAAATAAATGGAGCATACTAGGGCACGAGAAGTGAAGAAGCGAATTCCGTGTAACATTACTTTCATAAATCCAAGTATTTTCTCTTAAGGCATGTCCGTTGGCAACGCAATGACTGTTAAGATAGTGTTACGCAAGAGAATCTATTAAAATACACAGGCTATTTATTGAGAATTGGCTTGCGGTTTGATTTGGAGAGGTCAGGGTGTGAGTATGGAAGCTAGTTATTTGAGGTGTGCGGGTTATCGGGGGCGTTTGCTGGTCGAGGGGCAGCGGGGGGTCTATCATGTGATGAGCCGCACTTCTTGTGGGCAGTATTTGTTCGGTGATGAAGAAAAGGGGATCTTTATTGAAATGCTTCGTAAGCAGGCTGGCTTCTGTGGGGTGGATGTGCTGGCTTACTGCGTGATGGGGAACCATTTCCACTTGTTGGTTGCGGTGCCGGAGGAGCATGACGTTTCGGATACCGAGCTGCTTCGTCGCTACCGAATCTTATATTCTGAGAAGAATTGTCCCTCTTCTTCGGCTAGCCCTGCTGTGCTGGCGAAGTTGCTCTCAGACAATGAGGAGGAGGGCCAGGTGCTGCGGGCGCGGATTCTGGCTCGTATGCATGATCTCTCGGTTTTTATGAGGGAACTGAAGCAGCGCTTTGGGCTTTGGTATAATCATCACCACCAAAATAAAGGGACGATCTGGGCTAAGCGTTTTACGAGTGTGGTCGTGCAGTCTTCGCGTGAGGCTTTGACTACGGTGGCGGCCTATATCGACCTGAACCCTGTGCGGGCGGAGTTGGTTGAAGATCCTGCGGATTATGCTTTCAGTAGCTTCGGGGCGGCGATGCGGGGGCGGCGGTCAGCGTGCTTGGGCTATGTGCAGGTCTTTTCCGAAGAGCTTAAATGGGAGGATTTACTTCCGAACTATCGGCTCATTCTCTACGGCAAGGGCGCTACGAGTAAGGGGAGTCTAGGTAAGGACTTGGGGCGGATCGATGCGGGGCGACTGAAACAGGTGTTGGAATCTGGGGGCAAGTTACCCCTTTCGGAAATCCTTCGGATGCGGGTGCGCTATTTTTCGGCGGGCACGGCGATTGGCTCGGAGGGATTTTTAGCGGATGTGGGCGAGCAATGGAAAACACGCCATGGGCTGGTTCGGAAGCGGGACGCCTACCCTATGCGTTGCGGTGAATGGGGTGCGTTACGCACTTTCCGCAATCTGCAGGTGAAGCCAATTGATGGGGCTAAATTGAATTGAAATAGGCTTTGATACAGAGCTTTCCTGCAATTTTCGAAATTCTAGAGATTGGCTGTTTGAGCTGGTTCGCCTACCTCGAAATACTCTTCGTAAATGCCAACGCCGATTTCTATGGATTCCGTCTGCATCGTTGATACGCCTGTGCTTTCGGCAGTAATGAGTGAATGCATGGGGAGATAGACTCCGTTTTTTTTCTGATAGTCTGACAGGATGGTTTGGGTGATTTCTGTGGGGGTGTGTTTCTCACGCGCAATCGTGCGAAAGCTGTCTGCGGAAAGGTAAAAACGTTGCTGGCTCGATTCCTCGCCTTGAGCGGCGTCGATTACAAAGACAAGTTCGCCTTTGAAATAGTCCGTCCCAAGGAGTTCGAGTTCCGCACTTTCACGCCAAAGCTTAATCAGCGGAGGGAGAACACCCGCGTCGGCGAGTAAATCGTCAGCTACATCGCCGGTAATCGCTTTTTTGACCATCTCAGGTGCACCGGCGAAGCGGGTGGCTGTCCAGGCTTGCTTACCATCGTGGGCTCGGATGATTTGGATTTCTTTTTCGGGTTTGTTAGGGTGAGGAATTGTGACGGTGGCGCGGATTTGGTTGGGACGCTTTTTTATAATGACAATACCGAAACTTTGGCCGTCGCGCTCGATGGTGCCGCTTAGGCGGAGGCTTTCGACTTGATTCCAGTTGTTGAGGCCACCCATGGCATCGAGGTGCTTCTGTAGTATTTCATTCAGTCTAGGTGCTTCGCTAGCGGAAGACGCGGGGTGAAGAAATGTAAGTGAAAATAGAATGACGAGTAGATGGAGTAACTTCACTCGCACATTATAGCCTAGTGAAAGGCGAATGATCAATGAACAGTCTAGTGACGTTGGTGAAGCTTCGGTGACAGGTGACGGAGGCGTGTCGGCTGCGTCAATGGTGGGTGGCAGTTAGGTGCCAAAATTATGGTGTAGATTTAGATTTAGTCATCGATGGACGCTTCACTTAGGCACGGGCGGTGCTCCTATCTAGGCCCCCTTCATTCGGTAAGCTCGTGATCCCTGAGAAGCGAGTAAGCCGCAAGTCCTAGCTCTGCGGGTAAATCTATTAAAATACACAGGCTATTTGTTGAAAATTGAGTTATGGTTTGATTTGGATGCGGGTGCGCTATTTCTTGGCGGCTACGGCGACTGGCTCGGACAGGTTTTTAGCGGACTTTGGTGGACCATGGGAGACTTGCCATGGCCTGATTTAGTTTAGAGGGCGTCTGGCAAATTATAGACTCTGCAGGGCCTCGAAGAAGCCTGGGAAGGTCTTAGCGCAGCAGGTGGGGTCTTTGATGGCTAGCCAAGGCTGGCCGTCGCCGAGTAGATCGAAGCTGGCGAGCACGGCGAAACTCATGGCGAAGCGGTGGTCTTCGTAGGTGTCGATGCATAGTAGCTGGCCAGCGTTGCGGGCTTTGAGGGCGCGGGCGCGGAGCTCGTTGGGCTTGGGCTGGATGGTGAGGGAGTCTGCTTCTTCTTTGACTAGCTGCCCGAGCTTGGAGAGCTCTGCGGCCATGCCTGCGATGCGGTCGGTCTCTTGGTGGCGGGTGTGGCCAATGCCGGTGATGCGGACGGAGTCGCCGAGGAGCGGGGCGATGGCGGCGTAGGTTAGAAAGGTGTCGGAAATACTATTAAAATCGATCTCGCGGTGGCCGCGTTGCAGATCGTTGGACTCGTTGCAGGTGGCCGTCCACTGGCTGCGGTCGGCATCGACGCGCAGGCCGTGGTGGGCGAGCACTTCGACGAAGTGAGCATCACCCTGGATTGGGTCGCCGCTGAGGTTTGGGATGCGGAGACTGCCGCCGTGGATGAGTGTGAGCGCGAGGAAATAGCTGGCAGCGGAGACATCGGGCTCGATGGCGTAGCTGCCAGAGGCGGGCGCGGTGTAGCGGGTGGCGGGAAGCGCGTATTCGCCATTTTCGCTGGCCTTGACGGGGGCGGCTCCGAAGGCTTCGCGCATTTTCAAAGTAATGGCGACGTAGTGAGGGCGTACCTCGGGGCAGGTGAGTTGGATTAGCTCATTGATCTGTCCTGAGCCTGTCGAAGTGACTGGTGCGGCGAGAAGGAGGGCAGATAGAATCTGGCTACTGGCGCTGGCATCGACCGTAACTTGGCCGCCTTGGTAGCCTCTGGCTTTGAGCGTGAATGGGAAGTGCCCGGGTTGCTTGTGAAACTCGAACTCGGCGGCATCGAGCGCCACGAGTGCGTCGAGCAGGCCAGACATGGGACGCTCGCGCATGGGGGCATCGCCATCGAGGCGGTATTCGCCGCCGGCGTTGAGTGCTAAAAATGCGGTGAGGAAACGGGCGGCGGTGCCGGCGTTGCCGACATCAATGGTCGCTTTTTTGCTGGGGATTTGGCCGGCGAGGCCTTTGACGGTGATCGTGGCGGCGGGCTCGTCGGCAACGACCTCGAAGCCAAGCGTGTTGAGCGCGGCTAGCATGATTCGTGTGTCGCGGCTGAAGAGTGCGCCTTCGAGGCGCGTCGTCCCCTCGGCGAGTGCGGCCAGAATGAGGGCGCGGTTGGTGATGCTCTTGGAGCCGGGTAGCTGCAGCGTGTTGTCGAGCGCGTGAGTGATCGGTTGAATCGGAAGTGGGTCGGACATGGGTTAAAACTACTAAATTGCTAAAATATTGAAAACGCTGAAACTTTACAGGCTGTCGCGGTATTTTTTGCCGCGCTCTAGCTTGGCTATGAGTTGTGGGGTGTCTTGATCAAGGAGTGCGGTTTTTAGGGCGTGGAGTTCGTTTTCGAAGCCGTCGATGGCGCGCAGGACTTCTTCGCGGTTTTGCTCTAGGATTTGTTTCCAGAGGTCGGGATCGCCGGCGGCGACGCGGGTGGTGTCGCGCAGGCCGCCTCCGGAGAGTGCCTTCCAGTCGGCGTCTTGCCCGCTGAGGTAGCTGCACAGGCTTGAAGCCAGTAGGTGGGGGAGGTGGCTGATGTGGGCGACGATCTCGTCGTGCTTTTCGGGGGTGGTGGTGACGACTTGCATACCGATGGCTTCCCAGAGTTTTAACAAGCGCGCGATCTCGGCATCGGGGGCGGCTTCGAGCGGCGTGATGATACAGGCGGCTCCCGTGAAGAGGTCGGCGCGGGCGTGCGCCATGCCGGTGCGCTCGGAGCCGGCCATGGGGTGGGAGCCGATAAAGTTCACTCCGGTGCCCCGTGCTTCGCGGCAGATCAGGCTCTTGGTGCTGCCGACATCGGTGACGAGGGCACTTGGAGCCAATGCGCTGCCGATTTGTTCTAAGAGCGGCACGATCGTTTCCACGGGGGTGCAGATGACGACTAATTCACTGCCTGCGCAGGCAGCGGCAGGCTGATCGAAAACGGCATCGCACCAATTGGCTTCCTGGGCGCATGCCCGCGTCGTCGCCCGGCGCGACCACGCATGGACGCGTGTGCAGAGACCTCGCTCTTTGAGTGCCAGCGCGAGCGAAGCGCCTAAAAGCCCTGGGCCGAGTATGGTGATTTGTTGAAACATAGAGGGATGAAAAAACTTTAACGCCGCCGGCGAGTTAAACGAAGAGTTGGCTAAAGTGCCTTTAGCCTTGCGGCATCGATCACTAAGGGTCATTTAAGGCAGGCTATTTTTCCAGCGCCAGCCCCAATTCACTTATGGCTATTTTTAAGAAGTCTTCCCGCAAATACATGCCCCACGAAACGAGTGGTGTTAAAAAGTTCTTGATCGGACTGCTGATCGTGCTGCTCGCAGCCGCGATTTTGGGCGGCGCTTGGTTCTTGAGCCAGCTTAGACCGAAGGATGTTGATTTCCGTAATATGGTTTTCGATACGGAAGTTTCCGAATCTGTGAAGGCGATCCAGCAGGAAAGCATCGAGCTGGAGGAGCAGTTCGAGGAGGTGCTGGCGCTGCGCGAGGCGCGCCCGGAGGATATTATTCTGCTGAAGAAGGCTCTGGATAAGCAAAAGGAGTACTTAGCCGCGATCCAAGGTGTCGATTCCGAGGGCTTCAATCGGCAGATCAACTTAGAAGAGCGCTATCAAAATCTGGCAGCCGAAGCGCTGCGCGTCGAGAGTATTGAGCTGGAGTTTGAGGCTGAGGCACTCGCCACTAATGACGACTACGAAAATGCCCGCGCGAAATACCGCGATGCCTACGATAAGCAAAATCAGATCAACGAACGCTTTCCCCTCAGCTCGGCCTACAACGTCGGGCGGGCGACTCGGCTAGAGCGTCAGGCGCGCCACCTCACCGCCGAGCCGCTGTTGCAGCGCAGTCTGGCATTTGAGAAAGAGGCGGATCTGCTGATCGAAGCCAGAGAGTGGGAGCCGGCGGAGGAGCGCTTGCAGCAAGCGATGAATTTACAGGACAAGCTCAACCGCGAGTACCGTGGCACCAATCAGGCCAGCGTCGTCCGCCTAGAGCGGCTGCGGGTGAAGCTGGTCGGCATCCGCTCTGGGCGGAGCTACGTGGAAGTGCAGCGCGTCTCCCAACTGGCGGATGAGAGCCGCGCGGCGAATGAAAATCTACAAGCGGCCGCACTCTACGAAGAAGCCGCTCGCCTACAGCGCCAGTTAAACGAAGCCTACCGCGACAGCCCCTACGCTTCCTCCGAGCGCGTCTCCGAGTATCAGCGCAAGAGCCAGACCGCCGAGAGCTTCGAGCTGGGGCTAGAGATCGAGCGCAACCACGACTTGATGCAAAAACTACTCTCCGAGCGCCGTACTTTTGAGGCGGCCGAGGTGATTGCCTCGCTACGCCGCGATATCCGGCAGATGCAGGAAGCCTTCCCGCGCAGCTCGCTCAACGACGAAGACCTGCAGCTCAAAGTTCGCTACCTGAATCTAGTGCAAAATGACCTAGGTTTTATCCAAGACCGTATCTACGACGCGCTTTTGCCGGTGCCCGAAGTAGAGAGCTGGCGAGTATTGCGCACCGAAGTGCCGCAGGCGCTTTATTCGCTCATCATGGGCACCAACCCCAGCCGTAATGTCGGCGATGTGCGCCCCGTCGATTCAGTCAGCTGGATTGAGGCTAAAAACTTCTGTGAGCGTTTAACCTGGATCTTGGGTAAGCCCGTGCGGCTACCGACTGAAAACGAATTTCGCCAAGCGCTCGGGCGCCTGCGCTACGTGGTGCTGGAAGAGCACGTCTGGAGCGTCTCTGATCCCGATCAGATTCCGCAAGCGATCGGCACCAAAGCGCCTTTCGCCAGCGGATTCTACGATCTATTGGGAAATGTGAGCGAGTGGTTGGAGTCGATCGACCGCTTTGATACGGAAGACGCGCGGCATATTGGTGGCCACGCGCAGGATCGCATCGAGACGATTTTCACCGTGCCGATTCGCGAGGCACCCCGCGCCGAGCGTAATCGCCTGACAGGCTTTCGCATCGCTGTAAAAGTTGATTAGTCGATTGCTAATAAATCCAAAAGTAGCGATCTTTAGCAGCTTCGCATTGCTTCCATCAGGTAAATACTTCATTCAGTAGTGATGGATTCATCAGATCAGCCGCTTAGTTACGAAGAACTGCCTCCTAAATCGCGGCGCGCGGTTCGTATTATCTACATTGCGATGGCTATTTTCATCCTCCTGCCCTTCGTGCTGGTTTGGCTGACGGGCGCCTTCCGCTTCTGAGCTACTTTTAGCTTATCGCTAGACTGCTTTCTTTTTTTATTTTTCCTGCACGCGCTCCACTATGAATAAAACAATCCTCATTGTTAGAATTTTCTTCATTCTGGTTAGCCTGCTCGGCAGTGTTCTTTTGGGCTACGTCGTCGAGGATTGGGATATGTGGCTGGTCATTTTCATCGGCATGAGTTTGGCGGCATTAGTCATCTTGACTGACGTAATGCTGGAAGGCTTTTCCCTGCGCGGGCTGTCGGCGATTACTTTCGGCTTGGCAATCGGCGGGCTGATTGCCTACCTACTTGCGAACTCTCCGCTGTTTACGCCGCTAGTCGACGAACCCGGACTTGAGCAGACGCTTTACCTCTCGCAGCTCGCACTCTACATTATCTCGATGTATCTAGCGACTGTGGTGGCGCTACGCGGTAAGGATGAGTTTAATCTCGTGATACCCTACGTCCGTTTCAATGCGCAAAATGTCGAATCGCCGCTGGTGGTGGTGGATACCAGCGCTCTGATAGATGGGCGCATCGCCGCGATTTGCGAGAGCCGCTGGTTTGGCTACGCGCTGATCATCCCGCGCTTCGTGCTAGATGAGCTGCAGGCGGTGGCCGATTCCAGCGATGCCTCCCGCAAGGAAAAAGGCCGCAAGGGGCTGGAGGTGCTCAATCGCATTCGCAAGATGAAGCACGTCGATCTACGCATCCACGAGAGCGATGTGCCTGACCGCAAGGCCGTCGACGCTAAACTCGTCTATCTCGCAGAGTCGATGAAGGCCAAGCTGCTGACCACCGACTATAATTTAGCCAAGCTCGCCGAGTTCCACAGTATCGAGTGGCTCAATATCACTGCCCTGGTCAAAGCGCTCAACCAAGAAGTCTCCGTGGGCACACGTATCAGTGTCGAGCTAGTGCGCCCGGGTAAGGACTCTGGCCAAGCCATCGGCTACCTGCCCGATGGCTCGATGCTAGTCGTCAACAACGGCCGCAAATGGATCGGGCAAGAGATACGCGTGGAGGTAGATTCAGTCGTGCCTTCTTCTGGAGGGAAAATGGTGTTCGCCACGCATTATCCGGATGTCACGAACAGTACCTCAGCTTAGTGCAGTTTGTAACGAATTTTAAAAAATTGTTAAACCATTGAGGCGCAGAGTTTTTGCTTGGTTTTTTCGTACTAAGATGTTTTGTTTTAAATGCTCGGGCAAATCTGTCTGAACAAATATATAATAATAATAATAAAAACAAGGAATATCATTATGAAAACACAAAGCAAAAAAGGTTTCACACTAGTGGAAATCATGATCGTGGTCGTTATCATCGGCCTTCTCGCAGCAATGGCGATCCCCGCCTTCCAAAAGGTTCGTGCGACTTCACAAGAAAAGGCGATCACCAACAATCTGCGCCAGCTCGCTTCGGCAGCTGATCAGTATTTCATCGAGTTCGGTGTGACTGAAGTCCTTTCAACTAGACTCGTTGGCACTGAAGCTAACAAGTATGTGAAGCCAATTCCTGCTGTCGCGGGTGAGGCTTACGATGGCACTATCTCGCAAGGCACAGATATCCAAGCCACTGGTGGCACTGTCGGCACTATCAGCGTAGCGTTCTAAATCTCGCCTCGCTTTATAAACTTCAGCCGCCTACTGATGTAGGCGGCTTTTTTATGTACATCGCTCACCGAACAAATCTACTACTTTCGATCCTGATTGCCTTAGTTGCGGTCTGTGTGGTGTTTTTGGTGTTCGATGTGGAGCAATCCATTGCCTTGGTGAAGTATCTATCCTATTGGCTCCTTCTCTTCGCCTGCATCCTACTCGCTTGGCAAACCGTGCCTGCCATGGCGGTTGCTTTCCGCCGTTACCGCTGGCGCAAATTGTCTGCGTGGGCAGCGATTATTTTTATAGCATTTACCTCGTTCCTCCTGCTTCAATCACAGCCAAGGGGCTTTAAAATCTTGATGGATGAGCCAGTGCTGGCGACCACCGCACTCAATCTATCGAGCTCGAATCAAGCGATGGTGGCCACTCGCGGCTACCATCTCGACGGCACCTTTCATTTGCTCGGCGGCTATGTGGATAAAAGGCCACTGCTTTTCCCATTTCTCGTCAGTATCGTGCATAATTGGCTGGGCTATAGCGCCGCCAATGCACTGTTGCTGAATGCGCTGCTGCTGCCAGTTTTTCTGGTGCTGCTCTATTATGCGGGCGACAAGATCTTTGCCAAGTGGGGCGGCTATTTGGCTGTCTGCCTGTTTGCGACGGTGCCCTTGCTCCCGATGATGGCCAACAGCGGGATGTTCGATTTCTTGAATCTAGTGATGCTGCTCGCTGCCGGGCTTGCGGGGCACAGCTATGTGAAAAGCCCCGACGATGGGCGGATGAATCGCCTAGTGCTGCTCGGTATCTTGCTGGCGCAGACGCGCTACGAATCGGTGCTGTATGTGCTCAGTGTAGCGCTGGTCATTTTCTTTGTCTGGTTCCGCGAGCGGGAAATCCGCATCTCAAAAACACTGATCGTCGCGCCGCTGCTATTGATCACTTTTCCGCTGCAACAAAAGGTGATCGGTGCTTACGAATCTTTTTGGCAGCTAGAAGAAGGAATGGTGCAGCCGTTTGGTATTGAGCACATTTGGGGGAATCTAGTCGCCGCAAAGAATCACTTTTTCGCTTTCGAGAGTGGCCAGCCGAATAGCCTACTGCTTTCCGTGCTGTGCGTTTTGGCAATCATCGGGTTTTTGGTAAAGGTGATCGCTAATCGCCAGCAGTTGGGCGCTTGGTGTCGCCCCGGCGCCATTACCGTGGTCGTCGCCTTTGGTGCCGTGGCGGTCTTCAACACCTGCCTATTGATGACTTATCACTGGGGGCAATTGAACGACATGATGGTGACTCGGATCGTGCTGCCTCTCGTTTTGCTGCAAGTATTGTTCGTCACTTACGTGGCTGCACAATATTTAGAAACTGGAAATCGCACAGCCTATTTCATCGGAGCCATATGTCTTTATTTCGTTTTAGTTACCCGACCCGTCCTGGCACAAAATGAATTTTTGCGAGGAGCGTTGGCTAACGCTCAAAGTAATTTCATACAGGAAAAGGTGATCGAATACGCTGATCAACAAGCGTTGTTTATAACTAACCGGCATCTAATAGTCATCGCAGAGCGGGAATCCGCATTGCCGCTAATGCTCTCTGGTGAAATCAAAGAGCGCCTTAGCTTGCACCTTGAAATTGGCACCTTTTCGTCGATCTACGTGTTTTACTTAGCTACAACCGGCAGTGAGGATCCCTTACTCGATCAAGTCGCGCTGATTGAAGAGGCATTTGATAGCGAGATTTTAGACCGCAGGAAGTTCGACGACTCGACCATGTTCATTTTCGCCAAGGTCAACGCGATCCTAGGTGTCGAGCCCACTGGCGAGGGGTACCTCATCGAGCGACCAGCTAATATCGCCGACTTCTCGCGGTCACTGCCATGATGGGAGCCAAGATAAAATCGATCATTACCACCGGCGATCCAGGTGGCTCGCACTGGCTGCGGCTGAGCTTGCTCGGTTGCGCTGTAGTGCTGGCCGCTGGCATTGCGCTGTTGCCGGGGGATGCATCACTCGAAAAACTAGTCAGAGAGTTTGGCTACTACTTCGCGTTTTTCAGCTTTGTCCCTTTTGTAGGATTCATTGGCGTCGCTCTGCTGCGCCGGCGCCGTGGTCTATTATCATGGCTGGGGCAGAACCGACTGGGGCTGGTCTCAGTTTTTGTTGGTGCGTGGGTGCTTTTTGTGCATTCGGAGCTCGATTATAAAATAGCGATGGATGACTACCTGCTGTCGGCGACCGCGAAAACGATGCACCTAGAGCGTGAGGTCGCCTACGTGAGTTTTGGCCGCGAGATTAGCGGCGATTTTACAGCAATTGACTATCAGGTAGATAAGCGGCCTTGGATGTATCCTTTTCTCGTCGCGTCCTTGCATGACCTAGTCGGCTACAATCAGATGCATCCCTTCGTGGTGAATGCACTGCTGGGGGTCGGCTTACTCATTCTTGTTTACTGGTTTGGCGCCTCGCTCGGGGGGCAATTCGCGGGCGCTTTATCGGTGCTGCTGTGGGCGTCGTTGCCCTTGCTCTCGGATAATACCAACGGAGCAGGCATGGAGATGCTCAATTTATTTCTCATTCAGCTAGCCTTGGTGTTATCGGTCGATTACTTGCGCGCGCCGACGCGCTTGCGCGAGGGCGCGCTGAGCCTGGCGCTCTTGCTGTTAACCTATACCCGCTACGAGTCGGGCATGTTCGCGCTGCCGGTTTTAATCGTGATTGTGATCGGCTGGATACGGCGCAAAGAGATTCTATTATCATGGGCTTCCATCGCTACGGTGCTGCTGCTGGTCGGCCATATCTGGCAGCTACGGCGCTACGCGATGACCCCCGAATCGTGGGAGATCGCCAGCTCCAGTATTGCACCATTTAGTCTAGCCAATTTGGCGAACAACGTGCCACATGCGCTCAATTTTTTCGGGCATTTGGGAGGTGAGCTACCAAACTCTCTATTGCTGAGCGTGTTGGGTTTTGTTTCTGTGATCGCTTTCCCCTTCGTCTTCCGATCCGAAGTGCGGCGGTATTGGTCAGACCGCCCAGCTGGTATAGTTCTCGCAGCTTTTGCGCCTTTTCTGCTGCTACACTTGGCAGTGGTGTTGTGCTTCCACGATGGTCGATTGGACAGCCTCTTTGTATCGAGGTATGCGCTGCCGGTGCATGTGTTCCTTGTGGCTGCGAGTATTGCCCTGTTGAGCCATGTCGCGGTGCGCTATGATCGGCTCTGGCGCTATGCGCTACTATTGTCCTTAGTTTATATCCACTCGTTCACCTTGCCCACTTTGCTAAATGCCATACCGACCCGCAGTAACTTTTTGGTGAATGAATTTAATTGGATGGAGGTGCAGGCGCGCGAGCACTTGCCTGCGAACTCGCTTTTTATTGATCGTTTTACCACGCAGTGGGCATTAAACGAGTTCCCTGCCTTGACTCCGCAAGTCGCTGTTATCAGCGCCGCGCGAATCGCCCAAGAGCGGACGCAGGAAAAATACAAATCCGTCTATTTGGTGGAGCGGCTGGTGTTCGATGGTGAGACCTTCGTGGGCGAAAATCCTGCCCTGGAGCAGTTGAAGAAAATTTATACGCTTGAACTAGTTAGCCAAAGGAGTTTTAGACCTTTGAGGATGACCCGCCTCTACGAAATGAAAGGCGTGCGTAGTGAATAAAGCTGAGCTGACTTACGACCTTTCACTACTCGATCAAAGCGCGGCCACCTGGCGAAAATCTTCGGGCTTGCGCTTAGTGTATCGCTCGCTCTACGAGGAGGTGGCGCGCAACTGTGCCGGTGAGCGCCTTTTAGAACTGGGCGCAGGCATTGGCGCAAGCCGAGAATTCCTCCCGAATGTGATGACGACGGATTTACAAAAAACAAAGTATGTAGATCACGCGATGTCGGCCTATGCGATTGAGGCACCCGAAGCAGGCGAGGCATGGGACGCCATTTTTGCAATCGACTTACTCCACCATCTACGCGAGCCGTTTTCTTTCTTCACGAGCGCGGCAGATAATCTGAAGCCGGGCGGGCGCATTGTCCTTATCGAGCCAGCGGCCACCGCATACGGCAGGCTATTTTATCGCAGCTTTCATCACGAGCCGATCGTGGTTGAAGCGGTGCAGCCTCCGTTTGTCTTTGAGCCGAATGGCGAGAATGGCGAATTTGCCAATATGGGCATGGGGGTCGGGCTTTTTGAAAAGGAACGAGTGGTGACGACGAGCCTGCTGGCACAATTAGGGCTGAGCGTTAGCTACCTCGCCTATAGAGATGTCATGGCGTATCCACTCTCGGGCGGTTATTCGAAACCTCAGCTATTGCCGACTGGGGTTTTACAGTTCTTTCTGCGTGTCGAGTCATCGATGCCGCAGTGCCTGATGCGCTGGCTCGGCCTGAGAATGATTGTGGTGATCGAAAAGAAATAATTAAACGTGTATCTAATTAGGCTTATTTTATGGATAAAGATAATTTAAAAGAGCATTTCGATTGGGTCGCGGAAAACGACTCGACTCCACGACGTCGGCAAGCGGGCTTTCATTCGCAGATGCGGGCATTTCTGCGCTTCCATGTGCCCGAGGGGCTTAAAGTGCTGGAGTGGGGCTGCGGGCGCGGCGATTTGCTGGCCGCTCTAAAGCCCGCGCGCGGGTTGGGGATCGATATCAGCCCTAAAATGATAGAGGCGGCCAAGGAGCACCATTCCGAAAGCACGCTGGAATTCCGCCAAGGTGATCTGCTTACCAGTGAGGTCGATGAGACTTTCGACGTGATCATCCTCGACTACTTAATTGGCTACTTGAGCGACATCCACGAATGTTTGGCACAGCTCAAGCGCGCCAGCCATGCGCGCACCCGCATCTATGTGGTATCGCTCAATCATAGCTGGGAGCCGCTGTTGAAAGCGGCGCGGTGGTGCGGGTTGGCCACTAAGCAACCAGAGAGTAATTGGCTCAGCCGAGGGGATTTGATGAACTTACTTGAGCTGAATAACTTTGAAGTCATCAGTCAGTCTTCGGAGCACTTGTGCCCGTTCCGAGTGCCATTGCTGTCGCCTTTTTGTAATAGTTTTCTAGTGAGGCTGCCGCTCTTGCGCGATCTAGGGATGTCGCAAGTGCAAGTCGCGCGGCCATTGCTGAAGCCAGTGCTGAAGGGCGAAATCTCCTGCTCGGTGGTCGTGCCGGCGCGAAATGAGTCGGGCAATATACGCGCGGCGTTGGATCGTATCCCCACGCTCGGCAAGGGCACCGAAGTGATCTTTGTGGAAGGTAACAGCGTCGACGATACTTGGGAAGTGATCCAGCGCGAGGTGGCCAGCTATGAGGGACCGCATCGGGTGAAATACATCCAGCAGCCGGGCAAGGGGAAGTGGGATGCCGTCTTTGCGGGCTTCGAAGTGGCCGAGGGCGATGTATTCGTGATCCAAGACGGTGATTTAACGGCACCGCCGGAAGATTTGCCGAAATTTTACGATGCCATCGCATCGGGCGCATGTGAGTTTGCCAATGGTTGTCGGCTCGTTTACCCGATGGAGTCGCAGGCGATGCGGTTTTTGAATTTGTTGGGCAATAAATTCTTCGCGGCGACACTCAGCTTTGTGCTGGGGCAGCCGATTAAGGACAGCCTGTGCGGCACCAAGATGATGCTGCGCACCGATTACCAGCGATTACTGCACCGCATCGAAGTGCTGGGGGATTTTGATCCGTTTGGGGATTTTAACCTACTCTTCGGGAGCGCGATGCTGGACTTGCGCATTCGCGATATTCTAGTGCGCTACCGCGACCGGACTTATGGGGATACCAATATCTCACGCTTCCGGCACGGGTGGATACTGTTGCGCATGACTTGGTTCGGCCTGCGGAAGATACGGTTTTTCAGTTTAAAAGAATCAAAGTCATCATGAAATAGGGTTTTATCAAGTAACCTCATTATGACGGCGTTTTTGGAAGAGTTGCTTATCCCTACGCGGGCAGGCTTGACCGACAAATCCATAGCTGACCGACATGAGGTAATGGAAGGTCTTTACCCGAGTCGTTGCGTCCATTGCTTGATAGGCGGGTTGATGGTCGGCCGCCTCCTGAAAGCTTTGCTTTTTAAATATGTCTTTTTCCAAGCGCATGTGGAGAGGTTGAGTCAGTAGGAGTCGAAGTCAACGTCGGGAGAATTGGCTTTTGCCAGTGCCTGCGCTTACGCAGGCTAGAGCCACCTTGGCTCACTTCACCAGCGGCAGCCAGCAGTGAAAGGCGCTGCCCTTTGCGCTGGAATGGGCGAGCTCGATATCGCCGCGGTGGCCGCGTAAGATGCGTTTGCTGATCGAGAGGCCGAGGCCGGTGCCATCGGGGCGGTCGGTCAGGAAGGATTCGAAGATATCGCCTTGTATCGATTTCGGAATGCCGCTGCCATTATCGATAATATTTAGGTGAGCGCAGCCCTCGTCTGCATACGTTTCGATCCGAATGGAGCCGCCTTCGGGCATGGCTTGGGTAGCGTTGAGCACGAGGTTGAGCATGACTTGTAGGATTTGCCCTTTGTTGACATCGACGAGGATCTTTTGCTCGGGCGGATCGAAGTGCAGCTCGATCTTTTGCTGGTGCAGTTTTAGGCGCACCAGCTTGAGCGTGTCTTGCACCAGATTACGCAAATCTTGCCGGGAGTGCATCCCTTCGCGGGTGCGGCCAAAGCTCAATACGCGCTCGACGATTTCTTCCAGTTGATTGAGTTTTTCGCCGATCACTTGCACGTCGGTGTAGCGCAGGTCGTCCTCGGTAAACTGTAGGTCGAGCGACTCGAACAGCAGCTTGATTACGGTCAATGGATTGCGGATTTCGTGTGCGATCTCGGCGGCGAGCATCCCGAGGGTGGTGAGCTTTTCGTTGTGCCGCAGCGATTCTTCGCTGGCAAAGATACGGGCGTAGAGGCGTGCGTTCTGTATGGCGATGGCGCCGATCTCGGCCAAGGTGGTGAAGACTTTTTTCTCCTCGTTGTTAAAGCGGTGAGATTGCTTGGTGCAGGTGATGAGGGCTCCGATCGTTTCGTCTCCGAAAACGATGGGGGAGGCGAGCATCGAGACAAAGCCTTCGCGCTGGATGACGCGGAGAAAGTCATTTTCCTCGGTGAATTTGAGGTCGCCCACCTCGATTTGCTTTCTGCGGTGGATAACTGCACCGAGCGCGCTAAGATCAAGCGGGAGGGCGACGGTTTCTTTCACGATCCGCTCACCGATCACAAAGCTATGCAAGACGAGTTCTTTACGGTCGGGGCTGAGCAGAAAGAGCGCACTGGCAGCGGCATCCATTAGCTTCTGCGCCTGAACTGTGAGTGCTTCGATCAGGGCATCGCTATCGATTTCTCGGGCAAATTGCTGGCTCATCACCACCAGAGACTCGAGATGATTGGCTTTGGTGCGCAATTGCTTGATTAACCACAGGCGTGAAACCACACGGCTGGCTTCGTTGGTCAGCAGTGTGAGGATTTTAAGCGAAGACTCGTCGTAGGCGTTGATCTTTTCGCTGTCCACATTGACGACGCCGATCACCATGCCTTGATCCTCCATCGGCACCGCCATCTCCGAGCGTATGTTGGGGCGCACGGAGATGTAGCGCGGCTCTAGCTGCACGTCGGCCACGATCAGCGCGCGCCCGTGCAGGGCTGTCCAACCAGTGATGCCTTGCCCGAGTGCCAGCGCGAGATCTTGCCAGTCTTCGGGTAGCCCGTAGGAAGCCTCCAGTTCCAGCCCCTTGGTATCTGGATTGATCAGTGAAATGGAGGCGCTATTGGGGCGCAGTACACTGACGATCTCATCGAGTATCAGGCGCAAGGCTTCCCTTGGCTCATCCGTATCAGAGACGAGGCTGCTGATGCGATACAGCGAGTCGATCGCAGTTTGCTCGGTTTGGCTGGCTTGGCTGGCTTCCATTTATCTCGCGGTCACACCTTGACGATCTTATCGAGCTCTTCACGGAGTTCTAGTAGCGAAGTGGTGTAGCTATCTTGTTCGCTCTTATCATTTTTGATGTAAAAAGTATCCATCGCGACTCCGCGCTCGGTGGCGATACGGGCGAACCCGATGTCGAAGCCTTTTTTGGTGATCATGCGTGAGAGCTGGTAGAGTAGGCCGATACGGTCGCTGGCTTGCACCTCGATGATGGTCTGCTTGAGCGAGAGCTCGTGGTAAACATCCACACTCGGCGGGAAGGGCGCGGGTAGCATGTCTTTGGTCTTCGTATTCGCGAGCACTTTGGCCTCGCGCTCGTTGATCATTGGCATGAGTTCCTTTTCTTCAATCAGGGCTTGGTGTAAATAGTACTCAAATGTTTCGCGGGCTTTCTTGTTGGAAACCACGCCGCCATCGGGATCCATCACGTAGAAGGTATCGATTGTGATATGGTCTTTGCGGGTGATCGCCTTGGTGCTCACAATGTTGACGCCTGCGAGGGTGAGTGCGCCCGCGAGCTTATAAAAGAGGCCAGCACGATCCCAGGTGACGACATCGACCACCGACATGCTCAAGTCGATATCATCATGCCAGTCGATGATCGGAGCCAGCGTAGCCATCGATTCGGCAGTCTGGATCTGGTTGAGCAGACGGTTGACCATGCGCAGGTGCAGCTCGATGTCTTCTTGGTGCGTGTTTATGAAATAACGCTCAGGAAGTAAGCTGAAGTGCGCCTCGACTTCTTCGTCCGAAATGCCTGCGAGCTTCTTTTTAAGTATTTGTTGGTTCAACATTCTGATTTGGTCTTTCCGCTTTTGTTCGATAACTGCATCGTCTTCAAATTGCTCCAATGTTCTTACATACAGAGTTCGGTGCATGGCATCTTTGTAGCTGTTCCATAGGGTAGGCGCCGTGCCGCGTGCATCGCAGTAGGTATGAACGTAGAGAAATCTTAGGTTTTGCGAGTCTTCGACGAATTCTGCGAAGGAAGCCGCAGTTTTTGAATCGTCTAGATCAAAGCGTTGCCAGAATCGTGCCATTTCTAGATGGCTGCGGATAATAAATAAAATTTGTTCTTGTTGCGCTTGTTTGATACCGAATCGATTGAGCACTGGCTGCGCGAGGCGCACGCCGTTAACATCATGGTTTTTAACGCCTTCTGCCTTTCCGATGTCGTGTAGTAGTAGGATCAGGTAGAGGAGCAGAGGATCGTCGTTCTTACGCAATTCCTTTTCGTAGCGTGCGTATTCCTCATCGTATTTGGTGAAAACGCGGTCGAGGTGGCGGATGGTGCGTAGCACATGGGCGTCGGCGGTGTAGCGGTGGTAGTATTCGTGCTGCACCATGCAGGTGAGCGCGCCAAATTCCGGCAGGTAGCGCCCGAGCACGCCCATCTCGTGCATCTGCGTTAAGATCGGATACACCTCACCGGGGCTGCGCAAAATGGCGCAAAAGCTCTTGGCCGCCGCTGCACTGTTGATGATCGAATGGTCGATCAGCGGTATCGAGCGCGTGATCAGGAAGCGCAGGTCGGAGTCGAGCTTGGCACCGAATTGCTGCGCTAGGCGGAAGATGCGGATCAGGCGCACAGGGTCTTCTTGGAAGACTTTGGGATGATCGACCGAGAGCACCTTTTCGTAGAGTTGAAAGCCTTCGACCTTTTTAACAGGTAGGTGCTGGTGCGCACGCAAGGCCTCGCGGAAGCTAATGCGCCCTCCCTTGCCCGAGCCAGCTTCGATCGCCATGCGCTCTTTGAGCATTTCGCTGGTTTGATAAATGGTGCGCGCGGCCATGTAGTAGTCCTTCATAAAGGACTCGACCCGTGCAAAGATGTCTTTCTGCGGGTAGTGGAGATACTGCGCGATCACGGGCTGCTGCTCTAGGTCGAGCTTATCAGTGGGGCGGCGGTTCTGCATGTGCAGCTCGGTGCGGGTGCGCAGCAGAAAGTCGTAAGCCTCGACCATGGCCTCGCGCTCGTCGTCGCGCAGGAGCTTCGCTTTCACCAAATCGCGGAAGGAGCGGAAGCCGTATTTGATGTGCGCCATCCAGAGGATGTTCTGGTAGTCGCGCAGCCCGCCTACGCCGTTCTTCACATCTGGCTCTTGCAAATAGATGGTGTTGCCGGATTTGGCATGGCGCTGTAGCTCGTCTTCGAGGCGCTGCTGGATATAGGTCGTGGAGTTTTGTTTTTTTACAAACTCTTCGAACTTACTGCGCATACTCTTGTAAAGTGGTTCAGAGCCGCAAATCACGCGCGATTCCAAGATCGCGTTTTTCGACTGCACTTCCTTGCGGCACTCTTCGATTACTTCCTTTGCATTACGCGAAGCGTGGCCGACCTTTAGGCCGAGATCCCACAGTGGGTAGAGAATCTCCTCGGTGACAAGTTCTTGAAATTTCTTGAAAGCCTTTCCGCTCGCTTTCACCGGGTAAAGAAACATCAGGTCGATATCGCTATGCGGGTTCAGCTCTCGCCGCCCGTAGCCGCCGGTGGCGAGAATTGCCATTTTGCAGGGCAGGGCACCGTGTACGGTGGCGTAGAGATCGAGCGCTGCGATAAAGAGATTTTCGATCACCACATCGATCATGGCGGCGCGCGCGAGGCAGACTTCTCGCCCCGATTCACCCTTGCGGTGCATACGTTCCAGCATGACGTTTTCCAACTCTACGTAGCGCTTATAGGCCGGTAGCTGCTTATTGCGGGAGACACCCGGGTCAAAGACTAAACGTTTTTGAGCGTGTTGGTGGAGGCGGCGGAATCGCGGATTATCTTGTATAGGCATGTGCCGAGTGGTGGGACTGAGGTTCCCCTAAGAACCCTCTTTTCCCGCCCGGCGTCAAGTGAGTTTACTCATCTTGATGGAGCTTCGTCACGCTGCCATCGGCGCGTATAATCTCCGAGGCGTAGAGTTCAGGACGAAAGAAGGCCTTGAGATCGTCGTCTACGATGCCGCGAACGGTGATTGTTTCACCGACCGGCACGGTTACGCGGTTTTTCCAACCGATGTAAACTTTGACGCTCCCAGTCTTATCTTGAATGCGAAACTCGTCTTCATCTAAGATGCGGGTAACCTGTCCCTGAATCGTCGCGGACATGCCTCGTTCAAGTTCCGTTGATCGGAACGATTTTTGTTGAAAACGCACGACTGCAAATAAATCGCTTTCTTTTTTGACCCCGCCTCGCTTTCGGCTATATCTATTTGTTCGTTATCAATTAGAAACACTCAAAAGAAACTATTATGCAAATCGCAGAAGGAACAGTCGTCGCTATGGACTACGCGCTCAAGGACGACGAAGGAACAACACTCGATCAGTCACAGCCGGGACAACCGCTGACGTATCTCCATGGTCATAAAAACATCATCCCTGGCCTCGAAGCGGCCCTAGTAGGCAAGGCTGTCGGCGAAACTGTCGAAGTGCGCGTCGCCCCAGAAGATGGCTACGGCGAGCCCAATCCCGCGCTGGAGCAAGTCGTGCCTCGCGACCGCTTTCAAGGCGTCGAATCGCTCGAAGTCGGCATGCAGTTTCAAGCCAGCACCGATCAAGGCGCGGTCTCTGTGCGTGTGGTCAAAGTCGATGACGACGATGTCACCGTCGATGGCAACCACCCGCTCGCGGGAAAGCATCTCAACTTCAACGTCACCGTGCTCGAACTAAGAGCCGCGACGGAAGAAGAGCTCGCCCACGGCCACATCCACCAAACAGGCGGCTGCTGCGGCGGTGGTGGCGAAAAAAGCGAAGGCGGCGAGTGTTGCAACGACGACAAGGAAAATAAAGAGGGCGGCGGCTGCTGCTCAAACTAGTCTGATTTAGATTTTTTTAAGCGAAAGAGCCCCACCGATTATTGCGGTGGGGCTCTTTTTTTCTTTGATTATGTTCTGAAATGACGGTCGAAGGAAGCATCGCGCAAGCGCGGGCCCTACTTTGCAAGGGTAGGGCCGCCGCTTGGCGGCGTGCTTTGCTCTTGCGTTACGAATGGTCGCCGCCGCCCGAAGGAAGCATCGCGCAAGCGCGAGCCCTACGTTGCGAGTGTAGGACCGCCGCTTGCCCGCGCTGACGGGCGACGAGGCTTTGTGGTCGAAACTGCTGAGCGGAAGCCCGATTCTCGGCGGGCGTGCACCCAAGGGCATAGGCAACAAGTCGCGCCCCTACGTTTTGCTTTAGAACTGATCCGTCACCAGTAATGTGGTCGACTCGTCGGCGCGCAGGCTGGCTCCCGTTGCGTAGGGCTGTAGGTAGTTACCGCCTCTCGTCAGTGCTGCGCCGCTTTGGCTGTCGGTCAGTTGGCCCGTGACTATGTGGATGAGGCGTGCGCCTTCGCCAGCGGGCAACTCCAGCGCATCGTCGCCCGGCTGTAGCTCAAACTTGCGGATGCGAAACTCCTTGCAGTTGGCCAGCGTCTGCGTGCCAGGCACGATCTTGAGCGGCTCTGGCTCGTAGTCCGTAAAGTTGATCGACTTGAGCGATTCTTCGATGTGCAGCTGGCGCGGCGCACCGTCCAGTCCCACACGCCCCCAATCATAGACGCGGTAGGTGGTGTCGGAGTTCTGCTGGATTTCTAGAATCAAATTACCCGCGTCGATCGCGTGCATACGCCCACTCTCGACGAGGATCGAATCGCCCGCTTTCACTGGGAAACGGTGCACACATGCCTCCGCTTTGTTATCCTCCAGCGCTTGGGTAAATTGCTCGCGCGTCAGCCCCCGCTTGAGGCCGACGATCAGTGAAGCCCCTTCATCGCACTCGGCGATGTACCAGTTCTCCGTCTTCGGCTCGCCTCCCAGCGCGGGCGCGATCTCAGCTGGTGGATGCACTTGCAAGGAGAGCCGATCCTGGCAATCCAGCCATTTAATGAGAATGGGAAACGGCTGCGAGCCATCGCGCCCGGGCCCGAGTATGTCGGCGGCAGCGCTTTGCAGCAGCTCGCGAATGGTTTCACCCGCGTGCGCACCGCTGGTGACGACGGATTGCTCGCCCTCGCGGTCGACCAGCTCCCAGCTCTCGCCGATCACCTTGCCCGCAGGCAGCGAGCGCCCCAGCTTAGTTTCGAGGCCACGACCGCCCCAAACGCGTTCCATATACAGCGGATTGAATGTCAGTATTTCCATAAAACAGTTTCTTGCTGGATTTTCTGGAGAATGCGATACTCAATCGAACCTTGTTATTCACGCGCCCGCGTTTAATTTCATTTCCCTTACATGGCACGCAAAACAAAGAAAAAAGTCGCAAAAACGAAAGTGGTTTCCGAACCACGCAAAGCTCGCTCACGCCCAGTCGTGGCCTTGCTCTTGTTTACCCTCGCGGCGCTCATCGCAGTCTCGGTGTTTGATTATAATATCGAACAGTATAACTCCACCGATTCGCTCGACCCCAACTTAGTCGGCTATTTCGGCAGCGCCGTCGGCTTTTACGGGTTCCACTTCCTAGGGGTGGCCGCATTTCTAGTGCCGATGTTTGTGTTCTGGCTTGGCGTCCGCTTACTTATTCAGCAAGAGCGAGGCAAGCGCCTGCTGACCGCGATCGCATCTCCTTTCGCGATTATATTGGCCGCAGGTTTGATTGAGTGGATGCACCCAGTGCCCGATGCCAAGGGTAGCTTATTCGAGGCGCAGATTTCTCATAATTTCGGAGGCGTGCTAGGTGAGTTTTTATACCAATCGCTGCTCTATCCTTTTATTGGTAATTTCGGAGCCTTCCTGCTCCTGTTGATGGGGTTCATCATCGCTTCAATTCTCGTATTTACTGATAATCTGGGTCGATTCTTCGACTATTTGCAAGACACCTACCGCGCATTTCTCGCCAACCGGGCGGAGTCGAAAGAGGTGCGCCTCGCCCGCAAAGCCGAGCGCACCGAGGCCAAGCGCGCCGCCAAAGAAGAGGCGCTACTCGCTAAGGCAGAGGCCAAAGCCGAGCGTGCCGCGCACAAAAAGGAAAAAGCGGAAAAACCAGCCAAATCCGCCAAATCCGCCAAATCTCAGATTGAACAGGAAGACGACGACGATGAAGAAGTAGTCTTCGATGATGGCCGCAAACCCTCTCTACTCAGGCGTGCGCCCACACCGCTGGGATTTTCTGGCGCAAACGCCGCCAAGGCTCCAGCCCCCAAAAAGAAGTTCACTCCCCAAGCCCCCGAGCCCGAGCCGCTGCCCGAAGTTAAAAAGCCTGCACTCGACGCCGCCACCATCAAGATTATCTCCGGCGAAAAGACTGAAAAGTCCGTCGCCAGCATCCTCGAGCGCCGCGGTGACTACATCTTCCCGCCAAGGCACCTGCTAGCAGAGGCGCCCGACGCCAGCGCGATCGCGCCCGAAGATCACGCCGCCACCATGCAAGCGCTCGTCCGTACGCTCGAAGAATTTAGCGTCAAAGTCATCCCCGGCGAGATCCATACCGGCCCCGTCATCACTCGCTACGAGGTCACGCCCGCAGCTGGTGTCCGTGTTGAAAAGATCGTGAGCCTCGATAAAAATATCGCTCTCGGCCTCAAAGCGCTCTCTGTGCGTATCCTCGCTCCCGTGCCCGGTAAAGGCACCGTCGGTATTGAGGTGCCTAATAAGATTTCGCAGGCCGTGTGCATGCGCGATATTATTGAGTCCAGGGCTTGGGATGATGCCGATGCGGAGATTCCTATCGTCTTGGGCAAGGACGTCACCGGTAAGCCGATGGTAATGGACTTGACCAAGATGCCCCACGTGCTGATCGCCGGCTCCACTGGTTCCGGCAAGACGGTCTGCATCAACGCCATCATTGCCTCGCTCCTCTACCACTCCGGCCCCGAGGATCTCCGCTTCATCATGGTCGACCCCAAGGTAGTGGAAATGCAGATGTATAATTCACTGCCCCACATGCTGATCCCTGTAGTGACCGAGGCCAAGAAAGTGCCTGGTGCCCTCAAGTGGCTGATCGCCGAGATGGAGCACCGCTACCAGATCTTTGCGAAGACCAACGTGCGTAACATCGCCGGCTTCAACGCCAAGCTACTGAAAGACAAAGAAGAACAGGCCAAAGCCGATGCCATGGCCTCGGAAATGAGCCCCGAAGAGCGCTACGCCCTCCAGCAGACGGAGGTGCCGCGCGATGACGATGTCTTCGAAATTCCGAAAAAGAAGCTGCCCTACATCGTCTGTATTATCGACGAGCTGGCCGACCTGATGATGGTCGCGCCCGCCGATATCGAGACCTGCATTGCCCGCATCGCCCAGCTCGCGCGCGCCGCCGGTATCCACCTGATTCTTGCCACGCAGCGCCCCTCCGTAAATGTCATCACCGGCGTGATCAAGGCCAACTTGCCGACCCGTATTTCCTTCAAAGTGGCCTCGAAGATTGATAGCCGCACCATCCTCGATGGTGGCGGCGCCGAAGCGCTGATCGGGCGCGGCGACATGCTCTTTATCCCTCCTGGTACGTCCAATCTAGTGCGCGCGCAAGGTGCCTTCGTCTCGGACGAAGAGATCGAGGCCATCGTAGAATTCCTCAAAGAGAATAACGATCCACCAGAGATCGCCCAAGACGTGCAAAGGCAGATCGACTCTGGCGGCGACGATGGCGATGGCGACGACGGCGGCCCCACCGATGGCGACGAGCTCCTGCCCGACGCCATCGACGTGCTCCGCAGCACCAAGCGCGCCTCCACCTCCATGCTCCAGCGCCGCTTGCGCATCGGCTACAACCGAGCCGCCCGCCTGATGGAAGAGCTCGAAGAGCGCGGCATCGTCGGCCCCGAAAATGGCTCCAGCCCCCGCGAGATCATGGTGGACTTGGACTCGATGTGATCATCGTCATTGACAGTATGCATTTATTTATTTCTATGCATACTTATGAAGTCCAGAGCCACCATTACAATTGACCCGAAGCTGCATGCCCGCGCCAAGCGATTGGCCAAGCAGCGGCAGACGAGTGTGTCTGGCCTGTTTGAGCAGTATTTGAAGAGTCAGTCTGAAGGTAGCACTTCGGCGGTCGACCAAATGCTCGGTTCGGCCTCGCTGCGGAAGATGGATGCGGGTGATGTTCGCGGTCGTGCGCTTGCTGATAAGTATTTAAAGTAATGAAGGTGTTGATCGATACGGACGTCCTCCTAGATGTCGCGTTGAATCGCGCACCGCATGTTGAGGCGAGTGCCAAGCTTTTGCGCTGGGCGGAAAAAAATCGCACAAGTTACATCGCGTGGCACTCGATTGCGAACTGCGCCTATTTGTTAAAGGAGGATCATCGCACATTCCTGAATCTACTGCTCTCGTTCGTGACCGTGGCGTCGGTAGGCGATCGTGAAGCTCGCGCGGCGCTGGACTACCCGATGAAGGATTTAGAGGATGCGCTTCAGGCGGCCGCAGCGCTTGCTTGTGGAGCCACTTATGTGATCACACGGAACTTGAATGATTATAAAAAATCCCCCATCAAAGCTTTGAGTCCAAAGCAGTTTTTCACTTTAGCTCATCCACAATATGCAAACGACTAAACAACACGCCCTCGTCATGTGGGTACTCTGGTTCGCACAACTGCAGGCGGCCTTCATCTTCCAGATGTTTTTGGGCGACGGATTTTCCAAAGCCGCGAACGCTGCCGAGCCGATGGCGCTGTGGCTCTGGTTGATTTGCTGCGTGCCGCTCGTTTTGGCGACTGCGATTCGCTGGTTAATTATACCCAAGATTCAACTGCCTCAGCAACAACTCATGGCCATGATCGTAGGGCTGGCGCTGGCGGAAGGCACCGTGCTGCTGAGTATTTTCTTAGTCGCCCCCGATTATCCGCAAAATCAAATCGGCATCCTAATGGTCGCAGTGGTGGCCTTGATCCAATTCGCGCCGAGTTACGCCACGCCAGGCTATAAAGTGGAAAAAACGTAGGGGCGCGACTTGTCACGCCCGCGTTAGCAACGTTGCGCCCCTACAGTTCACGATTTTCGGATGAAAATTGCCGCGGTTGGTTTGTCTTTGCCTGCTTTGCCGATGCGGCGTTGCAGGTGCCACCCAGCGATCTCGGGCTCGAGGTTGCCGGGGAGTTCTAAGATGGCGCGCGCGCCTTCGAGTGCGATGGAGTTGACCGCTTTTTCAAAGATGCGGCTCACGTGGTTGGCGATCATTTCGTAGGGCGGGTCGAGAAAGATTAGATCGTAGGTGGGTGAATTCACTTCGAGGGTGAAGATATCGCGTGCTACGATCTTGGCCGCCGTTGTATCCAGATTACAACTACGTAGCACGGCTTGCGCGTTTTGCCGCAGGCAGGTCAGCGCTGCGCGATCCGTTTCAAAAAAAGTAGCGCTGGCGGCACCTCGGCTAATCGCCTCTAGCCCGTAGCTGCCAGTGCCGGCGAAGAGATCGGCTATGCGGCAGCCTTCGATGCTGGCGCCGAGACTAGAAAAAACCGCCTCCCGCAAACGATCCGTCGCGGGGCGTGTGCCGTCGCCCTTGGGTGCTTTGAGCGGAATGCCGCGTGCTTTGCCTCCTGTGATACGCATTTCGATGAGAGCGAACGCTCATTATTAAAGGTTAAAGTTAATTTTAGAGTTGAGCGGTTAAAGTTGATTTTTGAAAGCCTCATCTGACTGCCTTCCAAACACGCAGCAGACTTTCGATCAGCTCCGGCAGTTCGCTAAGCGGCACTTGGCTAGCGGCGTCGGAGATCGCCTGAGTTGGGTCGGGGTGTGTTTCTAGAAATACGCCGTCGGCTCCGGCTGCGAGAGCGGCGCGAGCGAGCGGTGCCACGAACTCGCGTTGCCCGCCGCTGATGCCACCAGCAGCGCCGGGGAGCTGCACGCTGTGGGTGGCGTCGATGATTGTAGGGTGGCCGTTGCCAGCCATGATGCTGAAGCTGCGCATATCGACGACGAGATTTTGATACCCAAAAGTAGTGCCGCGGTCGGTCTGCCAGATTTCCTGCGCGCCCGCTTCTTCCAGCTTGTTGGTGACAAACTGCATTTCGTAGGGCGAGAGGAACTGGCCTTTTTTAACATTGATGGCGCAGTCCGTCGCGGCGGCGGCCACGAGTAAATCTGTTTGCCGACATAAGAAAGCAGGGATCTGCAGCGCATCCACGACCGCGCCGACGATGGCGCATTGATCGGGCGTGTGAATATCGGTCACAGTCCTGAAACCGTATTCGGCTTTGATGGTTTGGAAGATTTCCATGCCGGCTTCGAGGCCAGTGCCGCGGTCGCTGCCGATGGAGGTACGGTTGGCCTTATCGAAGGAGCCTTTGAAGAGGATGTTGAGCTCGGGGTGCTTTTGCTGGAGCGCCGCGAGCGCGTCGGCCACGGGACGGCAGGTGTCGAGGCTTTCGAGCGAGCAGGGGCCGACGAGTAGTAAGAGCTTTTTAGGGTCGTAGATCATTTGGATGATTAAGGGTGCAAATCTCAGCTGCGCCAAGCTTTCAGTTAATTTCCATACGCTTTGTGCTTTGCGTTTTATAAGTATCCTTACATATCTATTATTCGTGTTTCGATTTGCCCCCATCTTTTTAGTCTTTTTCGTTAGTTCGTTTGCCTTGCAGGCTGACGAGGTCGTGGACTATTTAAAAGGCTACCAAGGGCGCTGGGTCGGGGATTTTACCGTTCATTCGACCGCGACGGGCTACAGCCAGACTTTTCCTGTGGAGCAGCGCTTCTGGTGGAAGGATGGGCAGTTGCATGGTATCTCTGTTTCCGGTATGGATCGTGGTATCCAGACTGCGAAGGCGCGTACTTTTATCCAAGACGGGCAGCTGCGCTCGGAGGTGATTCAGGATGAGACGAAAGAGAGCTTTGTCGGTGTCTTACATGATGAGGGCATCGTTTGGATTCCGGCGAAATTGGAGCGTGCCACGGACTACCAGATGAAGGAGGTCTTCGTGGAAAAAGAGGGTGTGCGGCGGCTGCACACCGATGGTTTCGATAGCTATGTCTATCAGGATGGGCTGGCGCACCTGGTGTATCGCGGGCGGCTGGTTTTGCAGCCCGAAGAGCCGGCTAGTCCCGCGGAATAGAGCTGGCGAGATGCTCGCGGATCGTCGGCTCGAGGTCGGCGGTCTTGACCCATTCGAGCGCTTCGACGGGTTGCGTGCGTGCCCAGTTATTGATGCTGTCGGTGAGCCGCATCACGCGACGGTCGGGGTCGTCGATGGTATTGGCCCATGCGGCGGCGGCCGCTGGTTCGAAGCGCTGGATCGATTCGCTGAAGCCGTAAACGGCGGCATCGCGCTGTGCGCCTGACGGGCGCTGGCTAAGCCACTCGGAGGCGGCGATAGAGTCGCTCTCTGCCCAGACTTGCATCAGCCCGTTAGCGTATTCGGCAGAGTAAATAGGATCGTCGGGCGACATGTTGGCCAGCCATTCTGCGGTGGCGGCGGGGTCGGCTTCGGCGCGAGCGAGCACGTGGCTGGCAAGCACGACGGGTGCATCGGCGGCCTCGTTCATTTCGCGCAGTAGAGCTTCGGCGGCCTCGGGTGCTTCGCGGGTGTATGTCTGTATGGTGGCGACGAGTAGTTTGCTGTTGCCGTTAAATTCTGCCTCGGCAAACGCCCACAGGCTCGCCGCTTCGGGGTCTTTGCGCGCCCAAGATTCGGCGAGGGCGGCGGCGGCCTCGTCGCGGATGGAGCCTGCGGGTAGCCCCGCAACCCAAGCGGTGGCTAGCTCGGGCTGGGTCTGCACCCAAGTGGCGGCGAGCGATTTGGCGGCGGTGACTTTGCTGCCGTCGTTGGCCATGCCGTCGATCCACTCCGAGGCGGCGCTGGGGTTGCGCTCTGCCCACAGTTCGACGCCGTTGTTAAGAGTTTCCAAACGAGCGAGACCTTGTGCGTTGGTTTCGAGCCAGAGTAGCGCCGTCTCGGAATCTTCGGCGGCCCATAATGCGACGACTTCTAACATGCCGCGCAGGCGTTCGCTGCCCGAGTGCTGGCTTTGCAGCCACTGCATCGCGGCTTCAGGATCTTCGCTGGCGCGTCGGCGGGCTTCTACGAGAAAGGCGTCTGCGGACTCGTCTGCGGACTCAGCCGCGGCTTGAGCAATCGGTAGCAAGATCGGGCGGCGGATTGCCTTCGGAGCGTCTTCCGCTGCAACAATCGGGTTTAAAATTGGTGTTTTAAACGGTTCTGGCTGAACTGATTGCACTTTAAATTGCCCCCGCTCGGCTCGCAGAGTTTCAAGCTCCTCACGCAGGTCGATCACATTCGGTATCGCCAATAGCAGCGCTATATCGACTAAGACGATCAAGCAACTCTTGGCGAACCCGGAGATCATAGATTGAAAAAGTCTTTGGTGTTCTGGCTGCTGTGCGCCGCCAGCTCTTCGGCGCTCAAGGCCAGTGCCTCAGCGCAGCGTTCAGCGATGTGCGCAATGTAGGCCGGCTCGTTGGGCTTACCACGATGCGGCTCGGGGGTCAGGTAGGGGCAGTCTGTTTCTAGCATCAGGCGCTCGATGCCTTGTTGTCGTAGTGCCTCGCGGACGGTGTGTGCACTTTTATAAGTAGTGATGCCGGTGAAGGAGGCACGTCCGCCGCGTTGGTTGATTTGAGCGATTTCTTCAGCGCCGTAGGTGAAACAGTGGAAGACGATACGTTGCCAATCGATGCCCGATTCGTCGATAAATTGCACGCATTCGGCAAAGGCATCGCGGCTGTGTATAATGATTGGGCACTCCAGCTCCGAGGCCAGCATCAGCTGTTGTTGGAAGGCGGCTTCTTGTAGCAGGATCACTTCGCCCGCTTGCACCGGATCTTTAGGCAGATGAAAATAATCTAGCCCGATCTCGCCAAAAGCCACTGGTGCATTCGGCGGCATAAAGAAAGTGCTGAGTTGGCTCACCGCTGCCCCCCAGTCCGCATCCACATGGCAGGGGTGCAGGCCGACGGTGTAATCGATCGTGCCCGCGTAGGCCGCATGCATTTCGCGGTAGGGCACCCAATCCTCAGGCGAGGTACCAACCGTGATGAAGCGCTGCACGCCCGCATCTCGCGCACGCCGGAGCACAGGCTCCAGCTCGCCTTTATCTTTAAACCCCTTAAGGTGGCAGTGGCTATCGATGAGTTCCATAGAGTTGTAGAGGCTGTCGGATTTTTACTCGCTGGAAAGCGCAAACTGCCTAGGCGACCTCGTTGCGGTGACAAAAGCTAGCGCAACAGCCTACGAATACACATCCTTCCGCAAGTCTCGCATGGCGTGTAGTTGCCCCCAAGCGCCAGCTGGCAAAGCGGTGCCCGCCTTCATACGCCTTGCGCCAAACGCCCCACGATGCTCACGAAAGACCACTTCGACAAACGACTTTGAGCCAAGCGCCAGTCCATCCGAAAAGTAGCGCACCCGCAGCCGTAGCAGCTCATGCAGAGGCACCTTGCCACCTTGGCGAATCACTTTTTCCAGATCTGTGGCAGAGATTGTGCCGCTATCTGAAAGAGCAGAGCCTGATTTCTTTTGCTGATAGCCCTTACCGAACAGAATGAGCCGATAGGACTGAATGGCTTCCGTATATTTATGCTTCTGGCCGAACAAGCTGACGATCGCCGAGCGCATGAGGCGATTTCCGGCCATGGCCGCCGCATAGCCACACCAGCGGTAGTCTTCAGGGTTTTCCGCTAGCTTGGCGCGCACCGGATTCAGATCGATATAGGCCGCCACGCGGGCGAGGCTCTCAGGGGAGTCTTCCACCAGCAGGCTTTTATAGCGGCTCGCCCAGATGGTGCCTTTATTCTGGTTTTTATGATTATACCAAATGGTAAAGCGCTGTTTCAGTTCACGCATAAAGGCTGGCAGATCACCCATACGAGAGAGGATTCGCTGGCGTGCGCTCGCCGCCTCTTCGCCATCTGCCAGCAGGATCGCTTCGAGCTCGCTGACCGAGTAAGACGATTGAGGTACCTTCTTAGTGCCATAGTATTGGCGATACCGTTCGAGCAGTAATGCATCCGGCAGCGAGTCGATAGGGCGCACACGCAGTAGCAGGTGAATATGGTTACCCATGATGCAATAGCCTAGCACCTCAAGCCCCGCAAAAACCGCCTGTTGAAAGAGTAAGCGCGTAAAAATCTCCTTCTCCTCTCGACCAAACAAAAGTGACCGATAAGCCGTGCGGCTCATAACATGATAAATCGCTGTCTGATGATCCATTAAAATACGTTTCCGTGATTCCATCCGCCGAAAATGAATAGGCGCCTCGATCAGTCAATCAAAATAAATACACAGGCTGTTTATTTTGGGGTTTATGTAGCGAGGCTTCTTTTACGTTTTACGCTTCTTCTGGTCGAGTCGGGCCGTTCAGCGTCACCCAGACTAGAATCAAGCACGCCCAATAGGTCAGGCCACCCACGATCTCGTGCATCAGGTGATAGTGCTCCATTAGCGACGGTGCGAGCAGCACGATGATCACGATGCGCAGGATGTTGAAAATAAAACCAATAATCACCCCCGCTAGCAGATTCAGCGCAAGGTCGAAAGGGTTAAGCCGGCGATAGACTGCCAGCAAAAGCGCCAGCAGTAGGCTGGTGAGGATCACACCGAAGCCGTTGCACTCGGAGGCCACGTGGAAGGGGTAGCCATTCACCGCAAGGATCAGCATTGGCGGCCCCGCTTCTTGCCCGACTAGCCCGAGTTCGGTGCTCTGGCCGATCAGCGCAAGGGCGTAGGCACTCCATTCGCCCGCTAGCGAGCGCAGCGGCCAATCCAGCGGCTGCATGAAAATACTCAGTAATAAAAACGCGCATAAAGCCGCGGCCGCCGTGCGCGTGAGTCGCCGCGTGCCCTCACCAAAGACGAAGCGGATAAAAGCAGCTAAGCCACAGCAGTAGGCTGGAATGACTAATAGACTGGTCAGCGGGTGCCCGATCAAGAGCTGTGCAATATAGTTGACTAATAGTAAGCCATAGGCGGCGAACAAAGCGCGCCGTGCCGCGGGATTCAGCGTCAAAGTCTCCCGCACATCGACCCCCCCGAAGCGCACCAGCAGCACCGAGGCCATCGTCAATACGATCAGGGCGTGAAAGAGGCGGCTTTGGTCGTTGGCCGTTTGCGCAAACCATGTAGTGAGTGGCCAGAGCGCTAGCCCCAGTAAAGCAAACAAGGCGGAATTTAGCCAAAAGTCAGGCAGGCGGCATTTTTCTTTGAAGCTTTCAGCAAGTTGTCGGCGGATCGGCATAGTTATAAGTTTATAAGTTGCGGGTTGAGCGCTCGCTGGCGAGTGCTCAATTTCTTTCGACTCAACATTCTGGGCTTAGTTCCTGCTAGGATACTTGCACTGCCTTCAGAAAACAGGAAAACTCCGCTCCACCTAAGATGCTCAGCCAACTTTACAGCTTTCTCGTTCTACTCGCCTTTGGCGTGATCCTGGTGTTCGCCTGTGCCTCTTGGCTGCATTTTAGTATGAAGAAGCAGAACAAACAAAGCCGCGAAGAAGCCATGAAAGTGCAAACGCAGGAGCCATCAGATTAGTAGAAGTCTTGCCTTACTGAAACTGCTGCCGGAATTCCTCGAAGGCGACTTTCAACACATCGAGCTCACCTTGCAGCGCTTCGACTTGTGTCTCCAGATTTTGGATACGCGTATCGCGCGAGCTTAGTGGGCTTTGCGCCGTATCGTAGGGAGCTTCGGCGCTCTCCGTTTCAGAGCACAGCGCTGGCTGGCCGCAGAATAAGTGCTGGTAGCGCTCTTCCTTCTTGCCAGGGGAGCGGGGAAGCTTTGTCCAGAGCGGACGATCCACATCTTCGGCGATTTCCTTCAGGGTAGTTTCCGCTTCGTCGGTGGTGACGAAGGCGTGCATTCTCTCGCAGCGAGTGCGCAGCTCACCGAGTGTCTGTGCCCCTCGCAAGAGTAGCACGGTAAGCAGCGCTTTACCCGCTTTGTCGAGCCCGAGGTGCTCGTCGATATTGTGCCGATACTTGGCGACGCGCGAGCCCGCCACATCGACGCGGAAGACGAGCTTCGCCTTACGCAGGTCGTCGATGGATTCGAGGACGGTCTCTTCCTCATACTCGACCACCGGGTGGCGATTCGATTTTTGATTACAAGCGAGCAGCAGACTGTTCAGTGTGAGCGGATAAGCGTCGGGCGTGGTGGCGGCCTTTTCGAGGAGGCAACCCAGCACGCGTGTGTCGACTGCAGTGAGGAGAGGAGGGGGTTCGTTTTCCATGAGTATTGAAATTTTAATTATTATTCTAAAAAATTCTCCGCACCGTTTACAATGCAGGGGGTCCGGCTTGCTTTATCTATTTTGTGCAAAAGTTCGGTAGCTCGATCCTTAGGATCGAGGCCACGGACGATTGCCTTACTTCAGCCCCAGTTTCTTGAGTTTGGGATTGAGTACGCCACGTACG
>Ga0222650_1000097_pt1 | contig 78807 bp, 49 predicted proteins | sample AntAcemetagen367_FD_179820 | JGI IMG/M metagenome (GOLD analysis project Ga0222650, IMG submission 179820) | Saline water microbial communities from Ace Lake, Antarctica - #367 | ecosystem: Environmental > Aquatic > Non-marine Saline and Alkaline > Saline | place: Antarctica: Ace Lake... | reverse complement strand
CATATTACCCAGCGCGATTCCACCAAGCCCCGCTGCAGTATTGGCAAAAAGCGATCGCCGCGTCTGAAGCTGCGCCTCCCTTTTTAGAAATTCGTTCGTGATTGTATTTTTCATCGCACTATTCCAACTCAAATTATAAACGTGTCAGGGTTTCGCTGAGATTCAGCAGCAACGAAGACACTTGCGTCCAAACCGCTTGCTCCACGGGATCCAAATCGGAGGCAGGGGGCGAATCGCCTACCGAGACAAGTTGCAAAGCAGCTGACTTGTCAGCCTCGTAGCGAGCCCGCTCATCGGTGAGGAACGAACCCAATGCATTTAGCTCCGAATCGAGAGGCGCCCGGCTTGTGATTTCACGAAACGCGTGAACAAGTCGTTCCCGCTCATCAAGCGATTGCGTTTCACGAATCAGCTTCGCGGCATAAACTCGCGACGCTTCAGCAAACTGAGGGTCGTTCAAGGTAACAAGAGCCTGAACCGGCGTATTCGTAACCCCGCGCTGAACGATGCACATTTCCCGGTTTGGCGCATCAAACGCCGCCATTACCGGGTGCGGGCTCGTTCGCTTCGTGATCGTGTAAAGACTCCGTCGATAGAGCTTCTCACCCTTGTCCTGCACGAAGACCTGCTTGGTTGCGGGAGAACTTCCAAAGTGACTCACTTCCTTCCAGAGTCCTGGCGGCTGGTAGGGCTGGACGCTCGGCCCGCCAATTCGAGGGACTAACAAACCACTCACTGCGAGCGCCTGATCGCGGACAAACTCAGCACCGATACGAAAGCGGGGCCCGCGTGCGAGAAGTCGGTTTTTGGGATCAAGTTCACGGATCTCGTCCGACGCCGCAGAATCCTGCCGGTAGGCAGCACTGCTCGCGATCTTTCGAATGAGCGCCTTTTGATCCCAACCGTTTTCGACAAAATCGACCGCAAGCCAATCGAGCAATTCAGGGTGACTCGGCCACTCCCCCTGCGAACCGAAATCAGCCGACGTTGCAACGATTCCGGTGCCGAACAGCATTGCCCAAATCCGATTAACGGCGACGCGAGCGGTGAGAGGATGCTCAGGATCGACCATCCACCGGGCAAGGTCGAGGCGATCCGCTTTTCCATCTGCCTTCAAAGGCATCAACACTGAGGGCGTATTCGAACTCACCTTCTCAAGCTTCACATCATACTGCCCTCGATCCAAAATATGAGTCTCACGCGGCTTTGGCGCGACATCCATAACCATCGTCGAATGGGGCTTAGTCAGGATATCAATCCGCTCCTGAAGATTCGCGATGCGAACCCGCTTCGGTTCCAGTGAAGGCTCCATTTTTCGAAAGGTATCGAGAACCGATTTCCGTTCAGGACCCGTCCAGCTTCCGGGATCTTTGGCAACCAGAGTCGCAACCGCTCCGGGAAGGACGCTCTCCGTATCATTCCCGCTGAAGGCATCGACCCGCCAGTGATATGGCAAAGAAGCGGCTTGCCCGAAAAAGACCATAACACTGAGATAGGGCGTCTTCTCCGGATCGACAGGCTCGTCGAAAGTGATCGTCAAATGCTCGTCTCTTGTTTTTTCAGTTGGCTTCCACCAATGCAAATTCCGCTCATCAAGAACTCCTTCAGGCGAAAATCCCGGAGCCGATGAACTCGCGGTCGCCTCCACAAGTTTGAGCTGACGATAAATATCGACCTGCATCGCCGGTTGCTCCCCCGCCGATATGAGAATCGCGGTAATCTTGGGAACGCCGTCAGGATGGGGCGTCAAAACCGCTGCTTCCGCTCCCTCTGCCTGATGGGGAGAAAAACGAACCCTGATTCCATTCAGCGATGTTTCACCTGTGAGGTGGAAGGCATGGCTGAACGCATTCATTCCTTTAGATGGAACACTTACTAAAACCGAACCATCCTCCTGCACCGCATAGGGACCGGGGCGATTGGGTGAGGAGACATCAAGGAGCTCCATTTCATGAATCTTGAATGCCTTAGCTCGATCCGCTTCTTTCGACTGCATCGCAGAAAGCCACTCATCGAATCCCCCTTCGCTCGATTCAAAATCCGCTTTCACCGCCTCAAAATCCGCTTCCAGCCCGACCAGTTCATCCGAAACGATCACGGTTTTTGCCATCATGTTAGGGACCGCATTCTTTCCGGCGTTGCCGTCGTTTCCCTTGTCGCTCAGCTCATTGAAGAACGAGAAAAACTGGTAGTAATCCTTTGTCGAAATGGGGTCGTATTTATGGTCGTGACATTGCGCGCACGCCATCGTGAGCCCGAGGAATACCTCGCTTGTCGTCTTCACCCGATCCGCAACATAGTTGGTCAGGTTCTCATCGGGAATCGTCCCTCCCTCATGAGTGATCATGTGGTTGCGATTAAATCCGGTCGCGATCCGCTGCGCATCGGTCGCGTTGGGAAGGAGGTCACCGGCAATTTGCTCGACGACAAATTCGTCGAAGGGCTTGTTCTCGTTGTAGGACTGAATAACCCAGTCGCGCCATAACCACATGTGACGTCCCCCATCAATCGAGTAGCCGTTTGTATCCGCGTAGCGCGCCTGATCCATCCACGGAGCCGCCATGCGTTCCCCAAAATGCGGCGAGGCAAGCATCCTCGTGATCGCATCCTGCCAAGCAACTTCCCCGCGTTTTGCGTAGTCAGATTCGAATGCCACCACTTCCTCGGCCGTCGGCGGCAGCCCGGTGAGATCAAAAGTGAGGCGACGAATCATCGTGTTCGCTTTTGCTTCGCCTGATGGAGAAAGCCCTTCCTCCTCAAGTCGAGCGAACACAAATTGATCGATATCATTCTTTCCCCAGTCGCTTTCGATCGCAGCGGCATCCGCCTTCACTGGTGCCACATAAGCCCAATGCCCTTCGTATTCGGCACCCTCTTCGATCCAGCGTTTGACGAGTGCTTTCTGTGGTTCGGTCAGGGCGAGATGCGACTCAGGTGGCGGCATCAATTCGTCAGGGTCATCGGAAATGATTCGCCACCAGGCTTCGCTCTTCTTTAAATCCCCCGGCGCAATTGCGACCGTTCCACCAAGATCTTCCGCCGCTCCCGCGAGAGAATCGAGACGCAGATCAGCGCGCCTTCCGTGTTCATCCGGGCCATGACAGTGAAAGCAGGTCTCTGAAAGAATTGGACGAATGTCCCGATTAAACTTCACCGGTCGATCTGCTTTCCTCGTCTTGGGAACGGCTGCTTCAGTTAATCCCGGATGTTTTACTGACCCAGTTGAGTTAATCACCTTCCACGGATCACGCGCTGGAGTTGCATCCGCAACCAGCATCGGCTTCACCGGATTTTCAGGTTCTTTGATTTCCTCAACGACAACAGGATCCTCCTCAAGGTCCGGTTTTTCTACGCTTGAAAAAATGACTAACGCAACAGCAATCAAAGCCACCATCGCAGCTGCCGCTTTCCACCAAATCGTCGGGCGTTGATTCTTTTGAGTCAGGGCGAATTCGGGGGGCGTCGCAAAATTCGGAGCACGAAGTGTATCGCCCGCTGCTGTCAGCCAGGTTTCCATGTCGCAATGATCGAGGTAGTGATCCAGCGCCTCAGGGGAATTTTCGAGCAGAGCTTTCAGCTCAGCCTGCCCCGACTCGTCGAGAGTGCCAACGGCCAATTCCGCGAGCAGTTCATCTATTCGTTCCTTCTCTTTCATGCCAATTTTACAAAGGGTTCAATTCGTCGCCTTCGAGATCGCGGTGCGAATCTTTGCGGACGCAGTCGATCAAATTCTGTCGGGCCCGATGCAAGAGCTGAGCAATCGCATTCGGCTTCCGGTTGTTTTTTACTCCAAGTGCTTCGAGGGACTCCCCCTCCAGATAGAAACTGTCGACGACGGACCGCTGACGCTCAGGGAGCTTTTCGAGGCAGCGTTGCAGCGCCCTTCGCTTCCGAGCTTCCTCCCGCTCCCGCTCGAGATGACGGGTCTCGACCATCTGCTCGAGGTCACGGTCAAGCAGCGGAACCGTAAGCCGTCGACTCGCTTTGCGGGACTCGTTGCGGTAGTGATTTCCACCAATCGTGCGCATCCACGCGACGATATTAGAACCCGCTTCAAAAGTATCCTGCTTCTCCCAGGCCGTCAGATTCGTCTGTTGAAGCAGGTCACGCGCGTCCGCAAGATTTCCCGTCAAGCGCACGAGGTAGCCGAGAACCGGCACCTGAGCACGACGCAAATCAGATTCAAAACGGGATTTTGATTCGTGTTGCAAAGTGTTCACTCTACAAAGGTATGTAACGGAACAACGATGCTTTACGGTTTTTCTTTATCTTTTTCTTAATCCGGAAAACAAAGCCCACCAGCGAGTCGAGTGCACAAGGGAAGTAACTTAATCAAAACGCCTGAATCTCTGCCAGACCACAGGAATGTGGTCGCTCCGTGAATGATTCGGCCTCGTTCGGGTTTTCTACGGAGGAAACGCATTCCTGTTGTTCAGCGAATCTCAACCGCTCTGTTTCCTCATCCTCATCACAGCCTCCGCTTCCCCGCGATCCAAAACCCGAACGCCGTCGACAAAGCAGCACTCGTTAAATAAGCGGAAATTTGCATGGTCTGCGTCACGAGAATCCCCAACGCATCCACCGGATACCACGAATCAGGATACAGAGTTTCACCCGTTCGAAAGACCCACCATCCCGTTCCCGACGACACCAACTCGATCAGAACGACCATGATGATCGTCCCAAACAGAATAAATCGGACCGAGACCTTAGGTCGATCCCCGCTCCTTCCGAAGAAGGCATAGACAATCCCCAGAATCAAACCGAGCCCCAGTGTCGCCGCGATCGCCCAAAGGAGGGCGAGGACATAAGCGTTCTCAATATTTCCCACCGGCTCATGGTATTCCGTGAAATGTTCAGGGGCGATCTGAACAATGATCTGATCATGAATGATCGCCCAGGAGACGATCGTCGCGGCAACTCCGAGGACAATCCGGTAGGTGATTTTTCGATCTTCATCGATCAATTTCATGTGAGGTAATCCAGTATATTCTACACGCCACACAGTGACGCTTCATTTCTCGAGAATTCTAAACATGTCAGAAACTTAGAATTCATTCAAGGCCAGCAGGAAATGACGCGATAATGAGCTGTCGGTTCCCGACAAATCGATCCGCTCTTCTCACTTTTTTTGCACGCTGCGATTCTCACCGCCCGACTCGGTCGCCGCGCGCTTTCCCAGATCCCCGGATTGAAATCCGGGGCTGTTATCGATAATGCTTTCAGCATCCGTATTGCAGTTCAAGAGTGGCGCGGATATTTCAGAAATCTGCGGTAATTGAAATTATTGTATCGTTAGACACAAAGAAGGCACATCGATCAGAGGAAATCTTCGAATCCCATCTCACGCGCTGGGCTGTCTCTTCATTCTCATGCTGTGTAGCAGCATTTCTCCTCGTCCGCCGCGCGATTCCTAATCTCCTAATCTCCTAATCTCCTACCGTCTCACCCCGGATCCACCGCACGATACGCCTCAACGACCGCCCTATCGCCCTCGACGCCCTTCATCGAATTGCCATGTTCCATTCCGACGATACCGTCGAATCCGGACTCGTGAACATGCTGAAACACCTTCGCGTAATTAATCTCCCCGGTGCCCGGCTCTTTTCGCCCCGGGTTGTCACCACATTGCAAATAGCCGATCTGATCGCGACAGAGATCATATAGTGGAATCAAATTTCCGCCGGCAATCTGCTGGTGATACATATCGTAGAGTACTTTGCAGTTCGGGTGATTGACTGCTTTGCAGATCAGATAGCCCTCCGTCACGGTTTGCAGAAACGATCCCGGATGATTCTGAAACCGGTTCAGCGGCTCCATCACCATCGTGATGTTATGCGGCTCGACGATCTCCGAAGCCCGACGCAGCAGATCGATGCAATTCGCGTATTGAATTTCCCTCGGCCAACGCGGATCCACCTGCCCCGAAACCAGCGTCATGTAGCCTGCATTGACACGCTTCGCGACCTCAACCGCCGCCGTAATTTGATCGAGCACAATTTGATGAGCCTCTTCATCGTTAGTAGAAAAATTGAATTCCTTAATGCCCGTCTTTGCCGAAATCACCCCCATCGTCATCCCGAGTTTTTCCATGAGCTTGGCAATCGCCTCCTGATCTTCGAGCGGCCTTGTGCCCATCCGTTGTCCTCCCAGGCACGGAACCCATGATCGTAGGCAAACTGCAATTCATTGAGCAATCCCCCCCCGGCGCAGCATTTTTAAACATCCCAAAATGGGGCGCATAGTTCAGCGCATAGGGGCTGCTCTCATCGGCGCTTCCCACGAAGGGAATCGAAGCAACAGCCATAGCGGTTCCGGAGACAGAGAAAAACTGACGACGATTCATAGGCTCAGCCAATCAGGGAAAGAGAAATTTCACAAGAAACAAAACGACCACACCAATCACTAACGAAGCGCCGGAAGCCGCGAGAAGCGGTCTAATTCCGATATTCTTAAAATGGGAAAACCGTGTCTGAAATCCCACTCCAACCATTCCCATTGCCAAAAGAAACCCTGACGCTTTTTTGCATACTAAAGCAAAATCGAGATTCACCGCAGCCGGCCCGCGCTGAAACAAATTGGCCCACTCCCACGTCGTTTCCGGCAATAGGCCAAAAGACCGCACCGCCGCGAGAATCAAAAACCCTACCGCAAACCATGGCAGCAACTGATACCAAGGTCGACGATCCGACGCGACTCCATCAGGCGCCATCCGGGACGCGAGAACCCCGAGAATGACTGCGACCGGAGCAAGCAGACAAACCCTTGCGAGTTTAGCCACCGTTGCCACTTCTCCCGCTTCATCACCAAAGGCAAATCCCGAAGCAATCACCTGGGGTGTTTGATGAATCGTGAGACCAGCGAGTAGGCCAAACTGTGTCTGAGTCAGACACAACGGCCCCGCAATGATCGGGAGCACTATCATCGAGACCAGTCCCACCAGTGTCACGAGAGCGACCCCGAGCATGACATCGCGCTCTCTCGCTTTCAGAATGGGAGCGACCGCCACGATCGCTGTGCCTCCACAAATTCCCGTCCCTACCGCAAGGAGACACGCAAAAACCCGCTCAAGTCCGAGCCACTTTCGAAGACCGTAGACAAGCCCAATCGACATCACCACGACAAGAGCACTGAGAGCCAGCCCCGGAAGTCCGATCTTCAGAGCATCTACAAAATTGATCCGTGCTCCGAGCAACACAATCCCGAACGGAAGTAGTGTCCGCACCGAAAAGTTCAGTCCGGGAAGTAAGCGGGAACTCACCCTGACATTACCTAAAGCCAGACCGAGAATCATTGCTATCAAAACAGGATCGACGAGGCGCGCGTGCTGCCACCCCAGTCCTCCAAGCCAACTTCCCAGTGCATATGCCAAAGCAGCCACCCCTGTGCCAACGGTCACCCCGGGCCAGACGGGCTTGGGAATCGGAGCCTCGACGATTTCGCCGCCCTCCATCCAAATGAGGTGTTCCGCCCACTCATACTCGTTCGCCTTTTCCTGGTCAGTGAAGAAGATAGGATCGGCCATGAAATGATAGAAAGGGGAGAGTCATCTATTTGATACAAGTGATGAAGACAGAATTCAACATCCCTATCGATGAGGTCAACTAGCAGTCTGTCGGACTTAAGGCGTATGAGCGAACAAAGTCAGGTTCGAGTCAAGATTTTCATGATTTTGAGGAACTTATTGGTGAATAAGTGACGAGGAAGCAGGGAAATTTGGGCCGAATCCTGGATTTGTGCAGCCGTGCGAGATAAGTCCGACAGGCTGCTAGGTAGGGATTTCCCCGGGCTTCCAATTCCAAATTACCACACCCTCAGCGAGTGCCCCTTTAAACGGAACTTCCTTGGTTATAAAAGCCGCTAGCCCATGGAGTTTTTGGGCTGAGCAGCTATTTTGCATGAAACAATGGCAAATTTATGCCCATGTAATTTTCATTAATTCATTAACTTTACGCCTAATCTATTACTTCTTGCGAGGATGTATGTAGACGTTGTCCCCGACCGCAAGTCCCCGCCGGCTTACCTCGTGCGCAAGTCTGTTCGTGAGGGCGACAAGGTCAAGAAAGTCACCCTCGGCAACGTCTCCTTTCTCAGTCCCGAGCAACTCCAGGATTTCCGTCAGATACTGAAGGGCGATCACGTTGCCCCTGCGAGTTTCGAGGACAGCTTCGACATCCTCTCCACCACGCCGCACGGCCACGTCGCTGCCGATCTTGGAACCATTGAGAAACTCAAAATCCCTCTGCTGCTGGGGCGCGAAGATTGCCCTGAACGCCGCGCCGCCCTCGCGCTGATCGCTGGTCGTATCCTTTCTCCGGGCTCAAAACTCGCGCTCAATCGCCACCTCGTGAACGAGCACTCCACACTCGGCTCCGAGCTCGGGCTCGAACCTGCCCCCGGGGTGGACTTCTCCGAGGATGATCTCTACGAATCAATGCGCTGGCTGCTGGAGCGCCAGCCACGGATCGAAAATTCGCTGGCCAAGCGTCACCTCGGCGAAAACGCCACCGTTCTCTACGATCTGTCCTCCAGCTACTACGAGGGCGAGACCTGTGAACTAGCGAAGTTCGGGCATAACCGGGATCTTAAGAAAGGGAAAAAACAGATCAACTACGGTCTGCTAACCGACGTGGAGGGACGCCCAGTGAAGATCGATGTCTACTCGGGGAACACCGCCGATCCCAATACCGTCGCCGACCAACTCGACACAATTACAGGGGCGTTCGGAATCGAAAAGGCGATCTTCATTGGGGATCGCGGAATGCTCACTTCCAAGCTGTTGGAAGAGGTCGCGGAAGATCCTCGATTCGAAGGGTTCGGGTGGATCACCTCGCTCAAGTCCGTCCAGATACGAGCGCTTGTAGAAGCGCAGGATATCCACCAGCCTGAACTTTTTGACGAGCGAAATCTGGTCGAGATCGACAGCGATCTTTACCCCGGTGAGCGTCTCGTAGTCTGCCGTAATCCCGAGCTAATGCGCAAGCGCGATCATACGCGAAACGACCTTCTCGCGGCCACCGAGAAACAACTCGAAGCCATACAATCCGGAACCCAGCGCGACCGAAATCCCTACCACGGGAAAGATAAAATCGCTCGACGTGTCGAGCGTGAGTGTGGCAAATACCGGATGCTCAAACATTTTATTCTAGAGATCGAGGAGGATGGATTTGCCTTTCGCCGCGATCAGGAAAAAATCGAGAACGAGGCCAGGCTAGATGGCTTGTATGTGATTCGTTCGCGCAACGTGAGCGAGGCCGAGATGGATGCAGCAGGGCTCGTATCCAACTATAAGAATCTGTCGAAGGTGGAGAGTTCGTTTCGTCAGATCAAGACGTGCTCGTTGAAAGTGCGCCCGATTTTTCACTATGAGAACGACATGGTCAGAGCACATATATTCATCTGCATGCTGGCCTACTATGTGCAGTGGGAAATGGAGCATAAGTTGGCCCCGTTGCTTTTTCGAGACGAAGAACCGGAGGCTGCGCAAGCGGCGCGGGTTAGTCCGGTGACCGAGGCATGCCGCAGCACGAGTGCGAAGGCCAAGGAGATCGAAAAGAAAACCGAAGAAGGATTACCGGTTTACAGTTTTCGTGGCTTGCTCGAGAATCTGGCGGGGATCACGCGAGTGATCTGTCGTCCGAAGATAAACGGGGCGGAAAGCTTCACTAAAATCCCGATTTTAACGAAACTGCAGGAGCGTGCATTTGAGTTGCTCAACGTGGCCGTCCCGAAGATGTAGCCAGAAATCGGATTTTAGATTTTCATCCCAAGGCCGCTGGGTGGCCTATTTTACGGAACTTGCGGTAGGAATTACGACGCTAAAACTCCCGAAGTTCCGACTAAAGCGACTCGTCCTAACCGATGCCTATCGCCGCAGTTCTACGATTTCTTATGAATCTGCCGAACGGGATCCTGAAAATCGACTGCTTTCACGAGGGCCTCGCAATCGCCTTCCGGCTCCCGCAATCCGGGATCAGGCTCTGTTTTTCGGTGGAATGCTCTTCAAAAAAAGGGGAGGACCTCCCGTGAAACCCTGGCAGCCGGCCGCCTCAATGCCCTCAAATCCATTGGCGTGACCTGGGGTTACGACACCGGTGAGCAGAGGTTAGAGGCCGGAGCCTCTCGACTCGCTTCTGATACGGCAATATTCGCAGACATGCTCCATCACTGAGCCTTTGGTGCATCGAACGGGTTATTCCACTCCGCGACCGGCAATTTCCTGAATAGTCGTTTCCCCGCTCAGCTCTAAGACAATGCGAAAACCATATGTATTAAGCTGGAGATGCCCCACGTTTCCAATTTCGAGAGAACTCAGTAAATCTCCCGGGGAGCGCATTCTCCACGAGGCGCCGCGCAAGACGCGAAAATCGATCGAGTTTTTGTAGGAGTCGGCGCACCACTCCCAAACGTTCCCCCCCATATCGTAGAGCCCGAATTGGTTGGGCGCGAAACTCCCCACAGGAGAGGTGTATGAGTAAGAGTCACTTCCAAGGCCTTGATGATAATTGCCTGAGTCTTCATCAGGCGGCCAGTCACCATCCCACGGGAACTCGGTTTGCGAAGGCCCGTTAACGAGAGCCATCGTATCGGAGGGATCGGGCTTCTTCAGGCCAACCGCAAGGCTCCACTCCGCGGAGGTCGGAAGTCGATAGCGGCAACCTTTCGGGAGCGCTCCGGAGGCGATTTCTCGTTTTGTCAGCCAACGGCAAAACTGTGACGCATCTTCCCACGAGACCATCACGGCGGGATGCGTTGAGGCCTGCGAGAACCCTGCTGATTTCCAGCTTCGTCCCATGCTACCGGTAAAGGCCCGGTAGTCTTTCACCCGAGTTTCCCAAATACTGAAAAGGATTGGTGTGCCATCAACCTCAGTGAAGCGGAGACCGAGGGAGTTTTCGAACGCAACCTTACCGGAAGGAACGGTTGTTTCCGCAAAGACCATGCCAGAGAGAAGCAGCGAGACCGTCGCCAAAATTCGTCCGCCAGACGATAGAAATCTCGTTCTCATGGATTTAGTAAAGAAAGCTACAATCAGGCAGGACATTTTCCTTTTCAAGGTCTATTAAATGTAAAGCTTCAGGACATTCATGCCCCTACCCAAAACGAAATCCCAGCTCGAAATCGAAAAGCTCTGGCGATTCGAAGGACGGGACGCGGCATTCTGGGTCGAACTGCTTCGAGTCTTTGGCGCACAAATTGAAGCTTCGAGCGGAATGATCCTCGTTCAGTTGGCGGACGGTGAGGGAAACAAGCAGTGGACCCCGCGAGCGGTGTGGCCGGATGCAGAAGAGACACGGCAACGCCTCGCAGGACAGCGGGATCACTTCTTCAAGCTTGCGGACGAGGCCATTGAGGACGGGAGAGCGCTCGTCACGACGGAGCTGGATGAAGGGATTCTCGGTGCCGCTCTCTCACTTCGTGTCGAGGATGATTCAACCGCCTGCGTCGCTGCCTTCGTCCGCTATGGCGAAGAGGATTTTTTCCGTCCCGGAGACCGAATCGAGAAGCTGATGGTAGATTCGCCGCTGATCTACGGCGCGAACCCTTTCGCATCCTCCGATGCCGCGTCCGACACTCTCGACGACTCCGGAGCCCCCCTCGCTACCGCCGTTGCGTTGGGCTTGTTAGTGAATGAAGAGAAGCGGTTCCTCGCTGCCGCAATGGTTTTCTGCAACGAGATAGCGGCCCGTTTTTCGGCCGACCGGGTCTCTCTGGGTTGGCTGAAAGGTCACTACCTCCTTCTTAAGGCAACCAATCACGCAGAGAAGATCAATCGGAAGATGGAGATCTCTCGCCTTCTCGAAGCAACGATGGAGGAATGCCTCGATCAGGACGACGAGGTGGTCTGGCCCGGAACCGCGGCAGCGTCGACAGTTCAGCGGGATCACGAACTCTATGCGCGAAAGGTTGGGATCGCGCATCTCGCCTCGGTTCCCCTTCGCGACGGGATCGATCCTGTTTCAGTCATCACTCTGGAACGGGAAGAGCCCTTTTCTGAGACGGATCTGCAGGTTCTCCGGCTTTCCTGCGATCTTTGTGTCAGGCGATTAGCGGATTTGCATACCACCGACCGTTGGTTTGGCGCGCGCTGGGCCTCTTCTCTGCGAAAGGGCTTAGGGAAGCTGATCGGATTCGAACACACCTGGGCAAAAATAATTGTCCTTGCCGTGGCCGCACTCTTCGCCTTTCTCGCCTTCTATCCCTGGCCGTTTAAAGTGGAGGCATCCTACATTTTGCAGCCACAGCAAATCTACCATCTTCCTGCCCCCTTCGACGGCTACATTGAATCAGTTGCGGTGAAAGCCGGAGATCCGGTGAAAGCGAATGATATCCTCATGACGATGGACACCGCCGAGCTGAAGCTCAATCTAGCAGAACTCAGCGCGACGGTGCAGCGATTCGTATCCGAAGCTCAGCTTGCCCGGGCCGAATCATCACCTGCCGAGATGCATATCGCGATCGCCAAGGCGGAAGAAACGAAAGCCACCTTGAGGAAGGTTCAGTTCAATCTCGAAATGGCCACGGTTCAGGCGCCGAAAGATGGCGTGGTCCTTGAAGGGGATATTGATGAGCGCATCGGCTCCCCGGTGACTCGTGGAGAGGCGCTTTTAAAAGTGAGTCAGCTCGACGGTATGTTTGCGGAGTTGCGTTTGCCCGAGCGCGAGGCGACCCGCGTCAAGATCGGTTCCCGTGGAGAGGCCGCATTCGAGAGTCGACCGGAAGAGCGCTTTGCGATTGAGGTGACGCAGATCGAACCCCTCGCCGTTGCCGAAGAAGGAGGGAATATGCTCATCGTGAGAACCCGTTTTGCCGAAGAAGGCCCTGACTGGTGGCGTCCCGGAATGACCGGCGTGGCCAAGCTCGACTGCGGAAAGCGTTCTCTTCTCTGGATATTCACCCGTCGTGCGATCGACTACCTCCGCATGAAATTCTGGTTCTGAGATCATGTCCGAGCGCCAACAGATGTTCAGTGATTCCTGGCACCGCGTTGCGCCGGAGAGAGTCAGGCTTAACCCGGCGGTAGAAGTCTCCAAGCAGATCTTTCGCGGGCAGGCCTGGTATTTGCTGCGGGATCCCCTGAACAATGAGTTCTACCGTATCTCTCCACCCGCCTATGCCTTTGTCGGAAGACTAAAGGGCAACCGGACCGTGGACGAAGTGTGGCGGGAATGTCTCGCCCTCATGCCGGACGATGCGCCGGGGCAGGAAGAGGTCGTCCAGGTCCTTTCCCAACTGCATCGAGCGAATCTTCTGCATTCGACCCTCGCTCCCGATAGTCGGCAATTATTCGAAAATCAGCGGAAGGCGAAGGGACGAAAGGCACGGGGTCAGGCGCTGAACTTTCTCTTCCTGAACATCCCGCTCTTTGATCCGGATCGGCTTCTGACGATTCTTCGCCCCTTCTTCCGACCGTTTCTCAGTCCGTTTGGTTTCCTCGTCTGGCTGGGAATTGTCGGGACCGCAATCTGGACGGCGATCGGTCATTTCGACGAACTGAGTGACCAGAGTTCAGGCGTTCTCGCCCCGAAAAATCTCATCTACCTTTATGCGTGCACGGTCTTCATCAAACTCATCCACGAGTTGGGCCACGGCATTGTCTGCAAGCATTTTGGAGGAGAAGTGAGAACCGCAGGGGTGATGCTGATGCTTCTTACTCCTCTTCCCTACGTCGATGCAACGTCGAGTTGGGGGTTCCGTCGAAGGTGGCAGAGAATCGCGGTCGATGCCGCGGGCATGGGCGCGGAGTTTCTGATTGCGTCAGTGGCTCTCTACCTCTGGCTCACGACATCGGATCCGCTCGTCAATCGTCTTGCCTACAATGTGATGTTTATTGCCTCGGTTTCCACAATACTCTTCAATGCCAATCCACTGCTGCGCTTCGATGGTTATTACATTTTCAGCGATCTGTTTGACCTTCCGAACCTCTACCAACGAGCGACCCGGCACCTGAAATTTCTCGCGGAACGCTACCTCTTTGGAATCCGAAAAGCCTTTTCACCGGCGCACGACCGGGGCGAGGAATTCTGGCTCACCGTCTACGGGATCACCGCTTTTATTTACCGCATCCTCCTTCTCGTTTTCATCACCTACCACGTCGCGCAGGGATTTCTCGGACTGGGGGTCGCGATCGCAGCCTTCTGTGTTGTTCTCTATTTTCTCACGCCGATCGGGAAACTGATTCGCTATCTTTTCAGCAGCGAGCGTCTCGAAAGAAACCGCCGCCGCGCCATTTCGGTCACTTTTTTACTGCTCTTCCTCATTCTGGGGGGCATCAGCTTTGTTCCCCTCCCTCGTAGTTTTCGGGCGTCGGGAGTTTTGAAGCCCGGGATCGAATCGGTCGTCTACGCGCAGAGCGGAGGCGTCATTGCTGAGATTTTTGTGAAGACGACACAAGAGGTAAAAGCCGGGGATCGGTTGATCCGATTGGAAAGCCCGGAACTGGAGCAGGACATCGAGAGCGCTATTTCAAGGCTTGACCAACTTTCCACTCAGATCGAAGAGGCGAGACAAAATCAATACGGAACGATCGTAGGCTCTCTCACCGAGCAGGCAAAGGCCGGTCGCATGGCGATGGCGGAGTTGAATCGGCAACGGGAAAACCTCCTCGTCACCGCCCCTATCTCCGGAATCTGGACAGCGCCAAGGACCAGCGAACTCCTCGGGGTCTGGTCTCCACGAGGCACCGAACTCGGTAGAATCGTTGATTTTTCCGAATTCATCTTTGTTTCGGCGGTTCCCCAACGGGAGTCCGGAAATCTCTTCAACGGGAAAATTCAATCGTCTGAAGTGAGGTTATATCAGAACGCCTCTCTCACCTATCCGGTCACGGACCAGACCGTCGTTCCCGGAGGCCAGGAGAAGCTCCCCACCGCCGCTCTCGGTTGGCTTGCGGGAGGAGAGATCCAGACGAAGGAAGGTGACAAATCCGGAATGACTTCGGCGGAAGACTTCTACCTCGTGCGCTCATCTCTCGCCGTGCCTGAAGAAGAGGCTCGACCTCTCGGTGCCGTGACCGGTCAGATACGGTTCTCGCTTCCGCCCGAGCCACTTCGCTCCCAATGGGGCCGATCCCTGCGTCAGCTTTTTCAGAAGGAGGGAGAACAATGATCACTCCGACGCGCCTCTTTTATACCGCCGCGCCCCGCAGCCCCCGGCGTGTCGCCAAAGGAATTGATCGGAGTGCCGACTGGATCTCCGGAGCCCTCAAGCGCAGGGGGCGACTTCGCCGCCGACTGAAACGGGAAGCCAAGGCGGCTCTTCATCTTTACGAAAAGGATATCGTTCCGCTGAGTCCGGAAGCCTTTCAAGAGAAGCTTGCTGATCTTCATCGGCGCTTCCTGCGTGGCGATAAATCGAGGGCGCTGCTGCGGGAATCCTTCGCCTGCGTGACGCGGGCCGCTCGTGAGGTTCTCGGGTTGACCCCGTATCAGGAACAGCTCATGGGGGCAATCGCGATTTACGAGGGCCTCTTTGCCGAAATGGCGACCGGCGAAGGAAAGACTCTCACGATTGGCCTCGCGGCCGTTCTCGCCGGATGGCGGGGACAGCCTTGTCATGTCATTACCGCGAATGATTATCTCGCGCAAAGGGACGCCGAGACGATGCGTCCCCTCTTTGATTTCTGCGGGCTCGAGGTCGCATTTGTCGTCGGGGAAATGAATCCTGATGAGCGCCCTCCGCACTATCGTTGCGCCGTGGTCTACACCACCAGCCAGGAGCTTCTCGCCGATTATCTTCGCGACCGACTCAAGCTCGGGGTCAATCAAAGCCCGCAAAGCCGGCTCATTCGTCACCTTGAAAAGCAAGGCTCCAGCGCCGGCGATGTACTCGCGATGCGCGGCATTCACACGGTGATCATCGATGAAGCTGACAATATCCTGATCGATGAAGCGGTCACGCCTTTGATCATCAGTCAGACGATGAGAGGTGATTCCTTCAATCAATGCTGCACCATTGCCCGCGATCTCGCCCAGGCCCTGCAGCCGGGCGAAGACTACACCGTCGACTACAAGCACAACGAGATCACCCTGACGAGCAAAGGGAAAACGGCCATTGGAAGGCACTCCCATCGTTTCCCCGCAGTATGGCGGTCCCATGATCGGCGGAATGAGTTGCTTCGTCAGGCGCTGGTTGCTTCACACTTTTTCCTTCGCGATAAACATTATGTGATTACTGACGAGAAGAAGGTGGAAATCGTTGATGAGTTCACGGGGCGGATCCTGCCAGGGCGAACCTGGAAACAGGGATTGCACCAGGCGATTGAGGCAAAAGAAGGAATTCGTGTCACTGATCCGACCGAAACGCTCGCGAGCATGAGTTTTCAGCGCTTCTTCCGGATGTTCACCTCGATCGCAGGGGTTTCCGGCACGGCATGGGAGTCGTCGGCCGAACTCTGGCGCATCTATCGCCTCGCGGTGGTATGCATCCCCACTCACCGACCCGTGATCCGACAAGTAGAGAGGTTGCGAGTCTGCCTTGACCGCGAAACGAAATACGAGGAGATCGTCAAAGAAATTGCGGACGTTCACTCGTCAGGTCGACCCGTCCTTGTCGGAACACGAACCGTCGAAGCGAGTGAAGCGTTGTCAGAAAAGCTGAGTCAGCTCGATCTCAAGCACTCTGTTCTCAACGCCGTGCGCCACGAAGAAGAAGCTGAAATCGTGAAAAGTGCCGGTGATCGCGGGCGCATTTGTATTTCGACCAATATGGCAGGTCGTGGCACTGACATTAAGCTGTCTCCTGAGGTGGTTGAGCTGGGCGGTCTGCATGTCATCGTCGTCGAGCACAATCTCTCCCCGAGAATCGATCGTCAGCTCGTGGGGCGTTCGGCCCGGCAGGGTGAACCTGGAAGCACTCGTTACTACATCGCGCCCGATGATGAGCTTCTGATGCGGTTTCTTCCTCCGGGCGATCGGCGCCACTTGAAAGATCTCATCGAGAGTACTCCGGGCACGATCGATGGCACCGCGCTGCATGCGTGCCGAAAGGCACAAAAGACGGCTGAGAAGCTCGGCGAAAAGCAGCGTGAGGCCGTGCTCCGGATGGATACGTGGATCGAAGAACATCTCGCCTTTACGCGGGCCGAAGCTCGCTGAAGACCCGTGACTTTGAGGATCAGGCAAATCTTTACAAACGAACGGCGATATCACTCTCCACATCCTTCGTTTTTTAAAAAAATAAGAGGCAAAACCAACGGGAAGATTCTAGTTAGATTAGCATAATAATAATTGTAATTTCCATCACTTATCGCTAATCTGCGCCATGGGTCGTAAAACCGTGGGAAGTTACCCCCAAAACAAATCACTTTCTCGTTCCATCAAGCCGAACTTCGAGGTGGAACAGATGGAGCAGAGGTTACTCCTCTCCGCCAACCTTTACGACGCGGGTGCCGCGAGCGGAGATACTGCTGCCAAAGATGCGATTAAGACTCAGATTGTTGAGGTTTTCGATCGATTAGGAGGCCTCGGTGACGCGATCAATTCGGATGCCGGTCTCAACAGCGTTCTGAACGAGACGAAAATCCCCCTTCTTGATCAGACACTGAGCGATATCACGGGAGAGAATCTCGGGGACTTTTTCAATTTCGGTGACGGGGCCGCTAGTATCGAAAGCTACTTTAATGCCGCTGCGCCAACCTCCGGAGGACTCCGTCTGCGAATTCAGGACCTGATTACGGCTGCTCCGGGCCTGAACGGAATGGTGACGGATTTTTCCACCGCCGGATCATTGGACCTGATGATCGATCTATCGAGCGCTCTCACCCCGGGCGCCCTGACGGACATCGACCTCGCCGAAGCCGCTGAGGAATTCAATCTCAATCTCAGTGAGGATGCCGAAGTAAATCTGAAGAAAAGTCGGAATCTGAGCTTCCGGATCCAGGCCGATCTTTCCAACTACAGCAGCCTCGGAGACGACCAGTTCTGGGTCGACGTCGCGAACGACGCCGAATTTCACGCGGAGGCGACGCATACCTCAACGCTCGACACCCTTTCCGGCTTTGGTCTACAGGTGGGAATCCTTGGAATGCGCGACACTCCTGCGGGAGCGGGGGCCTACGTTTTTGAGGGAGAATACCTCCTCGACGTGACCGCCTTTCTCGATCTCGGTGACGGAGCCGGTGCGGACAACCGATTCACGCTTTCCGAGCTGAAATCCTTTGGAGGCGGTGCCACTCCCTGGGGAGACGCCTACAGCTTCCGCACCCCGGCTACGGCCTCGACGAATACCGTCGTCGGTCAGAACACCGGCTCGATGACGCTTCAGCTTCGGGTCGCAAACCCGACGGGCACTTCCACGGAAATTTCCTCTATCGGAGGCGTCGCCGAAGAGATTCGTTTTCTCGATGTCGACCTGTTCGATAATCGTGCCCCGCTTGTTTCCACGAGCGATACACTCGCTGCCTTCGGCCGCCTCAGTCCGGATGATTTGCTGAACATGGTCGATGCGACGACCGGATGGGCCGCGGCGATTGGCGTGAGCGATATCTATCAGGACCGCCTTCCCTTTCTCAATCTGACGACCGGTGATGCCTATGCCTTCGGTGAGGCGTTTCGCGAGGTTTTCTACAATCAACTGGAGACAGCGGAGCAGATATTGACCGCCGTCAACGCTCCCTCTACGCAACGAGGCGGTGCGGCTGACCCGCTTGATTACACGGGGCGGACCTCTTTCATCATATCGGTAAACGGCGCGGCATGGACGACCGTGACTCTGGCCGCTGATGCTTCCCGTGATACGCTCGTAAAATTGGCGACGGCTTTAAACGCACAGCTCCCCGCCGGCGTTTTCGCGCGAGCAACCGATACCGCCTCCCCGCGTCTCCAACTTCAGTCAGTCGCCGAAACCGCCTTTGCTCTTTCTGGATTTGAGGTCCCTGCAAATGGCGTCCTTGACCTTGGATTCAACACCCATGCCGAGGTCCTGCTGACGAATTCGGGAAATCTGGGCACTTACGACGGATCGGATCCGACGACGAATCCGGAAGCAAAATACCAACTTCCGGAAATCGAATTCCAGTCGACCACGTCGATCAATTTAGCGAGCTTTACGGAAACGAGAAGCTTCACGGTCAACCTGAATGGTGAAGGCCCCGTCACGATTACGATTCCCGCATTCAACTACACAGAGATCAACGCGCTCGCCGAAAGGATTCAGGAAGCGCTGGCGTCAGCCTCTCTCTACGATTCCTCAACAGGTGACGGGCTTGTCGTCAAAGTATTTTCCGAAGGCGGAGTCGAGGGTCTCCGCTTCTACACAACTCCCGAAGTGTTCTCTCTTGAACTCGCGGGAGCGGACATCGGTCTTCTCGGATTAGTGGCCGGGCTTCAATCCTCGGAGTGGATCGACTTCCAGCTGAATGGAAATGCCGCCGAGACTTTCCGCCTTTTCATCAGCGGGAATCTTACGGGTGATATTCTCGATTATTACGCTAACCAGCGCATTAACGACCTTTCCGAGGACATCAAAGTCGCGCTGCAGAAATCGACGTGGCTTCTCAACGGTGCGGGGGATCCGACGACCTTGCGACCGCTTCTGGATGAGGCAACAGGGACGGGCCTTGATATCCGTTCTGAAACCGGCTCTGATGGCGAGTTTTCCGGAGCCCTCCAGTTTTTCGCCCGGAATCCAGGCACCGGTTCCGGTGATATTTCCTCGTTTGCGATTGTCGCCCAATCGGCTGGGATCACTCACCTCGGCTTTGATGCGGCCTTCCGTCAGTCCCGCTCTTTTGCGGCCAGCTCAATTTTTACGACCCCGAATTTTAGCACAGTGCAGGAATTTGCTTCCCGAATCGCTCAAGCAACGATCCCACTTCGCGACCCGGGCACCGCCGGTATTCCTTTCTACGATCCCGTCGCAAAGGGTTTCGTCTTTCCAATCGCCTTCACCTACACTCCGCCCGCGCTCACCGGAGTTGATGCCGTCGCGATTGATCTGGACGAAGAGTATGGGGAGATCAGCTCACTTACTTCGGGCAGTGAAGTCGACGTGACGCGGACGACGACCTCGTCTTTCAACTTTCAATTCAACCTGATTCCGGATAAAGCGGCACCGGAAGATCTGAGCGTGGATATCCCCGTCCAGATTTTCGAGTGGGACGGACGTCTTGCTCTCGACGATGCCGTTTTCACCGTGATTCTCGATGACGGTGCCGAGCATGACTTGCGAGTGAACGCTGCCTCCACCCTCGGTAATATCCAAACGAGTGATTTTGTGGCTCAGTTGCAGGCCGAGCTGGTAACCAACCATCCGGCGCTCAACGGGATCATTCAGGTCGAACTGCAGACGGATGCGGAAGATGGCCGAGAGACAATCGTGTTCTCGACGGTCCCGGCTTTAGCGGACGTTCCGCGAATGTTTCAGGTTCGGGTTAGGCAAGAGGTCACGAGCCCTCAAACGGTCGCGAATGCGGCGGTTGCTGATCTGCAATTCGCAAGCGGGATCACGAATTTCACTTCGGTTAGTGATGTGCTGCTTGCTGATGCGCCGGCGACCTCGGTTTCATTGAACAGCCACGCTCTTTTCAAGTTCTCTCTTTTCGACGGAAATGTTGGCACCGTTCTTCTTGAGAGCTCAGAGACCACTGGTGACATCGTCGCTGATCTCAACCTCGCGATTGAGCAGAATATTGGTCTGAGCACCGCCTTCACCGGAAAAATCCTCGCTTTCATCGACGATACAGATCCCCTTCTACCGGTTCTGGCATTCAAGTTGAACCCGGAGGTCTTCCCCCTCGACGGGACTTATGTGACCGAAGACTGGTCCGTCGAAGTCTTTTCCGACTACACTCAATTTGTCGGCAATGGCGCCTCCAGCGAACTTGGAATCAGGGAGAATAATGTCGCTACCAGCAACCGCGATGTGCCGCTAAGTATTGTTTCCGGAGCCTTTGAAGGAAGCGATCCCTTTCGCCTCACGCAGCCTGCCGTTTTTGATGTTTCGATCAATGGCAGCGACTACGTCTCGGTGACGGTCCCTGCCATCACCGGAGCGCAGAATCCAACCATGGGTGATCTCATCGCGGCGATCAATGGGGCCCTTGCGGTGCCTGACGTCACGATCTCGAGACTTCCGAATCCTCCCGTTTACAAGCTTTCTGACTTTCTTGAAGCGGTGACCTTCGGCGACGGCAGCCGACTCGCTATCATTTCAAAGGACAACAGCGGAGATCCGACCAAGCCGAGCGTCCTCACCTTCCGAATGGCACCTGACTTGGACGTTGCCAATAATGAGGCGCTCACGACCCTAGGTTTTCTCGAAGATGAGCAACGTATCGGTGGTCGTGGCGGAGAACTCTTTCTCGAGTCGATTCGACTCACCGGAACCGCGGAGGTAACGAATCAGGACCTCACTGCGACCGGTCGTTTCGGCATTGCCGAGTTCGAATCGTCGCAGGGGTCATTGAACCTTCTCGCGAGCACCACGACCAGCTTTAGAGATGGCGGGAACGAAAAGTTCAGCTACCAGGAGCTAGTCTCTCTGCTTTCGACGGACGAGACATCGACGATTGCCACCACCGGGGTCGAGCTTCCCACTTTTGTCACCTTAACTCTGGAAGGGCTGAGCTTCGTTGCCCCTGATGTGGGAACGGCGATCAGCGGCCTTGAATTCGGCGCCGGGGCAATCATCACTTTTTCCCATGCCCTGACCAGTGACAGTGCCCTTTCGAGTATTACCGATTTTGCAAATCTCCCTGCCCCGGAGCTGACTTACCTGAACACCGGAGGAATTGAGAAACTCTTCACGCTCGGCTTCGAAGACATTCTCGGAGGACTCATGCGAACGGCAGAGTTCATCTCCGATCAGATGACGATCGTGCCGCCCAATGGTGCTCTCGAAAACCCCTTCTCCGAAAAGCTCCTTTTCGTGAAACAGGGACTGGTCGATATTTACAATTTTGGAGATGAGCTCTCAAGCCAGCTCGATGGCTTGGAGTCCGCCCCTCCCTCGACTTTACAAGGAGTGCAGGAAGCGCTTGGAAAGATTTTACTGCCAGGAGGCACGACTGACTTGAGTGCGATTTCTCTCACTCTGGAAAAGGAATACGATATGGTCTCCGGAGACCTCATCGATCTGAAACTGGATATATCGCTCCCTTTCGCAAGGGAGTTTTCCCAGCTCCTTCCTTTGTTCATCGATCTCCGCCAGCTCCGAGATCGCTCCAAAAATCCTGCGCTTGTCGGAGGGACCAATGGCTACCTCGAAGGCATTGATTCGCTCACTTCCGATGATCTGGATAGTGCCGGCGTGAACGTCAGTGGCACCGCGACCTTGGCTCTCGATCTCGGTATCGAGGTGGTTCGGAGTTCCGTTTCCGTGCAACCACGGGCTATCCTTTACGATACGACAGATATCGATATGGACTTCAACCTGACGAGCAAGGATGGAGGACTGACCGTTGACCTCGCTGTCGGTTCTTCTCATTTGCGACTCACGAACGGAACCGTCGCCATCAACGGGACGGCAACTCCGGATTCGCAAGCGCCGCCCGCCGAGTACTCCATCAATCTCAATTCCGATCAGACGCTGCCCTACGAAGTTCTCGCGGCGACAACAAGCGCGCTCGACGCCGTCTACACTACCCCTAACGTGGGAAATGCGGTCGGCGCGACCTTGGAGGCGACGAACAATGGCTGGCTCAACTCGGTTCCCGGGCAGCTTGAGGATAATTCCCCTATTTCAGGGATCGACGGGGTCGGGTTCCTCGAAATTAACGATCTCATTCTTGTTAAAGACCAGAGCGGGTTGAACTCCTACCAGAACGGTATTTACCGGATCAAAAGCCTGGGATCGACGGTCGCTAAATGGGAACTCGTTCGCGTCGAGTTTGCCGACGCCGTCGGAACCACGAATCCGGGCGAATTCAGTGAACTTCGGGTAGCGGTTAAGCTGGGCACTGAAAACGTTGGAAAGCGATTCATCCAGTCCAATGACAGTCTCGCGACTCTGACGGCAGGTGCTCAGGTCAATTTTGTATCCGACCTTGAGCGGGTCTACTCGAGCTTCAGCCCTGCAAGCCCCACTATCGCGACACGTTCGACCACGATCACGACTGAGGGTCAGGCCCGCGCGGTATTGCCCCTCGTTATCGTCGTCAAGGATGATAGCGGAAGAGAAACGTTTATCACGAAAGACACTTCGCGACTGACTGAGGCAGACAAGGCCAATCCGGCAATCGTCGATGCGCTTCCTGCTTTCCCTCCCCTGGACATTCGCATTCTGAACGACGCGATTTCGGGCCGGTCAGGCTTAAGCAGCTTTTTCAATCCCGCTGTTTCCGAAGCCTCCGTTTTCTACACGACCGCTGATACTGAGGCATTCACCGAGATGCCCGCAATTTCGAGGAACCTGCCCCCGACCGATGTCCTCAAGATTCTCAGAAATCCATTCCTCATGGGGGATGCGCTCGACCTTTCCCTCTTCAACTTGCAGTTTGCGATCGATCAGGCCCTCGGCCGTGAGATCCCTTTGCTGGGAGTCGAACTGCCGACTCACACTGACTTTGTCGAAGCCTGGCGGAGCCAATTCACCCGTCTCCTCCGTGATAGTCTCAGACTCGATCCGCTGAGGCCCATCAACGCAATCCTCGATTCGCTATTCAATGTTCTCGGACCGAACAACTTTGAATATTTGACCGATCGAAACGCGGACATTCTCGTCGAGACACTGGACGTAAATGGCATGGCGACGGCCTGGAATCCGAATCAAACCCTGGCTCCGGCCAACTATGGACTGAATTCCGCGAATCAGACTTTTGAGGTCGTTCCTGACTTGGCGGTTGGTATTCAGTTTTCGCTGAATCTCAGGAAGGAATTGGACACCTTTGCTGAGGCGATCAACATCGATCGGATTGATCTGAATTCGAGCGAAACGGGCCTCGAAGTCGATACCGCAACGGTCCGGCTCAATGATGACTTTACGACGACGGCAACCTCCGGGGGGGTCAACCTGAGACGTTCGTTCGACCTCCATCTCGGTTTTGGCGTCGACCTCGCGAATGGTTTCTTTCTTTTCAACCCCAACCCTAATGGAAGCGGCGAGCCGATGGCGACTATCAGCATCGAGGCGGCGCTCGACGGCGATCTCGCGACGGTAGGGGTTCAACAGTTCAATCAGACCAACAGGACAAGTCAGTTACATCAGCTTGATATCGTCATCGGAGATGCCTGGGATGTACCCGTCATCAGCAGCGCGGCGCTTGAGCCCCGCGAGCCCGCTTCCGGCTTCTACGGTGACTACCATTTCTATCTCAACACTGGCTCCGACTCCGCCAATCCCGGTCGCATGACCCTGAGTGATATTCAGAGCCTGGAGTCTCTTGGTTACGATCAGAATGCCGCCCTCCCAGCAGGAGCGGTGGCATCAGATGTCGCCTTCGGTATCTTCTCTGACGATCTCGATGGGGATGCCGATATCCACCTCCTCATCGAAGGCGGAAAAGACGGCACCTCTTTTGGTAGCAGTGGTGGCGGAATTCCGACGATTCAGACGGAATTTTGGATGCAGAAGCGTTATGGCAGTGGCTCGCGAGTGTTGAGTTACCAAGGCATGACCGCAACGGCGGCGGCGGCGGCGAATGCCGTGAATTTCGGTTCTCCCACTTCCCTGCAGCAATACACATTCGATCATGTTCCTGAATCCCGTTATAACCGCGGAAGTCTCGGTAATAGCGCGTCGGTAAACTTCACGAACATCACGCTCGATGCCGAGGGATTTCTCAAAGGCACGATTTTCGAGGCGCTCCTCAAGTTCTCGGACGGGATTCGCCCATTACGTCCTGTCATCGATTTTCTACTCACCCCCGTTCCCGGCACCGAATGGATGGCCCAGCCCCTTGTTCCGGGTGACCTTCTCGGTCGCAAATTTTTGATCTTCGCTCAAGCGCTTACCAGCGTCGATAACATGATTCGTTCGATCGGTGACGGGCTCACCTCAGGGCTTGAGGCCAAGCCGCGGTGGGCAAAGCCCCGCGTTATGCTAGGAGCGGCCGGAAACGTTGCCTTCGGGATTGTACAATACGATGCCGCAGGCAAAAAAAAGACGGCGAATGAAAAATATGTCCTCGAACGCGACTTTAACCGTCTCAGCAATGACCTCGACAGGAGGCTACGTGAATCCGAGCGGAAAAGGAATAATCCGATCACGGCACTGACCGGCACGGGTCCGGAGACGTCGAGGGAAACGGCGCAACGTCTCAAAGATGCCTTTAATGAAAAAGTCTACACACAAAGCAGTTACGCGACTCGCTTTGAGCAATTCAGGGACGAGGGCTTTGCCCGAAATGAGAAGGACGGCAAAGTTAAGGGCTGGGCGAAGAAGAAGATTAATTCTGCGCTCGACCGGTCCAATGACCGTGCCGGGTCCAAATCACCCATCATTGGGATCACAGGCGGAGGCATCCGGCTTGATTACCTCAAGATTGAAAGTATCCACAAGATTCTCCAGGGTCAGACCGCCAACCTGACCTTTCTCGAGCTCCCCCGCCTTGAGTTGGGAGTTGCCTATTCAAGGAGCTTTCCTCTTCCCGCTTTTCCACCGCTCGTCCTGACCGTGGGTGCGAGTCTCTCAATTAATGCGAATTTCAAATTTGGTTGGGATACCGAGAGCTTCTACTGGAGCACACTCAACACGCAGGGACAGGCAACGCCTGCCTTTGGCTTTACGGTCCGGTTGAGCGTCGGCGTGGCGCTCAACTTTGGACTGATCGAGGTCGGCATCGAGGCCTTTATTGAAGTCCAGGTCGATTTCAACTGGAATGACGTCACCGTTGATATCGCCGCTTCGACGATTCTGACTTCCCTCAATCCCGTAGACTCGAACAGTTTCCCCTACCCCCCAAGCTTCGGTAATCCAGGGTCTCCCGACTACGGCAAATTGCGTGGGCCGCAAATGGACTATCTGAAAACCCTCGACGGAGGAACCGATAACCTTTTCGACATCACTCTTACCGCCCGGGTCGGACTGACCCTCTATGTTGATCTTGTCCTTCCCATTCCCTTCGTCGGGCCGATCACGATACGAATCGTCGAAAAGACCTTTGCGATCGATATCTGGCAACGGACCTGGTTCGGTGAAAAACCGACCATCCAACTCGCGAGTCAGAGTGGAAACACACTCAACTTGAATATGGGGCCTCTGGCCAACCTCCGCCTCTTTTCGAACACGATTGCTCGAAACGAAGTCTTCACCCTGATCAGCCATGGGGCAGGTTCTTCGACCGGCGAAAAAGTCGAGGTCCGGGCCAAACTCGGCAATGTCGACTATACCTCTGTCATTTTTGACAACATCACTCTGGTCACCGGGACAACTGGAGCCGGAAAGTCAGAAATCGACGCCAGTGCTCTCACTCTGGCCCTCGTGAATCTTCGCGGAGGTAACGGAAACACCACCCTCAGAGCAAGCCAGGCGGGAACCAGCGGCAACAATCGAAATAGGCTCACGGGCGGATCCGGAACGAATCTGCTTGTCGGAGCCACCGCTCGTTCGACGATTCTCGTCGCGGGAACAGGGAGCACGACGATTATCGGAGGAACCGCTTCCGACGATATCACGTCCGGTATTTCATTGGATATCCTGAAGGGTGGCGGTGGAGGTGATCGGTATATTTTCAATGACGGATTTGGACGGGACCGCATCACCGCGATCGGGAGAGGTAATATCGCTGATTTCTCAGGGATCACGAAGGACATGGAAGTCGACCTTGGACGTCTTGTCCAGAGTGCGAAACAGGGGAAAAATACGATGTTCTTTGCTCCGGACGGCGGTGGTGCGAACAGCATTGACACCTGGATCACCGGATCCGGTAATGATCGTTTCTTTATCACTAACTTTCCACCGTCTGGTGCTCTCAACACCGCCGTAAGTATCAACGGTGGTGCGGGAAACAACTTCTATTCGGTGACGCTGGGGAACCCTCTGCAACGATTTTACTCAGACACGAATCCAGGTGCGTCGACCGAGTTTGCGCGAATGGATCCGCGTAACATTGGCAGAATTTCGATCACTGACCCTACCGGGAACGGACACACCCTGCTCAAGCAAACCTTTCCTGAGTCCATCTTCTACGACAGGACTTTCGCCAACAACGTCCGGGAGCAACTCACGATGAGTGGGATGCGCCGGGTCGATCTTGACGCCGGCAATTCTCCTGTGATCTGGGGAGCACCTGGAATCCAATGGGTCGATCTCGGTGAGGACTCTGTAATCACCGCCGGCTCTATCCAGATGGTGAGCAATGCGGAAGCTGACGGCTTGACCCTGAATCTTCGCGTAGGCTTCGATGTTTCGAAGATTCTGAATCTTCGAAACGACAGCAATATCACGATCAATCTTGAGAACGTGGACCCGGGTGGAACGACGAGCATGCGCCTCGGTCCGGCAGGAGGAGGGATTTTTAGCTCTTCCGACGGAGTCTTTAATATTCTCACTGATCAGATCGACGTGCCATCGACTCAAGCCATTTATGTGGGAGGTATTCCTTCATCGGTTTTCTACTACTTCAACCCCTTCCCTCAGATTTCAGCCGGACTGAACAGCACGTCATTCGCCGTCGTTCCGGCGCTTGCGGCGGTGAGCGTGGCGCCGGCAAATATGGCGAACGGACAGCCCTCGTTTACGGTTCGCGGTAGGAACGCAGTTACCATTCCCGGTCGAGCCTCTTTTGCAGTCGGTGGCCTTACTTATGCAACGGTCGCTGATTTCGTGGTCCCTGCGGTGCCCGACTTTGTCTCCCCTGGAGGCGGAAGCCAGGCATTCACAATTCCCGCCGTCGCCGCAGTAACGATCCCCGCAGTACCGGGTCCGGGAGGACGCTCCGCGATCACAATTCCGGGACGCGCTGCCGTCACGGTAGCCGCACTCCCTGTCACGATTGCCAATTCCAGCACGCCGGGTGACGTCGTCATTCCGGCGAATGCGGATGGCGCAGGTTTCGGCACGATTCGGATCAACGCTGAGACAGGCGGAATCGAGAACAGTCCAGACGGTGACGGGGTTATTCAGGCACTGAATGGAAATGTTATCATCGATGTCCGCGACACGATTGGATTCTCCACTTCCCCGCTTAAGATCAATGCCGGCACGATTGCCGCGATCACCCGAAAGCCTATTTCCAACGGTTCACAGGGGATCAATATTGTCTCCGACGAAGATGTCACCATCACCAGTATCGATGGAATCAACGGCCTCACTTCGGTGAGCGGTCGAATCTCTGTCACGGTGGCACCGGGTAAGAAGATCATCTACGGGAATATTTTCGCAGGCGAAGGTCGGGACATCGTTCTCGAAGCGGATGAAATCGAGTTGGCGACGACGAGACAAGTCGTGAGAAAAACGCTGGGAACTTATTACGAAGATGTTCCGACGACCCGAACCTACTACCAATGGATATACAACACCGCGCCACTCGGGCCCTTTGGATCATACAGCTATTACTCATTCGAACCGCGAACCTACACGGTAAATGTTAGGACGGCACGCTTCGGGGAAACTGACACGTTCGTGACTCTCCCCGGTGGCGGAAATATCAGCACGACCGGTCGAGTCCTTCTCCGCAATGTCACCGACGATCTCGATCTGATGATCGGGAGCACCACTCTGACGGCGGGTTCTCTCAGTATTACCCGCGAGCTTCTCAATTCGATTGATGCCAATGCTTCAACGATTGTTATTGGTAGGACGAAAGAGGAGTCGGTCCAGTCAGGACACGCCACGGTTTACAACAAGGCTTTCTCCTCGGATGTGAGTCTCTTAGTACAGGCCTCTCAAATCACCATCCCCGGCACGGGAGTGGATTCGGTTCTTTCATCCGGCTCAACGCTGGAGTTTCAGGCTTATGAAGGCTCAGGAGACGGAACGATTCGTTTTTTGAATGGCGGTTCAGGCACCGTGATCGCCCCCACGATTAAGGCGACCGCCTTTCGCGGCATCACGGTGGATTCGACTCTGACTTCCAATGCGGCGAATGGAGCGATCGAGCTAACCGCTGGATTTGGAGCTTCCACGACAGGGGGAGCTAACAACACGGGATCACTGACCGTGACCGGAAATGGTCTCGTCACTGCGACCAATCCAGGCTCCTCAGTCGTTCTTAGAAGTGGCACCGGAAGCGGCAACATTCAGATCGACCGGTCTGTCTCCGGGGCACTGGGCATCAGTCTGGAAGCTCTCGGGGGATCCATCACGGTGGACTCTGCAGCACGACTGATCGGCGACCGACTCACTTCCGTCTCTCGCGACACCAGCACTCTCCGGACTGATGTTAGACAGATCACTTCCGCAAGAGTGGTCGGAAGCACCCCTGCCACCGCCCAAAACCTTTTCATCAATGAGTTGAATGACATCGATCTGATCTTCCTCGAGACCGGAGCTGATGCGGGACTGATCGACGTCGTTGCCGGTGGCTCTATTTACATCGGTAAAATTGACGCCACCCTCGGGAACAACGTCACCCTCGATGCTCAGGGCGGATCGATTACGAGTAACGTCGTCGTCACGAACGACTTTAATGTCCGTGGCGATGTCTTGACGGCGACCGCGGCGGGAGAAATCCTTTTTGATACCAAAGTCAACGAACTCAATCTCGACGCCACTGCGCTCGGTGAGATCACGGTCAATAACACCGCTGGCGAGGCCGTTCCCCTTCTCATCACGATGGCGAGAACAGCGAACGGTAAGATCGATATTGGAACGGATAGTGACTTAACGGCAAGGCTCGTGGAATCACTCACCAGCTCAGTTGGAAACAGCATCTCGCTGACGACTCGCGAACTCTTCGGAGGACATATCATCGTCGATATCGTCGATGCCGGTGCCGCAGGTGATGTTTATCTGGAGGCCGGCAGCTTTACCGCCAACCCGGTGACAGGGCTTCCTACGTCCGGAGGAACGATCACCTCCGACAGCGGAACCACTAATCGTGTCGTCGCACGGGAACTGGTCGCCTATGCACGTGGCTACCCTGCCTACCCACTCACTTTTGGAATCGACCTGCGAACCAACGTGGAGGATCTCGTTGCCCGAACCTTCACCGGTGGAAACGTTCTCGAGTTGGATTCAAGGGTTGATATCCGAATCGACGAACTTGATGACATCCGCTTGCGCCGGGTGCAAACCTTCTCCGGCGATATCATCGTCACGACACCGGGAACGATGACGCATCAGGCGGTTCGCTCACCGGGCAGAGATATCTACCTAACCTCCACCGGCGGTGACATCGTGAATGATGACACTCCCGTCGTCATCGATGGCGAAACGCTTCCTCCGAAAATCTTCGGTCGAAACCTCGAAGCCAATGCGCCCGGTGTTCTCACCTTAAACACGGCAGTGGATTCTCTCATCGCTGAGTCTTCCGTCGCTGGAGACGTCACGATCACAGAGACTGACAGCGTTCGACTCGAGAGAGTGACCTCGAACGATGGCGATATTGCAATCACGGCAGGCGAGTTTGCCAATGGTTCTATCGTCACTGGCGGAAATGCAGAACTCGGAGAAATCCAGGCTGATGCCGCTGGAACAGGCAACGTCACTCTTACCGCCTACGGCCAGGCGATCACCTCGGGTCAACCGGGGACACCTTTGTTTGATCCCAACTTCACTCCGTTCGCCAATGCGAAGATCAATGCCTCCCTCCTCGAGGTATCAACCTACGGGCGCATGGATCTTCTCACGAATGTGGATGAGCTGATTGGGCAGAACTTCAGCATCGGAAATGTCCTCATTCAGGAAGATGATGCTCTCGATATCACCCGCCTCATTTCGAATCGTGGGCTTATTGATGTGACCGCAGGCGGCACGATTGACGCGACCTTAGTGCAGTCTGAGACGGATTTAGATCAGGGTGCCTTTACCTTCAATATCTCGCTGCGCGCCACGGCGGGTGATGTCCTCATCGATGAAATCATCGCCGGTCGGCTTCACAATGATATTTTCCTGACTTCTGATGTCGGAAAGATTGAAGAAACCGGAGCGGGAGATGCGGGCATTGATCTCCAGGGAGATCGAGTCGTTCTCAATGCGAGATCCTCGATCGGAGGAGACTCCGAGCTCGAAACGGAGATCAATTCATTGGAAGCCCACGCCGGAACGATTGGTAATATTGCCATTCAAGAGCTCAATGGAGTCGTTCTGACCGATGTCGATACCAACGATGGATCGATCCTTGTCGATGCCGATGGGGATATTACAGCGGTTGATGTGGAATCTACTACTGACTCGCTCTTTAACACGATCACGCTTCGCAACACCAGTGGCGATATCCTCCTCGGAAAAGTGATTGCTCAGCGGGCTCTCTCAGACGTGTTCCTCACCTCTGACGCGGGATCCATTGATTCGATGACACCCCTCGATGAGGAGATCGATCTTCAGGGGAACAGGGCAGTCCTCACCGCATTTAGCGCCATTGGTGGCCGGCAGACCATTGATACGGAACTGAACTTCCTCACCGCCAATGTCCTCGATTCCGGAGACATTGGTCTCCATGAGGCCTCCAGCATCACCTTGGAGGAAGTCACCACGGCCGACGGCAATATCACAGTGAGAGCAGAAGTGAACGCTTTCGTCGACAATCTCGAAACAAAGACTGATGCGGCCGGAAACAATGTCTTTCTGAGTGCCGGTGGGGATTTGTTCCTCAATCGGGTGATCTCAGGAAGCGAGTCCTTTACCGGACTCAACCCGGCGGGTGCAACGACGATCTCGGCAGATGCGGATCGGATTCTTGAGTGGAAGTCAGATCCCGGTGTCGACCTTCGGGCTCGTAACTTGAATCTGGAGGCGACCCGCAATATCGGGACTCTTTCAGACCCACTCGAAACCAGCGCACGCCAGATCAATTCAGTATCAGGACTGGGTTCGAATGCATTGAATAACTATGCAACAGGCCCTGTTTTGGTCACAAATCTCCAGTCGACCGTCGGGTCTATTTTCTTCGAACAGTTCAGTGGAACGATCACGCTAAATAATATCGCTGCCGGAACCGGAAACATTACCCTGTTTCACAATGGTTCTGACAACATGATCATCGGTAACGTTTCGACAGGTGCTGGAAATCTGAGAATTACGGTCAGAGACACCGGAAGACTGCAGATCTTCAATACCAGTGTGATCGGTGATGCTTTTCTGCAGGCCAACGAACTGGACTTTTTGGGCGGCTTCGGTTCTGTCTTCGGAACCGGGACGCTATTCGTGCAGACGGACACGCCTCAAAACGGTCTCGTCGTCAGTCCCTACAAGCTGCTTGAAGACACCGTGCGGCTTCTCGAATACGATATTACGAGAGATAGGGCCGATGGATTTTCATTCACCTTCTTCCTCGGAAATGTCCTCTTTTTCATGCCGATCGTGGAGGCTACTTCCGGCGGAGGGGCTTCCAGCGGATCATCCGTGACGGTGCCCTCTCCAGAGCAGCCAATTTTCATCTTTTCTGATCTGATCAATAGCGCTAATGAGGACGCCTCGGAAACCGGGTTCCCTCCGGGTCCAGCCTCTCAGGCAGTTATCGGTGCCTTGGGTTACTCCCCGATTGGTTTAGTCGGTCTCTCAAGTTCTCCTCTCGATAATGTTTTCTCGGGCCTCCTTCGCGTCAATGGCATCGATGGATTCTTTTCCGCCTATTTCGGCTATTACCCGATCGGACTCGAATCACTCTACCCGGATCTTTTCGACGAACTCACGCAGTTGCTAGAAGAAGAGCCGGAAGAAACCAAGGAAATACGTGTCGATGGACCTCAGGTCAGTATCCCTGCCGATGAGAATTCGTCTTCCGATAACCAGATCGTAGTGAGCCGCGGAGAAGCGCTTGAACTGGAAACGGTTTGGAGCACAGCTGAATCAGAGAGCACGGCCGAAAGCAGGTCCGCAAAGGTTTCAGGTCATGCTCTGGCGGTGGTCATGGCGGGCTTGTCAGGGCGGTTCCGGAAGAATCGTAAGTAAACTCGACGAAATCTAAGTAAATCAGTTGAATACTACTTTTTCTACCTATTCCCAAAACTGTTAAGCTTTATTAACCTTTCAGTCAGTTCTTATTGCAAACCGCCCCGATACCCTCTAAAGAATCTAAACAAATGCATGTGACACCACGATACCGTTCGAGTAATCACCCAAAAATTATTCTTCAATGGAAACTAATCTGTCACTTTCTGGGTTTCGCCATGCTTTCAGCTACTCAAGCTCAGGACATCGTCCCGAGCTACGACCTGCGCCTTGCTGGTAGTGGGCAGGAAACCTACCTTGAATTAGACGAGGCCATTGCCGCAGCGCTTCGTTCCAATTTGGAAATCCAGATCGAAGCGATCGCCCCGCAGTTGGAAGAAGACCGGACCCTCCAGGCAATCGGAGAATTTGACCCTGCTTTTGAAAGCCGGTTCCGTTATGACAATCTGGACACCCCTCAGACGAGTCAGGAGTTTATTGGGACTGGTGGTGACCGTTTTGCGGCCGGGAATCTCATTACCCGGAATCGTATCTTCGCAGAAGAGAACTTTGAGGGGAAGGCCGGGATCGTTGGTAAACTGCGAACCGGAACAGAGTATGATGTTGGTGTGCGGACAAACCGCTTTGTCAACGACCTCACTCGCGATCGCACCATCGGGCAGTTCAATCCAGAGTACCGGACCTTCACCGGTCTAACCTTTCTTCAGCCCCTCTTGCAGGATTTCGGTAAAGAGGTCAATGAGGCAAAGATTACCGTCTCTCATAAAAATAAGGAAATCGCCGATCAGGTCTTTCGCCAGAAACTGACATCCATCGTCAAGGATGTCATCGACGCCTATTACGACGCCTTCCTCGCTTACGAAGATGCGATGGTGAAGCGGTTCGAGGTTGAAGTGCTTCGGCGCATGGCGATCGAAAGGCGGGACCAGTTAGAAAGAGGTGCTGCCACGGAGCAGGACGCTGCCAAAGTGAAGAGCAGCCTCGCTGAGAGTTATGAGCGTTTTCTGCTCTCACGCCAAACGCTCCTTACGAAAAATGGAGATCTCCTCATGCTCATGCAGCAGGAATTTGAGTTCGAGTGTTACCCGGTCTTCCTGCCCATTGATGCCCCCAGTGCTCATCATCCAGAGTTGAACCCCTACACCTTTGCCTGCGATGCCAAGGAAAACCGTCCGCAGTATCTTATGGCGGTGGATAACGCAGAGAAACTTGGCGTCGTCCTTAAGTATCGCGAAAATCAACTTCTCCCCCGAGTAGATCTAGAGGGGACTTTAGGGGTCAGCGGGATCGAGGGAAACTTCGGCAGTGCTTTTGACCGATCATACGACGGCCAGGGTCATGAATACGGATTTGGTATTCTCGTTAGCGTTCCTCTTGGAAACACCGAGAAGAAAGCGCTCTATGCTGAAACAGAGAATCAACGCAGACAGGCGCTACTGGCGGTCAAAAAAGATGAGCTGGAAACCAGCATCATGATCAATCGATATATTACCTCTGTCCAAACCCATAAGAAGAGACTTCGCGCTGCGGAAATGTCCACAAGGATCGAACAGGACAATCTCGAAATGACACGGGAGAACCTGGAGAAAGGGGCCATCACTGAATCAACGCTCATGAAGGTCGAGAGAGATGTCAGTGAGACGCGTCTCCGCCAATATGCCGCTGCCGCTGATCTTCAGAAATCACTTGCCGATTTGTATGAGACAAGTGGAACACTTCTCCGGAGATATGGAGTGAGCGTTGCTGATGCGACGCCACATCAGTCTGCGACAGTGACCTCACGAGGCGTATCCGGTCAAAGGAACCCCTCTGGGATTGAGTCTACCCCTGAAGCACCCTCGCTGACTGAGTCAACAACGACGCCAACAGAGAGCGTTTTTGTCGAAGCCGCCCCCAAGGAGAAGACCCTCGAAAATCATCTTCGTAAATTCTTTGGCGGAGGACAAAAAGTCATTCCCGCCTCAATTGAGGCGTCGCCCTCTCCTATCGTCGCGAAGCCCCTTATCGTTGCCGTCGAGATTGACGCAGCCGACGGAGAGCCTGAAGACACCTCAAGCGAGCCGGCAGCCATCGTTGCTTCTCCGATTGAGCGTAAGGGTTTGATGAAGCTCTTCGAAAAGAAGTAATTTCACGGCAACCCCTTCCTCCCCCCCCTCTCCCTCTCCTTTTCGTTTTCTATGAGTACCGCCCCGGAACATACCACAATCAGTCTTGAAGAGATGGCCGCGCGCTATCTTGATACCCTTCAGAAAAACTTCGACATGGTTTCTTACACCCTCGCGGGTTCGAGAAAGATAAACGAAGCTGACTACGACGAGTTTTCGCAACAGTTGCAGGTGATGCCCCGCCAGCCGGCACGACTTGCTTTTGACAAGGCAAAGGCAGCATCCGAGCAGTGGCTGCTCCGCAATAGCCTTGCCGACGGCCTTGCGGTTGTTATGCCAGTTCTTGAGGACGCACGGACGATCTGCGCGCTCTGTGATTTTAAATCATCCGGAAGCACGAATCAGGAGGAGTTGAATGAGATCGCCTCTTCACAGCGCGCTGAATTTCTGCAGCAAGAAATCAGTAAGAAGTTTGATATCCTTGAAGAGCGCTATCAGATTTCATCTGAGGTGAAGGACCACATCCTCGGTCTCATGGAGTTCACCAAGGCCCTCATGACTAAAGAGGGAATTCTCACTGAGGACGAGGCTCCAGACGGGAAGCGCTCACTCAAAATTCGTTCCGTCCAGATCGTACAATCCGGGGAGCGTAAAGAGAGCGACCAGCCCGGCTCCCTCAATTTAAGCCGGCAGATCGGAGACTCTGAGCGCGAGTTCAAAGTCGGTGACTCGATTCATTTTTCAAAAGCGGAACACATTGGTGCTATTCTCACGATTGGTATTTTTGTCACCGATATTCTCCGTGGTATTCAAGTCTACGCGCAGAGCACCGGGGCAGCGGATTAGGTAATCTCAATTACTCCCGCACCGCCCGCGTTCTCAGCAATCGCTATCAACTCCTGAGAATACGTCAAGACGGTCTCGGTTCTTTGGCGGAACGCGGGCGACGAATTGGAATGCATTGGTGAAATGCAATCCTTTCGTGTTTGGCGCTCTGCGATCCAGGGCTATCGACGGAAGGACTATGCACTTTCCCCCAAGGGTGGATTGCGCCCCTTTAAACGGAACTTCCTTGGTTATAAAAGCCGCTAGCCCATGGAGTTTTTGGGCTGAGCAGCTATTTTGCATGAAACAATGGCAAATTTATGCCCATGTAATTTTCATTAATTCATTAACTTTACGCCTAATCTATTACTTCTTGCGAGGATGTATGTAGACGTTGTCCCCGACCGCAAGTCCCCGCCGGCTTACCTCGTGCGCAAGTCTGTTCGTGAGGGCGACAAGGTCAAGAAAGTCACCCTCGGCAACGTCTCCTTTCTCAGTCCCGAGCAACTCCAGGATTTCCGTCAGATACTGAAGGGCGATCACGTTGCCCCTGCGAGTTTCGAGGACAGCTTCGACATCCTCTCCACCACGCCGCACGGCCACGTCGCTGCCGATCTTGGAACCATTGAGAAACTCAAAATCCCTCTGCTGCTGGGGCGCGAAGATTGCCCTGAACGCCGCGCCGCCCTCGCGCTGATCGCTGGTCGTATCCTTTCTCCGGGCTCAAAACTCGCGCTCAATCGCCACCTCGTGAACGAGCACTCCACACTCGGCTCCGAGCTCGGGCTCGAACCTGCCCCCGGGGTGGACTTCTCCGAGGATGATCTCTACGAATCAATGCGCTGGCTGCTGGAGCGCCAGCCACGGATCGAAAATTCGCTGGCCAAGCGTCACCTCGGCGAAAACGCCACCGTTCTCTACGATCTGTCCTCCAGCTACTACGAGGGCGAGACCTGTGAACTAGCGAAGTTCGGGCATAACCGGGATCTTAAGAAAGGGAAAAAACAGATCAACTACGGTCTGCTAACCGACGTGGAGGGACGCCCAGTGAAGATCGATGTCTACTCGGGGAACACCGCCGATCCCAATACCGTCGCCGACCAACTCGACACAATTACAGGGGCGTTCGGAATCGAAAAGGCGATCTTCATTGGGGATCGCGGAATGCTCACTTCCAAGCTGTTGGAAGAGGTCGCGGAAGATCCTCGATTCGAAGGGTTCGGGTGGATCACCTCGCTCAAGTCCGTCCAGATACGAGCGCTTGTAGAAGCGCAGGATATCCACCAGCCTGAACTTTTTGACGAGCGAAATCTGGTCGAGATCGACAGCGATCTTTACCCCGGTGAGCGTCTCGTAGTCTGCCGTAATCCCGAGCTAATGCGCAAGCGCGATCATACGCGAAACGACCTTCTCGCGGCCACCGAGAAACAACTCGAAGCCATACAATCCGGAACCCAGCGCGACCGAAATCCCTACCACGGGAAAGATAAAATCGCTCGACGTGTCGAGCGTGAGTGTGGCAAATACCGGATGCTCAAACATTTTATTCTAGAGATCGAGGAGGATGGATTTGCCTTTCGCCGCGATCAGGAAAAAATCGAGAACGAGGCCAGGCTAGATGGCTTGTATGTGATTCGTTCGCGCAACGTGAGCGAGGCCGAGATGGATGCAGCAGGGCTCGTATCCAACTATAAGAATCTGTCGAAGGTGGAGAGTTCGTTTCGTCAGATCAAGACGTGCTCGTTGAAAGTGCGCCCGATTTTTCACTATGAGAACGACATGGTCAGAGCACATATATTCATCTGCATGCTGGCCTACTATGTGCAGTGGGAAATGGAGCATAAGTTGGCCCCGTTGCTTTTTCGAGACGAAGAACCGGAGGCTGCGCAAGCGGCGCGGGTTAGTCCGGTGACCGAGGCATGCCGCAGCACGAGTGCGAAGGCCAAGGAGATCGAAAAGAAAACCGAAGAAGGATTACCGGTTTACAGTTTTCGTGGCTTGCTCGAGAATCTGGCGGGGATCACGCGAGTGATCTGTCGTCCGAAGATAAACGGGGCGGAAAGCTTCACTAAAATCCCGATTTTAACGAAACTGCAGGAGCGTGCATTTGAGTTGCTCAACGTGGCCGTCCCGAAGATGTAGCCAGAAATCGGATTTTAGATTTTCATCCCAAGGCCGCTGGGTGGCCTATTTTACGGAACTTGCGGTAGGAATTACGACGCTAAAACTCCCGAAGTTCCGTTTAGCAACCAAAGATCGAATACGTGAAAAGGCCACGGTGAGAAGATGAAATTCATTGAATCAATTTAGGCCTCTTGTTACCACTCGGGTTGTCATCGTGAAATGAGACCGCATCCCGCCCATCAGACGAGCCGAAGAGAGTTTCTCGAAAGTTCGTCCAAGGTGGCTGCCATCTCACTCGCAGTGACCATTACTTCAGGCCGCTCCGTTTCCGCAGCCGCTGGCGATAGCCAGTTGAAGATAGGGTTGGTTGGTTGCGGCGGCAGGGGAGCCGGCGCAGCCAATCAGGCTCTTACTGCGGACGATGGGATCACGCTCCATGCGATGTGCGACGTCAATCGCGAGGTCATGGATAAGGCTGAGCAAATTATATCCAAAAGCAAACCCGGCCGCGTCGATGTTCCCGAAGAACGCCGTCATGCTGATTTCGAAGGCTACAAACGTGTCATTGCCGATTGCGATGTCGTGATCCTTGTCGCTTCGCCCGGTTTTCGCCCGCTCCATTTCGAAGAAGCCGTTGCCCAGAGAAAACATGTTTTCATGGAAAAGCCGGTCGCTTCCGATGTTGCCGGCATTAAAAAAGTCCTCGAAGCCGGAAAGGTCTCCAAGGCCAAGAATCTAAAGGTGGGAGTTGGCCTCCAGCGCCGCCACCAGCCCGGTTATCAAGAATGGATCAAGCGGATTCAGGATGGTGAGATCGGAGAGGTTCTCGTGATGCGCGCCCTCTGGAATGGTTCTTCCCGCCCCGGCAAACCACGTCTCGAAGGGGAAACTGAACTCGAATATCAAATTCGGAACTGGTACTATTTCACCTGGCTCTCAGGCGATCATAATGTCGAGCAGCACGTCCACAACCTCGACGTCGCGAACTGGATCAAAGGTGATCAGCACCCCGTTGTCGCCCGTGGCATGGGAGGCCGCGAAGTCCGCAATGCGCCCGAGAATGGCCAAATATACGATCATCACTTTATCGAATACGAATACGCTGACGGTACGATTCTTTACAGTCAGGCTCGACAAATTCCCGATTGCATACGCGAGATCAGCGAGTCTGCGATCGGCACACTGGGACGCGCCAATCTCATGCAGCGTGAGTTCACCATCAGTGGCCCTAACGCGAAAAAGAAGCGCTTTCGGAAAATTGAAGACGGGCATCAGCTCGAGCACTATCCGTTTTTCAAAGCGATCCGCGAAGACCTCGAACACAACGAAGCCGAGCGCGGAGCCAACGCTACCATGACCGCCATCCTCGGCCGCATGTCCAACTATTCAGGACAAGCGGTGACCTGGGAAGATGCCATGGCGTCGAACCAGACCCTCGTTCCCGATGGGCTCGTCGACTTCAATTCCGAAGCCCCCGTTCAGCCCGATGAAAACGGCCGATACCCTGTCGCCGTTCCCGGAGTCACCGACCCTTTTAAAGTCTGGTATTAATTCCGGGATCTCGACACGACGTGAAAATCAGTTACTATTTAAAGCAATGCCCACTGCCGCCGAAATATTCCAACACGCGCTTCAGCTCCCCGAGGACCAACGCGCAAATCTCGCTGCGGACATTTTGTCATCACTCCCGACCATTCTTGGGGATGACGACGGCATTCAAGAGGCGATTCGACGGTCAGAAGAGCTGGATAAGCCCCCTGAAGTGGGAGTCACCTGGGATGAGTTGAAGTCATCGCTTGTTCGCTAGAGGGAACTCATTTTCCACCCGCTCGTTCAGCGTGATCTCCGCCAAATCCTTAATTATTATAACCTTGAAAGTGGAAAACCCCTCGCAGACCGATTTTTTGACGAAGTGAACTTTGTCAGAAACCAAATTGAAGAACAGCCTGCGCAATTTCACCTCGTCGACGAAATAAGACGTCGTGCTAATTTCCCAACATTTCCTTATCACTTCATTTACGAAATTCGAAGCAATCAAGTGAGAATCACAATTCTCAGACATCACAAACGCCATCCAAAATTCGGTATGCGTCGGAAATAGCCAGACGCAACAGAGTCAAGTGACTGACCAAACCCTGTTGAATCTCCGGCCTAAACCTGTCAAGTCAGCTACTCAATTAAGTTTCACTCTGGTCCGTTTTTCACCGCTACACTCCGAATTTGTTTAATCCTGCCAACGCTATGTCCACCGAACTCAATTCCGAAAATAATCTTCGCTGGTATCAGGGAATTACCAAATATCAGTGGCTGGTTCTGCTCATCGCCAGCCTTGGATGGCTCTTTGATGTTTTTGAAGGCCAAATTTTTGTCGCCTCTATGCGTGACGCGATGCCTGACCTCCTCGAAGTCAGGGTAGACAACCCAATGGTCCGTCAATGGAATGACTGGGCATTCGGCGCATTTTTGCTCGGTGGAGCACTCGGTGGAATATTCTTTGGGATGCTGAGCGACAGAATTGGCAGGTCAAAAACCATGATCATTACGATCTTGTTTTACTCGATGTTTACCTGTGTCAGCGCATTTTCGCAGGAAGGTTGGCACATGGTCGCACTGCGTTTCCTTGTTGCGATGGGAGTAGGTGGTGAATGGGCAGTAGCATCGGCCATGGTGGCCGAAGTCATGCCCAAGCGATCACGGGCTGTAATGAGCTCAATTTTTCACGCGTCCAGCGTATTCGGAACCCTATTGGCCGCCGCCGCAATAACGCTTCTAATTGGTAACCCCGAGGTGAATGAGTTCTTCGCGGGTAAAGGGATCGACGGGTGGCGAGTTGGATTTTTCATTGGTGTCATCCCTGCCTTTCTAACGCTCTGGATTCGCTGGAAACTTCGGGAACCTGAGTCTTGGACAAAGGCCAAAGAACGAGAAAAGGCGGACAAATCGCAAGCAACAGGACGTATCCAAGATGTCTTCAACCGGAAACATATTCGCAACACCTTTGTCGGAGTTTCACTGGCCACAATCGGGCTTGTTACATTCTGGGGCTGCCATATTTATGGTAAGAACGCCTTGCTTCGGCAAGCACAAGCGGAAGTTTTAGTGGTAGAGGAAATCGCAGCTGACGCACCCGAGGCGGAAAGAGCCGCTGCCTTCAATACACCCGAGAACAAGGCGAAACTGAAACGCGCCGAAATGCGTAGCATGGCAATAAACACCATTGGTGGAGGACTTGGACTTGTGATGTTCGGGTGGATTTCTAATCGAATCGGTCGAAAAGGAGCTTTCATACTCTACCACGCCTTGGGATTCATCTCGGTAATAGTCCTCTTCAAAGTGATGATACCAGGTGGGGCATCTCAACTAGCTCTCTCCTTTTTTCTGCCAGTGTTCGGATTCTTCACCCTGGGAATGCATGCTGGATATGCCGTCTATTTCCCGGAACTTTATCCGACACGACTTCGTGGAACGGGCTCAGGTCTATGTTTTAACGCAGGCCGACTCGGCACCGCCGCTGCCTTTTTCGGACTCGGAGCAATCGTTGCTCCCGCCAGCGACGGAGAGAATTTTCTGGTCAAGGGCATACGTAACTTCGCTGAGATCACGCGGCTCCCTGAGAATTTCACCCCCGAGGAAAAGTCACTATGGCTTGCGCCTCTCTACATCGTCGGGATCCTCATTGTCTTTATGGCAAAAGAGACGCGCGACCAAGAATTACCAGAGTAACTTTAATCTGAGTGCCGGAACGAATTTTGTTCCCTCAAAGAATGAACGGCACAACGGAACCCCGGAAGCATCCGACTTTCCATCGGAACTCGATGATGGTCGCCTTCATTCCCGTTGCGATTGTGTTCATCTTGGGAGGAGTTGCGATTCACGCGGAGAATGGTGGAAATAAATCACCGATTCCGGATTGGGTCACAGTGACTACAATCATCTCCCTGATTGGATGGATGTTCTACAGAGCCCTGATTGCGCGCCCGCGATGCCCCGCCTGTAAATCGAAGGACACAAAGCAGCAGGGTGACTACCACGAAAAACAGGAAGACTCGAAGAATCCGGAGATTTGGCGTTGTTACCATTGCTCACCCTGCGACGTGAAATTATTAGTTCCCGGATTGAGTCTCCATGGCTAATCAAAACAAGAGATTACAAATCGGCCTCGCTAAGCGCGTTTCGCAGAAACGCGCCACACCGCGATGAGGATTAAAATCGCTCCTACCAATTGCAAGAGAACAAAGCGCTCGTCAAAAAGGAGCATTCCTCCTATCGTCGTCACGACTGGCCAGAGCATTTGCAAAGACGCCCCCGTCGATACCGTGAGGCAGCGATAGCCCTCGTTCATTGCGAGCTGCCCGAAACCTGCGGCGGTTCCGGCGAGGGTAAGAAGCCCTAAATCGCTCAGTCCCAGTCCTGACACTTGAGGGCCGGCGAAGAACAAGAGGCATACGAAGATCCAAACGCACTGCGCCAGATAAATCGTTCCAATCGAGTAATCCGCAACGAGACGACGAACCAATACCACGGCCCACGCGGCCATGATTGCACCGAGCAGCGCAACCAGTTCAATGAGCCCGAAAGACATCGAATTCGAAGTGCCATCCGGTCCGACAAGAAGAACGATTCCGACGAACGAAACAGCAAGCCAGAGAAAACGTTTGGTAGTCAATTTTTCACCTAAGGCCAGCACCGCGATCACTGAGGCGAAAATCACATAGGTATTGCAGATGATCGTTGCCTGCCCCGCACCCATTCTCGGAACGGTCCAATAATAGGCAGCCGTGCCTAACAGACCTACCATTCCGCGAAGAATGAGAAGACGGTCCGTGAAAACCGGCTTGATTCGGGTCGGGCGCCGCCCTCTAAATAGGCAGAGCACGATGACAATTCCGACCATCGCCCGGAACAGAAGCGGAATCGCAGTCCCAATTCCCCGCTCCTCCCCGATGAGATAGCGAAGCAGGAATGTGTTGATCGAAAAACAAACGACCGACAAGAGCATCACGATGATACCACGACGCGATGAAGCTTCGGGTAACGCGGGGAAAAGTGTGTCGGTTGTTTTTTTCATGAGAGACCGGCTCGGGACTCGCAGCCCGATGAGGTCGATCAATCAAAAACGCGGAGAAAAAATACAGGGATCAAAAGCGATATAGAAAAACAACCCCCAACCGGAGACTAGCGAATACGAATCCACCAGACCACGACGGCGATAATGCCGACGGGGTGAATTCGTTTCAGGTTGAGAGTAGGTTTCATAGGATACCAGTAAGAAACCGCTACCCTCGATTCAAAACGAAAGCAAAAAGGAAATTCAAAAGCCCCACCGGGACGAATCCCGTTCCACCTAAATAGATTTACGCGGCTCATCAACTCGGCTCGCTATCGCTGCTCTGCTCCGATTGCGATGCAGAGCGTCGTCGCAGGGGCATTTGCGATAAATTAGACCGCGAATGACTGACTCAATTGTTTACCTCAATTGGGTTCCTGAGACATCCCTGCCCAAATCGCGGGGGAATTCTCTGGGTGAATAGTCATCGACCCGCTACGCTCTCGGCAGTTCGCTTCGACCGCCGTTCATGCCGGCGCCTCAAAAAGAGTCAGACTCTCCGAAACGCAGTCTTTCCTGAATTTTTCGGTCCCCTTCCCGGTTGGCGGGGGACTCTCATTCCAAAGTCCAGCCATTCCCTCAACCAATCGAACTATCATGGGCGACAAGTCACCAAAATCACAGAAGAAGGACAAGAAACAGAAGCAGTCCAAAACGAACGCTTCCGACCAAAAAAAGGCCCGCTCGATCGCCAACAAACAAGGGGGTCCTTCAGGGATGAAGGGGAAGTAGATCTTTGGGATCAACTTGGAGGAAGCGTCTTCACCCTCTACTCAAAGTAGCTGACGGTGACACCTTAGGTGAACCGCAACCGGCAGGCTCAGGGCCCTGGCCTTTTGCACACACCGGATGACCTGATGTCGCTCCGCGCCGACCCCACATGGGCGTCTCCGAGAGAGACGTCTCCGCACAGGGACGATAAATCATCTCCTAATCTCTCATTCAGAAGGGGACTCCATCACCATGGCCACCTTCCTCATCAGGGTCCGCTTCCGCTCTCAGATTCAAAGCTTCATCCTTCCGAATCAAGTCGTTGATGTAGCGCTCCGCCATTTCCAATTCGGCGGCATTCGGCGTGTGGGGAAGCGCTTGCACCACATCCAGATTGAGTCCTGCCATTTGGGTCACCGCCTTCGCCTGATCCGGGTGAGCATCGAGAATAAAATCCATTCTCCAATCCGTATCCCACAAAAATTCATTCATAAGAAAATCCTCGCTCAAAAGAAGTTCCTCCCACACTTCGGGAGTCATTTTTTCTGAGAGGTAGGGCTTTGGGTCAGAAAGTTTCATCCCTGCGTCCTCAAGAATCCACGGCAAACGAGGCTCCTTAGGATTGCGGTGAATCATTAGACGATCCACGCTCGTCCACACCGTTTCCCGGGAATTGTGCCCGTAGCCATCTATCTCCAGTTCGCCGACGACACTTGCATGGGACTGACTGAGCAACTCGGCAATCATCGCCTCCTGAATTCCGGTATGCCCACCTTCCGGAACCGGAACCTCTTCGAGGAGTGCTTGAAACACCTCATAGAGAGCAAAAGTAAATTCATCCTTCTCCAATCGCCGCAGAATCGTTTCATCAACGAGATCGGAGACAGGAGTAATCGGCAAATGATCCCGCAATCCGCCCAGCGCATAAACAAGAACGGTAACATCCTCGAGGCTATATCGCTTTCCGGATTTTGATGGACTGTGAGGACTGTTCCACATGCTGATTTTATTGACGTTTCATCTCATTTGCGAAAGCCCGGCGCACGCCACAGGTCCTCGCCCGAACTGAATTAACGCACAATACAGTTCAAACGAACTGTATTTCAACCAAGCGGGAATGCAAGCCTCATTGAATGGCAAGTCGAGAAGATCGAGCGGAAATCGGGGCCTGTCCCTATCGGATAGGTGCAACGCCACGGGGCGTGAGCCTCTAGCCGCTACTCAAGGACGCGGAATGAACGGTCTGTGGCGGAACGGCCGAACGGAGAGCGAAGTCACCCCCTCGCCGACCGCAGAGGCGAAGAGGTGGAGGGGCCATTCGGATCCGCGCCTATTGGGATTTCAGTGACGTTGCGAAATATTTCATTCATCATTAGCGCTCACTAAATCGAATAAGTGAGCGCTAATCCCCCGTTAAGCTCAAAAGCGGCGTTATTTGAGCATTACACAGTTAGTTACGGCCAGATTGAGGTGGCCGGGACGTTCCCAAATCGAAGCGGGCAGAGCGAGATCGCGGCCTTCACCTCCCGGCCAGCCTTCACCTCCCGGCCAGCCATCACCAAACGCGTAACATTTCCCCCTTTACCGCCGGCTCCTCACTCCCAAGAATGAGCGCATGAAATCCCCGCTCACTTTTTTCATTCTCGCGCTCACGGCATTCGTTTCTATCACCCATTCCCACGCCGCCCTCGAAGCAGGAACCGCGATGGTCGAGATCACTCCGGAAGAGTGGCCCGTGACACTGCGAGGGTCTTTTAATCCGAAAGGTACGGCAAGCGCCCATGATCCACTCAATGCCCGTTCGCTCGCGCTGCGAAATGGTGAGGGACGGGTCGTCATCACGGTGGTGGACATTCTTTTCCTGTCTCAGGATGTCATCGACGAGATCAAGAAGGACGCTGCCACCGCGACGGGCTGGGCGACTTCCGAGATGCTTATCGCGGGAACGCACACGCACAGCGCCCCCTCCCTTTCCGACGAAAATGACGCGCCTGCTGAGGTTGCGTTCCGAAAGAAGGCGAAGAAGAACATTTCTCTCGCGATTCAGACGGCGATCAAAAATCTTCAACCGGCGCAGGCCGGATTTACGAAAGGTGAGTTGAAAGAGGAAGTCTTCAACCGCCGCTGGTACCTGGAGGAAGGCAAGATGCCGGCAAACCCCTTCGGAGAAATCGACACCGTAAAAATGAATCCCTCGCGCAGCACAATCGTGAGCCCCGCCGGCCCGACCGATCCGAAGATCGAGGTGATCAACATTCAGAAAGCGAACGGGAAACCGCTCAGCCTACTCGCCAACTACGCGCTTCATTACATTGGGGGAACGGATGGCTCTGTCTCGGCTGACTACTTCGGTGAGTTCTCACGACTGATCGCCAATCGCATCGGCGGGCGGACGCCGCCGCAAGATTTCCTGGGGATTCTTTCCAATGGAACGAGCGGTGATATCAACAACATCGACTTTGACGGAACCCGCCCTCCACGGGCTCCTTATGAGCAGATAAAACTGGTCGCATCGAAAGTCGCCGACGAAGTCTGGCGGGCGACAAAGGATCTTGATTACGAAAAGGATCTCGCCGTGGGAATCAGGGAACGCCGTGTCACCTTGCGCTATCGAAAGCCGAGTGAGGCGCTCGTGAAGCGGGCCCACGAGATTCTCGCGATGAACGAGGAAGAGCGAAAGTCGCTCCCCCGCCTCGCGGATCACTACGCTGTGCGGACTCTCGGGGCGCTGGAAAAACCGGACACGGTTGACGTCGTGATTCAGGCGATCCGCCTCGGCGATCAGGCGATTTTCGCGATGCCCTTTGAAGTGCTCGTCGAGATTGGATTGGACCTGAAGAAGGAAAGCCCGCTCAAGCACACCATGATCATCGAACTCGCAAACGGCGCCTTTGGATACCTCCCTCCTCCCCATCAGCATGAGCTCGGCGGATACGAAACCTGGCTCGGAACATCCAAGGTGCAGAAGGATGCGTCAGTGATTTTGACGAAGCATCTTCTGGAGATGATGGGTGAGATGGCGCGAAGCGCGCCGGAAAAATAAAATCTAAAACAGAATCACCGACCGAGTTAAATATCGGATCGGCTCTGATTTCCGAATCTCATCACCCCGCAAGAATCGGCTTAATGACGTGACCTTCCACGTTCGTGAGACGTCGTTCGATTCCATTGTGGAAGAAAGTGAGCCTTTCATGATCGATACCTAACAGGTGCAGGATCGTTGCATTAAAATCGTAGAGGGGGTGAATGTCCTCGATTGCTTTCTTTCCGAGCTCGTCGGTTACGCCATGACTCACTCCGGGTTTGACTCCAGCCCCGGTCATCCAGCAGGTGAATCCATCGGGGTTATGGTCCCGTCCCTGTGCGCCCTTCTGGAACATCGGCATGCGTCCGAATTCAGTGCACCAGACGACGAGGGTATCTTCGAGTAAGCCCCGCTGCTTGAGATCTTTGATCAATGCGGCAGTAGGTTGATCCATGATATCAGCGTGGACGTCATACTGCTCCTTGAGCTTCTGGTGACCATCCCAATTAAGCCTCCCCCCGCTTGCGTATGCTCCGTTAAAGAGTTGCACAAAGCGCACGCCCTTCTCGATGAGCCGTCGCGCGAGAATGCAATTTTTTGCGTAGGCAGTCTTGTCGGGGTTGGTTTCGGTATCGGCGCCGTAAAGCTTAAGAATATGATCCGGCTCGGTCGAGAGATCGTTAATTTCAGGAACGCTGAGCTGCATCCGCGCGGCGAGTTCGTAGCTCGCAATGCGGGCAGCGAGATTTCCATCTCCCTCGTTCTTTTCGAGATGTCGCGCGTTCATCCGCTGAAGGAGATCGCGCGCGGCCCTGTCCTGCGTCGAGGTGATGCCCTCGGGCGGGGCAAGATGACGAAGCGGTTCCTTCGCACTGAAAGTTGTTCCCTGAAATTCAGCAGGGAGAAAACCCGGCCCCCAGTTGTTGACGCTCGCCTGAGGAACACCTCTCGGATCGAGAATCGACACAAAGGAAGGTAAATCCTGATTCTCGCTGCCCAGTGCGTAACTGAGCCAGGCGCCCATTGAGGGAAAGCCATCCTGTGAAAATCCGGTCGAGAGGAAATTCTCAGCGGGCCCGTGGGTGTTCGTCTCACTTGTAAGCGAATGGACAAAGGCGAGATCATCTGTGAGCTCGGCGAGATGGGGAACGAGATCAGATACCCACTTCCCCGTCTTCCCCCGCTGACGAAATTCATACTGCGGCCGGGCAAGATTTCCGGCAGGGCCCTGGAAAGTGACGGCGGGGCCTCCTTTGAGCGGTTTCCCATCCTGCTTGATCAGCTCGGGTTTGTAGTCCCAGGTTTCCAACTGACTGACCGCTCCGGCACAAAAGATGACGATAACATTTTTGGCCTTGGCAGGATAGTGAGGCTGCCGCTGCGCATACGGATTGGAGGGATCGATGATGGGACGGTCGCTCGCGAGCAAGCGATCAGAGTCGAGCAGCTTCGCGAGGGCAATTGAACTGAGCGCGCCGACGCTGTTCGAGAGAAAGTCCCTCCGCTGCAGCAACCGTCGCCCTGACCGTGAAAGATGCTCCGCTTCGTTGCTCATGGTAGAAATAGAAATTCGTTGGAGTTGTAAATGGCGCGACAGAGCGTGGGAAGACCGTGTTCGGAAACGACGGAGACTGCGTCGTCGAGTTCGACCGCGTCCGGTTCGCGACCATAGGCCAAATCCCAGACCCGCCGAACCTGTTGATCCAGTTTCGCTCCCGCTTCAGTGGTGACCCGTTCTGCGAAAGCTGCCGATTCTTCGATCGTGTAGAGGCTGTTGAAAAGATTCAGCGCCTGCACCGGCGTGGTCGATTGGAGGCGACGTGGCGCGCTCTGACCGGCATCGGGACAATCGAACGCTCCGAAGACGGCGTCGCGTTCCATTCGGATTTTATGCGCGTAGATCATTCGCCTGAGCCCCTCTTTTTCGAAGGACTCTACCGGTGGAAAGCCACTGAGCCCTCCGCGAGTTTTGAAGAGATTGAAGCCGGGGCCTCCCGTTTCAAGATTGAGACGACCGCTTACCGCCAGCATCGTATCGCGAATCGACTCCGCCGCGAGGCGGCGCGAAGGAAAGCGCCAGAGAAGTCTAACATCGCTGTCTTTTTCAACCCCGTCCGCGCGAACCTGATTCGACTGGCGGTAAGTCGAAGAATGAACAATGAGACGATGGAGATGTTTGACCGACCAGCCCGAGCGCACGAACTCAGTCGCTAGCCAGTCGAGCAATTCGGGATGGGTCGGCTCCACACCGAGATTGCCGAAATCGTTCGGCGTGTCGACGAGCCCGATGCCGAAGTGCCATTGCCAGATCCGATTGACGATGACTCGCGCAGTGAGCGGATTTTTCGGCGAGACGACCCAATCAGCGAGCGTCTTACGACGTTCCTGATCGTTCGCGGTTTTGGAAAGTGTTTTCTCTCCGAGAAATTCTATCGTCGCGGGCTCAACCTCGCTCATGGCCTGCTCGGGATCGCCGCGGCGAAGCAGAAACATCTCTTCGGGCTCGCCAAAGACACCGGCGTAGACGAATCCGGTTTCCTCCAACGTCTTGATCCGGGCCTCGAGTTGTTTCTTCTCCCGGTCCAGCGCGTTCGCTTTATGAGCCTCTAATTTGGAGAGGCCTTTTGCGGAAAAGTCGGCGGCCTTTTTGCCCGCTTCGAAGGGCTTTCGGTCGGTCGAGTCAGAGACGAGGATCCAACCTGATTTTTCCGTCCAGACTTCAATCCCGTATTCAAGGGCGAGACGATCATTGAACTTCCCCTGCCGATCTCTTCCCCAGTCAACACGTTCGATCAGTTCCTCTTTCGCCCATTCCAGAGCGACCCAGCCGCGACCTGTTTCGCTCGACATCCAGCTACTTGAGTTTCCGTATTCGCCATTGTTCACCAATTTAAGTTCGTGGCGATTCGGAGAATTCTTACTTCCAGAGGCAGTGGGAACCGCACCGTTTTTCGCGAGTGCGACATTCACGCCCTCGACGTTGAAGACTTCAAGTTCGTCAAGGCACGGCTCCAGATTGTTAGTCCCCTTAACCGTGAAACGGACGCGCTTTGCTTTTACGGGACTGAATCGATCGGTATTCTGAGCTGCATTAACGGCGGGACGCTCTCCACCTGATTTCCATTTTGGAACGATACTGGCGAGGGTTCCGTTGATGGCTTTGACTCGATTCTTTAATGAGATCGCTTCCACTTTCGCTGCCTCCACCTCAGGAGATTCAATGCGGCGGTCGCCGTATTTCACCCCGGCAAAAAAGGCCTGCATTGAATAGTAATCCTTCGCTGAAATCGGATCAAACTTGTGATCGTGACAACGTGCGCAACCGATGCTCAGCCCCAGAAATGCCTCACCTACATTAATAATCATCTCCCCAAGTTCATCCTGACGAGCGAGACGCTTTGAGGCATCATCTTTTCCAATCTGCCCGGGAAGCAGCACCGCCGCGCTGACGAGAAATCCGGTCGCAGCATCTTTGCCAAGAAGGTCTCCGACAAGCTGTTCGCGGATAAACTGATCGTAAGGCGTATCACGATTGAAAGCGTCGATGACATAGTCCCGATAGTGCCAGGCATGGTTGCGCGGGGTATTTACTTCGAATCCGTGAGTGTCTGCGTAGCGCACGAGATCGAGCCAATGCTGCCCCCAGCGCTCTCCGTACCGAGGCGAAGCAAGCAGCTCGTCGACAATGATTTGGTGAGCCTCTTCTGAACCGTCAGCGAGAAAGGCGTCAATCTGAGCGGGCGTCGGAGGCAGGCCGATAAGATCAAAGTAGATCCGGCGGAGCCAGGTCGTTTTCTGCGCCTCCGGATTCGGAGGGAGCGATTTCTTTTCGAGACCTGCGAGGATGAATTGATCAATCGCCCCGCGCGGCCAGGATCGCGTCTCAACCGGAGGTGGTTCCGGCTTCCTGATCGGATCAAAAGCCCAGTGATCGCGGGGGTCTTCGTATTCGACAAGATCCGCCCCTTCCGGCCAGACAGCCCCCTCGCTGATCCATTGCGTCAAAGTGGCGATCTGCGAACTGGAGAGAGGTTCCCCTTTCGGAGGCATCTGCATCGCTTTATCATCGCCACGAACGAAGTGAATCAAGTTACTCGCCTCCGCTTTTCCGGAGATGATATTGGGCCCTTCGAATTCGCCACCCTTGAGAGCAAGAATGCGAACATCGAGCCGGAGCCCGGACTTCTGTTTGTCCTCACCGTGACAATCGTAGCAATGATTTTCGAAAATCGGACGAACATCGCGAACGAAGTCAATTTCCGCCGAGTTCACGATGGCGGGACACAAAAAGAGAGCGGCGAGCGAGGCGGCCCGATTCCCTTTTTTTCCGACTATGATCGTGAAGTCCATCTTCCTGATTAAGGAATTCTAAGAGTAAAAAGGCAAGCGCAACACGAAAATCGAAGCCTGTTTGCGCGACTTTCGCGACACAAAAAAGCCTTCCTGTCGAAGGAAGGCTTTCGAGGATCCAAACGGATCAAACAGACTTTCACTTACTCGGCGGTCACACCAGTCACACTGATTTTGTGTCCCATAAAAGTTTTATCGTGAAGAAATTCAACCGCCTTCTGCGCTTCGGCCACATCCGTCAACTCGATCGTGTAATCACGGGTCGCGGCGTCTTCTCCCGCTTCTCCGATAGCATCGTGCTTCTGTAGCGTTCCGATTCCCATGAAAAGGTCCGTGATATCCTCGTCAGTTGCCGTGGCATTGACCTGGCTCAACTTCAGCTGAGGAGAAGTAACCACTTCGATTTCGAGCGCCTTGACCGTGCGGGTTGGCTTTTCAACGCGATCACCGGCAGGCCGGCCGCTATCACGACGGCCATCGCGCGCACCGGATGGCCGCCCCCCAGAACGCTGAGGACGATCGCCTCCACCACCTTCACGGGGTTCGCTGCGTCGGTCATCACGCCGGGCGTCGTCACGCTTCTTCTCGGGCTTCGCACCGGTCACAAGCATCTTGCGACCTTTGAATTCTTTATCGTTGAGGCTGAAAGAAGCATTTTTTGCCTCTTCAAGGCTGCCCATTTCAATAAAGCCGAAGCCTTTCGAACGTCCACCGGGCTGCGAAATGATCGTGACGTCCTTCACTTCACCAGTTGCGGCAAAGTATTCCTTCAGTTCGTCCTCTGTCGCGTCGTAATTGAGATTACCAACGTAGAGACGAGGCGAGGTAGGCTCGATCAGTCTCGGCCCACGTTTCTCACCCGGCTTGCTGGAACCGCCTTTTTTGCCTCCACCGCGCTTCGGTTTGAGATCGACGAGTCCGAACGTGATTGCCTTGACGAACTTCTGAAAGCCGGTTTGCTCGGGCACGGGACGGCGGGCACGCTCAGCGTTCGTTTGCCCACCGCTGCGGTTGCCGCCACTGTTTCCGTTTCGATTGCGATTTCCGCCCTGACTGCGATTGCGGGAGCCTTGATTCTGATTCCCCTGACTTCCGCTGGAAGATGATTCTGACATAGTATCTTTAGTTTTTGGTTTTTTCGGACGACTGCGGAACACGGTCGCTCTTAGCGAGACCGCATCCTAGAAAGGTCGCAGACAACGTAACCTGGTGTCCGAAAGCGATGCATCCTAAGGCAGACCGCCCAATGAGCAAGCGATTAGGCTTGCTCAAGTATGTCTCCCAAGGGGAACTGCAAATGGGGACTAAAACGGGATGTCGTCGTCGCTGACAGACTCGGGTGACTGCCCGTAATCGGCCGGTGGCTCGCTCAGGTGAGAGGGAGGCGCTCCCTGATCCGTGAAACCATCGCGAGGAGGAGTCGCGCCGCCGCTGCCCGACTTCTCGAGCTTCCACGCATTGAGATTAACAAAGTAGCGGCCGTTGTATTCGTTGCCACGAATATCAAAATGGACCTTCACGACTTCGCCGATGGAGTAGTCATCGATGAGACTCGCCTTCTCTTTGAGACACTCAAATTTAACCATCTGAGGGAACTTTCCATCCTCGACCTCAATCACAAATTCACGCTTCGAAAATCCGCTCGCGAACGTTTGGACTTCATTAATCACCTTAACGGTGCCTTCCATTTCAAAACCTTTAGCCATGTCTTTTGATATTGTGAACGAGGTAGCTATTCACCGGAAAGCCGGAGATTAAAAGCCTAAATTCATCTCAGGACTACTCTTCGAGCGATTCGCTACGCTTCGATCAAGCCCACTTCAGCCTTTTTAAAGGGAGGCGCCTTGGCACCATTGCGCTCACTAATCTGCGTGTTAAGGGTGAAGAAGTCGTAGAGCCAGCCTATTCCTACGAGTCCGGCGGTGCAAAGATAGAGAATACCGGTGAGCCATTTGCCCATGTACATTCGATGAATTCCGAGATAGCCGAGGAAAGTGTGGAGGATCCAGGCAACCGAATAGTCGATCGGTCCGCTCTTGTAACGCATCTCCGCTTTCCGTTCCATGCTCGGAATCAGGAAGATATCGACAATCCAGCCGACGAGGAACAGTCCGCCGGTAAAGAACCAGAGGGTCCCTGTAATGGGCTTTCCAAAATAAAACCGGTGAGCTCCGGTGAATCCAAAGATCCAAAGGATATATCCAATCGTTTTGCTGTGTGTCGGTTGCATGATTCCAACTATCAGGAGAGTCTGCGAAAAGACCAATTACAATTCTCACTCATTTTTTGAATGGAGCCGACCTTTATCATCGTTATCGCTATTTTCTTTCTCGCCGACTTTGCCTTTTTCGGGATGTTTTGGTTTCTGGGAGCGTGGTCGAGAGCCCATCGTCCTGAGGGGGTAAACCAAAGGAAAATCGGGGATCTCACGGGAAAACCGAACGGTGTTTCGAGTCTCTCAGATGTGCCGAGACTTCAGATTGACCCGATTTCCTACAAGACGGCCGAAAGCGAGGTCTGGGGAGAGCTTGTCGCAGCGGTTGAGGGTCTGCCAAAAACGCAAATCATCACCAACGAGCCACCCTATCTTTATGCCGAGAGTTTTTCCGCTGTCTTCGGATTCGTCGATGACTTGGAGATCAGGCAAGACGAGGAGAAAAAAGTGTTCCACCTGCGGGCTTCGTCGCGGGTCGGGTATTCCGATATGGGAACGAATCGGAAACGAGTGGAGAAGTTACGAAAGAAATTCTGAGAAAAGGACCAGCACTCGCTCTTGTTTCAACTACGCAATCGGCTCAAAAGCGCCCCATTCGAGGACCGGACGCTCCTCCTCGTCGCTTGAATCCAGATCGACTGTGACAATAAGGCGCCAGTCATTCAGGTCTTCCTGATCGACTAGAATCTGCTCAACCTGCCAGGTTCGTTTCTCCTCACCCTCCGAAATTCTCGTGTGCTTGCGATTTCGTGCCTCGGGATCGAAGCGGAATCCGCGATTCGATGACAAAAACTGATCGACTGTCGCGCTGAGATCAGAAGGGAAATCCCCAACCAATCTGCCCGCTTGATCAAATTCACCCTGCCCGATGGCTTTCAATAAATCAAAAATCGCCGTCCGGACATGACGCTCAAAGCCGGCCTTGTCCCGCGTGAATTTCGCGGGCTCCGGCGGAACTCTCTTTTCACCAGGGGCAACAATCGCTTCCGGATTTCTGAGACGCTCCCACTCATCAAGCAAACTGGAATCAATCGTGCGAAGCATCGTCCCGAAAAAGGTGCGAGCCTCTTCGAGCTCCTCCGTCATCAGTGCCGGGGGAACGGTGTGATCGAGCACTTTGTAGACCTCTGAAAGATGCCGCAAAAGAACCGCTTCGCTTCGCTCGAGCCCGTAAAGTTTCACGTAATCCTCGAATGACTTCCAGTCTTCGAACATCTCACGCGCTATCGACTTCGGACGCACCGAGGCCTCTTTCGCCCAGGGATTGGTGAGGACGAACTCGTTGTAGGTGTCATAGATGAAATCCTTACCCGGCTTCGCGTGCTCCACCTCATCGAGTCGTTCAAGGCGCTCATCAAACTCGACGCCCTGATTTTTCATCTCCGCCATGAGAGCGGTTTTCAATTTATCGACCTGACGACGCAGCACTGCGGATGGATCCTCCAAAATCGCCTCGATCATCGAAAGGACCTGCAACGCATATTCAGGATCGTTTTCGTCGAGCTTGGGAATCGCTTCGAGCAAGTAAAGTCCCAGCGCCTGATTCAGAGAAAAGTCCTCCTGCAAATCGATATTTAATTTCACTTTCGCCGCGCTCGTTCGCTCTTCTCGAGGAATGATTTTAAGAACATTGCCTTCGACGAGCCCGCGAAACAAAGCAAAGGCACGATGCCCGAGCTTGCGCTTCGTCACCGGCGTTTCGTGGCTGCGTCGCAGAATATCGCGCAAGGCCTCGCAACCATCCTCATTCGATCGGCTCAGGACATTCAAGAGCATCCCGTGATTCACCGAAAAGCTCGAAGACAATTTCTCCGGCGGCGATTCGATCAGCTTCCGGAAAGTTGTCTCATCCCAGTTCACAAACCCTCTCTCCGGTGGCTTTTTCTTCACCGCTCGACTTTTTTTCCCTTTCGCCTCCGCCTTTTTCCCCGCTTTGATGTTATCGATGAAATGCTCCGGCGCCTGAGCCACGACGTAGCCGACATTGTCAAAACCACGGCGTCCCGCACGTCCGCTGATCTGCTGGAAATCACGCACTGCGAGCGTCTTCGTCTTTTGGCCGCCGTATTTAAAGAGCTGGGTAAACAACACCGTTCGGATCGGCACGTTCACCCCGACACCGAGTGTGTCGGTGCCACAGATCACCTTCAGCAATCCCTTTTGAGCCATTTTTTCAACGAGAACACGATACTTCGGCAACAGCCCGGCATGATGAATCCCGAGTCCATGACGGAGCAACTTCTTCACCTCTTTGCCGTAAGGACTTCGAAAATCGGCTCCGACGAGCAAATCAGCAATTTCGCTCTTCTCCTCTTTTGTGCAAAAATTCCGGCTCATCAGATTCTGAGCCGTCTTCGCACAGGAGAGCTGAGTAAAGTGGACGAGGTAAATCGGAGCCCGATCCGCAACGACGAGCTCCTCGACTTTTTCTTCAAGCGGCGTCGTGCTGTATTCAAACTCGAGAGGAACCGGCCGATTCTCCGACTTTACGAGAGCCGTCGGGCGGCCCGTTAGCGCCGTCAGCTCCTCTTCGAACAAACCCGTATCCCCCAGCGTCGCCGACATCAGCAGAAACTGCGCCTTTGGCAAGGTCAGAAGCGGCACCTGCCAGGCGACTCCGCGTTCGTGATCGGAATAATAATGGAACTCGTCCATGATGACATCATCGACGGGGGCGATCGCGCCGTCCCGCAAGGCAAGGTTGGAAAGGATCTCGGCGGTGCAGCAAATCACCGGAGCCCCGGGATTCACCGTCGCATCACCGGTGATCATCCCGACGTGCTCCGGACCGAAGAGAGAGCAGAGCGAAAGAAACTTTTCGTTGGCGAGCGCTTTGACCGGAACCGTGTAGTAGCTACGACGCCCCTGACAGATCGCCCGAAATTGCATCGCGAGCGCCACGAGCGTTTTTCCGGATCCGGTCGGAGTATTCAGGATCACGTTATTGCCGCCAAAAAGTTCGAGAATCGCCTCCTCCTGATGATGATACGGCTCGATCCCCGAATCGATCAGGTACGAGAGAAACTGATCGAAAATCTCATCACTGGAGTGGCGATCATTGAGTTGGGCTGGGTCCAGCGAGGGCATTTTATTCGGGTCAAGCGACTGTAACCGCAACCCTGACGATAGAAAGGATGGGTCGCGATATTCCTCACTCATTGCGACTCGAAACGGGCCTCGCGCCGACGATTGCATCGAGCGACCTCGCTTTCACACCGACACCTACCGAATAGGCGCCATCGAATTCCGTGGCGGATCAACGATCATTGAACAAATATAGAAAAAGACACCTCGGCCCGGGACGTCAATGTCACAGGGTCCTGATTCGTCTCTCCGGGAAAAATCAGAAAATTTCATAAGAATTTTAAGGAACCGGTAGTCATTGGTGTCTTGATGCCCGAAAATCCACCAGATTCTAATTTCCATGAGCCCTTCGTCAGGGCGCTGACGAAGTATGAGCGCATCGTCCGCGCCTACATTCGCGGAAGTGGGATTTCGCGCCCTGAAGACGTCGACGAAATCATGCAGGAAGTCTCACTCGTTGCATGGAAAAAGTTCGATCAACTCCAGAACATCGATGAATTCCCCCGCTGGGCCTGTGTCATTGCCCGCTACCAGATTCTGAATTTCCGACGTGCTCATGCGAGGGATCGCCTCGTTCTGAGTGAAAAGGTTTTCGAGCTCCTCCTCGAAGAATCTCTCGAGGAAACGACGACGAGCGAGAAGCGACTGAATTTACTTCAGCAATGTCTGGGTAAACTTCCCGAAGCGAGTCGTCAGCTCGTGCTCACAGCCTACGAACCCGGCTCGACAATCGATAACCTCGCAACCGAGACCGGCAAGAAAGCGAACACCCTCTACCAACAGTTGTGGCGCCTCCGACGTGCCCTCGAACACTGTGTGGAGGAGGCCTTGAGGAATGATGAATCGCCTGAACACTTATGACTGATCGTGATCTTGAACTCATCCGTGACCACCTCGATGGCCGGATTTCGCCGGCGAACCTCGACGGATTAAATCGTCTTCTTGAAAACGACGCTGAAGCCCGCGCGAGGTTTCGTGCCATCGCGACGCTGGAGGAAGGCTTGAGAGACCTCGCCGAGCTCCCCGCGATATCACGATCCATCCCTGTTGAGTCATTGCCCCAACCCTCTTTGATCAATAATCCAACCGTCTATGATCGAACCGTAACGCCCATCGTTTCCAGCGTTTTCACCCGCCCCCTCGTTGCTGCCGCGGCCGGTTTGATAATCGGCGTCTTCTCCACCTCAGCGGTATGGGCTGCTTCAGAATCAGGTCGGCAAAAAATCCTGACATTGATTCATGAGAGCTTTGAGTCCGGACCTTCTCCGCTCGTTAGAGGGGTTCCCATGGAATTAGAATTGTGGACTGGCGATTTCACCGAAGTGGTCACCGGGGCGGATGGCGTTCTTCCGATTCACGGGAAAAAGATGCTTCAGTTTCAACGGGCCGATCACGAAGAGAAAGAAGAGCCAGTTGGGTATATCAGTGACCTCTACCGCGTCGTCGATTTGCGATCCTTTGAATCCGTCGTGACGAAAGATGACGCAGTCGTTTCGGTGGAAGCAGGATTTCGATCGATCCCGTTTCAGATTCCTGATCGATACCAATGCGGCATTTCAATCTATTCATTGAAGGAAGTCCCCACGAGCCCGCGCGACTGGAAAGACCTCTTTGAAACGCGCGATAAACTGATGGAGGAAAGTCTTGCCACGGCGCAGCGATGGATTTCTCTCGATAAAAAAGGAATCGAATGGCAGAAAGGCAGCACCGAATTGCGGGTTCCCTCCGAGACGCGTTTTCTCGTTCTCGGGATTCGAATCAGCGATCGCAGTGCGATTCAACCGGGCGGCGCGGAACCTCAGGCGGTCGAATTTTCCGGACAATTCGTCGACGACATTCGGGTCACGCTTCGCCGAACCGCTTCCGATCTCTAATATTTCTCCCCCCTTTTTTGCATGACTCCATTTCTTTCCAAAAGCCTGTTTTTCCTGTTCTTAGTCAACTCTCTTGCCTCTGCGACGGGGACTGACTTGAAAACCGAAATGCCGGAGCGACATCGGGCCTTGTTCAAAGAGCACTGCCACCAGTGCCACAACTCCGACAAAAAAAAGGGCAAGTTTAGCGTCGACGATCTCCCCTTTTCGATCGCTGATATCGAAACGGCGGAACGCTGGCAGAAAGTGCTCGATGTCCTGAACTCGAGCGAGATGCCGCCCGAGGACGAGGAGCCACTACCGAACGATGCGAAGACGGATTTTCTCGACGATTTATCGAATCTGATGGTGTCGGCGCGCAAGGGCTTGAGCGATCAGAAAGGCGTCATCACGATGCGACGACTCAATCGTCGTGAGTACAGCAACACCCTGCGTGAGCTGCTCGGGGTCGCGATCAATGTGTCCGAGCTGCCGTCCGATACCGGCTCGGGAAATTTTGACACGGTCGGTTCAAATCTGTTCATGTCGGCGAATCAGTTCGTGCAATATTTGGATCTGGGCCGCAAGGCACTGGACGAAGCTTTCGAATGGGACCTCGCAGCCGCCGAAGAAAAAATAGAGCGATTCGAAGGCGAAGTGATTTCAGAGGAAGTCGCCCAACACATCGACTGGCAGACCGATGCCCAGAAGCGTGCCACGAAATGGGCGGAAAAGCTGGAGGAGGCCGCCACAAAACCGGAGAACGCGGAGATCGTCGCGGAGATCCGCAAGAAATCGAAAAACGACGATATCTTTCGCCGCTTCTGGGCCGAAATCCCGGGCGCCCCTTCGCCGGAGTCATTCGGATTTGAGTCCAAGGAAAACAGTGCCGACAAAGCAAACCAGGCGCTGAAGTCCTATCATCTTCCTTATCACAATTACTACAAAGAACAGCCGGCCACGAAAACCGGCATGTATCTCGCGATTCAGAACGAACACCCCTCCGTCGTCGACAACGCGACCTTTGACTTCCTCGTTCCCTGGAGTTGGCCGATTGGCAATTATATCATCCGATTTCGCGCCGCGGTCACCGGAGACGGAACTCCGGACCGGCGCTTTATTGAATTCGGGGTGAACCCTCGAAACAGCCAGGCCACGGCCGCCTATGAGATCACGGGGACGATGGACAACCCGCAGACAATCGAGATTCCCTTCACGTTTACGAGCGATCACAAAGAGCGCACCGACCGCACCCTCTACCTTCGCGAAAAGGGAGCCTTTGATCATTATTTACAGACCCGTCGACTCGCGAACGAGGGCCGCGCGAGAAATAAAGTGGGGAGGGAATTCGCTCTCTGGATTGACTGGGTCGAAATCGAACGGGTCCCCGAAACAGGGAATTCCAAACCACCCGGTATCGCGGCACTCGATGTTCCGCTCGACGACCAATCCCCGGCACCTGCAGTCGAAGCGGTTCGAGGATCCCTGGCCCGCTTTGCGACCGAAGCGTTTCGCGGACGTGAGCCTTCGGCGAGCTACCTCGATGGCTTGATGAAAAAATACGAGACCCGGCTTCTCGCGGGAGACAAAGCAAACGTGGCCTTGAAAGAGGCGATCGCGGTCGTCTTATCATCACCCATGTTTCTCTACCTCGCGGAACCCAACCTGGACGCGAAACATCGCCCCCTTTCGCCGCAGGAACTCGCGACAAGGCTCTCGTATTTCCTCTGGGGTTCACCTCCCGACAAGGCATTACTCGAAGCGGCAGTCCGAGGGGACCTCGCCAAACCAGAGCTTCTGCGCAAGGAGACGACCCGTTTCCTGAATGATCCCCGCTCCGAGGATTTGGTGCATTCATTCACCTACCAGTGGCTCGGGCTCGACCGTCTCGATTTCTTTCAAGTCGATCTGGAAAAGCATCCGCGTTTTCACAACACGACGAAGGCGGCGGCTCGGGATGAGATTTATGAAACGATGAAGTATCTCTTACGGGACAATGCCACGATCACGAATTTGCTAAAATCCGATCACATCATCATCAATGCCACCCTTGCGGAATACTATCAGTTGAACGGTGTCACGGGGAGCGAATATCGAAAAGTAAGCCTTCCCGAAGGATCGCCCCGTGGCGGTTTGTTAGGGATGGCTGCGGTGAGCCTGATGGGAGGAAACGGTGATGAAACGAGTCCGGTCGAACGGGGGGCCTGGGTCCTCAGGAAACTACTCAACAACCCGCCGCCTCCCCCTCCCGCAAACATCCCTCAAATTGCGCGCTTGTCAGGACAGGTCCTCACGACACATGAACGGTTACGGGCCCATCAGGAAGAAGCGCAGTGCGCCAGTTGTCATCGCAAGATCGATCCGATCGGTTTGGGACTCGAGAATTTCGATGCGGTAGGAGCCTGGAGAACTGAAGACACTTTTATCGTCAAGGACGACAAAGGAAAGCCGATCAAGGACAAAGAGAAAACCTGGGAAATTGACCCTTCCGGTGCGCTTTACAAAGGCCCTCAGTTTCAGAATTATTTCGAACTGCGGGACGTCCTCGCGGGGAAGAAAGAAGACTTCGCCCGCGGATTCACCGAGGCGCTCGGCGAATATGCCCTCGGTCGGTCGATTGGGTTCAACGATGAAGAAATGCTGAGATCCGTCGTCGCTCAGGCCGGTAAACATGATTTCAAAATGAGAGAGTTCATCCACGCCCTCATCGCCAGCAAAGAGTTTAAAAGCAAGTAACTCTCCGCCCACCCACTTTCCCCATTTCACGATTCGCCCTATGAAAACACGACGTCATTTCCTCCAATCGAGCACCGCTCTGATTGCCCTGCCGGCTCTGGAATCACTCGGCTTCCGGCGCTACGCCTCGGCCGCGTCCCCCGCGACACCTCCGAAACGAATGATTTTTCTCGGCTTCGGCTGGGGCGTGACCGATGAAACCTGGTACCCTGACATCAAAACACCGGGACCGGATTACGAGCTGCCACCGGGACTGAAACCACTCGCCAGGCATAAGTCGGATTTCTCCATCGTGCAGGGACTCTGGAACCAGTATTCGAGCGAAGGCCACGCCGGAAGCACCTGGTGGCTATCCGGCGCAAACCGATACGCTCAAGCAGGCCAGAGTATGCACAACAGCATTTCCGCCGATCAAGTTGCCGCCGCGCAATTTGGAAAGCAAACCCGGTTTTCCTCGCTCGAATTGAACGATCAAAAAGGAAGATCCACCTCCGGCCATGGGGAAGGCCTTTCCCTCGCCTGGGATGTCAGCGGGAAACCTCTTGCCGGTTTGGACGGGCCCCTCGCCGCCTACCACCGACTCTTTTCGAAAGACACCACTCCAATCGAAGAACAAAAGGCACGACTCAGGGAACGCCGCAGCGTGCTCGACACCGTGATGGGAAATGCCCGCGACTTGCAGCGCGGCCTTGGCAAAGACGACTCGTCGAAGCTCGATGAGTATTTCCAAAGCATTCGCGACATCGAAATGCAAATCAGCAAAGACGAGCAGTGGCTCGGAGTTCCCCGTCCCGAAACCTCGATGGAACTGCCTCCCGAAGGACTCTCCGGTAAAAAAGAAATCGAAATCATGTATGACCTCATGATTGCTGCGATGCAGACCGACAGCACTCGTGTGCTCACGTATCGCCAACCCGTCGAAACACTCCTCACCAGCATCGGGATTGCCGTTCACCCCCACGACATGAGCCACTACGTTACCACCAAAGGTGAAAAGCTCGCGGCATCAGAGAAGCGTGACGAGACCCAAAGTGAACTTCTTGCCGGTCTCATCGATCGACTCAAAGAAACCAAAGAAGCTGACGGGACACGACTTTTCGATCACGTCGCACTTGCCTACGGCAGTAACATCCGCACCGGACACGAATTGAACAACTGCCCCACGATTCTGACCGGCGGCGGTGCCGGAATCAAACTGGGTCAAAATATCGTCGCGCCGAAAGACACGCCTCTCTGCAACGCCTGGCTTTCCCTCCTTCACGGTATCGGCGTCGAAGCCGAGCGACACGGAGACAGCAGCGGGTTGCTGAAAGAGATCATCGCTTAACAGGCAAGTCGTTCCGTATTCCTGAGAGCCTATCATTTCCTCGGAAATGGTGGGATCGACGTCGTAGTTGTCGTGGAGCGGAGAAACACTCCGTAGCTTCGACCCGATTCAACTGCGATGAGATGGATTCACGACTCCCTTAAACAGAGACGGCAATCCCCCGCATCTCCTTGACTTCGCTGACTTCGGCGATTCCGTTGAGACGGTATGCGGCTTCTCAAAAACTACTGGCCTGAATTGGCCGCGATCCTCAGCGGAGTGCTTCTCGCACTTTGCTACCCGCATTGGAACATCTCAAACCTCATCTGGATCTGGCAGGCGCCGCTCTTGTCGGCGCTTTGGTTTTCGAAACCGAGGGCTGACCAGAAAACCGAGTGGAAGCGTGGCTTTTTTCTCGGCTACCTCTCAGGGATCAGTTTTTTTGTGATCAACATCAGTTGGATTACAGAAGTTTCCCGCGTCGCCGAATCAATCTGGGCGGGCGTTTTCGCGCTCTTTTTCCTAACTCTCTATCTCGCACTCTATTTTGGCGTTTTCGGAATCTTTGCAATCACGGTTGGTAAATGGAAGCTCGAGGAACCTGACAAAGATAAAAAGAATCTCTTCGGCCAATCCTTTACCGTTCTCAAAATCGCCTTTCTCAATGGCGCCTCCTGGTGCGGACTGGAATGGTTGCGGGGGATCCTCCTCACCGGCTTCGGATGGAATGGACTCGGGGTCGCGCTGAAAGATCAACTCCTCCTGATTCAGTTTGCCGACACCATCGGCGTGAACGGCTACGGGTTCGTGATGATGTTCTCGGGCATCATTTTATACTGCACCCTCGTTCGCTTAGTCATGGAAGCAAAGGAGCACAAGCGCCTGCGCCCCCACTTTGATTTCGCTCTCGGAGTGGCGCTGATCATCGGGCTCTTTCTCTACGGCTCAGAGAAGATGAGAATGAATCCAAAGGATTCCGTGACCCTGCGTTCGCGTATCATGCAGATGAACATTCCGCTCGAGGACAAGTGGTCTGAAGACATCCACCTGCGACAGAAAGTGATTTTCGACTACCGCGATCTCACTCGCACTTTCACCGAGAGCTCCCCCCACGATCTCGTCCTCTGGCCTGAGACAGCCCTCCCGGGGCACTTTGCCTTCCCCTGGGTGCAGAAGTATCTCAACGATATGGTCCTCAAGGGCGATGACTTTTATCTGCTTACAGGCCTCGAAGACAGCACGCTCAGGGGCGACGAGCTCTATAACACGATCACCTTGATGAAAGGCTCGACCGAGTCCTATCAGATGTACCGAAAAATGCACTTGGTGCCACTCGGTGAATACATTCCTTTCCGAAAGGCATTCCCGCTCTTCGAGTGGATCGCAGGAGGAATTATCGGCGCCGACTTCACTCCCGGCGAATCCTACGAAACCCTGACGATTGAGAAAGACGGAACCGAGATCGGCATCATTCCACTGATCTGTTTCGAAGACACGATTTCGCGACACGCACGGAAGTTCATCAAGCCTGAACCGCAGATCATGGTCAATGTGACCAACGACGGCTGGTTCTACGAAAGCGCAGAACCAACCCAACACTTCAACAACGCGATTTTTCGTGCTATCGAATTGCGCCGCCCACTGATTCGAGCCGCGAACACTGGCGTGAGCGCCTTCATCGACGAGCGGGGCAGTGTCTACGATCGCACCTCAGTGTCACCCTATGCGCGAATCCTCCGTGATGAAGAAAGTGGTTCCACGTTCATTCGGGGTAGCCTCCCTGGCGATGTCGTCGTTGATCTCAATCCGCCGATTACTATATTCGCGCGGGTTGGCAATGCGTTTTCGGTGACGATGGGAATCATCGCTTTGCTTGCCGCGACCCTCTTTGGATTCCGCTCTCGCAAAAACAAAATCATTTAATAATGACGCGGCGATCTTTCTCCGGAGCGGAGATCGAGCCGATCTCATCTCCGGCGGAAACGGCGGGGCGGGCATTTGAAGCGCCGAGCCCGCGGGCACGTTTGTCCCCGTATATCTTCGGCTCGAGAGTGGCGTGCCCGGGAATGTCCGTCGTGAGCTCGTCAGTCGCGATGATTGCGAGACGTACTTTATTTTTGCTCATCGCCTCGAGAATATCGGGACGATGGCCGATCATCTGATCGGCGAGGTAAACAGCCTCGAACAGTGCCTCATCCGCGACCTTACCTGAAGCGACAATCGGGAAGCCCTCGATCGTGATAAATTTCTGATAATGCCCCTCCAGACTGAGCCGCTTAACTTCTTCGGCCGGGGGCGTGACGACCTCTCCGGCCACACTAAAGATGAGGCCGAAGAGGGTTAAAGAGGCGATCAAACAGGGTTTCCCAGCGAATTGAACAAGGTTAAGTCATCGACGAAACCCTCTTGAATCGTATCATCTCCTCACGAAAGACGTGACTTGTCACCCCTCAAAATCCATCCCAAATTACCCATTATGAAATCAACTCTCATTCTCCTACTCGCTGTATCTTTTTTCGCCCTGCCAAACCTCACTCGAGCTGAGGAAGCTGATACCCTCGTGGTCAGTGAATTTACGTTCAAATACGGGAAGCCCTGGATCCGCCAGCAGGTCACCAGTTCGATGCGGGCAGGCCAACTCACTTACGACCACGAAGACGAAAAACTCGCCGACGTTGACCTCGTAATTTACTTTTTCGGCGAGGGCCAGGGCGGCGGGATTCAGGCAAACCTGGATCGTTGGGTAGGTCAGTTCGAAGGCACTCCCGAGTCCAAGATTGAGGAAAAAGAAATGAGTGGTCGCAAAGTCAGCTTCCTCACCGCAAAGGGAACTTACATGGATTCCATGGGCGGACCTTTCTCCGGAAATAAAGAAGCGAAGACTGATCACATGATGCTCGCCGCGATTCTTCCGAGCGATCAGGGCGCTGTCTTTCTCAAGCTGACCGGACCACAGGCTTCGGTCGAGGCGATGATGGCCGACTTCGAAAAATTCGCGGCGAGCCCGTTTGCTGAGTGAGTTGAAAAGCGCAGAATCACTCGCGATTTTCCTGCAGAATCTGTATCATCTCCCGCATCGCGGGGGTGACGGCGCGAGCCCGTCGCCGGACGATACCGAGGGGGCGCCAGATGAACTTCCCTTCGATGGCGATTTGAACGAGCGTTCCTCCTTCGACTTCGGATTTCACACTCTCACTCGGAACAATTGAAATGGCGTTCTCAATGAGGACGCCGCGTTTCACCGTTTCGATATTGTCGAATTCGACCACTTCTTTCACACTGATTTTGGCCTGAGTGAACATGCCGTCAATCGCCTTCCGGGTCGGAAGATCCGGCTCAAATGAAATAAACCGCTGACCGTTTATCTGGCTCAGTGAGAGGGATTTCCTCTCTGCCAATTCGTGCCCGGGCGGGCAGATTACGACGAGCTTGTCCTTCCACGCAGGATCAATCTCGACACCTTTCCTTTCCTGCGGGTAGGCAACAAGGCCTAGATCGGTCAGGTTTTCAGAAACGTCCGCATAAACCTGGTTCGCCCTGCGATACTTGACTTGAAGATCGACATCGGGGTAACGATCCCTGAATTTCTCAAGATAAGGCGGCAACTCGTGAAACCCGATGCTGTAGACGGTCGCGATCGTAAGTTTCCCTGCGACGATATCCCGCATCGCTCCGAGATCATTTCCGATCCCGTAGTAGGAGTCGAGAATGTTACGGGCCGCTTTCAGGAATACATCGCCCTCAGGGGTGACCGCGAAGTTTTTTCTTCCCCGCTCGATCAGGGTCACGCCGTACTGCTTTTCAAGAGCGCCGATTTGCTGACTGACGGCACTTTGGCTGATCCCGTTCCTTTCCCCCGCCTCAGAAAAGCTCGTCGTTTCGACAAGATCGCAAAAAATCTGGAAGGTCACGATATTCATTCAGACGGAGAAGTCACGAATACCCACTGCGGGAAACTTTAGCAAGCGTGCTTTCTTTCAGCCCCGTTACACGAGTGCGTTCAGGTTATGGCTTGCGAAACACCTTATATTACCTAAGCGTAGCCGACTATTCTTTTGTCTATGACGCCAATAATCCCCCAATCGGCTTTGTATTCGATCCTCCTCTTAGCGACGCTGAGCGCATCCGGCGAGGACTGGCCGAGATTTCGAGGTCCCGATGGAATCGGCCACGGAAAAATTTCCAGTTTCCCCGCAGAGTTCACAACCGCTGACTACGATTGGACGATCAAGCTCGATGGCGTGGGGCATTCCTCCCCTGTAGTGGGTGCCGATCGTCTTTTCCTCACCCTTTATAACGAAGAGAAAAAAGAACGCCGCGTTCTCTCTTTTCATTCTCAAAGCGGATCCCGCCACTGGGTTTGGAATCACCCGGTTAAGGAACACAATCTCCACAAGTATAACAACTTCGCCTCATCAACCCCTGCCGTGGACAAGGATCATGTCTACGTCGTTTGGGGGTCGGGAACGACCACCGAAGCAATCGCGCTGACGCACGAAGGCAAATTGGCCTGGCAACGGAGCTGGTCTGGATTCATTTCCGATCACGGATTCGGAGCCTCGCCAATTCTTGTCGACGGCGTTCTCGTTTTACACACTGACAATGTTGAAAAGCGGACGAGCTATGTCATGGGGATCGATCCCAAAACCGGAGAGTCACTCTGGGAACTGGAGCGCGTAACAGAAGATCCCGAGGCGAAACATGTCACTGCCTACAACACACCCACCTCGGTTACCGTTGCTGGAAAAACAATCCTCGTAGTGCTGCAAACAAACGACGGCTGGAAGGGTATTGATCCCCGGACCGGCGAAGTCCTCTGGAGCCACAAGGGCAACTACGATCAGCGCAGCGTCAGTTCAATTGCCTCATCCGGCGACATCGTATTCGCCACTTTTGGATCGGGAGGAAAAGGAAAAATAGCGACGGCGTTAAAGGTAAAACCCCAAGGCGATCCTGAAGTCCTCTACTCTCTCGGGCTCTCTGATGGGCTCGAATACGTTCCGACACCGCTCTTCTACAAAGGATTGCTCTACCTCTGGGGCGACGGCGGCATCCTCACCTGTCGCGATGCTAAAACCGGCGAAGAGGTCTACGAGGAACGCATCGGTGGTAATTTCTTCAGCTCTCCCGTCGTCATTGATGACAAAATTTTCTGTGGAAGCAGAGACGGCCGATTCATTGCCGTGGCCCCGGGACGCGAATTTAAAGTCCTCGGCAGCAGCCACCTCACCGGTGGAATGAATGCTACCCCTGCGATCGCCAACAATCGCGTCATCATCAGGACCGATACCCATCTGATTTCGATCAAGGGCAAGTAATCCGATCATGGAAGTCCTCCCCTCTCCAGAGGCGCTTGCCCGTTACGTGGCAGGCTCCTCGCGTCCGCGCATTCTCGTTCCAACGATGGGCGCGCTTCACGCGGGGCATTGCAGCCTCCTTGATCTCGCCCGCAGTTCCCGACCCGATTCAGACCTCGTTGTGACGATTTTTGTCAATCCGACGCAGTTCGGGCCTAACGAAGATTTAGACTCCTACCCGCGAACACTGGAAGAGGACCTTGAGAAATGTCGCGCCCACGGAGTCGATGCCGTTTTCACTCCATCCACCCCGGAGATGTATCCCGAGGACACATCGATCAGCATTCACGAGTCGAGTCTCTCGCATCGCCTTTGCGGAGCGAGCCGCCCCGGACATTTTGACGGAGTCTGCACCGCGGTCGCCAAACTTTTCAACCTCACCCGAGCAAGCGCAGCCGTCTTTGGGGAGAAAGATTTTCAACAGCTCGCCGTGATTCGCCGGATGGTACGCGATCTGAATTTTTCAATCGAGATCATTCCCGGTCCAACCGTTCGGGAAAAGGATGGCCTTGCGATGAGCTCGCGAAACACTTTCCTGACAGAACAAGAGCGATTGGAAGCGCCAATTCTTTTCAGGGCTCTGATCGATGCGGCGACCGACATCGCTGAGGGCAGACTCGCTTCCCCTGACGAAGCCAAAAGCCAAATTGTCGATATGATCTCCTCATCTCCTGAGGCGAAGATCGATTACGTCGATATTGTCGATCACTCAAGTCTCATCAGCCTTGACGAATTTAAGGATCAAAATGTCAGGTTGCTAACGGCGACGCATTTCGGTAAAACTCGCTTGATCGACAACGTAGGCTTGCCTTCCAGGTGAGCCGGTGAGCCAGTTGAATCGATAGCCGAATTCATGCCGGAAAAACCCTCCATTGACTCCCCAACCGCCGCCGAAGCTGCCCTTGAGCAAGAAGTAAGCTCGGCATTGGAAATCGCGCTACCGGTTCCAGACACCGAGACAGAGGCATTCCTCGACATCGTTTCAGCGGCCTGGAAATCGAAAGATTTTTCGCAGTTCAGGGAATCGGCCACGAACCTCCTAGGCTCACATGAGTTCTGGATCGACCTTGGCCTAATTCTCCTCACCGTCATCATCGCACGGATTATCTACGGCCTCTTTGAGGCGGGAAAAATAACCACGCTTCAGAAACTTTTTTACCGCATCCCTTCGAAACAAAAGTTGCGTCCCTTTCGAGTGAGCCTCGTTATCGTGACCTGGCTCACTCTTCTCGTCGCAAATTTAAGTGGCCTTTCCTGCCCGTTTCTCAGGACTTACTCCCTCATTCTGACTTGGTTCTTCTTTATCAATCTTCCATCGAAATTCATTCACTGGAAGTCATGGATGAGCGTTGTTTCGACGATACTGTTCGCCGTCGTCGCGCTCCATGTTCTTGGGCTCCTCGATGATACCGTTGTCTTTCTCGACAAGTATTCACTGGACCTCGGAAGCGCGAGCATCAGCTCTCTTGATGTCATCAAAGGACTGAGTGTCTTTCTCATTCTTTTCTGGGCGGCAGGACTGGTCTCACGAATCATATCAAACCGGATCAGCAACGTTCAGGATCTCGAACCAAACGTGAAAATTCTCTTCACGAAAGGAATTCGAATCGGCCTCTTTTTTCTCTCAATTCTCATCGCCATGGGAGTGATGGGATTGAAAATCACGACCCTGACGGTCTTCGGAGGTGCCCTCGGCCTCGGTCTTGGATTTGGTCTTCAGAAAGTTATCTCCAATCTCGTCAGCGGTATCATTTTGCTGCTCGATAAGTCAATCAAGCCCGGCGACGTCATTGAGATCGGACAAACTTACGGATGGGTCAACTCGCTCAATCTCCGCTATGCGTCGGTCATCACCCGGGACAACAAAGAACACCTCATTCCGAATGAGGATCTCATCACGCTTCCCGTCATTAACTGGTCCTACAGTAGCAAACTGATCCGGATTCGAGCTCCTTTCGGAATTTCCTATCGTTCCGATGTTCGGCTCGCGATGAAGCTGGCTGAGGATTGTGCCAAGGCTACCGATCGGGTCGTTTCCAGCCCGGTCCCGCGATGCAACCTGATGGGTTTCGGAGACAGCAGCGTTGACTTCGAACTACGCTTTTGGATCGAAGATCCCCACAACGGGATTGGGGCAGTGAGAAGCAATGTTCTGCTGAGTATTTGGGACGCCTTCCATGAAAATGGAATCGAATTTCCATTTCCTCAGCGCGATGTTAATCTACGAATCGTAGACAAAGATATCCGGACGTCTCTTCTCGATCCTCAAAAACAAACTGACAAAGACACGTGAAAAAATACGATTTCCTCGTCATCGGCAGTGGCATTTCCGGCCTCAGCTTTGCGATACGCGCCGCCAAGCATGGCACCGTCGCAGTCGTAACTAAAAAAGACGCAGCGATGACGAACACTTCGTGGGCACAAGGCGGGATCGCCTGCGTGCAGAGTGAAGAAGATTCGTTCGAGCAGCATGTAGCCGACACCCTCGATGCGGGGGCGGGACTTTGTCCCGAGCCAGTCGTCAGGAAAATTGTCAGCGATGGCCCCGCTGCGATTCAGGAACTCGTCGACTGGGGTGTTGAATTCGATAAGAAGAAGATGGCCGATGGCGATATCGAGCACGCCCTTGGGCGCGAAGGCGGGCACACCCAACGCCGGGTCCTCCATCACAAAGACACCACGGGGAGAGAGATCGAAGACAAGTTACTCGAAGAGATCCGCGACACCGAGAGAATCGATCTCCTCGAGCACCATTTCGCGATTGACCTGATCACGACGACGAAAATCGGACTGGCCGCGAGCACCCGATGTGTCGGCATTTACGCACTGGACGAAGCAACCGGAGAGGTGCTCACCTTGCGATCTGACCGCGTCCTCCTCTGCACAGGCGGGGCGGGGCGCGTCTACCTCTACACGACCAACCCAATGGTGGCTTCCGGGGACGGTGTCGCGATGGCGTGGCGCGCCGGATGCGAAGTCGCGAACATGGAGTTTGTGCAATTCCATCCCACCTGTCTTTATCATCACGAACTGAAATCGTTCCTCATCACTGAAGCGATGCGCGGCGAAGGCGCTGAGCTGATCGACAAAGACGGACGCCGTTTCATGAAGGAATATGACCGCCGCGGTTCCCTCGCCCCCCGCGATATTGTCGCGCGGGCAATTGACCGGGAGATCAAGAAAACAGGCGACCCCTGCGTTTTTCTGGATATCACCCACAAGCCGGCTGAATTCATCAAAGAACGCTTTCCTAATATTTACGAAACCTGTCTCTCCGTCGACCTCGACATCACGAAGCGACCGATCCCGGTTGTTCCTGCCGCTCACTATCAATGCGGCGGGGTGAAGACCGATGTGAATGGAACGACGTCTATGGAAGGTCTCTGGGCGGTAGGTGAAGTAGCCTGCACGGGACTTCATGGTGCGAATCGTCTCGCGAGCAACTCGCTACTCGAAGGCGTCGTCGTCTCAAAACTCGCTCTCGCTGCCTGCCTCGAAGCGATCCCGGTAAGCAAAAGCGAAGACATCGAACTGCCTGAGTGGGAATCCGGCGATGTCACCGATGTCGATGAACTCGTTGTGATCTATCACAATTGGGACGAAATTCGGCGACTCATGTGGGACTACGTTTCCATCGTCAGAACCACGAAGCGCCTTCAGCGTGCCGCGACCCGCTTACAAAACCTGCGAAACGAGGTGCAGGAATTCTACTGGAACTTCAAGATCACTTCCGAATTGCTCGAGCTACGAAATCTCGTCGAAGTCGCCAGTCTTATTGTCGAGTCGGCTTCCCGGCGAAAAGAAAGCCGCGGCCTTCATTACACTCTGAACTACCCCGAGAAAGACGACGAGTGGAAGCACGACACGGTTTTGAAAAAGTGATCGCGCGGGTTGAGTCCCCTTCGGGATTCAATCGAGGGAGTGTCGTAGCGCGATTCGCCGGGGAGACGAGGCTTCCTATTCCGAGCGGGAAGACGCCGGCCTCTTTCAGAGCGATGACGAAGAAAATTACCGAATCGGCTGAGTCGATTGAATAAGGTTGGGTGATCCTTCAGGGAAGAACTGATGAGGCCGCCTCTTCACTGATTTTCAGGCTTGCCGGAGACGACGAGAGCGACCGCCCCCTTTCCCCTTCGAACCTCACCACGATTTCGGTGAATTGAAGATCGCCCCAGGCATCCTTTTCAAGGAGCCAGTTTTTGACGAACTTAGCGACCGCGATTCGTCCTTCGTCCCGGATCTTTCCCATGACCTCGGGCTGTTTTGATCGCTCTTCCAGTTTCGAGGTAATCGATTTCTCAAGATTCTCAAGATTCACGCCACGATCCCAGCGCGCCCAACCGGATTGCGTTTTTTTCTCCACTTTCCCCGTATCAAAAGCAACCGGCAACGATGGTCGAACCGCAGGTGCCATGACGAGAAGCTTTGCTCCGTCGGAAGTGAGGAACCAGTCATCATTCAGATCGATATGGAAACGATAAGTCGCCGGAACCGTGATCTCCGACACCGTCGTCCCGAGTGGCAAAGTTTTCCCGAACATCGCAAGATTCGTCTTCCTCGAAAATTTCTCAGTCGCTTCCGCCGTCGCGATCTCAAGAATATTTCCTCCTGTCGCCTTGGCTCTCAACTCCCGCCATTCTTCGAACGTCTCCACGACCTCGTCGGGATTGAAGGCAGCGACCACTTCAATGATCGTATCCTTCGCCCTGTTAATCCCGTTTTCAATCATCCAGACGACCCCGAAAAAGCCCCCGATTCCGAGGACGGCCAGGATGAGGAGAAAACACAACAGGTTCACGAAGAAACCTCTCTTTTTCTGATTCGCCTGAGTCTCAGTTTGAACTTCTTCCCTCATCACAACCGTCTCACTTAAAGTATCCTCGCTGCTTCTCCGAAATTTCCATCCCCGCGAGTTCCATCACTTTCAGCATGTCTTCCCAAACCGCGCGTTTCTTTTCCTTCGCCTTATGAGGCGACATCTCGCGTTCGTCGCGCAATACCTTTAAGGGGTGTTCCGTAACCACTACGGGAACACCGGCGAACACGAGAGACTCCTGACGAAAACTGTTAATCGTGCCCCCTTTGTCGAGAAGCCCTTCCGCCGCAGTTTTCCCCAAAGCAAGGATCACCCTCGGGCAAACCGCTTCGACCTCTCTTCGCAGATAGGGTAAGCAGACGCGCATCTCATCTCCTGTCGGAGGACGGCTACTGCCGCCCTGAAGACGGCCGTCACCCTTCTTGGGCCGAAATTTTACCACATTTGAAAAATAAACATTCTCGATTGGGAGCCCCATTGCCTTGAGCATTTGACTCAGCTTATCCCGTGCCACGCCGACGAGCGGTTTTCGAAGGCGCTCCTCTTCAGCACCCGGAGCTTCGCCAACAACGACAACATCTGAGGTTGGATCTCCTGTCGCAAAAACCACTGTCTCGAAGAGGGTGCCGAGAGCACGGCATTCCTCACTGGTTTTCAAATCCTTAAAAATCTGATTAAGACTCGCTCGAATATCCTTTTCAGACCCACGGGAAGCAGCGGGCAACGCTCTCCTCGCCTCACCGCGATTCTTGATCAAACCCTCTCCGGAGACCGCCGCTGTCGCGGGACTGACGAGCGCGGCAGGTCTCCTCGACGCTTCCTTGAATTTCAAAGGCATCCCACCGAGGAGCGCCTCAGCTTCCGGCGAAATACTCACGGTCTCTTCTCCACGCTGTTTTCGCGTCTCGAGAATTCCGGCTAATACCTTGAGGCCTGCCGCTATTGGATGATCACTTCCCATTTTTAAATCTTATACCGTGTCTTTTCGACAATCTACCTCCAATCAGAGGAAGCGTGGTAGTAATGATGAAACACTTCGGAATCGCAAATTGCTTCTTTTACGCTTTTGATTTCGCTTCAGGAAATGTAAGACTGATTCCAGATTTCTCACCCAACCTACTTGCATCATGTTTAAGCGTATTGGCAATCTCATCCGGGGCTTTTTCGGCCTCTTCATTTCCGGCCTTGAAAAGCAGAATCCAGAAGCGCTCCTTGAAGTGGAAAAGGAGAACCTCAGAAAGCAGATTTCAGAGTACAACAAAGGTCTCGCAGCTCATGCGGGACTTTGCGAGAGACTGATGTCCCAGGTTAAGCGCGAAGAAAAAGAAACTCGTGAGCTCACCGCCAAAGCGACTGCTCATCTCAAAGCGGGCAATCGTAAGCTCGCTGGCGAATACGCCTTGCGCCTTCAAAAGGTGAAGGAGGAGCACACCGACAATGTCGAACAGCTGCAGGACGCAGAAAAGACCTACTCAGAGCTGAAAAATGCCCGCGACGTTGCCGTCACCGCCGCGAGAGACAAAATCGAATCGCTCAAGCGCGATATCAGCGAGACACAGATCGCGAAAGCCACTGCAGAGCTCAACGAAATGGCAGCCGGTATGATCAACGAAATAGGCGGAGCGGGTGACACCCTGAACCGTCTTGAAGAGATGGTCGCCGAAGAAAAAGAAGTCGCAAAAGGACGCGCTCGTGTCGCAAAAGACAGCATCGACACCAGCGATCTTGAGCTGATGGAGACTGAGCGCGGCGCGCTCGAAGGGCTCGCCCTCGCCGATTTCGCCGCTGAAGCAGGCATCGTCATTGAAGAGGCGTCTGCGGCAGATTCCGAATCCCCTGCAAGTGAGTCCGAAAAGAAGACGATGTAACCTCTTACCCCGCCTCAACCCGGGGCCTACTGAGCGATACCGCCGGCAAGAGAGATTAACTTCTCGAGACGCTCAGGAGAGCATCGGTATTTCCCGTAGGATTTCACATGGATGATTTCCAGTGCCAGATTAATTAAAGCCTGAGCCTGGCGATCATTACAAGAGAGGCGCTTTTTGAGGCCAGCCGCCATTTCAGCACGAACCTCAGTAGCACTGTCGCTCACCAGATAACGCCGGATCAAAACTCCGGCGATTTCCTGACACAGTTTCAGGAGATCTTTCCCTGCTCTCTCCGCTGCCAGATCAGCTACTGCGTTAGAGTCTCTTTCGGATTTCAAGTTCTCTTGGCGAAAGTGATACGACGGTCCGGCCGGGCGATTGGAATCGAAGGAAATGGAAGTGAACGACTGTGATCTGTTTTTCATGTGAACAGTTTACCGGAGGGGGTGGGACATCCACGGCCCACCTTGCGGAAAATGATCAAATCGTCGATATTATGTATTTCTTAACCTTTTCGGGCATTTACCAATCGGTGCTCTCCGAAAACATGAGCCGGAGCGGGCCTCAGATTCAGCAATCCTCCCGCCTCGCATGACTTATATCGATATTTCAGCTCAATTAATTGCCCCGAAAAGCCAAACCCTGTCTCTCCTCTCCTCACGGTTGGCGACCGTTTCTCAACGTCCCATACCGTGCCCCGAATAAATTAACTGTCGTAGCGATCAGCTGCAGCCGCCAATTCACTGCGAACCCGTTCGCGCAATTCTCGCGGCTCAATTGCCTCTCCTTGAGAGCCAAATCCGAGGACCCACCTCACAACATCTTCGAGCGCATTCAGCTGCATCGTGATTTCGATGACACTTCCATCCTCTTCTATTTTTTTGATCTCCTGACTCGGATGCCAGCGACGCTCGGCAACGACCCGCGCCGCGAATCCACTGAAGCGAATCCGAACTGCTAAAGCATCACGACCCGAATTATCCCCTGACCAAACACCAAAACTGCCCGCAAAATGGTCTTCCAATTTAAAGTCTCTCGAACGAACAAATCGCTTCGAGGTTAAGTGCACGCTCCTCATGCGCTGCACCGCGAAGGTTCTTCGTGCGCCCCTCACTAAATCGTGACCGATGAGGTACCAACCGCCATCGATCTCAACGAGATGGTACGGTTGAAGCTGGCGCTTCGTCGGTTCAGAATCCTGCAGTTTTTGATACTCAAAATGCAATTCCCGACTTTCCAATACCGCTTTCGCGAGCCGATTGAAGACAAACACGTCGTGCTCTGTCATCCCCATCGATTTCACTGAAAACGCCTGATCCACCTCCGACCAGGGAATCGTGACCTGCTCACTCATGCCGGCCTGCAATCGTTGAAAACTGCTTCGCAAATTGGCCTCGAGAGAAGATCCCTTCAGTGGGTTCAGGGCATTTCGAGCAAGGATCAAAGCAACCAAATCATCTGCCGTCGTTTCCAGAAAGGGGAATTCATTGACCGGACGTGTGTAAGCATACCCGTGCGACTGATCAATGTACTCAATCGGCATATCCAGTTCATCCCGCATGAAATTAATATCCCGCTGAATCGTCTTTCGATTCACTTCGAGTTCACGTGCAATGTTGCTGCAGTTGGGATGATCGCCACGACTCACCATTTCATGAATCCGCAAAATCCGCTCAAGGGGACGCCGCGTCCCCTCCGCTTTTCTGTTCTTACCCTCTGCCATGGCGTTCTCTAAGAAGTCTTAAATAAGACCGGGAGTCAACCGGTAACCCCGGGGATGACTGAGCGGCTCGCCCGTGGTCGGAGAGGACTCACGAACCTTCAAAGAAAGCTCAGTTGAAAAAAATTCCCTCCCTAATCCAGAGATCTTTGTGACTTTGTGACTTTGTGCGAAAACTTATCGCCCCTCGTTCTTAACCTTTTCCTCCGCCACAAGCCCTCCAAGACCGGAGTCTCTCCGCACTTCTCTTGGAGCGAGAAGGCCACTATGGCAAAACAAGCCACTCATCATCTTGCTCGAGATTCGCGAAGCGAAGCGGCTTTCCTCCCTTCATAGGATTGGGAACCCGCAGCCGATAGTTGGCGCCGTCAGCTCCGACTTTCGCCGTCCAGGTTGTTGCCTGTCCCGGAAGGATGCCACGGAGATCGAATCTGGCGAGAATTTCTCGATTCGCCTCTAATTCCACTAACCACCCATGGTAAAAAGGAGCGACGCCGCGGTTCTCAACGGTGATTCGAATTTCCCGATCAGCGATCTCCCATTGGGAAATGTGGAATTCATAACCCAGCATCTGTGCCGCCTTGAGCGCCTTCGCTTTGCGCTCTGGAGGAAGCGGAAAGCGCTTCTCGAACAATCCCGAATCCATTAGCCAGCTAGCATGAGACTCCTCGACACAAGTCTCGAACCCCTGAGAACGCTTGTGGGGCAGATCCGTGAAACTCGCCTTCCAAAGCTCCGGACGCAGTTCGCCGCCGATCGGTTGCGTCTTCCATTTCTCGAACGCGCCAGAGGCTTTGAGGAGAGGAATGAAGAACCAATTATCCTGCTTCCGACCCGTATCGAGAGTCGCCCAGTTGAACGAATCGTCATGGTAACCAAAGGGTCGACGATTATTTTCAGCGTGCGCGTAGTGCCCCTCGTTCGCCGGATAGCGAAGCAGGACGGGCGTTTGTGAAAAAGCCTTCTCGTAAGCATTGAGGACGATGCGCTCGGTTTCCTTCGAGGCGCCCAATTCAGCGCGCGGGTAGTTGTGCCACTCCCCCCAAAGCCCCAGAATCCCCGCCGTGAGATAGCTCAGACGTGGATCACCATCATATTTTTTACCGATTGCAGCGATGAATGATTGAAGTGCGCGCCTCAGGCGAGGGTCCTCGTAATCAGGCGTGTCACAAACGCCGCTGTCGCTCTCATCGGATTTCCACTTTGTAATTTTAACGCCTTCATCCACTAAAAACTGCGGAACGAGAACCCCGCGATCGGGATACTCCATCATGACCCGAAAGGTTAGCTGACAAGCTCGCTCTTGAGTCGTCTTGAGAACCTTTTCAATCGGAGACCAATCAAAAGTCTCATAGTCCTGCATGAGATCATTGATCGCAAAATAGGTAAACTCCATGCTGTGTGGAAATCGCTCCCACGCATCTGCCGTGACATAGGGGACAAATCCCTTAAGCGGATTATCCGGCGGGGCCGGTGCGTATTCCAACATCGTTTGAGCGAACCCGGCGATGGGCAAAAGCCCGAGGGAGCAGAAGAAAATGGCGAATTTGGTCATATCTGTATAACAGGCCGTCGAAAGAGTGGCCGCATGACGCCCCTTCCCCGGGCACAGTATTGAACAACCTTTCGCTCACACCATGAAAATTCACCTCTTTGCCCTTCTTGGCTCCCTCTCGCTGCTTACTTCCTCTTTTGCAGAAGAAGCAAAGCCGAACATCGTGCTCATCATGGCCGACGACCTCGGTTGGAGTGACCTCGGTTGCTACGGAAACGATTTCATCGATACCCCGAACATCGATCGCCTCGCCAAAGAAGGCATGCGATTCACCGATTTCTACGCCGCCGGAGCCGTCTGTTCTCCGACCCGTTGTGCCGTTCAATCAGGACAGAACCAGGCCCGCATCGGAATCACTGCCCACATCCCCGGCCACTGGCGTCCCTTTGAAACCGTGCAAACACCGCTCACAACGATGGCCTTACCGCTCGATACCGTCACGATCGCCGAGTCGCTGAAAGGCGCAGGCTACACGACCGGGTATGTCGGAAAATGGCACCTCGGAGGGGATGCCGCCTTTCAACCCGAACACCAGGGCTATGACTGGTCAGCCGTCGTCGGGGGCGCTTTTCTCCCCGGCAAATTCCGTGTTCAGCACGGTGACAAATCCGTCGAACCGGAGCCCGATCAGTTTCGTACCGAGTTCGAAGCAGGACTCGCCGAGACCTTCGTTGAAAAGAATTCAGAGAAGCCCTTTTTCCTAATGGTCTCGCCCTATGCCGTCCACATTCCGCTCGCCTCGAAGTCCGGCCTCGTTGAAAAATACGAAAAGAAAGCCGCAGAGATGAATCGCGAGCTACCTCACCCCGTTTACGCCGGCATGACCGAAGAACTCGATGATCTCGTCGGCCGGGTCATTGCCGCGGTCGACGCTGCGGGTCTCACCGAGAAGACGATGATCATTTTCACCTCCGACAACGGCGGACTCTATCGCCGCTATGACTACACTCCCGAGGCGGATGACAATGTGACTAGCAACGCTCCATTACGCGGTGAAAAAGGACAACTTTACGAAGGCGGGATGGTGCGGACCGGGACATAGGTAACACATTGACCGGGGACGTTGGTAACACTTTTTGCGAATATAGTTCGGTTAGGATTCGGCGCAAGCTCTCATCT
>Ga0222650_1000096_pt1 | contig 79363 bp, 59 predicted proteins | sample AntAcemetagen367_FD_179820 | JGI IMG/M metagenome (GOLD analysis project Ga0222650, IMG submission 179820) | Saline water microbial communities from Ace Lake, Antarctica - #367 | ecosystem: Environmental > Aquatic > Non-marine Saline and Alkaline > Saline | place: Antarctica: Ace Lake... | reverse complement strand
ACAAGGTGTTTTTTGAGCGGGGGCACGGCGGTTTGGTGAGAGGTCAGATTGTTTGGGGGATTGAAAAGATGAGGTGGAAATTTCACAGCGGTCGCAATTTTAAGAGGCGAGAGGTGGTGGCGCTCGGGAGAGCGTCCTTCCTTGGGTCAGTCATTTGTCTTTAAGGAACCCCACCAAGTTTTGTTGGGCTGGTAGTCGGGTTTGAGGAAGTTGGCGTGTTGTTTTTCGAGCTTGGCCTTGATGGCGGTGTGGAGGTTTTTGATTTGTTGGGCCTTTTTCGCGGGGTTGAAGCGGGGGTCGGGTTTGGGGATTTTGGCACCGACTTCGGTGAGGTGGGCGGTCAGTTTGGCGGCGAGGGTTTTGACGAGGTTGGGGTGTTCCTGAGCGAGGTCGTTTTTTTCGCCGAGGTCGTTGGTGACGTGGTAGAGTTCTTGATGTCCGTCCTCGTGGTAGCGGATGAGTTTGTAGTGGCCTTCACGGATGATGCTGGAGGGTTCGCCGCCTTGGTTTCCGTAGTGGGGGTAGTGCCAGTAGAGGGTGCGCTCGGCGTGGCCGCCTTTGAGCGCGGGGACGAGCGAGATGCCATCGAGGTGTGCGGTTGGGAGTTTTTCTAGACTGGCGAGGTCGAGGAGAGTGGGGAAGAAGTCGGTGCCGGTGGCGAATTGGCGGGAGGTCGAGCCGGGTTTGGTGAGGCCGGGAGCGACGATGTAATACGGTTGGCGAAGGCCGCCTTCCCATTGGCGCCCTTTGCCACCGCGGAGGGGGAGGCAGGCGGTGGCGTAGGCATCGCCTGAAGAGACGCCGCCATTATCGGAGGTGAAAATGACGATGGTGTTTTTGTCGAGGCCGCGCTGTTTGAGGTGGGCGGTGACGAGGCCGACGGCGTGATCCATGGACTCCATCATGCCGCCGTAGATGGGGCAGTCCTGGACTTGGCGGACGGGGAGGATGCGGTCGTTTTTGAAGCGTTCATTGGAGAGCCCGGCGGCGGTTGCTTTCTTGCGGTATTTTTCCCAGAGGTCGGGAGAGGTCTGGATGGGGCCGTGGACGGAGTAGAAGGAGAGGAAGGCGAAGAAGGGTTTTTCGGATTCCTGCTTAATGAAATTGACGGTTTCTCGGGCGAGGCGGATGGGGAGGGCTTCGCCGTCGGGGCCGTTTTGGAGCTTGGGGTTATTGTAAGGGGCGAAGTAGCCGCCGCGTGGGGAGCCGGAATGATAACCGCCTTTGTTGACTTCGAAGCCGTGGTCTTCGGGGCCGGAGCCTTCGCCGCCGAGGTGCCACTTTCCGGCGAAGAAGGTGCGATATCCGCCTGACTTCAGGGCTTCGGCGACGGTGGTGATTTTGGCGGGGAGTTTGGAGCCGTTCTCGGAGGGGAGAATCTCGTCGTTGCGTTTCCAATTCATCCCGGTGGCGGCGCCGATCCAATCGGTGATGCCGACGCGGGCGGGGTATTGACCGCTCATAATGGAAGCACGGGAGGGGGAACAGACTTGGCAGGTGGAGTAGCCGTTGGTGAAGCGCATTCCGCCTTTGGCGATGGCGTCGATGTGAGGAGTTTCGTGGAAGGTAGACCCTTCGATGGAAAGGTCCTTGATGCCGAGGTCGTCGGCGAGGATGAAGAGGATATTGGGTTTATCGGCTGCTAGGGTGGGCAAAGACAACAAAAGGGAAAGAATGAAAAGGTTCATGAATCGAAGCCTGTGGGGATCTGGGGGATATTTCCAGCAAAAGAGTGCCGAGAGATTCTCGTTTGCCGCCATTCCCCGAAAGAATGAGTTCAAAATTCGAGACGATTTTGGTATTTCATATCTGGTCTTAGGATATCGGAGAGCTGGATGAAGCGATGATGAAGCTCCCGAAAATTTCTCAAGAAGTTCTTGTTCTACGATTTCTTGAGGGGCGTGATCACGGCGCGGTTGGCAAGCTTCGTTCAGCTCTCGGAGCGAGCCCGGTCGTCATTCCGCAATTCTGAAGGCGTGGATCTTATCGCCCGCATCAAACGAATCTGCGGTGGGCCGAATAATGTCCTCGGTGAGACCCGACTCCTTGCTCTTTTGGAGGAACTGGATGATGACGAAATCCCGGCGTTCGTGGAGTCTTCGGCAGCTCTTCTTGATCGCTCGGAGCGTGAAATTTGTGATCAGCATCTCCTGAGGAGCGCGAGCGTGATGCCTTAGAAGCTGGAGTTGCCACGGGTCTCACAAAGGAGGAAGCCCATCGGGAGATCGTGTGGTGGCATGCCGTCTATGGCACAAGTGACCATATCGGGGAACTGCTTGGGAAGATCGAGGGGCCACATCACTCGGACGTAGCCCTTGAAGAAGGGATCCGTGCCGAGCTTGCACAGGAGGAATGTGAAAGTTAATTTTGATGAGATAGGCGATGAATCATCGAGCGATCGAGAAAGAGAAAGGGTGGATCAAAAGCTGGAGCGAATTTCTACCGGAGCGATTGAAAGTCGGCTTGAAGAAATTTCCCAAGGTAAGAGAGACGATTCTTTCACATCCGCTTCTGGAGTCCTTCTGGCCGAGTGGGGACGTCGAGCGCCGGAGGCTGCCCTAGAATGGGTATGGGATCACTTTAAAGATTCTCATTACTGGGACTGGTCCTGGCGAGAGATCGGGCCGGAATGGGCGTGGGCCGATCCTGAAGGTTTCTTGCAGTATTACCGAGAACGCTCCCGGAAATACCAAGCAGTGGCTCCTGCTGATGCTGAGAAAAGCGAGACACCGCTTATTTTGGGAGACTCTGTTCATTCCTATCAGGAATGGTTGGCGGGATGAATTCCAAGAGAGCTTTGCGAATTTGCGCTACGAAAGCTGGCCGATTCTTGACAATGGGGTTCCTAAAGTGGTCCCTCGTCAAGAGCCGGATTATGCCAGATCCAGCTTGGAAGATGTGGGGAAACAGAGAGACTTGGAAGTTCTCAAGAAGCTTTGGCGTCGATGAATTTGGGCGCGGTTCCGTTCAGTTCTCGATACGGTAGACGTGGGTCTTGGTGCGGAGGTAGAGGGACTTGCCGTCGAGGGCGGGGGAGGCCATGCAGCCGTCGTCGAGTTGGTTGGTGGCGATGACTGCGAGTTCGGGGCCGGGTTTGACAACGAATGTTTTGCCTTTTTCGTCGGCGAGGTAGAGGTGGTCGTCGGCGAGGACGGCGGAGGCTGAGAAGGCGGTTTTGAGGGCGGAGTAAGCTTCGACTTCACCTTTGTCACAGTCGAGACAGCTGAGGATGCCGGATTCGGAGGTGAAGTAGGCCTTGCGGCCTAGGACGACGGGCGAACAACGGCCGGGGATGCGTTTGAAGATGTCCCACTCGATGTGGGTGCTGGTGACGTCGCCGGCGAGTTTGTCATCGAGGCGGAGGCCGAGGAGGTGGGGTTTGCCGAGGCCGGTGTTGATGAGGGCCATGTCGTTTCCGACAAAGACGGGGGCGGCGGCGTTGGAGAAGCCATTGTAGGTGATTTTCCAGAGTTCCTTGCCGGTGTCGGCGTGATATCCGTAGCAGGCTTTGGCGCCGGGTGAGACGAGTTGGGGGGCACCGTTGAGGGTGATGAAATTGGGGGTGGTGTAGGCTTTGCGGAGGTCGCCCTCGCCGCGGATTTTGCCGTTGGCCTCGATGTCGCCGAAGTCGGTGCCGCGATCGGTTTTCCAGACGTTCTTGCCGGTCTTGCGGTCAAGGGCGACGAGGTATTGCACATCGACGCCATCCATGGAAAGGATGACGAGGTTTTTGTGAAGGACGACGGAGGAGCCGGGGCCGCGGAAGTGTTGGCAGGGGAGGTCACGGCGTTCCCAGACTTTCTTGCCAGTTTTGCGGTCGAGGGCGGCGGTGCCGTAGCTCCCGAAGTGAATGTAGACGTGGTCGGCATCGAGGGCGGGGGAGCAGGAGCCGTAGCCGTTGACGTGGTTGCTGAGAGGTTCGGGGTCGGCGTTTTCGAAGAGGAGGAGGTCGTGGATTTTCTTACCGGTGTCTTTGTCGAGGCAGACCGCGAACATTTTCTTCCCATCGGGGGTGGCGTTGGTGACCCAGACTTGGTCGCCCATGACGACGGGGGTGGACCAAGCGCGGCCGGTGACGGGAGTCTTCCAGACGATGTTTTGGGTCTCACTCCATTCGGTGGGAAGGCCGTGGGGTTTGCCATCGGGGCGTGGTGGGTAGATGCCGTCGTTGTTTGGTCCTCGGAAGGTGGGCCACGTGGCGAGTACGGGCGTGATCAGGGAAAGAGTGAGAAGAAATCTGAAAAGCATCGTCAGGGATCTTGGCAGTTGGAGAAGGCGCATCAAGAGGGAAGTTTGGGCTTTGGTTTGGATGATTGGTTTTTGAGTCAATGAGTGCGCTCTTATAAATCTACCCATTGTTGGGCAGGTGTGTTTCAAGATTCCTGAAGATATCTCTGGAAGGTGAGGGTGAAAAATGGCCCCTCTTGGGTAGCATATGAAATTTAAAAAGACTTTCTACCTCTCTGCTCTGGCTTTTCCCACAATTCTTTGTGGCTCAGCCAGCGCCGCTGTTCTCGCTTCGACAAGCTTCGACGGTCGGACTCTCCCTTCTCCTAATACTGCATCGACCCTGAACTGGACAACCAACGGTCTTGATGACCCTGGTGACATGGCTGCGTTCAACGCAACTCCTGGAGCACAGGCGCTTTTCGATGGCAATGCCTTGGTTCAAAATATGTTTGCCCCGGGAATTAACACTGGAAACGGGAACACTTTCTGGACGACTTCGGTTAACCTTACCGTTTCGGGCGGGAGCACGGTGTCTCTGACCGACGTGACTTTCGATTACTGGTCGATCAACGGAGGCCAGACTCAGAATGTCGAGCGCAGATCTGACTTTACGGTCAGCCTTTTGAGTCCTACCGCCGTAATTTTGGCTTCTGTTGACGTCGTGGATGCCAATTCTGGTTCTACGATTGGAATTCCTACCGTCACAGCGGCGTTTGCGTCAGCGATCCCGCTCACGCTCGCAGGCACCTACACTCTCGCCATCAAAGGCGGCGATTTTGCCGGGTTGGACGAGACCGGGAACCACACCGGGATCGATAATCTCTCGATTAACGGCACTATCGGAGCGGTCCCAGAGCCATCAGCCATCATGCTCTCAGTGCTCGGTCTCTTGACCCTTGCCTCCCGCCGGCGCAGGGAGTCGTAGGGCTCTGCCGGATTGAACATAATTTCTCAGGAAGTGCTGGGTGATCTTGATGCACCCGGCATTTTTTTCTGCTGAACTTGCGATCTTGTGGTCGTGTCTCTCTCATACTTTCAAACTTTTGTTCCCTATGAAAAACTCCAAGTCTTTCCTCCTCAAGGCCGTCATCGCGCATGCGGCCCTTCTTCCCATGGCAAATGCTGACGTGATTGCTGCTACCAATTTTGATGGACGCACGCTTACTGAGGTGACGATCGCCAACGATACGGCCTCTGGCTTGACCTGGGTCGTGGATGGTATCGCTGATCCCGGGAGCATGACTTCAGTGAATGCCAGTGGAGGTGGGCTGGCTCTTTTTGACGCCAATGAGGTGGTGCAAAATATCTTTGCTCCAGGGATCAATACTGGAAACGGAAATACATTCTGGACGACGTCGGTGGCCTTGACGGTCCTGCCTGGTCGCTCGGTGACGCTGACCGATGTGACCTTCGATAGTTGGTCGGTGAACGGCGGTCAGAATCAAAACGTTGACCGAAGATCTGATTTCACATTTACCATTCTTGATCCTTCTGGAGCTGAAGTGGCGTCTGTGGATGTCGTCGATTCGTTTTCGGGCACCTCCGCAGGGGTGCCGACAGTAACGGCGACTTTTGCGTCCCCTGTCGCTCTGACTGCTTCCGGGACGTATACGCTCGGTATTAAAGGGGGAGACTTTCTAGAGTTCGATGAGACTGGCAATCACACTGCAATCGATAATCTTGTCATCAATGGAAGCACGAATCCTGGATCGGGCCTCACGATCACGGACCTCGTCTATGACAAAGAGGCCGGCCGTCTTTCTCTGACCTGGAATTCCACTCCGGGGACAATTTACGCGGTGAAGGTTTCGCGTGACATGATGGATTGGGATTCTGATCTTGATGATGGGATTGCGGGAGATGAGGGGGAGACTACGACGGCGGTTTTTGAGCTTGCTGAAGTGAGTTTGGAAGATGTCGCCAAGGCCTTTTTCCGGGTCGAGGTCCAGCCCGGAGGTTAACAGGGCTCGTGGTTTTGAGCGGAAGGCCTCCTCGGGTCGTCTTTGATCCGTCGAATCTGCGATTGATTCCTCTCGACAGATCAGGCAAAGAATCTTCAAGGTCTTGGGCATGAAAGCTATTGCCTTCCTCTTGTTGACCCTCCCGCTCTCCGCCGATCATCACACCTCAAACGAGTTGACCGCGACGGAAAAAGAAGCGGGCTGGACCTTGCTCTTTGATGGGAAATCGACGGAGCATTTTCGTAACTACAAAAAGGAATCTGTTTCCCCGAAGTGGGAAGTGAAGGGAGGGTTACTCACTCTAACTGGCAAGGGTGGTGGTGACATCATCACGAAGGAGGAATATGGTTCTTTCGAGTTCACGGTCGATTATCGAATTTCCAAAGGTGGGAATTCCGGTCTCATGTTTCATGTCAAGGAGACGGAGTCGACACCATGGCGCACAGGCCCCGAGATTCAGATTCAAGACAATGTTGATGGGCACGATCCGCAGAAGGCGGGCTGGCTCTACCAGCTCTATCAACCAGAGAAGGGCGTGGATGCCACGAAGCCTGCCGGCGAGTGGAATACCTTGAAGGTCCTCATCACGCCGGAGAAGTGCGTCCAGTGGATGAATGGGACCAAGTATGTTGAGTATGTCAAGGGATCCGAGGACTGGGACAAGCGCGTGGCGGCTTCGAAGTTTGGCAAGTTCAAGAAATTTGGGAAGGCGACAAAGGGTCACCTGTGCTTGCAGGATCACGGCAATGTTGTGTCCTTCCGCAACATCAAGATTCGCGAAGTGAAGAAGTAAGGCGCTATTTCTTTAACCAGGGTTGGCGCTGATTTTTGGTGATTTCGGCGTCGAGTTTCTTCATGCGGATTCCCAGTTTGGCGACGAGCTCGGGATGTGCTTCGGCGAGGTTGTTTTTTTCGCCCAGGTCGGCTTTGAGGTCGAAGAGCATGACCTGGCCTTTGGGGGCAGGTTGGTTCTTGGGAGCCTTTCTAGGGCGGCGTCCTTTTTTGATGAGGAGCTTGTTATTGCCTTGGCGGATGCCTTCGAGCGCGCCTTGTGAGGAGTAGTAGAGGAACTCGTTGCGCGGGCTCTCGTCGGAGCCGGTGAGGAGCCTGGAGATGTCGAGGCCGTCGATTTTCTTTTCCTTGGGGAGGGGCGTTTTGGTGAGGGCGGCGATGGTGGGGAGGAGGTCGATGGTTCCGCAGAGGGAGTCGCAGGTGGTGCCGGCGGGGATGCGGCCGGGGGCCCACATGACGCAGGGGACGCGTTGGCCGCCTTCGAAGGTGGTTCCCTTGCCCTCGCGCAGAGGGCCGGCGGAGCCCCCGTGATGTTTGAACTGGAGCCAAGGGCCGTTGTCGGTGGTGAAGATGAGGTAGGTGGTTTGGTCGAGCTTCAAATCGCGGAGGAGCTTGGTGATGCGGCCAACTTCGGCGTCGAGGTGCTCGATGACGTTGGTGTAAGCGTTGAGGGGATTGGGATCGCGAACGTCATCGGGGACGTAGAGCGGGATGTGGGGCATGGAGTGGGGGAGGTAGAGGAAGAAGGGCTTGTCCTTGTTCGTGGTGATGAACTCGATGGACTTGTTGGTGTAACGACGGGTGACGGTGCGTTGATCGACGGGGACCTCGATGATCTTTTCATTCTCCATGAGGGGCGTGTTCCACTTGGTGAGGGTCGACTTGGGATCGGCCCAGAGAGCGTCCATGCCGCCGTGGCCTCCCTTGGGTTTGCCCTTGTTGTCGGGGTGGTTCATGTCGTTCGAGTAGGGAATCCCCATGTAGGTATCGAAGCCGTTTTGTTGGGGAAGGGTTTCGGGGTGGTGGCCGAGGTGCCACTTGCCGAAGCACGCGGTGGCGTAGCCCTGGCCCTTGAGGTGGTCGGCGATGGTGTGTTCGGTGGGGTTGAGACCCTTTTTGGAGGAAGGGAAAAGGACATGCTGGTGCATGCTCACGCGCTTGGGGTAGCAGCCGGTGAGGAGGGCGGCGCGGGAGGGGGAGCAGACCGGGGAGGCGACCATGAAGCTGGTGAACTTGCGGCCTTCTTTGGCGAGGCGGTCGATATTGGGGGTCTTGATGGTGGTGGAGCCGAAGCAGCCGAGGTCGCCGTAGCCTTGGTCATCGGTGAAGATGATGATGAAGTTGGGCTTGTCGGCGGCGCGGGCGACGAGGCCGGTAACCAAAAAAACGAGGAGAAGGATCTTGCTCATGACAAAGGATCTTGCCTTCTTGCGAGAGTTTGGGAAGGGGAATTGAACGTCGAACGTCGAACGTCGAACATCGAATTTTGAATTTTGAATTTTGAATTTTAAATGGGGGAGGCTTGCGACTTATAATGAAACGACGCCTTCACCCTTCAACGAAAAGAGAGCTAAGCGATTTTTGCTATTTCGCAAATCGCGTCTGGTGTGACTCTTCTGCGGGTTGAAAGAGCGTTTGAGACGGTGATTGAAGATGACTTGGCCCCTTGTTGGGGAGTCTTTTGAAGTTGAGATCCCTTATGAAGTGACCGACTCTGTCTCTCTTGACGGACCACAGCACCTTTATGTTATTTAGTGGGCCGATTTTGCGTTATGGGTCCCAAGAGTTTGTGCTGGATTGGACAGTGGGGGGGCGGATTGACGAGGATTCTGGGAGTCCGTCCATAAGCTCCGGTCCTCAAAGCCAGCTGGGTGGGCCATCGGGCTGACTTTTCAAAGTGACGAACCATTCTGGGACGATATGGGGTTTTTTACCCGCTTCGCTGGAAGATTGGCGCTTGGATGAAGCAGCGTTCATGTTTGGGTCCGTCTATGAGAGCACTGACGGGACTGGGACCTTCGTGGTAGCAGAGAGTTCTAACGATACTCATTTGTCGATCACAACAATTCCCGAGCGATGTCGGATGACAGTCTTGTTGATGAGCCTACTCCTAGCAGGCCTAAGACGACGAAGATAAGTGGAGGAGGATCTTGCTCATGACGCACGATCTTGCCTCCTTGGGTGGAAGCTTAGAAACGCTCGCCGGGGCCGGTGTTCCAGAGAAGGTGCATTGCTTCAAGAGTGGGATTTTTGGCGGGGCGGATGATGCGGAAGCCGAGGCCCCAGTTATCAGTGTGATACCAGAGGGACTTGGGGTCCTGGGGATCGGTGTTTTTCCAGCTCTTGTCGGAAGGGAGGCGGGCGCCAGAACGGAGGTCTTGGGGATCGGAATCCCAGTTGCCGCCCCGGGTGATGCGGGGATAGCGCTTGGGAGTGAGGGCGAAGGGGTTGACGGTGGCTTCGGGATGCTGACTGTAGTCGGGGAGGTAGGCATCGATGGTCCACTCGCTGGCGTTACCATGCATGTCGTAGAGGCCCCAGGGATTGGGCTTCTTGGTGCCGACGGGTTGGTAGGAGCCGTCGGAGTTTTCGAAATACCAGCCGAATTCGCCGAGCTTGGAAACGTCATCGCCAAAGGAGTAGGCGGTGGTGGTGCCGGCGCGGCAGGCGTATTCCCACTCGGCTTCGGTGGGGAGGCGGTAGTAGTGGCCGGTTTGGGCGGTGAGCCATTCGCAGAACTTGGAGGCGGCGTGCTGGGTCATGGCGACGGCGGGGAATTTGCCATCGTAGCCGGCGTTGTCGCCCATACTGTTGTGCATGGGCATGTAGGCGGGAGTGGGTTGTGAGATGGCATCGAGCAGATCAGGATTACTCTGGAGGGGGGGCTCGGGGGAGAGCTTGTTGCCATCGAGGTCAAGGGATCCGTCTTTGTTACGGTTTTTGCCATTTTCCATGAAGGATTGATAAAGCTTCCAGGTGATCTCTGTGGAGGCCATCCAGAAGGGCTCGATCTTAATCGCCTTTTGTGGGCCCTCGTCCTGGGAGCGGTCGGCCTCGGTTGCGGGGGTGCCAATGGTGAATTCGCCCCCGGGGATGGGGAGCATTTCGATGGTGGCTCCGCCGGCTTTTGGGACGGTTTCGGTGTAGGCTTCAAGGGTACCCTCGGTTGGATTTTCCAGTTTGGGGAAGATCTGCTCAGTGACGGGGAGGAAGTTGACCGCTTTATCCGGAAGGATCCCCGGAATGATGTTGAGTTCGCCGGTGTCGATGGGAGCGGCGAGGGCTTCGGCAGCTGCGACTTCCGCCGCGCTTGGCTCGGCTTCTTCTTGGACAAGGAACGAGTAGGGCTTGCGATGACAGCCAGAGCTGAGAAGGGCACAAAGCGAAAGGGTCAGGCAGGGAAGAGGGCGGAGGCGGATCATAGAAGCAAACAGTGACACCGCTACTTAAACCGATTTCGTGATCTATCAAGCCTTCTTGGTTGACGGCCTCATGAAATCAGACAGGCTTCAGACCTTTATGAGACAAATTGGTTTTTGCCTAAGCGCATTATTGTTGGGGTCTGTGGTAAGTGCACAGGATGTTTTGAAGCCTTTGGTCGTTGTGGGTCAGCGGGATATTGAAGCCAAAGGGAATGTTGATTTGGATATGATTGAGGCCGAGAGGGTGAGCGAGCTTCTGGGGTATCTTCCAGGTTTGGCTTCAGTGGCGGCAGATTCTGCAGGGTTTGGTGATATCTTGGCGGTTCGGGGCTCGGCAAACACCCTGTTTTTTGGAGGTGCGGGAGTGGCAATGGTGGTCGATGATGTTCCTTACGGCGACGTTTTTGGATATTCGACCGAGTTCTTTGACTTGGACTCGTTCACTCTTCACCGGGGACCGCAGGGGTCGCGGTTTGCGCGGAATGGCGTGGGTGGCTTGATCGAGATGAGAACGGCGGGGCCGACCGAGGAGCATGAGAATGCTTTCAGCGCCGAGTATGGCAGCTACAATGCGATGCACCTTCGTTTTCGCTCGAGTGGACCTCTTGACGACAAATGGTCGTATGCTTTCCAGAGTTATTTTAAAGAGCGTGACGGGTATGTCGACAATCTCACTTTGGGTGAAGATACGGACACCCGTGAGCAGCTTGGGTTACTGGGAAGTCTTTATTACAAACCAAGTGCGGATTTTGAGATGCGCTTTCGGGGAATGTATGAGCGCACGCGCGACGGGAGTCAGCGTTTGACTGCGATTCCCGGAGTGGCCTCGGCATTCGGTCCAATCATCGATGGCACGCGTGCTCAGGATCCCTTTGAGGTTACCAGCAATTTCGCGGGGCGGACCGAGGTTGATCGTTTCCAACTTTCGCTGCATCTTGATCAGGATCTGGGTTGGGGGAATTTCAAGTCGATCACGTCATTCTCGAACTGGAAGCTAGGTCCGAATACCGTGGACTTAGATTTGTCTCCGATTCCCGCCTCGAGTTCATCGATTGATCAGGAACAGGATCTCTGGAGCCAGGAGTTCCGATTGCAGTCTTCCGAAGAAGAAAGTCTTCGGTGGACGGCGGGTTTGGCCTATTTGCGTAAGGATAATGTCGGGATGGCAAACCGCTTTTTTGGAACCGGGCAATTCACCTTTGCCAATCAGTTCACGAACTTCGAGATCGAAGAGGAGAGCATCGCGCTTTTTGGGAATGTCCAGTTTGATGCCACTGAAAGCCTGACCTTTGAAGTCGGAGGCCGCCTCGAGTATGTCGATAACACCATCGTGCGCAATAAGTCAGACAGCGGTAATTCCAATCCTTTGTTTTTCCCGGCCGCTTATCCCGCTCTCCGGGGCGAGAGTGAGGGATGGTATTTTTCTCCCTCACTGGGAGCGAATTACGCCTTGAACGCGGAGACCAGTGTCTTTGCGCGGACCTCGGTTGCTTTTAAACCGCAAGGATTTACGGCCTTCAGCGACAATCCTGGGACCGCCGAATTTGATGAAGAGCAGTCTTGGGAGACTGAGGTGGGAGCGAGGTTCCAGAATACCCAAAACACCTTGGGAGCCGAACTCCGAGGGTACTACAAACAGATCAAGGACTACCAGTTCAACCGGAGCGCTGGCATCACCGACTTCATCATTATCAATGCTGATCGCGTTGAGGCGCTCGGTGTTGAGAGCGAGCTTTTCTGGAAGCCGGTTGACGGTCTGACGGTGCAAGCGACCGCGGGTTGGAATCAGATTGAGTTTGATGACCATGCCGATGCGGGTGGAAACAGCCTGAATGGGAATGATGTGCCTTTCCTGCCTGAGTTCACGGCTAGCTTGGCGTTGCGATATGACTTCGAGAGCGGGTTTTTTGTTCAGACCGGAGTGCGTGCCGTGGGTGCGACGTTTTATGAGGAGACGAACAATAGTGACTTCAGACAAGGCACTTACGAAGTATGGGACGCCCAGATCGGTTATCAGGCTGAGAGCTGGAATGCGGTCGTCTTCGCTCGTAATTTATTCGACGAAGATTATTACGCTTTCCTAAACAACCAGATTGCCGCCGGGGTTCCGGGAGACCCCCAGGTCTTCGGTGTTCGCGTCGGTTTGGAATTTTAATGGAAACACAAGAGAGTTTGGGCTTGTCAGCGGGGCGGTTTTGTGGTTTTCCACTCCACCCCGCGGGCGAATTCCCACCCGCTTACTTTTGGAGTTATGGATGCAGATAATATTATTCCGTTTGAAGCGTCCACTCCTCCCCCCCGTTCCAGTGCGACCACTATGAAAAACGATCTTGTTGAAAAGGCTGCTGAAATTGTGCCAGACCCTCTCGTCCTTATTAATCTCGTGTCAAAGCGCGTTGCTCAATTGAACCAAGGTCGCTCCCCCTTGATCAATGCGATCCCCAGCATGGGAATGGCCGACATTGCTTTGACTGAAATCATCGAGGGCAAGATTAAGCTCATCGATGGGCCTAAGTTTTAATTTTGCCCTGCTCCTATCCGGACAGGCGCCTCTTTTAATTGTGTCATGTCCCAAGAAGTAGCTACCAACAAACGAGCGCGCCGTGATTATATGATCACGGAGACCTTCGAGGCTGGTTTGGTTCTTCGTGGCACTGAGGTGAAGTCAATGCGCGACGGGAAAGCGAGCATCTCGGAGTCGTTCGCAAGAATTGAGCGTGGTGAATGCTGGCTTTACGGATGTGACATCCAGCCCTGGCAGACTGCTGGGATTTACTTCCAGCACGAGGCCAAGCGGCCACGTAAGCTCCTTCTCCATAAGAACGAGATTCTCAAGCTCTCACAGGCCACTCTGCAGAAGGGGTTTACTTTGGTGTGCTTGAAGGCCTATTTTAAGGGGCGTCGTGTGAAGGTCCAACTGGGCCTTGGTAAAGGGAAAGGTCACAGCGACCAAAGGCAGGATCTTAAGAAGAAGACCGAGTTGAGAGAGGCCCAGCGAGAGGTTGCTCGTTTTCACAAGGGTCGCGGGCTCTAGTCGTGATTCTGTTCTCTTTTTGAAGAAGACCAATGCGGATCCGCTCGTCTCCACCTCGCTGCCTCACGGTAAGTGGGTTCACTACGCCCGCATGATGGTAAGATGCAAGGGGCAAAGTGGCGAGAGGGCGAAGATTCAGCGGGCCAAAGCCACGACGCCCGGGCCTCCTTAAAGAGAGCACGGATTAGACTCCCCGGATGGCGCGGACGGCAGCGCCCATATCGGGGGCTCCAAAGGTCGAGGAGCCGGCGACGAAGACGTTGGCTCCGGCCGCGCGCGCGACCGTGGCGGTCGCGGGACCGATTCCTCCATCGACTTCGATATGGTAGCCGAGTTTGTTTTCGGTGCGGTATGTCACCCCGGCTTCGATTTTGGGCATGACCTCGGACATGAACGATTGTCCGCCGAAGCCGGGTACTACGGTCATGACGAGCAGAAGATCAAGGTCATCAAGGTAGGGCCTTACCGCGTCGAAAGGAGTGGCTGGGTTCAGCGCCAGCCCCGCTTTGCAGTTCGCGGCACGGATGGATTTCAAGGTTGCGGCGACATCGTGGTCCGCGTCGGGCTCGACGTGGACGGTGATGAGATCAGCCCCGGCAGCGATAAAGCGGGACAGGAAATGATGTGGGCGCGTCATCATTAGGTGGACATCAAGAAAGATATCGTTGGTCTCGTGAACAGCTTGGATGACCGCAGGTCCAAAGGAGATGTTGTCAACGAAGTGTCCGTCCATGACATCCAGATGCATCCAGTCGGCACCAGCGTTGATGGCGCGGGATGTTTCCTCGCCGACGCGACCGAAGTCGGCGGCAAGGAGAGATGGGGCAATGATGCGATCTTGAAAAGTCCACTTTTTCACGAGTCAAGTCATAAGGGGGATTCCCCCCTATGGCGCGAAAAAAATCCGGGAGTTGGAAGTCCGCTACTTCGCGATCGGGCGGATCACGGTGGCGTGCTCGTCAAAGCGGGCCTGGGCTCCGGCGCCATTCAGCAGGTAAGTCAGCGCTGCCGATAAGGGGATGTTTTTCATCTTCAGCGTAACTTTACGCTCTTTGATCGTGCCAGTGGGATCCTGGATCACGAAATTGGGAGAGAACTTCTTCTCGGTCGCTTGCGTCGCTAGGACGTTGAGTGCTTCAAGGGCTTCCTCGAGGGTCGCGTCGTTGAAATCGATCTTCGGGATGCGGGTTGATTTGAAAAGGGCCTTGCGCTGGGCCAGCTTGGCGCGGGCGTTGAGCTCGGGAATCCGGGCCAGTTGGTATTTCGCAGGAGTGTATCCAGGCTTGAGTTTGAGCACGTTTTGGAAGGCCACTTTGGCGTCATCCGGTTTTCCCATTTTCAGGGCGGCCATTCCTTTTTGATACCAGGCAGCAGCATTAAGGTCTTTGTTTTTAGTCTCTTGGGCCAGACCGGCGCATGTCAGCGACAGGCCTACGGCCATGAGGGCTTTCAGTTTTTTCATTGTTTCTTGGGATTAGGTTGGTGGTTTCAGTCCTCGATTTCGCAAAGAGCTGAGGGGCACGATACCCATTAATTGAGGAGGCGTCAAGATCATGGCTCCCGGTAATCGAGTGAAATCAATCTCAAAGAGTCTCTTAGAATTTCCATCTCGACAAAGCATACTCTTTCGAGTAGTGTTCATTAAATCATTTCAAGTAATGGCCGAGAAACTTACAAACCGTCAACAGCAGCTCCTAGACTTTCTTAAACTTTCGCAGAATCAGAATGGTTTGATGCCTTCGACTCGGGAGATTCAGGCCCATTTTGGTTTTGCGAGCCAGACGGCAGCGATGAGTCATCTGCGGGCCCTCGAGCGCAAGGGGGTGATTGTTCGTCTCGCCGGCAAGGCGCGGGCGGTTGTTTTCCCGGAAGATTTGGAGCGTGCGGAACTCATCGATATTCCCATTTACGGAAGTATCGCCGCGGGGATGGCAGAATCTGTGGAGGAGGAGAAGGAAGGCTGCATTTCAATTGATATCGCTTCGCTCGGGATCCCCCGGAACGCGCGGACCTTTGCGCTCAAGGTCCGAGGTGAATCCATGATCAACGCTCACATCTGCAATGGCGACACCGTCATTCTGGAGTTCCGGGAGCCCCGTCATATGGACGTCGTAGCAGCTTTGATCGATGGCGAAACGACGCTCAAGCGCTTTGTGATGGAAAAAGGGCGGCCTTTCCTCCGCGCAGAGAACGAGGAATTTCCCGATATCATTCCAGCGCGTGAACTCGTGGTGCAAGGTGTCATGGTCGGTCTTTTGCGCACCGGTAGAATTTAACCTGCCCAGAAGGAAGGGCGGTTCAACTCTGGCCGGGAAGAAATTTCCGCAAGGCTTTGAGGCTAAGATACTCTGAGTTGGTTCTCTTTGGTCTTGGTCATCGGGATTTGCAAAGGGTCAGATTACATGATTTCCTGAATTTTTTGCAAAAATCGTCATTGAGTGTACATTGGGGGCTTTTGTCTTTGTCTCTTGGTAAAATGGGATTGGAATGAGATCTCGGTTGTGCTTTCCTTCCGGTCCACCTTGCTGATTTTAAGCCGTGGACTTGATTGCAACACTTCTAAATGAACACTCGATTTTTGATTTTAACCGGGCTGGCCTTTTTGGCAGGCCCGCTTGTGGTAAATGGCGCGGATTTCTCGTCGGAGCATACCTCGAAGAAGAAAAAAAAGAAGGATAAGGGGCCTGGCGATTGGTGCGAAGCTCTTCAAGACTTCGGTGAGCTTTACGATAAGAAGAAGAAAAAGAATCCTTGGGTTCAGAAGGTCGAAGTTTTTGGACGTTACCAACAGCAATGGATTTATTCCGACGGGAGGGATCGTGGACGGGATTTTAGCGGATATGGTCAGGAACTCCGGCGTTTTCGGGTTGGTGCTTCGATTGAGTTCCTCGATCGCTGGAAGCTTCACGGGCGGATCAATCTGGAGGAAGGGGGATTCAATAATACCCGCCTTCACCACGATGATGTCGACGAGCTGTTTATTCGCTACGAGTCCAAGGACATCGGCTTTCTTGACGAGCCCAGCTTCGGTTATGGCCTCACCAAAATCGATTTTGGTGGCGAGTGGTATACCACCTCAAAGGAAATCAAGACGATCGAACGGAGTAATCTCTCGAATATCTATTCTCCCAGCCGAGCCACCGGACTTTTCATGGCGGCGGAGATTGAAAAATTCGATGTGATCTTCGGAGTCTTCTCTTCTCGCGAACATAATTACGCGTTGGCGGATTGGGACGGAGGACGTGGGTATTTCACCTCGATTCGGACCAAGATCGGGGGGGGGAAGCTCAGGGCGGACCTTCTCTATGTCGACGCCACCAAGGAGGAAGACGAAATCTTTGGCTTCGATTGGGCGACCTCACTGAGCTACGACAAGGAGATTGGAGACTGGAACCTTTTTGCGAACGGAACATACGGTCGCAGTGAAGACGGAGACATTTACGGAATCGTCGTCATGCCTTCGATCTTCATCATCGAGGATCGGCTTGAAGCGGTCTTTCGTTATCAATGGGCGCATTCGACCGAATTAGAGCTTCGCCCAGGGCGGAGTGGTCACACCTCGGTCCGGGCGGTTGCCGAAGGAGATGGAGTCAAGATCGCCAAGGGTGATGACAATCATGCCTTCTATGCTGGCTTGAATTACTATTTTTGTGATGACAATCTCAAGCTCATGACTGGGATTGAGTATGAAACCCTGACCGGAGGAATTACCGAGATGGAGGCGACGACTGTTTGGGGGGCTCTTCGCTTCTTTTTCTAGAAACGCGCTTGAGCGATCAGGGGCGATGCGATTCACCTCTGATTTTTTAGAACTCAGGGCGAGATTCATGTGTGACGAAACAGTCACGCGGCATTTTTTATTCTCTCTTGTCGCCGAGGATAGAGTACTGAGAAGGGTGTCTCACGAATGGCAAACTTCTCCCCCACCCCCGAATAGATGATCCCCAAATTGATAGCAGTATTTTCCCTGATGGCCTCGCTGGCGACCCCTCTCGTTGCCGAGCCCGAGAAGTTGGTGATCATGGGTTCTGATACCCTGGGCTCCAAGTTAGTCCTTCAGCTTAAGGAAGCTTACATGTCCGAGGGGAATGAGACGGATTTTGAGATCTCTGCGGAAGGATCTTCACAGGCTTTCGCCAGTCTTCTCACCGGATCTGCTGATATCGGGATGTCCAGCCGCGACGCCCAAAAAGAGGAGGTGAATCGATTTATCGCGAAAGGGCAAAAGCTCGTGGAGCATACCGCAGGGTGGGACATGATCGCAGTCGTGGTGAATAAAAAGAGGGGAATAAGGAAACTCACGCTCAAAGAGATTGAAGGGATTTTCACGGGTGACATCACCGATTGGAGTGAGTTGGGTGGCAAGGCGGGGACGATTTCTGTCTACACGCGCAACACCGCGTCCGGAACTTACCGCATTTTCCAGCGGCTCGCGATGGCGAGACGTGACTACGGTGGCAACGGTCAAAAAATGGCCGGGAATGAGCAGATTGCCAATGAGGTTGCCGCGAATGGGAATGGGATTGGATATGTTGGACTCGCTTTCACGAAGGCCAAGGGGCTACGCGCCATCAAGCTGGATGGGGTGGCTCCAAGTCCCAAGAACAAGGGGAAATATCCTTTGGCTCGAAAGCTTTTCTTTTACACGGTGGGCGAGCCGGAGGGAAATACCAAGAAGTTCCTCGACTGGGCTTTGAAGTCCGAAGACGCCAAAGAAATCATCGAGAAAGTTGGCTTCATTCCAGTGAGGTAGGAATTTTCTCTCTGAGAAAGTGCTGAGAAAGGGACGCTGGGTGACAGAAGTGTCACGCGAGGATTTTCTGTCTCGTCAAGCGGTGGGGGTTTACTGAAGGGCGTAGTGCGTGACGTTTCTTGTCACCGAAATCCGATGGCCAAATATTTTGCTTCCAAGGGCCGCCGTTTGTTCGGCCTCAGCCGTCAGGGCTGGATTAAGGGATTCTTCGGCGGGAGCGCGGGAGTCTCTTTTGGGGTGATTTTTTTAATCTTCCTTTTCCTCCTTTTCGAGGCCCTTCGCTTTTTCCCTTCCCACCATCGGGAATTGAAATTGGCACAGAACTGCGGGCAGGAATACGTCGATTCCCTGATTCGCGAAGCCTCAGAATATCAGCAATTGGTAAGTTACACCAATCAGGGTTACTCTCAGGAACTCGATGCTAGATTCGGGTCACAGCGGGGATTTGTCGATGGGTTCGAGATCTTGCAGGGAATGATCGAGGACGGGGCCGACGCTGAAATGGCAGCTCTTGATGAGGCGCGGGAGGCTTCCGACCCTGAAGCGCTTGCGACCGCGGAAGCCCGGTATCGCGAGGTGGTTGGGCGAATCGTTCGGGAAGCCGATCGGACCGTCGTGGATTCTTTTGGTCGGCTTGCAGAAGATGAGACTTTATGGCGGTCCTTACTGGGAGAGGCCCTCTCGTATGATGCCGTGAAGGGCGTGTCCCCCGGGTCGATCCTCAAAGCCGAAAGCGAGATGAGGGTGGGGATGTCCGCCTTCCAGGAGGCCAAAGACCTCATCGCATCGGCCGGTGGTCCTCTCAAAAAACTCCGAGACCGTTTGGTGGGAATTGCCTCGCAGATCAAGACCGATGCCCTTGCGGATCGATCGGCGGCGGAGCGGAAAGAAGCGCTCTTGGAGGGGGCTGAGGTCTTGGAAGGAGGAAAGAAAGAATCCCAACTCGCCGCCGCAGAAGCGATCGAGATTCGAAGCGAGTTTCCGTTTGCGGAAAGGGTGGCGCCTATTCTTGAGGCTCATGATGAGCATCAAAAGGCGGTGAGGAGTTTAGAAAGAAAGTTGAGGGAGGGGATTTCGAAGCTGCCTGTTCGTTGTGAGTCTGAAACTTCCGAGAAATTGGTTGAGAAAATTCGTACGACCGGGCCGGCCTTCCTGGTGGCCTTGGATGAAAGTGTGGCAGAAGCGGGGCGGTGGAATTGGGAGGACGAAGTGGGTTGGGGTGCATCGGTAACAAAGTTCATTTTTGGAAAGGAGTGGAAGACCGCCAGTGATTGGCGGCAGGTTTACGGCTTCCTGCCCTTGTTCACGGGCTCGGTCATCATCTCCATGATTGCGGTGCTCCTGGCCGTTCCTTTTTCGATTGGAGCGGCCATCTATGTCAATCAACTGTCGTCAAAATGGGAGCAGGCATTTATGAAACCCGCGATCGAAATGATTCAGGCCATTCCTTCCATCGTGCTCGGGTTTTTTGGGATTATGGTGCTGGGAAATCTCCTCGTGGAATACAGTGCGAGTCCCTTGATTTCGTGGCTGCCGGGGTTTCCAATTACCGAGCGCCTCAATATGTTGAACGCTGGCATGCTCCTCGCGCTCATGGCGGTTCCGACCATCTTCACTCTCTGCGAAGATGCTCTCAATAATGTCCCTCGTTCCCTTTCAGAAGCATCAATGGCCTTGGGCGCTTCCAAGCTCCAGACGGTGAACCGGGCAGTCGTGCCCGCCGCGCTTTCGGGTATCCTCGCGGCAGTTCTGCTCGGCCTAGGCAGGGTCATTGGCGAGACCATGGTGGTCTTACTGGTCGCGGGGAATAAGATCGCGATGCCCGATTGGGGTGCCGGCTTGGGGGTGATCACCCAACCTGCTCATACCATGACGGGGATCATTGCACAGGAAATGGGTGATGTGAGCGCGGGAACGCTACACTACCGGGCATTGTTTCTGATCGGCTTGGTGCTCTTTACGGTTTCCCTTTCGATCAATCTAGGCGCGCAAAAAATTCTCAAACGACTCGGAAGCCATGTTTAAAGTCACCGCTAAAAACAGCAGAGCCTCTAAGGCCGGTAATCCCTTTCGATCTTCTTCTTCCCGTCGTAGATTTCACGATGGTTTGGGCACCGGATTATTTGCTTTTTTCACCTATTTTATTTTGGCCTGCGTTCTGGGCATTATCGGGAAAATTGTCTGGGACGGAGCTCCCGTTATTTTTCAAGATGAAGCGCCGTTTTTAAACACTGACTTCTTTGCCAAGTCGCCGATGACTCTGCATGAGTTCCAAAATGAAGAAAGAGAATTGATCCGGCTGGATCAAGATGATTTTGTGGAGTTTCAGAAAAATAACCCTGAAGCCGTCATTGTAAATGAGCAGACACACTCGTATTCTGGAGGTGGAATTCTGGGGCCTCTTGTCGGTACTGCTCTTCTCGTACTCGTCTGTATGCTGATGGCTCTTTTCGTGGGGATCTCGACGGCAATCTATCTCGTCGAATATGCTGGTGAGGGAAGATTCGTCAGTATCCTGCGGCTCGCCATTATGAATCTTGCGGGGGTTCCTTCAATTGTCTTCGGGCTCTTCGGCTTTGCCTTCTTCTGCCTTTCCCCCCTCTTCCCGGTCTTCACCGAAACTCCGGATTGGGAAAAGTCCCTCTTTGCAATTCCGATTTGGTTTACCGATGGATATTTCAGTTTCCAGGGGTGGGGAAGTTCTCTCATTGCTGGGTCTGCCACTCTGGCGGTGATGGTTCTGCCTGTCATCGTGGCAGCTTGTGAGGAATCACTAAAAGCGGTGCCCAAGGGGTTTCGAGAAGCCTCGATGGCGCTGGGCGCTACGAAATGGCAATGCATTCGCACTGCCGTCCTGCCCTACGCGGTTCCCGGGATGTTGACCGCTTCCGTGCTGGGGATTACGCGGGTGGCAGGGGAGACGGCGCCCATTATGTTTACGGCCGCAGTTGCCACCAAAGGCAAGCTCCCTTGGCAGGATGCGGGGGGCTCGGGGCTCTCTTGGCTTTCAAACGTCCTCACTCAAAAAGTCGAGGCATTACCCTATCACATTTACAACATTTCCAAGCTCCCTGCAAATCAAGCGCTCGATGAAATGCGCTATGGTGCGGTCCTCGTTTTTCTCCTTCTTGTCATTGGCTTTGCCTTGATTTCGGTCATCCTCCGTTCCCACTACCGGAAGAAGCTTAAGTGGTAATCCCGTATGAATGAATCTTCCAAGACTCCCCATGGTGGGAAAGCCATCATCTCCATTGACGATCTCAGTTTCAGCTATGATTACGGAAAGACCGATGTTTTGCGTCATATCTCCCTCGATATTCCCGCTGGGCGCGTGACGGCATTCATCGGTCCCTCCGGTTGCGGGAAGTCCACGCTCCTGCGCTGCCTGAACCGGATGAATGATCTCGTTGACACCGCGAAGATCACCTCGGGTCGGATTCGGATTCTGGGCCAGGATATTCATGCTCCGGATGTGGAGGCGATTGAGCTTCGCAAGCACGTCGGAATGCTCTTTCAAAAGTACAATCCTTTCCCGAAGTCGATTTACGAAAATGTCGCTTATGGGCTCCGTGTTCAGGGCGTTAAAAATAAAGCCATTCTCGATCAAGCTGTCGAAGAATCACTTCAAAAAGCGGCCTTGTGGTCCGAGGTGAAAGATCGACTTGATTTCAGTGCTTTGGGACTCTCCGGTGGTCAGCAACAGCGGCTTTGTATCGCCCGGACCATTGCGGTGAAGCCGCGAATTATTTTAATGGACGAGCCATGTTCGGCTCTCGATCCCATCGCCACGGCACGTATTGAAGAACTCATTGCCGAATTGCACGAGGACTTTACCATCGTAATCGTCACTCATAATATGCAGCAGGCGGCACGGGTGTCTGATCAAACCGCTTTCTTCTATCTTGGTGAACTCATTGAATTCGATGATACTAATACCATCTTCGGGAATCCCAAAGCCAAGCAAACCGAGGACTACATCAGCGGTCGCTTTGGTTAAGATCTCGCCTCCCTATTCATCCTCATGCCCCACATTCTCAGAAACTACGACGAAGAACTCGGCTCTCTCAAAGACAGTGTTGTCGAAATGGGAACGAAGGCCCTTGCCGCCATGGAAAAATCTCTGAGTGGGTTGACGAATGGCGACCGCGACCTTTGTGATGATGTCATCGATGAAGACGAGGCCATTGATCAACAGGAAAAGAGAATTGATGAGCAGGGCATGGCAATTCTTCTCCGTTTCAATCCGGTTGCTTCCGACCTGCGTCAGGTTTTGTCCTCGATCAATATCTGCCGCAGTCTCGAGCGGATCGGAGACCATGCCGTTACCATTGCAAAACGTTCGCGTAAAATTATCCGTGCTGGGTTCCTTGATGAAGTCCGTTTGGTAGAGCCTCTTTTTGTCGAGGATCGTAAGATTGTTTCAGCGGCGTTGACCGCTTACTCGGATCTCGATGAGGCGATGGCGCATTCGGTGATCGAAATGGATCATAAAATCGATGAAATCCACAGGGGGCTTGGGAAGGTCCTAAGTCAGAAAATCTCGCAAGCCGGGCAGGATACCGAGTCTCTTCTCAACATGATCTTCATTGCCCGTAGTCTTGAACGCATTGGCGACCTCGCTGTTAATATTGCCGAGGATGTTGTATTTGTGACTTCGGCAGAAGATATACGACACACCTGATTTTGCGCGCTCCCCGCCCGCTATTCAGCGCGCTTCATAATCGTGTGCCACTCAGTCGGCACCTTTTCGATTTGAGAAAGGCCGGTGCGATTTGTCATCGCGTTCATATCGTGATGGTGGGCGTCTTGATAACGGGGATGATCTTGCCGAACGTCCTGAATGGGCCGGCAAGCGAGATGATTCTCATTAGATCTGGTGGGGGTTTCTTCGGATTCCTTTATTATTCAGGGTTTCGAGTTGCTCTTTGGTGGTCCTTAGTGTACTCAGGTGGCTGCCGAATTGCCGCTCGGCACCATCATGGGAGAAAATTGTCATTGTCGTTCAGGTCATTTGGACCGTCAGCTTGATCCGAAGGGGAGATTTTCCCTTCCGGTTGATTGGCGCCCTGTCTACGGCGAAAACGTTTTTTTTGTGAAGGTAAAGGTCGAGGGAATCCCAGCCTTACGGGTCCTAACCCAGACGGCCTTCGACCGGAAGCTCGGCGATATCGAGAATACCCAGGAGGCAAATCCCGCCCAAAAAGACCGGGCCCGCGGAATTCTCTACGGTTCGGTCATTGCTTCCAAAGTCAACGAACAAGGGAAACTGGCCATCCCCAAGGCACTTGCCGAGGCAAATGGCTTCACGCTTCCTGGCGCGGTCCACTTGGTGGGGCGTGGGGAGTTATTCGAAATTTTCACCCCCCAAAACGGCGAGGCCATCGAAGCTGCCGAGCAAAAAGCGCGTGAGGATGATCCCGTCCTTTCCGGTATGCTCGGTTTCTAGTGGTCCGATTCACCCTGTTATCATGCTGTCCACTTTTCCCCTTCAGATGTTGCCTGATTTTCGGCGGCTTTGCAGCTTCGCTTTACCGACCTTCCTTCGTGGAGAGAGGTTGAGCGGAGCCGGGGAGAGCTATGCCATGTCGGAAGGCGGTGGTGAGGCTCCGGAGCAGCCGTTTTACCATAACTCAATCCTTCTCGATGAAGTGGTGCAATATCTCGCTCCGGAAGAAGGCCGACTCTTTGCCGACGGCACCTTGGGAGGCGGAGGGCACACCGAGGCCCTTCTTGAAGCTGGAGCAGCCGTGAAAGGAATCGATCGCGATGTCGAGGCCCGCATTTACGCGGGCGAGCGCCTTGCCCGTTTTGGAAATCGCTTCGAGGCCATTGCCGGGTGCTATGGTGACATGTCCCGCTTAGCCGATGAGGGGGGATGGGGTGGACTCGATGGGATTCTCCTCGATCTCGGGGTGTCCTCACACCAGTTAGATGCCGGAGAGCGTGGGTTTTCATTCCGCTTCGATGGCCCTCTCGATATGCGAATGGGGAGCGAAGGTCGCACCGCTGCCGATCTCGTAAACACCTGGGATGAAGCCGAGTTACGCCAAATCTTTTGGGATCTGGGCGAGGAAAAATCAGCGCGTCGAATTACCGCCTGGATCGTTGCGGAACGCGAAAAAACTCCCTTTGAAACAACCCTGCAACTTGCCGATGGAATCGAAAAATTGATCGGTCGCCGTGGACGCACCCATCCTGCAACCAAGATTTTTCAGGCTCTCCGCATGGAGGTGAATGATGAACTCGGTGAGCTCCGTCGTTTCCTTGAGATTGCCCCAGGGCTCCTCAAGCCAGGAGGTCGCCTTGCTGTCATGACTTTCCATAGTCTTGAAGATCGCATTGTGAAGCAGAACTTTCGTGATCGCTCCAAAGCCGAAGTTGATCGTCCGGAGTGGCCGGCCCCCCGCCCCAATCCCGACCAGGTCTACCGCCTTCTGACCCGCAAGGGGATTGCGCCCGGTGGTGAGGAAATTTCAAAAAATGCCCGCGCTCGGAGCTCGCGCCTACGAGTGGTGGAACGAATCGCCAAGCCAACCCCCTAAAGCCCCATGAACCGCCGAAAACATACCTCCAGCCTGGGATTTCCCTCCCTCGTGCTCCTTGCCATTGCCGTGATTATTGTCTCGAGCAGTGGGATTGCTTACGTCGTGATGAAAAATAAGCAGATCACCACTCGTGGCAAGATTGCAGCAGTCCAGAAAAAGATGGATGAACACCAGGTTTCTATTTCCCTTCACAAGGCTGATATCGAGGAAACCCTCGGGGTCTACACGCTCCGGGAACATCTCGCCGAGAGCAATTCTCCTCTCACTGAAATCAAGTTCGTCGAGGTCTTTCAAGACTCCGGTGACGATTCCCCCCCCGACGGCTCAGTGGCCCGTCGATAATACCCCATGGACCCCTCATTTAAACGTCGCGCCTTTTTTGTCTGCCTGGCTCTCGTAGTCGGGCTGAGTGCGCTTTCGGTGCGACTGATTTCCTTGCAAGTTTGGAACCGGAAACTCTCTGACACCTCGGCGGTTCCTCGCTTTAAGATCAGGCAAATAATCCCAGCTCGAAGCGGGAACCTCGTTGATCGCAATAACACCGTGATTGCCCAAAACCGCCCCGAAGCAGCTTTGGTCGCGGACCTCAATCATTTGAATACCGTGGCGATTCTCCATCGTGCCGTGGCTCATCGATATGCCAGCCAGGTCGCGGGTTGGAAGGAACTCAACAAGGCTGAAAAAAGCGTCCTGCTTAAAAGAACCTATCAGCAGATCAAAAAAAATCTCTCGAAGGAGCAAATCATCGCAGAGCATATGGAGTATGCCACCGAGGTCATCGGTCGTGAACTCCGCATGCCCTACTCTCAGATTACCGAGAAGCTGAATCGGGGCTCCGCTCAAGTTGTCTTGAAGACGAGAATCCGCGAGGACGATGCCCGGAAGATCGAGGACGAATTGGAGAAACGCCGGATCCAAGGCTTCCGTTTTGAGCGTTCCCAGCGTCGGGACTACCCGATGCCGACTCTCGCGCCGCATTTGATTGGGTTTCGAAACCACAAAGGGAAAGGTCTCTACGGGCTCGAAAAATCGATGTATGATATTCTCAACGGTCGTGACGGTGAGCGTGTTTTAAAGCAGGATGAAAATGGCAGAGTCCATCTCACGGAGGCTGCCAAAGTGACCCCTCCCAAAATGGGCAAACACGTCCGGATCTCTCTCGACATGGGAATCCAGTTGATTGTTGAAGAAGAACTTGAAATAGCCATCAAAGATTATAGTGCCAAGAAGGGAAGTATCATCATCGTTGATCCCCATACGGGCGATATTCTCGCGATGGCAAGTCGACCCGATTTTAACCTGAAAGACCGTAAGGACTTTTCGAAAGCATGGCCACCCTTTGCGGTTTCAGCTCAGTATGAAGCCGGTTCGGTCATGAAGATTGTCGCAATGGCTGCGGCGCTCGAGAAACCAGAGATCAACCGGGAAACCGTTGTGGATTGCGGCTGGGGGCAGATCTTTCGGCATGGCTTTAAAATTAGAGATCACCACAATTACGGCGAACTGACCTTCGAAGAGGTCTTGGTGAAATCGAGTAACACCGGTGTCTATCAGTTTGCCGAGCGAGTCGGACGACCTGAATTCTATCAGTATTTGTATGATTTTGGATTTGGGAGCCGCACCGGTTTTCCAGACCGGGAAGAAGCGAGAGGCAGGATTCAGGATCCCACCAACATGCGTAACTTTGCCAGTGCGACCTACGGCTATGGCGTTTCGGTCACCCCCCTTCAACTTGCGATGGCTTACTCGGTTCTCGCCAACGGTGGCACTCTTCTTAAGCCCCGGTTGGTCGACTCCATCATCGCCAATAATGGAACCATCCTTGATCACACCCCGGTCCACAAGGTGCGCCGCGTCATTAACGAAACAACGGCACATGAAATGTGTCTTGCCTTGGAGCAGGTCGTTTTAAAGGGCACCGGTCGCCACGCCAGTTTTCCTGGATATCGCTCCGGCGGCAAGACGGGGACGTCTGAGAAATGGAATAACAAAGAAAAGAGGTATGAGCCTAATAAGAAGTTCCTGACTTTTGCCGGCATCGTTCCGATCCAAGCTCCCAGTTTCGTCTGCGTCGTCACCATCGACGAACCCTCCGGACTGGGTCCAGACTTTCAAGTGGGCGGCGGGACGATCGCTGCTCCTGTCTTCTCCAAAGTCTCAGCACGTGTCGCTCAATATATGAATCTTACTCCTACCGAAGAGATCCCTGCAGAGGAGACCTCTCTCGCACATACCCCATCCGAATGATTTCACTTCCGTCACTCTTGGAAATTCTTCCCGAAGCGAGCGAGCTTCGTATTGAAGACGTGCCCGTCGTCAGCGTCACCGATCACAGCGCTCGGGTGCAAGAGGGTGCCGTCTTTGTGGCGGTGCGAGGTGGATCTGCCGATGGGCATGATTATCTTGATGAGGTGATGAGTAAGAACCCTGCCGCCATCATCGCCCAAAGCAAAGGTCCCGCCGACTATCCCGGACTCTGGATTCAAGTGCCCGATACCCGCGTCGTTCTCGGGCGGCTTGCCGCTCGCTTCGCCGGTGATCCCGCCGCCGCGATGGTGACTGTCGGAGTGACTGGGACAAATGGTAAGACCACTGTGACCCACTTCATCCACTCTCTTTTTGAGAATTCCATGATTAAGGCGGGGATGATCGGGACGATCAAGATTCACGATGGCAAGGTGCTCCGTGATGCCACTCACACCACGCCCGGAGCGGTCGAACTGCAGAGTATTCTCCGCAGCATGAAGGATAATGGTTGCAAGGCCGTCACGATGGAGACTTCCTCCCACGGGCTCGAACAAGGGCGTTGCAGCGGCATTCCGTTTCAAGTCGGAGTTTTCCTCAATTTGACCCAGGACCACCTCGATTATCATAAGACGATGGCGGCCTATTTTGGTGCCAAAAAAATCCTCTTTGATCAGATGGCTGCTGAAGGTTCGAGCGGAGTGGCGGTTATTAACATCGATGACGTCGCCGGTCAGAAGCTCGCGGCCGAGTTTAAAGGCCGGCTTAAGGTGATCACCTTTGGCTTTAGCCCAGCCGCTGACTTTCGAGCCAGTGATCTGCGGCCTTCAAATCGGGGTCAGGTCTTTGCCCTAGAGGCCAGAGGGAAGAGCTTTCTGGTGCGCCTGCCGGTCGTAGGACGTTTTAATGTCATGAATGCCCTCGCCGCTTTGGCGGCCGTCTCTTCGACCGGAGTTCCACTACGAGATCTCGTGAAGTCGATTGGCGACACCCGCCAGACTCGCGGCCGGATGGAGCTCCTCGGTGGCGAGCGAATTTCGGTCTTTATCGATTATGCCCACACTCCGGATGCGCTCGAGAAGGCGTGTGAGACTCTCTATGAATTACACCCGAATCGTCTCGTGACGGTCTTTGGGTGTGGGGGCGATCGTGATCGCAGTAAGCGCCCGTTGATGGGTGCCGCTGCCGCAAAATATAGCAATGTCTGTATCGTGACGTCAGACAATCCCCGCAGCGAAGATCCCGAAGCGATCATTGCCGAGATCATTCCCGGCCTTGGGAAAACACCTCATGAAGTCATTGTGAATCGTCGCGATGCCATCAATGCTGCCATCGAAGCGTCCTACCCCGGCGACATCCTTCTGATTGCCGGTAAGGGTCATGAAACCTACCAGGAAATCAAAGGCCAGCGCCAGCATTTCGACGATCGCGAAGTGGCCCTCCGGGCTCTCGAAACGAAGCGAGCAGTGGACGCCGCAGAATTCTTAAAGCGACAGGAGGAGCGCGAAGAACGGGATAAAAAACGGGGCGGCGACTTCGGCGGCGACAACGACAACTACCGAGAATGAAACCTTATTCCCTCCAACAACTCGCAGGCGCGATGAGTGGCACCCTCTTGCAGGGTGGGGAGGAGCGTATCATCACGACCGGAGTTTCGACCGATACCCGCAACATTCCTGATGGGGCTCTGTTCTTTGCCTTGGTCGGCGAGAATTTTGATGCTCATAACTTCCTCGCGCAAGCTGCCGAAGCCGGTGCCGGAGCGCTCGTTGTGCAGGATGCCGCCAAGGTTCCCCGTGGGATCCCGGTCGTGTTGGTGCCCGACACGCTGGAAGCCCTGCAGGCCTTGGCGAAGTGGTATCGAGCCGAGCTGGCAATCCCAATCATCGCGATCACCGGTTCCAATGGCAAGACTTCCACCAAGGATTTGACGCGAAGTGTTCTTAGCCAGAAATTTCGGGTGAATGCCACCCTCGGCAACCTGAATAATCACATCGGCCTTCCTCTGACCGTTTTGGCGACTAAGGAGGACGACGAAGTCGGGGTTTTCGAAATGGGTATGAATCATTCCGGTGAACTCGCCCCGCTCTGCGAAATTGGCCGCCCCAATATTAGCATCATCACGAACATTGGGACGGCACACATCGAGCATCTCGGGAGCCGTAAAGCGATTGCTTTGGAGAAAGGAACAGTGGCGCGGATCCTCGATGGAAAGGGCACTCTTTTGATCCCGTCGGATTGTGATTTTGTGGAAGAATTTCGGGCCTCAACGGCGGCCAAAGTGGTCACGGTTGGAGAGGGCGCCATTCGAGCCGAGAACATCGAGCCGGGAGAAGCGGGTTCCACCTTCGATCTCGTCATTGTTGATTTGGGACGGATCAGAACCTCAATCGCAGTCGCCGGTCAGCACATGATCAGCAACGCGCTTTTAGCTGCCGGAGCCGGCGTGATATTGGGTCTGAGTTTGGCAGAAATTTCCGCGGGTCTGCAAAAAGCCGAACTTACGAGCGGGCGTCTTCGGCGCTATGAAAGTGCGGGTGTCGCCGTGATCGATGACACCTATAACGCCAATCCGGAATCGGTCCTTGCGGCTCTCGAGACCCTCGCCAGCCTCCCTGGAAACGGTGATCGGGTCGTGGTACTCGGGATGATGGCTGAGCTCGGTGATCATGCTGCCGAAGCCTATGCGCGCATTGGGCGTGTCGCGGGTGACCTTGCTTTACGTCTGGTCACGGTGGGCGCGGAAGCTGCCGCTTACGGAGCCAAAGATCATTTTGAGAATCACGAGAAAGCGGCCACCTGGCTTTCCGGAGCGACGGGCTCCGGCGATACGGTGCTGTTTAAAGGAAGTCGGATGGCCGCCATGGAGCAGGTCATGAAACAGGCCTTTCCCGAGTAACCTCCCTAGAATTATGCTGTATTGGATCTATCAATTCTGGAAGGACGCCAAGGGATCGGGAGCCGATTGGGCCGAGACGTTTTCGTTTCTGAGGATTTTTGGCTATATCACGATCAGAGCGGGACTTGCGGCCTTGGTGTCCTTCCTGCTGACCCTCGCGATCGGTGAGAAGGTCATCCGGAAGTTGATTTCCTTGAAAGTCGGCCAGCCTCTGCGCACTGCCGCAGAGGTTCATAAGTTGGCGGAATTGCATGGCGGTAAGGCCGGGACACCTACGATGGGCGGAATCATGATTCTCGGCACCACCATGGTGGCCATTCTCATTTGTGGTCGCATTTTGAATCCGTTTGTCTTGGTGGTCTCATTTGTCACTCTCGCTTTCGGAGTTTTGGGATTTCTTGATGACTACCAAAAAGTCGCCAAAAAGAACTCTGCGGGTGTCAGTGGAAAGTTCAAGCTGGCATGGCAGGCTTTCGTTGGACTTGCCGCCGGTCTCTTCCTCTCTCACACGCCCGAGACTTCCAACTACGTTTTCTACTCGGTGAACGACGGAGTTCAGACCGCCAGTGTCACTGATTTTAGCTTTCCTCTCATTACCTTTATCATCCCTCTTGGTCTGCTCGCGATCCCGCTTTTCATGGCGATCCTCATGGGGACCTCGAATGCCGTGAACCTGACTGATGGGCTCGATGGACTCGCCACCGGGGTGACCATTACGGTGGCCCTCGCCTACGCCGTGATCACATACCTCAGCGGCACCGAGCCGGCGGCTGAATATCTGCATATCTTCCACAAGCAATCGCTCGCCGAGCTTTCAATCGTGATGCTCGCACTCGTGGGAGCCTGCTTCGGATTTCTCTGGTTCAATTGCCATCCCGCCAAGGTCTTCATGGGAGATACCGGATCTCTTGCGATTGGCGGTGCCATCGGAATGACGGCGATCTGCGTGAAGCAGGAGTTTCTCCTCGTGATCATCGGCTTCGTTTTCGTGATGGAGGCCGTTTCGGTCATCCTCCAGGTCGGGAGTTTTAAACTCCGTGGTAAGCGGATCTTCGCGATGGCGCCCATTCATCACCACTTCGAACTTCGAGGGTGGAATGAGAATCAAGTCATCATTCGTTTTTGGATCATCTCCATTCTTTGTAGCCTGGGCGGTCTCGCCCTTTTGAAAGTTCTCTAATGCTCGACCTCACCGGAAAAACAGTTGCCATACTCGGGGCAGGACGCAGCGGCCAAGCCGCGGCTCGTCTTGCTGCGCACTGTGGTGCCCGGGTGACGATCTACGATTCGCGGGAAGCTCCCGGTGCCGTCATGGCGACTGTCGAGACCGGTCGGGAGGTCAAGGTTGACCTCGTGGTGGTCAGCCCGGGAATCGAAACTCTGGGAGATTTCGTACAAGCGTTTACGCAAGGAAGTGGCGCCCTTTGGGGGGAGACCGAACTCGCGTGGCGCTGTTATCCCGGCCATACCATCGGAATCACCGGGACCAATGGGAAGACAACCACCACCGAACTCGTGCGTGATCTTGTCGAGGCGACCGGGAGGTCCTGTGTGGCCTGCGGAAACTACGGGGTCCCTTTGTCCGAAGTCGTCCTCTATAACAGGGTGCCCGACGTGATCGCCCTGGAGCTGAGTTCCTTCCAGCTGGAAACCATCGTGGACTTCAAGCCGGATGCCGTCATTTGGCTGAACTTCTCGCCCGATCACATGGACCGTTACGATACGGTGGCGCAATACCGTGAAGCGAAGTTACGGATTTTGGAGAACATCAATCCCGGAACTCCGGTCGTAGTGAGAGCCGGGGAAGGCCTCACAGAGAAGGGTTCTCAGATTACCTTCTCTTCTCAAGGGGATGCGGACTGGTTTCTCAGCGGAGAGGATATTTTTAAGGGAGACGGTAAATTCATCTCAATCGCTGAGACGAAGCTCCGGGGACTTCACAATGCCGAGAATCTCATGGCGGCATGTGCCGTCGTGACAGGACTCACTCCTGAGGTCGCTCGCGATGCCCTCGCCAATTATAGTCCGCCGGAGCATCGATGCGAACTCGTGGCGATCATCGACGGCGTGGAATACCTGAATGATTCCAAGGCCACCAATCTTCATGCCCTTGAGTCAGCCCTTCGTGCCCAGAATCGTCCGACCATCCTCATTGCCGGCGGAAAACAAAAGGGTCTCGATTACGCCCCGCTTATTCCCATTCTCAGAAAAAGTGCTAAGCGTATGATCACTTTTGGCGAAATCGGCACGGAGCTTGCCTGTATTTTTTCAGGAGTGATTCCCTGCCTGACCGTGGCAACCTTGGACGAAGCAGTGGCAGCGGCTTCCGCTCAATCAGAACCCGGCGATACTGTCCTTTTTTCCCCCGGAACCTCCTCCTTTGATCAATTTAATGGCTATGAAGAGAGGGGACGTGCCTTCAAAGCCGCCGTCCCCCGTCTCACCAAAACCCTCTAACACTCTCCAATCATGAAGCCCCCACGAACCATCCAGACTAAAAGAACCCGGCCGAAGTCGGGCTTCCGCATGCTACACGCTGTCACCCGTGCCACTAAGAAGCGCAAACAACGTGCCGCCACCACTGCGGCGCCCGATGATTTGGGCGAAGTCCCAGGTGTGGGGGTGCCACTCGCCCTTGTCGTCATTCTTCTCCTTCATGTTGCCGCGATTGCTGGGATCTGGATTCACGATCAGTGGAGTAAAAGTGCCGATTTGGAGGCGACCAGGCCAGCACTCAAGGAAGACGTGCAACCGGCCAGAATTGCTGGTCTTGCGCCCCTTACCGTCAGTAAAGGAGATACCCTCGAGTCGATCGCGCGCAAGCATGGGGTCGACACACAGGCCTTGATCAACGCGAACGAGGGGATTTCCGAATACCAGGCGGGTTGGGTAATTAACCTCCCACCTCGTCGACTCGAGAATACGACTCCCTCGGAATCGATTGTCGGGAGGGGCAATCCTCCGATCGAGGCACACGGCTACGCCCCTCAGGAGCGGCCTTTGATCCAGACCACTGATGATCAAAGTTTGCTCGGCAGCAAACCTGGTCCTCTCGTCGCTGTGGGTGACTCATCCGCCGAATCGGGAAGAACTGACGAGCCCGTGCTGATCCGTCCGGTTCGTCCCATTTCCGATGACCGGGTGACTCCACCAGGTCGGGCCGGGACCAAAACGCATACCGTGAAAAGTGGTGAAACTCTCTGGCGGATTGCCCTGAATAATGGGGTCTCGGTTGATGACCTCAAGCGTGCCAATCCCGGAGTCAATGTGAGTGCTCTCAAAATTGGAGCCTCTTTAAGAGTTCCGGTAAGTCGCTAATCAATCGTTCTACTTAAAATGGGAAAAGGAGCATCCATCATCTTATGTCTCGCGGTCGCTGCGCTCATCACGCTGGGGTTGGTGATGCTGGCGAGTGCGAGCGCGAAGTGGGATGCCTCCTCGGATCAATATTCTTTTCTTGTTCGACAGGCCCTCTGGTTAGGGATCGGTGTCGTCGTGATGACGATCATGGCGCTTTTGGATTACCGGATTTTGCAGAGGTTGACTTGGCCCCTTTTTGTCGCGGTTTGTATCGCCTTGATCATTTGCTACATCCCGGGAATTGGTGATGCCGCGGGAGGTGAAAACCGTTGGATCGTTCTTCCGGTGATTGGCCGATTCCAACCCTCGGAGCCGGCCAAGTTGGTTGTCATGATTGTTCTCGCATCGTGGTTTGCGAAGTATCAGGCAGAGACCAAAAGCTTTCTTCGGGGCTTCGTTATTCCTTCGATGATTCTGGGGATTCCCTTACTGCTGATTCTCTTCGAATGGGATATGGGCACCGCGGCCGGACTTGGCGCAGCGGGTTTGATCGTTTTCTTCGTCTCGGGAACGAGAGTTCGCTATCTGGGCAGTGCGGTGATCGTTGCTGTTTTAGTCCTTTCCCAGATGGTTCAGGGAAATGATAACCGGATGAAGCGTATCACGGCTTTCCTTGATCTCGATGCTAATCCAGAGGGGGCAGCTTGGCAGCAATGGCTCTCACTTCAAGCCTTCGGTAATGGCGGAATGAATGGGATGGGCTTGGGAAATGGCGTGGTCAAACAGATGGGCCTTCCCGAGCATCATACTGACTTTATTTTCCCAATCATCGGCGAAGAGCTCGGGGTTTTCGTAACGATGGGAGTGGTCTTTTGCTTCGTGGTCATCTTCCTGATTGGCTTGGGGATTTCCATGCAAGCTTCCGACCGCTTTGGAGGAGTCTTGGGAATCGGGCTCACCTCGGCTCTCATCATCCCGGCCATGATGAATCTCGGCGTGACCACAGCATCGCTTCCGAACACTGGACTGCCGCTTCCTTTTGTGAGCTACGGTGGGTCTAGCTTGGTCTTCAGCTTCGCCATGGTGGGGGTGCTCCTGAGTATCCTGCGACGATCAAACACGATCGATGTCACCGAAATGCCGGCGGTGAAGAGTAAGATTCTCGAGGTCCGGCTTTAGGTTTTATCCCGTGTGATGAAATTATTCAGATAACAGAATGAAGATCATGTTCCTCGAAAGAGAAAGCCGTTCTGCTCTTAATATTTCCACCTCTGGCTATGGAAACATTCCCGCTTACTTATCTCGTCGCCCTCTCTTCGCCGGGAGATTGCGTGGCGGCAATATTTTCATTAAGGGGTGATTCTTTGCCCACTCTCAAAAGTAAGTTAACAATGAAGATAAAGAGACGATTGGCGGCACTTTCAATAGTTCTGTTCCTGACTTCAACTCCTTTGCAAGGGCAGTTGACGCTGGACGAGGGGGCGACGATCTCCTTTGCTTCTGCCGTTGAAGGCAAGGCCGTTCTCACGAGCCGAGATGATTTTGTCAAACGGATGAGTCCTTTCGATCGTGCGGCGCGATTGAAAACAAACAAAGATGTTTCCGAACGCCAATACCTGGAGTTCGTCAGTCAAAACGTCCTCGAATGGAGTGATTCTGAAAAAGGAAAGATCAATTCTGTTTTGAAGGGGATTGAAAAGAATCTCGCGGCGCTGGCTTTACCGCTTCCGGACCAGGTCTTTCTGATTAAGACAACCGGAAAGGAAGAAGGCGGAGCGGCTTATACTCGAGGGAATGCGGTGGTGCTCCCGCAGGCCAAACTCAAAACGGCGGTGGTTGGAATCCAGATGACAATTTGCCATGAGCTTTTTCATATTATCTCCAGAGAGCATCCTGATTTGCGCGAAAAATTCTATGCGGCGATCGGCTTTGCGAGGTGCCACGAGGTTGAATTTCCACAGGCGCTGAAGTCGAAAAAGATCACCAATCCTGACGCTCCTAGGAATAACCATTGCATCCGCGTGAAAGTCTCTGGCAACGATCAGTGGGCCATTCCCATCTTGTTTTCGGACACCGAGAAATACGACACGGACCGCGGAGGGGAGTTCTTCGACTCCCTGCAATTCCAGTTGCTCCTGGTCGAGAGGCCCGACGATGGACTTGTCGTGAGCGCAATGATGGAGGGCCCAAAACCGAAACTTGTCGCGATACAGGAAGTGTCCGGCTTCTTCGAGCAAGTGGGCAGGAATACCGGATATATTATCCACCCCGAGGAGATCTTGGCTGACAATTTTGCGCTGTGGGTGATGAGACAGGGCGAGCTTCCCTCACCGCAAATCATCGAGAAAATGAAAGTGATTTTAGAGACGTGGAAAGCGACTGGAAAGGCTGCTGCCGCAGGTGCGGATCAAACGCGCCGCTGAGCGCCAACCTTGTTAGGAAAATGAAGAAAAGAACGTTACCAAAATGTCCAAAGTGTGGCGTTGACGCGATGGTTGTTTGTCTTGGAAAGCGATACGCCGTCTACCCATCGGGCTGTCTGGTGATCATCACATTACCCTTTGCGGCGATTCATCAAGCATCGAGTCCAATCGACTATCAATGCAAGGCATGTCACACTCGGTTTGGAATTCGGAGCTTCCTCGCAAAATTCTGCCTCGGGATCATCTGGCTCTTCGTCTTGTGGGTCATCGGGACGATTGCGTGCTTATTTTTCAATTGGTAGAAGGGCGGTCAATGCCATCCCTCTCAGGCAGGGCAAAACGAAATGAAAACACGGACGCTCTTTCTTTTCTCCTTCTTCCTCGGTGAAGCCCCCGCGAACAGGGGCCTCATTCCTGAATGAGGCAGGGTGAGATGGTGTAAATCTCGCTCGCACTTGCCCGATCCCTTTGAACTAAATCCTCCCCCAAAAGGCGCAGAAATGAAGAATGTCGCCTATGATATTGGCGAGTTTGGCTCCTTTGGGCATGTGCGCGCATGTAAGGAGACAGCGCTCACGCTTTGCGGTTTGGCCTGAGACCGTTTCGTTTCAACCCCGATGGCGTTTCGTATTTCACCTTGGGGCTGCCTTCATCTTCGGGACGTGATACAACATCTGTGGGGTGGGAAGAATATCGACGATCCTGATCGAGGGTAGACTCCGCCAGCTCAGGGCCGAATGACGCAAGCCCATGGGGCTATGAGATGGGGTAGAACGGCCTTCCCTCAACCTAGTGCTTCGGGAGCACCCAGATGTTGCGGAAGACGACGGGGTTTCCGTGATTCTGAAGATAGAGAGGGAGGGCTTCGTCCTTGAGTGGGCCTTTGCCGGGAGCGGCGGTGGTGAGGTCTTTCGGAAGCTCGCGGTCATTGTGAATGATCACGCCGTTGAGCTTAACCGTCATGCGGGGCCACGCGGTGCGCTTGCCGTTTTTGTCAAACTTAGCTGAGGTGAAAGCGACATCATAGGTCTGCCAGGTGAGGGGCGGGAGGCACATGTTCACGTCGGGTTCGGAGATGGAATAGATCCCGCCACACTCGTTCATTTTACCATCGAGAGCGAAGGAATCGAGGACCTGGGTTTCCCAACGGCCACCGAAGTAGACACCGCTATTGCCACGTTGTTGACCGCGGGCGAAGGGCTTGTAGGGGGTGCGAAATTCGAGGTGGAGTTGATAGTCTTTAAACTTTGGTTTGCTGAGGGTTCCGGTGGCTTGCAGGAGCCCGTCTTTCATTTGACCGTTCTCCCAATGTTCGACACTTGTTCCATCGAAGAGAACGGTCGCGCCCTTGGGTGGTTTCGCTCCGACGGTGGGGCTGGTGCGCTCGATCCGGGAGACTTTGACGGCGTCCTTGCGATCCCGCTGAATCGTCAGAGTTTTTCCCTTCAGAAGGGCGGAAATCCCTTGCTCGGTGGCAAAGGTGGTCGTGCCCTTTTCGCGCGTGCCGCTGAGTTTGATACGGGATTTTTCTTTGTCCCATCCGAGTCCGGGAAGCCCGCCCTCCAGAACGTAAAGATCGAATTTTCCGTTACCGAGCGCAACGACCTGCGCACCAAGAGGGGAGGCTTTGCGATGATATTCTCCCTGGATTGCGAAATCAGGATTCTCTTTTAAGGCAAGAACGGGGTCGGTCCAAGTTTGCGCCGTTTTCTGATCCGCCCAGGTCAGTGATGGCAGGAGGAGAGCGAATAAAAGAGAGGCTTTTGCGTTCATGAGGGCGAACTTAAGAGGTCCATCTGGCTCTGACGAGGCGTTTCCTCGCAATTGTGGATATTGAAGCGAGTCAATCCGCATTTTGAGTGCCGAAGGCGTGCAATCGCCTGCGCCAAGAACTTGGTAAAGAACGGCGAGGGAATGAATCGGCCTGAGGGCCAAAGATATCCCGAGTGATTTCCAACAATCATCCCTCCACCACTTGCTCTCCCGCAAGGAAACCTCCACCCGGAACTTCAGAAATCGCGCGAGGCGAAAGCCCTTGACGCCCCCTTGACGCTTCGTGAAAACCCGACAGATCCGTGGCAGGAATTTTCCAAGCAGAAAATCTCGATGACCACGCTAGTTATTGCATTGTTCTAGCTGGGAACTGGAAGATGGCTTTGTTTTTGCGCCACCATTCCCGGATATCCTTGGCGTGCCATTCGGCGCGTTCGTTTTCGCCGTTCTGATACCAGGTTTTTCCGGTCATGCGCTCGATGGTGAGGACAGATTCTTCGCGGATTGCGGCCCAATCGTGGGTCGTGCCCTTGGTGATGACGAGGTCGAGGGCCTCTTGGGGAAGACTGCGAGGAAGGCATTGCAGTTCGTGGTCTCTCGCTTTTCTTGTTTGATTTCTGCTTCGTGCCAATCGTGCCAATCGTGCCAATCGTGCCAATCGTGCCAATCGTGCCAATCGTGCCAATCGTGCCAATCGTGCCAATCGTGCCAATCGTGGAAGCGGGGTTCGCCGTCTGTGTTGAACCAATCGCGCCAAGCTTTCCCGGAATCGGGAGTGAAAACAGAATCGCCGTTCCATTTGTCGCTTCCCCATCCAAGGCTATCGCGGTAGTAAATGACGGTGGTGGATGTCTAATCGCCGCGATAGAACGCGATCTTGTGTTCGGGGATGCAGAGGGCATATCCAGGGTTCTCGTTTTCGAACTCAAGAGAGTGGATGAGTTTTGCGATTTCGGCTGGTTACTCGAGAGTGAAGGTGATTCTAAAGCGTCCGTCCATATCTCCTCTTGATTTGATCTCCAGTTTGTCGGCGCCTTTGAGGGCGAGCTTGAGCGGCTTGGCGCGTTCTTCAGCAAAGGCAGTGAGGGTGCTCAGGATGGTCGCAAGAAGAGAGATGGTGGTGCTTTTGAAGCGGGAGATTGAGTCTCGGCGAGGATGTAGGTTTTCAGCAAGTTCTTCGGACCTAGCAGTACGTTAAATGAAAATAGGGCTCCTACAAATTTGGAGGCCAGTCGTTGGGGGCTTAGAAATCCTCGGGAGTGACTTCGAACTTGCGGAAGGCGATGGGGCCGTGGTCGCCTTGGATGAAGATGTGGTCTTTGGCGGCAAAGCCTTGGCGTTGGGCGGAGCGAGTGTGTCCGTGAACGGTGACGTTTTCTTGGACGAGTTTTCCGTTGAGATGAACTGAGAGAAAGCGTGGCTTTTCGAGGACGGTTCCATCTTTGGAAAGGCGGGGGGCCCGGAATTTGATGACGAGTGTTTGCCACTTACCGGCGGGCTTGGCGGCGTTGACTTTGGGGGGATGTCCTTCGAAGCCCTTTGGAGTGCGTTTGTCGTCCCAGCGGTGGTAAACCGCTCCCATGTCGCCGTCGGTGGGCTTCTCCTTGCCGTGGCTGTCGAGGATTCGAATCTCGTAGCGTCCCTGGAGGTAGATCCCGGAGTTCGAGCCTTTGGGGATAAGAAATTGCGCTTCGACGGTGCAGTCGCCGAATTGCGGAATAGTTTCATACCTTCCTGCGTATTTTTTAAGCAGAGGAGTTTTGTGGAGGCGTGGATGGATAGGTTGGAGGGTCTGTTTTTCGGCGATGGCATTTCATCACGGATGAATGACGCGGAGGCGGAGAAATTGGTGGGAAGCGATGGTGGTGGCGGAGCGAATGGTGAGGGTGGCGGTGCCGTCTCCGTTGTCGGCCATGCTACCGAATTGACTCGTGTGGGCGGGGCCGCTTTGCCAATTCTCGAGGTCGTTGGAGACTTCGACGAGGTAAGTGAGGGGATTACTGCCTTGGCGGAGGTGGAAGGTAAGAGCGGGGTAATTGTTCTCGACAATGGTGAAGGTTGGGAGGGCTTCTTCAGGAGAAGCGGAGGCGAGAAGGTCCGCTCCGAGGGCGTAGGCGAGGAGGTTACTGAGCGTGGAGCCCTTAAAAGAGGCGGCAGGGTCGGATTCGCTTTGGGAAGCGAGCCAGTCGGCGAAGGGTTCATCGGATTCATCAATTCCAGGGGTTCCCGTACTTGAGAAGCTGGCGCGCCAGCTGAAGGCGAGGGCGTGGTCGGGGACGGCGGCTGGGTGTAAGAGGGTGAGCGAGTTGCCATTGCCATCGGCCGTGACGGGCCAAGGTGAGGTGTCGAGGTAGGTGAAATCGCGAATGGTGTCGCCTGCCCCGAAGGAGAGTTTCACGCGGTCGGACTTGTTGTTGAGCTTGTCGGATGGGTCCCATTCCCCGGCGATGAGGAGGCCGTTGCCGTGGCGCATTTCAAAGGCGGGAATGCTGCGGACGACAAGGATGACTTGGCCAGGGTTGAGGGTGGTTTGGGGGGCGTTGATGAAGTCGAAATCGATGCCCTTGGTGAAGCGGATATCGGTGAGGTCGAGCGGGGTAACGCCGACGTTTTTGAGTTCGAGGTATTCGAAGAGGTCATCGTCGCCAAACCCGGCGGCGATCTCGGCAGGGGTGGAATCGGTGGGGTGATACATGACTTCGGTGATGACAAGGCTACCAAGGTAGTCGGAGATATCCGGCAGGGTGGTGGTAAACTCGAGAGGGGCGGACCAATGGCTCCAGCGGCCGGAGTTATCCTGGTGGCGGACGCGGGCGCGGTAGGTCGAGCCCGAGCGGACGGCGGTGGTGGGAATGCTGAGGGTGCTTGCGAATGAGGTGAGCTCGCGAGATTCCCACGAAGCGGTGATTTCGAGCGTTGAGGGGTCGGTTCGGTCGGCGAGTCGCCATTCAAGCGCGCCGAAGGTTCCGGTGCCTTGGGGATCGGAGAAGGCCGTGGTTTGGAAGGAGAGGGCATTGGTGGGGAAGTTGGCGGGGCCGGTGTAGGTGAGGGTGGGGGTATGGGGGATTTGGGAACCTTCGCCATTTTCGGCTTGGTGGAAATCGAGCCAAGCGTCGCGACCCTGGGTGCCGGAGAGGCCGTTGTCATTGGCTTGGGCCATGGCGGCGCCGTTTCCGCCGGGCCACGACCCGCCGGTGAAGGCGAAATTTTTCATGTCCTGGAGGTAGCCATTGAGAGAGTTGAGGCCGGGTCCGCCGAGGTGGTTGTAGTTTCCGGCATCGGAGGGAGCTCCTTTCCAGCGGGCGAAGTCGGCGGCGACGTGTGGAGAGATGATGGCGGCGGTGTCATCGATGATCTGTCCGACCTGATCTTCCTGCCAGAGGAGGTCGCGCATTTCGCGGACGGTGTTGTAGTAGGCGGGCCAGAGGGTGGGGTTGCTGGCATTATCGCTGCCGCCACCGGTGGCAGCGAAGAGAGAATTGTAAACGACATCATGTCCGCTGTTGTAAGTCGGGCCCCAACTGGAATCGGTGTCCCAGGGGAGGAGCCAGAGTTTCCCTTTATTGTTATTGGCCGGGAGGGAGTTGGGCGCGAAGTAGTAGACCATGTTCTTGTTCGCGCTCGGCCAGTAGTCGTAGTGGCGGGTGGCTTCGACGAGGGCGTGGAAGGCGTAGTATTTTTCGAGGTTTACGTGGGCGTCGAGGTAGGCGGGGGAGTCGTTACCATCGAGGTTGTTCTCGATGGTGTTGTGATCGCTGCCATCGAAGGGCGCGAACTTGGCCTGGTAGCGTTGCTGTTTTTGCCAGTTCTGAGTTTGGTTGATGAGCTTGTAGAGATTGCCTTTTTCGAGGTCGTGTTCTTCGAGGAAGCGGACGTCGTATGTTTCCGAAACGAAGTAGGTCCCGTGGTAATCTCCGCGCCATTGGTCAGGGGCTTCGGCGGCGTCGTCGATGACGCGCCATTGGATGTAGAGCGGGTTGGCGGCGGGCACGCCCATCATTTGGAAGAGCCGGTAGTTGACGGCCTCGTTGAGACCGAAGGTCATGGTATTTCGGTTGCTGTTTCCTTTGCCGAGGGTGAGGGTACGCCACGGTTGGGAGAACTTTTTGCCGTCTTGATTCCGGGCTTCGAGAAAACTGCCATCGTTGAAGCGGACTCGCATCGAGCGCTTGCCGGCTCCCTGGTATCGTCCATTGGCTCCGCGAAGGCGAAAGCGGATGTTATCGTAAACCTGACCATCGTAGACCAAGGTGGCGCTCCAATTGTAGAGGAAACGGGCTTCCGTGCCCTGATTGATTTGGTCGCGGCCATTGTAGGCGATGGCTTCGGCGTAGTCTTCGCTGCGGGTCAAAAGATGATAGACCGGAAGGGTGTCGGTCATGGTGGCGGAATCGATGCCCTGATAGGCGGGGATGCCATCGTAAACGAAGTAGGCGAAATTGAGTGAGGCATCGTCGGGATAGGGAACGCGGGCCGCAATTCCGAGGTCATCAGTCACGGTGATGCGGTAGCGGACGAGGCTGCGATGGTCGCGGGCCGGGAGGGTGGCCGAGAAAAGCTCATCTCCGCTGAGACTATCCCCGCCGGTTCCGTCATCGCGCATGGGAACGGTGGTCCAGTCGGATTCAAAGGCGGCATTTGCCGGGCGGTCCACGGTGGTGTTGATGGTGTTGGCGACGATGGGGAGAGGAAGGTTTGCAGGGAGGTAGGCTCCGGGAGCGATGACGCGATACTCGAGGTTGACTGAAGCCACGCCTTCGGGGTCGGTGACGCGGGCGGTGATGAGAACGGGGTCAGACGAGGTGGGTTGCGCTGGAAGGTGAGCGACCTTACGAATATTGGGAGCAGCATTGTTGGCGAAGGCGATGTTCGGGGCGCCGGGACTGGGTTGGGCGAGGGCCTCTGCTTGTCCGGGGCGAACGATTTGGAGATCAAATCCCAAGTCGCTGCTGTTGGTGGTGCCATTGAAGAGATGGACCGCGATGGTGTTGTCTCCTTCGTTGAGGAAGGTGCCGGTGTTGATGATCAACTTGTTTTCGAAGGTGCCTTCATTGGGCGTGTTGTCGGCGGTGTCATCGATGGTGGGATCTACGTTGGGATCGAAACGGAGGCGTTCAACCTCGACGCCATTGATCCAGATGACGAAGCCATCATCGGCAGTGAAGTTGAGCTGGAGTTGGGAAGGGATTTCGCCGGGAGCGATGGTGAAGGTGTTACGGAGGAAGACGCTGTTGAAGTTGGAGCGCATGTCCGGCACGGTGGTGTTAAGGGTGAGGCCGGTAACCGCTCCGTAGCCGATGGGAGTGCGGGCACCCGGAGTCCAGGTTCCGTCTTCGGTGAAGGCTGCGGCTCTCCAGGCGGAGGTGGGATTGGATGCTTCGGTAGCTCCGGGTCGCCAACTCCAGTGGGAATCGGAAAAGGGAAGAAGAGTGGCCGCAGGGAGAATAACTTGTGGAAGGGAAGCCCGCCATGAGCTGCCGAGGGCGTTATTGAGAGAGGGATTGATCAGTTCGATGGAAGCGCCACCACCATCGGAGGCAACGGGCCAGGGGAAGCCCACTTTGTAGTCGACTTCATCGATGACGGCATCGCGGGCGTCGCGGAGGCGGACGGTTTCACCGCTTGAATTGAGGTTCCCAATGAAGGGTCCAATCGCAGTCACGCCGAGAGTTGAGAGGAGAGTCTCGGGGTCCTCGGCAATGACGAGGTAGCCGCCGGAAGGAATGGCGGTGGCATCGGGGAAGACAAAATCGACCGCGCTGCTCAGGCGCCAGCCGCTGAGGTCCTTGGGCGAGGAGGACGGATTGTGGAGTTCGATAAATTCTTGGGGGACGTGGTTGAGGGGAGGGTTGGCGTGGATCTCGTTGATGACGATGGCTTCCGATACTTCGATGACCTGCAGCGAGAAACTTTGCTCAAAGAAGAACCCGTCTTGGTCGGTGGTGCGGAGGCGGACAGCGAAGGTGTTTCCGATTTGTTCGGAGAAGTCGGAAGCGGACCGGAGTTGATTTCCGACGATCGCAAAGAGGGCGTTGTGGGCATCGCCCGCTCCGGAAGTGAGGGCGTAAGTGTGGGTGTCTTCCGCGTTGGGATCATCAGTGATCAAGGCTGCGAGGTAGCCGCCATTGGAAACGGTGCTGGGGATATCAAGAGTGGTGAGAGTGAGCAAAGTTGGCGCGGTCGGGGCATTATTCACGGTGATGGTGAAGGTGGCTGGAGGGGAATGGTATTTCCCGTCGTTGGCTTTAAAAGTGAAGCTGTCATCGCCAGAAAATCCGACCTGTGCGATGTAGGTGAGATTGGGGGCGGTGCCGGATAAGGTGCCGCCGAAGGGCGGGGAGACGACGGAGAAAGTGAGGTCTGGATTGGGATGGCGGTTGGGATCGGAACCGGTGAGAGTGATTGCGAGAGGAGTGCTCTCGACGGTTTGCTGGGACTGTGGGGTGGCAGTTGGGAGGCCGGGTGCGACGGCGATATCGACGGTTCCAGTACGGGTGTCGTCGGGGGCGTCGTTCTCCCAGGTGTTGATGGTGTAGGTGAAGATTTGCGGAGTACCTCCGGTGTCGCCGATGAGGGCGCTGGTGCTTCCGGTTGCCGCTGCGGAGGTGAGAATGATCGTATTTGCGGCATCGCGGATTTCCACCTTCAAGGTGCCGGTGACATTGGTGTCGTCGATGGCCCACGAGAGAGTGGCGGATTCTCCTTCCTGTCGGGTGGCATGAGAACTGACGAAGGAAGAAATGAGGGGGCCGTTTCCGGGGAGATTGTCAGGGCCGGCGCTTGAGCTCGAGGTGACTTCGCCTGCGGTGAGTTCACCGGACCAGATGCGGAACTCATTGACGGTGCCCTGCATGCCGGGGTCGCCCCAGCTGGTGGCTCCGATCGCTTCGAAAGTGGTCGTGACGTTTGAGAGATCGTTGGTGTTGGTGTTCGTCAATTTTGGCACGCCATCGACCCAGGTATTTAAATTGCCATCAGAGGACACCGTTATGACGAGATGGTGTTCTTCGTTTTGCGTAATTTGTTCGCCAAGCAATTGGGTGCCATCGCGGTCGATGCCACTCCTCTGCCCGCTTCCGCGAGTGTGGGTGTAGGCCAGTTCCTGACCGGCGGAGTTGTTACCGAACTGAAAGAGTTTTCCCCAAGTGCCGGTGCCCGTATCGGTGTACCAGGTTTCAATGGTCACGCCGGTCGCTCCGAAGTTCCCGCCAATGTCAACGGGCGAGGAGAAGGTCATGCGATTCGCGGCGGTGCTGCTGCCTGTTCCGGGGAGGGTGAGTTGTCCTGCGCTGATGGTCGCGCCTCCCTGGAGCACTCCGGTGATCCCGCCGACTGAGTCGTTGGTGTTGGTGTCAAAGGACCATCGGTTGGCGAGGGTGGCGCCCTGTGCAGTCAAGGAGTTGACCGCAAGGAGGGCCGTGAGTAAAAGAAGTTTCATGAGATGGGGGTGTCGGAAAAAGAAAGCGCCGGAGGGGTTAGCCCGGCGCTGAAGCGAAGAATGAGCCGCTGGAGCGACTTGCCTCAATTGGTAATATCCTCAATGCGATAGAAGAGCGTGGGACCCGTAGCACTCGCATCAGTAAAGGTGGAGGCATTCTCAGTGGCGAGGAAGTTATCATCGACATCGAGCCACTGCGGCGAATCGGCGTGAACGAGAGTGGGAGCGCTGTCGATGCGATAGGTGTGTCCGGGGAGGGATTTAAAGGTCAAGGTGACCGCTCCGGATTCGCTGTCCCGGGTGATGGCGGTAATGATGAGGCCTTCTTCTTCGGTGAGGGAATCCGGGCCGGCGGCAAAGTTGTCGGCAACATCGGTGCTGGAGAGGGTTCCTTCCCAAATCCGAAACTCGTTGACTGATCCGGTCATGCCGGGATCGTTCCAACTGGTTGCGCCGATGCTTTCGAAGTTCGAAGTCACATTGGTGAGACCATTGGTGCCGGTATCGGTGATTTTTTGGTCGCCATCGACCCAGGTGTTGAGATTGCCGTTAGAAGAAATTGTAATGACGAGGTGGTGTTCTTCATTTTGAGTGACTTGCTCGCCAAGAAGCTGGGCTCCTTCACGATCAACTCCGCTCATTTGACCGTTGCCCCGGGTGTGGGTGAAGGCAAGTTCCTCACCAGCGACATTGGTGCCGAACTGGAAGAGCTTGCCCCAAGTGCCGGTGCCGGTGTCGGTATACCAGGTTTCGATGGTGATGCCGGTGGCTCCGTAGTTGACACCAACTTCGACCGGCGTGGTGAAAGCCATGTGGTTGGCAGCGGTGTTTGTGCCGAGACCGGTGAGGGAGAGACGTCCTGGATCGACGGTGGCACCCCCAACGAGAATACCGGTATTGCCGCCCGCCGAGTCGGTGGTGTCGGTCTCAAAAGACCAGCGGTGGGTGAGTTTTGCTCGAGTGAAGAGACCGGGATCATTGGCGTCGGTTGGCGAGGTGCCGTTATCGAGTTCGACATTGTCGTCGATGAAATCTGAGTCGGAATCTTTCAGGGTGGGATTGGTGCGGTGGGTGTTCACTTCGTCTCCATCGCTCAAGGTGTCGCCGTCGCTATCAATGACGAGAGGGTCAGTGAGGTGGGTTTTGACTTCGGGGCCGTCGAGGAGACCGTCGGTGTCGGTGTCGCCGTCGATGGGGTCGGTGTTTCTTTGGAATTCTTCCAAATCAAAGAGACCATCGCCATCGAAGTCGCCGGTTCCTGCTCCGGGTCCCGGGCCGACGAGAGTGCCGTCAAGTTGGGTGAGAACGGTGATGCCGGTCTGTGCGAGTTCCCAGGCATCTTGAATGCCATCGAGGTCGGTATCGCCGAAGTCCGGGAGAGTGTCGGGTCCGCTGGTGAAGCTTTGTGCCACTTCGAAGCCAGCGAGGGTTCCGCTCCAAACGCGGAATTCATTGACTGATCCGGCCATGCCGGGATCGTTCCAACTGGTCGCGCCAATCCCTTCAAAATCCGAGGTCACATTAGCGAGATCATTGGTGTCGGTGTCGGTGATTTTTTTGTCACCATCGACCCAGGTGTTGAGATTGCCGTCGGAAGAGATGGTAATGACGAGGTGATGTTCTTCATTCTGGGTGACCTGCTCGTTGAGGAGTTTGGATCCGTCGCGATCGACTCCGCTCATCTGGTCGTTTCCCCTTGTGTGGGTATACCCAATTTCTTGGCCGGCGGTATTGGTGCCGAACTGGAAGAGTTTCCCCCAAGTGCCGGTGCCGGTGTCGGTGTACCAGGTTTCGATCGTGATGCCGGTGACTCCGTAGTTGACGCCCACATCGACCGGCGTGGTGAAAGTCATGTGGTTGCCCGTGGTGCCTGCGCCGAGGCCAGTGAGGGAAAGTCGCCCGGGATCGACGGTGGCACCTCCGACGAGGACGCCGGTATTGCCGCTCACCGAGTCGGTGGTGTCGGCGTCAAAAGACCAGCGGTTTGCGAGCTCGGCTGCTTCAGCCGAAAAGAAGCTGAGGTGAAGCAGGGAGGCGACGAGAAGAAGGAGGGAAGATTTTGAGTTCATTGACGATGAGTGTGTCTTGGGCGCTTATTTAAGGGTGAAAGAGTAAGATTTTGGGGTGACGGTTGTCAAGTAGGCGGGCAGGTTCTTAAGTTCGTCTAATGGTCTTATACTTAGAATTTTAGGTGTTTGGTGATTTTGAGGTGGTAGAGTGATTCGTGCCAATGATGGAAGGATTTGCGCAAAAAGAAACCCGTAGCCTGGTGGGGCTACGGGCTTTTAATTTCTAATGATTGAGAGCTAAAGAATTAGGGTCGGCGACGGCGAATGGCCAGTAAACCGCCGAAGAGAGCCAAGACGAGACCGCTGGGTTCGGGGATGATGGTATTGGGGCCGGCCGCGAGGTTGGCCGCGACTTCACTGGCGTTGAGTTCGCCGGAGTAGATGCGGAATTCGTCGACGGTTCCGGTCATGCCGGGATCGCCCCAACTGGTGGCGCCGATGCCCTCAAAGGTGGTATTTACGGCGGAAAGATCATTGGTGTCGATGTCGCTCAACTTTTGCGCGCCATCGACCCAAGTGTTGAGATTGCCATCCGAAGAAACGGAGATGACGAGGTGATGTTGATTATTTTGGCTGACTTGTTCGCCGAGAAGTTGAGAGCCTCCGCGGTCGACTCCGCTCATTTGACCGTTGCCCCGGGTGTGGGTGAAGGCAAGTTCCTCACCAGCGACATTGTTGCCGAACTGGAAGAGCTTGCCCCAAGTGCCGGTACCGGTGTCGGTATACCAGGTTTCGATGGTGACGCCGCTGGCTCCGTGGGTCGCGCCGATAGCGAGGGGAGAGGTGAATCCCATGTGGTTGCCGCCCGTGCTGGCGCCGGTGCCGGGAAGGACGAGATTCCCCGCGCTAACGGTAGCTCCGTTATTGAGGGTGCCGGTGTTTGCGCCGATGGAATCGGTGGTATCGGTGTCGAAGGACCAACGGTTGGCGAGAGTTGCCGCACTTGTGAGGCTGAGGGAGCCGCACGAGGCGAGTGTGAGGAGGATGAGTGTTTTCATTGTCTGTGGTGGCTGAGGACGCTTCGTCCCTTCGTCATCTGGTCAGTATGAAATAGTTGGGGCGTGCTGTCAATTTTGCAGATGTCGAGTGGTTTTTGGTTAAATTATTCTAAGTGAGAGAGTTAGCGTCTTATGAGTTTTGACTCATTGGTTCTTTTTGTGCCAATGATGGAAACATTTGCGCGGGGGCTGCAGTGGGAATGACAATGGCAGGAGGGTTTGGCAGGAGTTCGGAGAATGTAGATTGAAGAGGGAGGGTTTCTCGCTTATGGGAATCCTTGTGAAAATGATGATGGGTTTCTTAAGGTCGATGGTGAAGGGGAGATGGTTCGTCATATTGATGATCGTGGCGGGGTGTTCTTCCGAGAAGGAGGTCGCGGCGGAGGTGCGCGAGGAGGAGGTTTCGGGAGATGCCGCTTATCAAAAGATGGTGGCGACGGAAGAGGTTGTGGGCGAGTTGGTCGGTCCGGTGGCTCGCCTGAAACGGGCAATCGCGAATCTTTCTGTGGGTTGGGATGAGGCCCTTTTTACGGAGAGTGCAGTGGTGGTGGATTTGCTGAGGAGGCCGGGAAAAGATGAGGTGAAGTCGTCGCTACTTCGCCACGATGAGTGGGTCGTGGCTCAGAACGAGGTGGTGCTGAAGGAGGATGAGAAAGGTTTGTGGAAATCGCTTTTTCAAGAGGTGCATGCCTTTGAGGATGTCAGGTTGGGAACACTGAAGGGGGAAATGGGTAAGGAAGAGGGGCGCTTTGAAACACTTCTGAAGGTGAGTGCCCGCGGGGTGAAAAAAGGCGGGGAGCAGGGAGCCTGGAAGGGGAAGATTAAGGTGAGTTGGCGGAAGTCGGGGGAGAAGTGGTTGATTGCGCGATTGGAAACGAAGGAGATGAAGACGCTGGTGACGGAGAAGCCGATGTATACCGAGGTGCTGGATCGTGCCCTGACTTCGCGAGAGGATTTAGAGCGGGCGCGGGAGTCAATTCACGAGCGCTATATTCGGGAGGTTTTTTTCACGGGTGGGACGAAGTTTACTTATCCCAAGCATTACTGGCCTTACATCACGAGTTGGGATTCGTTGGATCAGCACACCTCTGTTTCGGTTGTGGATATTGATGAGGATGGATGGGATGACTTTTATGTCACGGCGCGATGGGGGCGGAACCAGCTCTGGCGGAATCGGGGTGATGGCACCTTTGAGGATATTGCGGCGAAGGTGGGGTTGGATCTTGACGGGGTGTGCAATTGCTCCTTGTTCGCGGATTTTGATAATGACGGAGACAAGGATGTCTTTATCGGGAGGAGCTTGGAACGCGCGCGTTTTTTGGTGAATGAAGGAGGGCATTTTTTTGACCGGTCGGAGGCCGCGGTGGCGGGCGCGCTGCCGTATTGGTGTTCCTCGATGGCGGCGGCGGATGTGAATGGGGACGGGTTGTTAGACCTCTATATTTCGACCTATCGGCTCCCGATTACGCGGCCTGCCAATATTTTGGCGAAGGAGTTTTTGAGTCCGGAGGAGCAGGAGGAATGGAAACGGCGAAGGGGGTTTGATCATCCGGTGTTTCGGCTCACGGGACCACCGAACGTCTTGCTGATGAATGCGGGAGACGGGGAGTTTGTGAAGGCTGCCAAGGCGGGTGGCGCGGAGCAATGGGTCTCGACTTTTCAAAGCACGTGGTCGGATTACGACAATGATGGTGATCCTGATTTGTTGGTCGCGAACGACTATGCGCCAGATCACGTTTTTCGGAATGATGGCGGCAGGTTGGTGGATGTGACCCGTGAGGTGGCCGGTGCAGAGATTCAGGGATTTGGGATGGGAGTGACGACGGGGGACTACGATAATGACGGGTTGTTAGACCCTTACTTTACTTATATGTATAGCAAGGCGGGGAGTCGTATCACGGCGATGTTTGATGGCTTGGAGCGCCGGATGTATGACGGGGTGGCCGGGAATAAGTTGCTACGAAATAGCGGGCGGGAGTTTGAGGCGACGGGTCATTCGGTGGCACAAGCGGGGTGGTCCTGGGGTGGTCAGTTTACGGATTTTAACAACGACGGGTTCTTGGATATCTATGTCGCGAACGGTCTCTACACGCCGCCGAAGGGGACGGCGACGGAGGTGGATTTGTGAAGTGATCTTTGGCGCTCGGTCGTGCGCTCGGATTCAAACCTCAACAAACGGTTTGCGGAAGAAGGAGTGGACGTGCGTCAGTATGGGCGGATGCCAGGAGTGCTCGATACGAGCAAGAAGGTCGACGGGAAGCCGGTGCTGCGAAGTCATTCTTTTAGCGGGAATGAAAGCAACAGTGTCTTCTTAAACCACGGGGGAAAGAGGTTCGAAGATGTTTCGGGCGTGACGGGGCTTGATAGCCTCGCAGACGGACGGGCGTTTTCGTTTTTTGACTATGATCGGGATGGTCGCAGCGACCTGGTTTTGACGAATACGAACTTCCCGCAGTTGCAGCTTTTCCGAAATGAAATGAAGGACGCGGGTCGAGTGGTGAAGGTGCGCCTGGTGGGTGGAAACCGGGAGGCAAGGGCGAGTGAGGAATGGAGTGCGCGGGATGGCTATGGCGCGCATGTTTTGGTGACGGCAGGAGGGATGAGGCAGCGGCGCGAGTTGCGGGCGGGAGATGGCTTTGCGGCCCAGAATAGCGACACGTTGGTAGTGGGAATTGGGACGTCGGATAAGGTTGAGGGGATCACCGTGCTGTGGCCCTCAGGGAAGAAGAGTGTCATTGGCGAGGTGGCGGCGGGAGCAGTTGTGACCGTCTTTGAAAATACCGCGGAGGGAGAGGTAACGGTTGGGCGCGAAGATGCGGCGAAGTTGAGGGAAGTTGTCACGACGTTGCCGAAGGAGGCGCTCGCGCTGTCGGTGACGCACACGGTGAACGTGGTGGTGACAGTGACGACTTGGTGCCCGGTGTGTCGCGGTGAAATCCCACATTTACGCTGGCTTCAGGAGGGTTTGGGCAAGGAGGTTGGGTTTTATGGTTTGCCGATCGATCCGGAGGATGATCGAAGCAAGCTGGAGGGATTTCAGAAGGAGGTGAATCCGCCTTATGAGATTCTCGATCCGATGTCGGAAGGGCAGCGTGAGGTGGTCGAGGCGCTCATGGAAAAGGCCTTCGGTGAGCATCCTCTGCCGACAACCTTGATTCTGGACGGGGAGGGGAAGGTCCTGGAAATGATGAAAGGAACGCCAACCCTGTCGCAGATGCGGCTCTTGCTTGCGCGTTAGAGGCCGGCCGGTTCGGTCAGGCTGAGAGAGGTCGTTTTACTCGTGATCGGGTGTCTGGTGGTTTTTCCGGAGGGCCATTGCACCGAGAGGGACTTTGGAGATTCTCCTTTTGCAAAAGTGAGGTGAAGGGTGCTGGAATTTTGGGAAGAGAGCCCTTCGCCGAGAGATTTTCGAACCTGCCGAGTGCCTTTGTCGGTGTGGATGGTGACGCGGGTGCCGATGGCGTCGCGATTACTCACGGTGCCGATGAGCTTGAGTCGTAAGACGGGGCCGTTTTCACCGTCTTGTCCGATGCGATTGCGGAAGATGCGGAGGCGGGGGGCATTGGTGCTGGCGAGAGCGATATCGAGCCAGCCGTCTTGATCGAAGTCAAAGGTGGCGAAGGAGCGGGCGTCTTCCTTGCAGTCGATTCCGCTGACGAGTGATTCATCGTGGAAACCCTTGGGCCCGCCGATAAGGAGGCGGTTGGGTTCGTTTCCACTGAGTGAATTACTGCGGTAGGCCGGGCCTGTGGTATCGGTTTGCGGGACTCGGAGTTGGAAATTAAGAAGAGGAGATTTCCAGTGTTTGGACATCCGAAAGTCTTCGGACTGAGTGGGATCGGTGAGCACGACCGTGCTCCAGAAGCAACTTCAGAGATCGACTTCAGTGGCGACCTCCTTGGGTGCGGAATAGAGTCCGCACGGGACATAGAGGTCGAGAACCCCATCGTTGGTAAAGTCGGCAAACTGTCCGCCGAAAGACCAGCCGGTGCGGGTTTCGGGAGCGTCGCGTTTGGCAATCTGATGGAATTTTCCTAGGGTGTTTTGATAGAGGAAGTTTCCGCGGGCGGAGACTTTGATACGGGGGTCGACCTTTCCGACGAGGCTGATGATGCGGTTGCCCGCTTTGGAATACATGTTCGAAACGAAGAGATCGAGATCGCCATCATTATCATAATCGCCAAACGAGGCACCCATTCCGAAGGCCATTTCACCATCGGGGAAGGTCTCTTGAAAGGCCTCGGTGAAGACGGGTTCGGGGGCTCCTTTTGGGGTGTCGTTTCGGAGGAAGCTATCGGGGGAGAAGTCATTGCAGACGTAGAGGTCATCGTCGCCATCGTTGTCGATATCGGCCCAGACCGGTTGGTAGCTTTTACGCCAAAGTTTCACGACTTCGCCACCTGCGCGTTCGAGTCGGCCGTTTCCTCGGTTCATGAGGAGGACGTTGGGTGCGCCGCGATTATCGAAGTAGGGGTGCGCGGTTTGAGAGAGGTGGGTGAGGTGGGCGGCATCGGCGGGTGGGAGGTAGCGTTCTTTCCAGATCGGCTTGACGTCGGTGCTGGGAGAGTAGGTCGTGAGGTAGACGTCGAGGAGGCCATCGCGGTTGACATCGGCGGCGGCGGCGGAGACGACGAAAAATTGGTCGTCAAGGTCGCAGAGTTGTTGGGTGACATTTTCAAAACGGCCATTGTTGTTTTGATAGTAAAGGGCGGGCTCAAGAGAACGGCAGATGAGGGCGTCGGGGTCGCTGTCGTTATCGAAGTCGGCAAAGAGAACGAAGTTCACGCAGTGGCCCGGGGTGAGGCCGGATTCGAGGGAGACATCTTCGAAGGTGCCGTCGCCTTTGTTTTTGAAAAGTTGAGGCTCGGTGTAGCGGGCTGTGATGAAGAGGTCATCGTGGCCATCGGAATTGTAGTCGACGATACTGACCGAGGGGTATTGATAGGCGCTCTCCATGTCGGGGAGGTCGCGGTATTCGCGCTTGGGGAGAATGAGTCTTTTTTCGGTGAGGGCTAGTCGGGTGATTTCCTGGTGGGCGCTGCGGCGCGCGTCATCGCGGGCGGAGGCGGAGGGGATGGCGGTGGAGGTGACCTCTTGAAAGAGCGGGCGGGAAGCTTGCCCCGCCTCGAAGGCGAGTGGTTTCCAATCGAGGAGACTGAATTGGTCGTTCGGCTTCACTTTCCAAGTCATTTTCTGTTCGGCTTTGATTCCGGTGAGGGAGCCGTCGGGGTGTTTGAGGAGGCCCGCAAACTTGGTCTTGGTCACAAAATTGGGACCGTCGAAGGTCCCAGAGAGAGTGCCGAAGGAGGCATTTTTCCAAGTGGTGCCTTCCTTGAGCTGCGCTTTCCACTTGGCGGGGAAGCTTTCGGTGTGGAGGCCTGCCACGATTTGGCGGGCGAGTTTTTTGAGGCCTGGGGCCAGCTTGAGGACGGCTTCCTCGCTGGTGACGACGCGCTTGGCGATTTCTTCCGGAGTGTTGGCGTGGAGTGCGGAGGTGAGGATGAAGAGAAGGAGGAGGTGCTTCATTGTGGAGAGAGTTAGGAGAGGGGCTGTTCGCGGCGGTAATTGGCGGGGGTGACGCCGGTTTGGGTTTTAAAGGTTTTGGCGAAGTGTTGGCGGCTGCCGAAGCCGGAGAGTTCGGCGACCGCATCGACGGTGTATTCCGGGTTGCCGAGGAGGCGTTTCGCGATGTTCATACGTGCGTCGAGAATACTGGCGTGGATGGTGCGCCCGGTGATGCTGCGGAAGCGGCGTTGGAGTTCGCGGCGGGAAAGAGGGACAGAGGCCACGACGTCATCGACGCCGATTGAGCTGCCGGCGTTACGATTGATGAAGCGGGCAGCGCGGGCGATGAGGGGGTCGCTGATGGCGAGTTCGCCAGAGGATCCCCGGACGATCAGACGACTGGGCGGGACGAGGATGGTGTGAGACTCGGGTGGGATCCCTTCGAGGAGATCGTTGAGGAGGCGGGCGGCGCGGTAGCCGACCTCAAAGTGGGCGGCATCGATGCTGGAAAGGGTAGGGCTGCAGACATTGCAGGCGACAGTGTCATTGTTCACTCCGACGACAGCGAGGGCTTCGGGGACGGTGATGCCGAGGCGGGCGCAGGCGTTGAGGAGGAGGGGTGCGATGTGGTCGCAGGAAACAAAGATGCCGAGGGGAAGAGTGAGGGTTTTGAGCCACTCCTCGATACGTTCGGCATCGCGTTGCTCGTTTTTTTGATGGGATTTGTAGACGGTGAAAGAGGAGGTTTCGACGCCGAGTTTTTCGGCTTCCTGGCTGAAGCTTTGGCCGCGTTGGATCGACCAACGAGTGTCGGCGATGCCGCAGAAGGCGAAGCGTCCGAAGCCCTGCTCGATGAGGTGGCGGAGGGCAACCTTGGCGATGGCGTTGTCATCGGTGTGGACGAGAGGAAGCGAGCGATCAAGGTGATCGCCGAGGATGTCGACGACGACGATGCCTTGAGAGATGAGTTCGTGCGCGCGCGCGCGGCCGGCTTCATCGTAGATGCGGGTGATGACGCCATCGATGCGGTGGTTGGGTGAAAGGGGTTCGATGTGGGACGGGCCCGAAATGCTTCCATGGAGAGCCCAATTTCCGGCATTGTGGTGGATATCCCAACGGTGAATTTCGCCCGAAAACTTGGCGATGCCACGGAGCATATCGCGACCCGGAGCGATGGCGGTTTCGATCTCCAGGAGGATACCGCGACGGTGTTGTTTTTTGGGGTCGTCCATTAAGGAAGGTCTCGTCGTAGGTCTGTGAGATGATTCTTTGTGACAGAAAGATGAAGAGGGAGAACAGTCTCGCTTACTCACGTGGGGCTTGGAAAGTCTTAAAACGCCCTGATTATTGAAAAACGGGAGATTTTCGTGAGGAAGGGCCTCTTGTGGGCCGAGTTAAATGGCGAGGGGTGTGTGATATTGCGCCAATTTTTTTTGGGGGGCGATTCGAGGAGAAGAAGGCGATGAGGGATATTGTTTGAGAGGCCCTGAGTCGTCGCTGGAAATGCGAGAGGTCGCGCTGCCTTGACTCAGTCTGAGGGGATCGAAGCGAGGATTTTGGGGTTGGCGCAATACGTTCCTTCTTTAGGATTTGTGTTGCTGGGGGAATGGGGGGGGATCAGCGTTTGAAGGTATGAAAGCAGCACTCAGTTTGATCGCCCTTTTTCTGTCTCTCGGGTATCTTGTGAAGGCCGATCCGATTGAGGAGACAATGTGGCAATTTACGATGGAGCGTCCTGGTGAGGAATGGTGGCAGCCGAAGTTTGACGATTCAGAATGGGAGGAAGGCTATGCTGGTTTTGGGGTGCGCTCGACGCCGGGGTCGCGGGTTTCGACCGATTGGAAGACGAAAGACATTTGGCTGCGTCAGGTGATCGAGCTGGATGAGATTCCGAAGGCCCCGGCGTTTTATCTTTTCCATGATGAGGATACGGAGATCTATCTGAACGGGAAAAAGGTCGCTGATTTTGAGGGTTACGAGACGGAATACAAGATCGTGCCGCTTCATGTCGAGGCTGCCAGGGTCTTGCGGAAAGGGAAGAATGTCATTGCGGTGCACTGTCGGCAGAGACAGGGCGGGCAGGCCATCGATGTCCATTTGATCGATGGGAATGTCGCTCCGAAGCTGCCGTCGGCTCGTTTGCCGGAGCGACCTTTTATCACGGAGTTGATGACGGAGTGGGGCGAAAAGGTGACGGCTGAGAATGTCTGGGAGGAGTATCCGAGGCCGGCTTTGGTGAGGGAGGAATGGCTGAATTTGAATGGGGAGTGGAACTATGCCATTACGGCGGGGGAGGCTGAGAAGCCGGAAAGTTGGGAGGGCAAGATCTTGGTTCCTTTTGCGGTGGAGTCGAAGTTATCGGGAGTGCAGCGCTTGCTGCATCCGGGGCAGGCTTTGTGGTATGAGCGTGAGATTAAGGTGGCGCAGGAGGCGGGGCATCGGACGATGCTGAACTTTGAGGCGGTGGATTATGACATGACGGCGTGGGTCGGTGGCAAAGAAGTGGGACGTCATGTCGGCGGGAATTTACCGTTCTCGTTTGATGTCACCGAGGCCTTGCAAAACGGGAAGGGATCCTTGGTGGTGCGGGTGGAAGATTCGACGGGCGGCTATCAGTTGAAGGGAAAGCAGGTGCACGATCCGCACGGAATTTGGTACACTCCGGTTTCGGGGATTTGGCAGACAGTTTGGACTGAGCAGGTGCCGGAGGGGCACATTGAATCACTGACGGTAACGACCAAAATGGACGGCACGGTGATGGTGAAAGTGAATGGGACGAATGACCTGGCGAAGGTTGTCGTCTCGCTGGATGGGAAAGAGGTGGCCTCCGATTCGGGATTTGGGACGGTGAAGCTTACAGTGCCCTCACCGCATTTATGGAGTCCTGATTCGCCGACGCTTTACGATATGAGGGTGTCGGCGGGTAAGGACGTGGTGAAGAGTTACGTGGGGATTCGAGAAGTTGGGAAAGCGCGTGATAAGAATGGGCACTTGCGTTTCACGCTGAATGGCAAGCCGATCTTCCATTGGGGGCCGTTGGATCAGGGGTGGTGGCCGGACGGGTTACTGACTCCGCCATCTGATGAGGCCTTACTTTTCGATATTCACTATTTGAAAGAGGCGGGTTTCAATATGATCCGCAAGCACATCAAAGTGGAGCCACGTCGTTTCTACACGCACTGTGATCAGGTGGGGATGTTGGTGTGGCAGGATCAGGTGAGTGGCGGCAAGAGCCCTCACTGGTCCCATATGGCGCCAAATCCTAAGGATGCCGAATGGCCAAAGGAAGCCCATGCTCAGTATCTGAAGGAGCTTGATCAAATGATATCAGTCTTGGAGTGTCATCCGTCGATTGTGGTGTGGGTGCCTTTTAATGAAGCGTGGGGTCAGCACAACACGATGGAGGTTGGTGAGTGGGCGGTGAAGCGCGATCCGACCCGCTTGATTAATACGGCGAGTGGGGGAAACTTTTGGCCTGTGGGCGATATTGCCGATGAGCACAGTTATCCTCACCCGGCGTTTCCGTTTGACCCGAAACGCTTTCGTGATTTCGTGAAAGTGGTGGGTGAATTTGGTGGCCACGGACTGCCCGTGAAAGGTCACCTTTGGAATACCGAGGCCAACAATTGGGGCTATGGTGGTTTGCCCAAGAATGACTACGAATACAAAGGGCGCTATGTGGAGTCGCTTCGAGTTCTTAAGGAGTTGAAGGCGAAGGGAATTGCCGGGGCGGTGTATACCCAGACGACAGATGTCGAAGGGGAGATTAACGGGCTCATGACCTATGACCGCAAAAGGATCAAGATCCCGGCGGTGGAGTTGAAGACGCTCCACGAGGGCTTGGTGGAGTGAGCCGCGTTGCTCGCTGAGGAGTCCGCAATCTTGGCGGTGGAGGGACCCCGAAGGGCCGCTCCTACGTGCTCCTTAGCTTAGGATGTCTTTGACGACTTTGGCGGGTTTGACGCCGGTGAGCTTTTGGTCGAGGCCCATGAAGGGGAAGGTGAGGCGGTCGTGGTCGATGCCGAGTTGGTGGAGGATGGTGGCGTTGAAGTCTTGTACGGGGACTTCGTCTTTGACGACGTTGTAGGAGTATTCGTCGGTTTCGCCGAAGGAGGTGCCGCCTTTGATGCCGCCGCCGGCCATCCAGGTCGAGAAGCATTTAGGGTGGTGGTCGCGGCCGTAGTTATCGCGTTCCAGTTTCCCTTGGCAGTAGGTGGTGCGGCCGAACTCTCCGGCGAAGACCACGAGAGTGTCATCGAGCATGCCGCGTTGTTTGAGGTCATTAATGAGGCCGGCGCAGGGTTGGTCGACGTCGTAGGCTTGTCCTCGTACTTTTTTGGGAAGGTTGACGTGGTGGTCCCAGCCGCGGTGGAAGAGCTGGATGAAGCGGACGCCACGCTCGGCCATGCGGCGGGCGAGGAGACAGTTGCGGGCGAAGGAACCGGACTTGGTGACTTCGGGGCCGTAGAGCTTTTCGTTGGTGGCTTCGTTTTCGCCGGTGAGATCGGTGAGCTCGGGAACGGAGGCCTGCATGCGGAAGGCCATCTCTTGCTGGGCGATGGTGGTTTGGATTTCGGGGTCGCCGATTTTGGCCATTTGCTCTTCGTTGAGCTTGGTGACGAGATCGAGCATCTTATGGCGGGTTTCGCGGGTGACCTTGTCGGGATTGGAGAGGAAGAGGACGGGGTCGCCCGCGGGTTGGAAGGGGACGCCTTGGTGTTTCGAGGGCAGGAAGCCGGAGCCCCAGAGGCGGGAGTAGAGTCCTTGGACGTTTTGTTTGTCACCGGACCAGAAGGCGGAGTTGAGGACGATGAAGTCGGGGAGGTTTTCGTTCACGCGGCCGAGGCCGTAGGAGAGCCAAGCGCCCATCGAGGCTTTGCCGGGGATTTCGGTGCCGGTGCAGAAGAGGGTTTTGCCGGGGTCGTGGTTGATGGCGGTGGTGGAAGTGGACTTGATGAGGGCGAGGTGATCGGCGACAGAACCGAGGTGGGGGAGGACCTCGGAGAGGTGCATGCCGCTCTGGCCATGGGGGTTAAATTGAAACATGGAGGGGGCAACGATCTTATCGCGCCCCTTGGTCATGGCGGTGACGCGCTGGCCTTTGGTGACGGATTCAGGGAGGGGTTCTTTGAAGCGCTTATGGAGGTCGGGCTTGTAGTCAAAGAGGTCGAGCTGGGAGGGGGCTCCGGCCATGAAGAGGAAGATGACGCGTTTGGCAGGGGCTTTGGGAAGCAGGTAGGCGTGTCCATTCAAACCTCCGGCGGTGCCGGCGATAAGGTTTCCGAGGACGGTGCTACCAAGGCCCATGCCGGTGGTGTTGAGGAATTGGCGGCGTGTCTGTGGGTCGAACATGAGGGATGAGATTTGAACAGTGAGATCTGAGCTTTGAAGGCTGGGTTGAAAGTCGAACGTCGAACGCCCAGTTCTGTATTTCGAAGGCTGGGTTGAGGGGGGGCAAAAGCGGGCGCTCTTGGCTACGGTTTGTTTTTGAAGGAGTCTTGGTTGAGGAGGGTGTGGACGATCATGGTCCAGGCGAAGTGGTCGTCGGCTTCTTCGCGGAAGGTGACGAGGCCTTGCTTGAGAAGGTCCAAGGTTTCTTTGCCGGGGAGTTGGGCCGTGATGGTTTCGTGAAGTCTCGTGAGTTTTTCGTCTTCGGTGCCGGGTTCGGCGATGACGGCCGTTGCTTTCTCCTGGGCCGCTTTGAAGTATTCGGGCTCGTTCATGAGGAGGAGCGCCTGGAGAGGGGTGTTGGTGCGCTCGCGGCGGGCGATACAAGCATCGCGGCTGGGGGCGTCGAAGATCGTCATTTGGGGTGGGGCGAGTCCACGCTTCCAGAAGGTGTAGAGGGAGCGGCGGCGGTCGAGGGGGGCGGGGTCGGCGGTGAAGGAGTTGGGGTAGGAGGACGGAAGGGCGACCATTTTCCAGATGCCGGCAGGTTGCGGGGTTTTGATGGAACGGCCTCCCATGTCGTGGTTGAGGACGCCGGTGACGGCGAGGAGTTGGTCGCGGATGACTTCGGAGTCGAGACGGGTGCGGGAGCCGCGGGCGAGGAGGCGGTTCTCGGGGTCGGTTTCGAAGTCGACCGAGGTCGCGGCGGAGGATTGTTGGTAGGTCTGGGAGAGGACGATGGCGGTCACGAGTTTTTTGACGTCCCAGCCGGAGTCGATGAATTGCAGGGTGAGGTGGTCGAGGAGTTTGGGGTGGGAGGGCCACATGCCTTGGGCTCCGAAGTCTTCGGATGTTTTGACGAGGCCGGTGCCGAAAAACTGTTGCCAGAAGCGATTGACGGCGACGCGGGCGGTGAGGGGGTTTTCTTTTTCGACAAGCCAGTTGGCGAGGTCCATGCGTGAGGGTGTTTTGCCGGATTTTTTGAGTGGGGGGAGGAAGTGGGGGGTGTTGCGGGTCACTTCAGGGCCCAGTTGATCGTAGTTGCCACGGACGCGGATGTGGGTCGGTTTGGCGTCCTTACGCTCGCGCATGACCATGGCTCCGCGTATTTGGCGAAGGTAAACGTTTCGTTGCTTTTGAATTTCACCGGGTTTTTTTTCAGCTTCTTTGAGTTTTGCTGTGACTTGTTCCTTTGACAAATTTTCAAACTCGGGATTGCCGGCTGGAATTACCGGGAATGCGAGGAGTTCTTTGATTTTGGTGACCCGGTCGTTGGTGGATTTGATCTGAGTGTCAAAGTCGGCGAGTTTCGTCTTCTGTTCGTCGGAGGGTAGTTCGATGTAAGGAGGTTGAAGCCCCCGGTAGAAGTCGGGGCCTCCGCGTCCTCCGGTTTCGGGGTTGCCGTCGAAGTTGTTGAAGAAGGCATACATTTGGTAGAAGTCCTTCTGGGTGATGGGGTCGTATTTATGGTCGTGGCAGACGGCACAGCCGAGGGTGAGGCCCATGAAGGCGGTGCCGACGGCGGAGACGCGGTCGACGACGTTTTTGAAGTGGGATTCCTCGGGGAGGGCGGTGCCGCGGTCGATGATGAGGTGAAGGCGGTTGAAGCCGGAGGCGATGAGTTGTTCCTCGGTGGGGTTTTCGTAGAGGTCGCCCGCGATTTGGTATTGGGTGAACTGATCGTAGGGCAGGTTTTTATTGAAGGCTTGGATGACCCAGTCGCGATAGGGTGAGTGATCGCGGAAGTGGTCGTGGTGGTTGCCGTTGGTGTCGGCCACGCGGACGAGGTCGAGCCAGAATTTGGCCATGTGTTCGCCGTAGGCGGGCTTGGCGGTGAGGCCGTCGACGAGCTTTTGGTAGGCCTCGGACGAGGAGTCATCGAGGTAGGTTTTGATTTCTGCGAGAGTGGGCGGGAGGCCGGTGAGGTCGAGAGAGAGGCGCCGGATGAGGGTGCGTTTGTCGGCGCGCGATTTTGGTTGTTTCCCTTTGTCTTCGATCTTGGCGAGGGTGAAGCGATCGATGTCGGACTTGAGCCAGGCGGCTTTTTTGACGTCGGGAGGAGTTTGTTTTTTGGCGGTGACAAAGGCCCAGAATTCTTCGTATTTGGCTCCCTGCTCGATCCACTGCTTGAGGAGTTCTTTTTCGTCTGAGGTGAGTGGTTTGGCATGGCCATCGCGGGGTGGCATGGGGTCGTCAGCGTCGGTGATGCGAAGCCAGGCTTCGGAGTCAGTGAGGGAGCCGGGTTTGATCGGGGTGATGCCGTCTTTGAGAGCGTAAGCTCCGGCGGGGGTGTCGAGGCGGAGACCGGCCTTGCGGCTGGGTTTGCCCTTGGCGTCGACACCGTCGTCGGGTCCGTGGCAGACGATGCATTTCGACGAAAGAATGGGGCGGATGTCCTGATTAAAGGAGATTTCTGACTTGGCGAGCAAAGCCGGAGTGGCAAGAAGGAGAAAGAAGCGGTGGAGCATGGTGAAAGAAGGGGAATTGCCCATCAAGCTAAAGGAATGACGACAAATGCCAAGGGGAGTTGTTTTAGGATACGCCGGGAGGTGAGCATTGTTTCACCGTCTCGTTCCCTCTCGACGGGCGCAAGAATTGGGTTAAGGGCCTCCTTGAGCGTGTCAAGTTGCTGGTCTGCGATTTTGTTCCCGGGATTGATCTCGAGAATGGTTTGGGAGCGTGCGATGGCCTTCTCCCTCTCGCCGGGCTTTTGGCGGAGGTATCCGAGCGCAAGGTGGGCGGCATGAAGCGAGCATCCAAGCCCATTGCTTTCTCGAGAGTCCTGACAGCCTGTGTTGGTGTTTTCTGGCGAAGGCCCGCTCTTCAGAGTGAGTGCGATGGCTCTGGAGCCGAAGAAAATTAGGTGCCATTCGTTCGGCTCATCTTAGCAACGAAAGGGCACCTTTTAGGCCCGTCGATTCCCGTGAGAAGCCAAGCAAGAGTTTTGCCGCTGAAAGGAAGAAGGGCGGTGTTGCCGGTCTTCCTTCATGGAGGACGGGAAGATAAATTGAGACCCCGTCTGATTTTTGAGCGGGGCTTTTCAAGCGGTATCAGCCTTGATCTTTTTCTATCAGCGCGAAGAAGCGCTTCGGGCTGTTGGCCGTGACGTTCGTAAGCGTGTTACCGAGAAGATCTCGAAATTCTTCGTAAACATCCCATTCGATAACGGGAGTCGAGAGATCAGCTGAGCTGACCAAGTCGTAGACTTTCCCTTCCGTGCTTTCCCAACTGAAATCGAAGTTGGTTCCATTTGGAGTGATTTGAAGCACCAGGAATTCAGGCCCCGCACCTGCCGGGATACCGGAGAACTGGATTTCCGCCAAGCCGCCATGATCGTTCCCGTTGTTGTGGTTCGATGAGCCCCCATCAATGCGGACCAAGCGGGCGTTGCTTAACAGGCCAGGGTTGGTGACACCGGATAAATCGATGTCGAAACCAAGGTATTCAGCATCAGTTGATGCTTGTGGAAACAGGAATCCGCCACCGTCGTCATGGATACCTGAGCCATTTGTGGTGAGTTTGACAAGATTGGCCTCATTATCATCGGGCGAGACGAAGATCTCGACATTGCTTAGCCCGCGACCGCTACAACAGCCCTCGCGGAAGTTCCATACGTGGATCAAATCGAGATCATAATTGCTCTCCAAGTCCACCGTAAGTTGCCATTCGGTGATATCACCGGACCATCCGCTCCACCAGTTCGCATTCGTTTCTTGTCGGTGTGACCCGGTGAGTGAGGGGACATCACCGGGTAACCCAGCACCACTGATGGCGTTTCCCGGATTCATATCGGCGTTTAAGCCTACGGTGGCGCTTTCAATCGTGATGCCCGTGATCAACTCAGCGTGGGCGGCAGTTGCGGTTAGTAACAGGGCGGAAATGAGAAGGGAGTTGAGTTTCATGAAAGGAAGGGGTCTTTACAGTGGAGGTTTAAGAAGGCTCAAGCAGTTGGTATACCGATCTCTAAGTTATGCCATTATATTTTCGAAGTTTGCGGCATTCAAAAGCTCATGGGTTTCCTTTTTCTGGGGCAAAAAAAACCACTCGTCTTTCAACGAGCGATTTTGGAAAGAGATTCAATGATTGTTCAAGATATCGCTCACGCGTTACGACGACGACGCATCATGAAGCCGACGATGCCAAGGAGCCCAAGGGTCGCGGAAGCAGGTTCAGGGACGCGGCTGCCGAACTGGATTTCCGCCAAGCCACCATGATCACTACCGCCGTTGTGGTTAAATGAGCCCCCATCGATGCGGACCAAGCGGGCGTTGCTCAACAATTCAGAGTTGGTGACACCGGATAAATCGAGGCTGAAACCAAGGTATTCAGCATCTGTTGATGCTTCTGGAAACAGGAAGCCACCACCGTCGTCATGGGTGCCAAAACCATCTGTAATGAGTTTGACAAGATTGGCCTCATTATCATCAGGTGAGACGAAAATCTCGACATTGCTCAGCCCGCGACCGGTGCAACAGCCCTCGCGAAAGTTCCATATCTGGATCACTTCAACATCATAACTGTCCTCTAAGTCCACCGTGAGTTGCCATTCGGTGACATCACCGCTCCATCCGGTCCACCAGTTCGAATTCGTTTCGAGTCGGTGTGACCCAGTGAGAGAAGGGACATCGCCTGGCAACCCAGCACCACTGATGGCCTTTTCCGGACCCATGTCAGCGTTTAAGCCTACGGTGGAACTCTCAATCGTGGTGCCCGTGATTAGGGTCGCGCCGGGCGATACTGCGGTGAGGGCAAGGCTCGTCACCGCGACAAGCGCGCATGAAATAGCATTCATTTTTCCTGTGATTTTCATAATATGATTTATCGTCATTTGAACTTTCACCACGAGAGGCGGGGGTCGGCAAGCACATTTTTTTTAAAGGTAGAATTTCCTTGGCGATTAATTCGCGCTAGTCATCAGGTGTCCGTTGGGCTCCCCGGCAAAGAGGTCTCGACATCAGGGTAATTCAGCGATTTCTGAGAGCGCCTGAGACGCGGAGAGAAGGCCGGCGGGGATGGCGCAACGCGCGGCCTCACCGGATCATAGATCCTCCCCAGGCAAGCGCCCGCTAGGGGCGCTTGCCTGAATTGATCACCGTTTCAAAGCCGTCTGCGCTTCGCCGCGGACATTGGTGTGAAAAATTCCTTTTCACGATGACCTTCCCAAAAACGAGCGTCGCTTTTCAGGTTTTGCGCCCTTTGAAATCGGTTTTTCGGGCGATTTTTTTCTCTCGCTGATTCCCAAATTTAATTTTCATTCGATCAATGAAAATTATTCTTGTTCTATCTCGGTGTTTTATCGAGCTGGTCACGCTTTCGCCTGTCTCCCCTACTCGTTGATGCGCACTAACGAATCCCCGGCGACTGGCTTCAGCTTGGACACCTTTCCCGACGGCCAGCGCACCGCGAGTTCCCGTAGCTCTTCTCCTTCTGTGAGCGTGACTCGGATCCGTTCCGAGTTCTGGGCCGCCAAGCCTTCCCCGATCGACCTCCGGAAGGCGCGCGTGCGCCGGTCCGTCACCGCCATCAAAACCGCCCCCACGCCGTCGCGATTGCTCTGCCCGGTCGAGGGGGCCGATCCGGTATGGCTTCCGCGCAGGATCACCTCCACCACCCGTCCTGTTCCGCCGAGCTCTCCAAAGCGGTTCCGGAAGAAGCGCAGGCGCGGGCCGTTGCAGCTGGCGAGGGCGATGTCGACCCAGCCGTCTTGGTCGAAGTCCAACAGCGCGAAGGACCGGGCGTCCTCCGTGCAGTCCACGCCGCTCACGAGGCTGCGCCCCACGAATCCGTCCGCCCCACCCATCACGAGCCGGTTGCGCTCGTTTCCACTGAATGAATTGCTCTTGAATGCCGCCCCTCCTTCCGGCACCCGCATCCTGAAATCCAGTAAGGGGGATTTCCAATGCTCGGAATCGCGGAACTCGCGGCTCTGTCTCTGATCCTTGAGCACGACCGTGCTCCAGAAACATGCTCACAAGTCCACCTCGGTTGCGACCTCCTTGGGCGCGGTGTAGAAGCCACTTGGCACGTAGAGATCGAGCCATCCGTCGTTGTTGAAATCAGCGAACTGGCCCCCGAGAGCCCAGCCCACCTTTGTCTCCGGCGCGTCCGCCTCGCTCACGAGCCGGAACACGCCGCCATCGTTGCGGTAAAGGAAGTTCCCCCGCGCCGCCACCAGGATGCGCGGATCGGTGTTCTCGAAGGCTGGAACGATACGGTTGCCAGCCTTCGAATACATATTCGATACGAAGAGGTCGAGGTCCCCGTCGTTGTCATAGTCTCCGCAGGAGGCCCCCATCCCGTAGGCCATATTCACGTCCGGGAAGACCTCTGCAAAGGCTTCGACCAGCACCGGCTCGGACGCGCCCCGCGGGGTGTCGTTGCGCAAATAGCTGTCCGGGCCGAAGTCGTTGCAGACGTAGAGGTCCTCATCGCCGTCATTGTCCGCGTCGAACCAGAGCGGCTGGTAGCTTTTGCGCCAGAGTTCTACGACTTCCCCGCCCGCCCGCTCGAGCCGGCCACCACCTCGGTTCATCAACAGCACGTTCGGAAAGCCACGCTCATTGAGAAACGGAGCGCTGTCAGTCCGGAGGATGTGCGCGAACTTTCTGATCTGCTCCGGGTTCAAGACCTCAGGATTGATGTCTCTGACGCGGGCAATCGGGCTGTTGTAGGTTGATAAATACACGTCGAGGAGCCCGTCCCCGTTGACGTCGGCGACCGCCATGCTGGAGACCACGAAGAGAGTTCCCAAATCAGTCGCGGTGGCAGTGACATCGGTGAATTGGCCGCCGTCGTTGCGATAGTATTGGGTCGGCTCGAAACTCCGAGCTAAGAGGGCGTCGGGGTCGCCGTCATTGTCGAAATCCGCGAATACCGCGGCGGTGACATGGCTGTCGACTGTCAGGCCGGACTGCGCCGCCACTTCTTCATAGGTTCCGTCGCCGCAGTTGCGGAACAACTGGGGCGGCACCCATCGCGCCGAGAGGAAAAAGTCCTCGTGTCCATCGCTGTCGAAATCCATCACGCTGACCGTGGGATATTGGAGGCCGCTCACGATATCTGGAGACGAGGTCACTTGGAACCGGCCGACCTTTGCGGTCTCGCCCGCAAAGGTCTTGCGGAGGACTTCTTCCTGAAAGGAGGTTCGTGCGGTCGCTAGGGCATCGGCGTCGGGAATCAGACGGTCGAGGACCTCCTCGAACAAGGGCTGAGGAGAGTGATCGGTCGCGAATTCCAGCGGCTCCCACTTGATGAGTTTCCAGCTGTCTTCCGTCTCGTTGCTCTTCTTCCAAAAGAGCTTCTGTTTTGCCGTCACCCCTACGATCGCTCCGTCCTCTCCTCGGCGGACTCCCTCGAACTGGGTCTTCATCTCGAAGCCCCCGTCTTGAAAGGACGCGGAGAGGGTTCCAAAGGAGGCATTCGTCCAAAGGTGGCTCGGCTCCAAGTGCTGCCACGGTGCCACGGACGCCTCTCCCGCCACCGCCTCCGGAAGATCGTCGCGGGATCCGCGTACCATCGAGGCCCCCAAGGCGCGCAGCTTCGGAGTCAGCTTCTGCACGAGCTCCTCAGAGGCGATCATCTGCTTGATCCGGGCCTCGGTCGATAGCTTCGGCGCAGGCGGCTTTTCCTCCGAGCAAGCAAGCAGCCCCAGCAGGAGCCCCGAGCCGAGGCCCTGCAAGAGCGTTACGAAGAAAGATCGGGGCCATCTGGGCCCCCTCGTGGAAAAGTCAATGGGCATGATTTCAAGAGCTCGCTTGGATAAGGCGGCAGTGTGGAGGTGCCGAAATCGCTGTCAAGAGATCCGTGAAGAAGCAAAGAAGAACCTCACAAATAATCATGGAAAACCACGACCACGGAGGGAGCCGGCTCATCACTATTTCCCTTCGGGCGCGGCTGCTAGGGATTTGCTCATGGCGGGAGGATCGTGACGTCGCCGTTGGGCCGAACCGAAGAAGAGGAATGGAGGGGAAGAATAGAGGTTGGGGGTTTTAGTGGTGGGGATGCGTCCAAGCATGCCAGACGATGATCTGTGATTCTCTTTGGCACAAATGGTGTTAGAATTCAGCCATGCGATGGTCATTGTCTCTGCCAATTCTTGGTTTCCTCACTTTTCCTCTCTTTGCTAATTGGCCTCATTTTATGGGCGCCGGTTTTGATAACAGTGAGGCGGATGGAAAGGTCTTGCAAAGCTTCCCTGAATCAGGGCCGCGGGTGCTCTGGGAAGTCGATGTGAATGCCGGGTTTGGAGGTGCGGCGATCGTGGGAGACGAGGTTTTTCATCTCGATCGGGTTGATCAGGAATTTGATATTCTTTACTGCCTTGATTTGAAGACGGGTAAGGAGAAGTGGAGTTGGAAGAAGGCGGTGCCGGGGCGGATTTCCCATCCGGGAGCACGCGGCGTGCCGACGGTGACGGATGATGCCGTCTATGTGACGAGTGGATTTGGTGGGGTGTATTGCATTGACCGAAAGACGCAGAAGGAGCGCTGGGTGGTTGAGATGGCGAAGCGGTTCGACGCGGAGCCGCCGAGGTTTGGATGGGCGGGGCATCCGATTGTGAAGGACGGACTTTGCTACCTCGCTCCGCTTGGGGAAAAGGTCGGGTTGGCCGCGCTGGATGCCAAGACCGGGAAGACGGTCTGGACAAGTGAAACGGTGGGTAACTCGCATTCCTCGCCGCTCTTGATGTCGGTTTTAGGAAAGGAAGTGCTGGTGATGCCGGGTGATTTTGGAAGGGAAGAGTTGGTGATTTTAGGAGTGGCTCCAAAGACGGGGAAGACGGTCTTTCGATACACCGAAAATTTTGGTTCCGGGATTTTTAATGCAATCCCGAATTTGCTGATGCTGGGGGAAGATCGGGCAATCTTTACTGGGGGATATCGCAAAGGGACTTGGCTGCTCCGCTTCGAAAAAGAGGGGGATAAGATGAAGGTCGAGAAGGTGGGGAAACTTGCTTACGGTGCGAAATTTCACGCTCCTTTGGTGATCGGGGGGAGCCTTTATATGACTGCTGATAAGGCGCGCGGGAAGGATATGAGTGGCTTAGTGAGTTTGTCTCCCACCGGCGAGACGAACTGGGGGACCGGCAAGGAGCCTCAACTCAATGGCGGGTCGCTCATCAATGTGGGAGGGACGATCATCAGCCAGGATGGCGACACTGGCGAACTCAGGTTGATCAAAGCGGGGAAGAAATATCTTGAGCTGGGTAAGGCCAAGGTGTTTTCGAAAAAGACGGGCAAGGAACTCTGGGCACCGATGGCTTTTTCGGATGGGAAATTGGTGATGCGGAGTCAGTATCAATTGATCTGCGTCGATCTTGGGCTGGAGTAAGATCAGGGGGCGGAGTTTGTGGGGGGTGAGCGAAACGGGCCGCTTTACGATTGCTTGACTCGATGTTTCATTCTCCCGCTCCGCCACCGAGCGTCGGCCTGCGGGGATGTCTTTTGGTTCCCCGGATCTAAGCGAGGATCGCGGTGATGGGCTTGCCGGTTTTGCCACCCATTTTAAAGGGGCGCCTGCTGGGGGAGAGGAGAACTTGGTCGTGTGGGAGTCCCATCGCGGCCGCGATGGTGGCGTTGAAGTCGGCGGCGCTGGTTTTCTCGGTAATGACGTTCGAGGCCGTTTTGTCGGTCTCGCCATAAACGGTACCTCCCTTGATGCCCGCTCCGGCGAGGGCGAATGAGAAGGCTTTCGGAAAGTGATTCCGACCGGCGTCGGCGTCGATCTTGGGCGTGCGGCCAAACTCGGTGGCGATGACGACCAAGGTGCTTTCCAGGAGACCACGTTGTTCGAGGTCAGTCAGGAGGGCGGCGTAAGCTTGGTCGAGGACGGGAAGCTTTTCGTCCGCCTTAGTGAAGTTATCAGAGTGCCAATCGAAGCCACCGAACTGGACCTCGACGAAGCGGACGCCGTGCTCGACGAGGCGGCGGGCGAGGAGAACTCCTTTGGAGAATTTGTCGGACCCGTAAGCGGCGTGGGCGTCCTTGCCTTCCTTGGAGAGATCGAAGGCTTCGAGGTCCTTGGACTTCATGAGGTTGACGGCGGAGCTGAACATCTCGTCGTAGGCGCGCACGCTGCGCTGGCCTTTTTGGAAACGAGTGGCGAATCCTTCATCGAGCTTGGAGCGCAGGGCGATCTGGCGATTGAAGGCGGCCTCGGAAACGTTGCCGCGTCGTTGGGCATTTTGCAGTCCTTTCTCGGCATCGCCGACCGGAAGAGGGGCATTGTTGGGCTCGAAGAAGCCGGCACCCGGGTGGCCGTTCCCGGCGTGAACGGTGACGTAGGGCGGGAGGGTTCCCTTAAGGCGGGTTGGTTCGAGTTTGTTCGCCCAGGAACCCAAGGAGGGGTGGGTGATGGAGGCTCGCTCGGTATAGGAAGTGTGGATGTGATAGTTCCCCTGGGCGTGAGCCCCCTGCGTGGAGGTCATGGAGCGAACGATGGCCATTTTGTCGGCGTGCTTGGCGGTGCGCTCGAGGTGCGGTCCGAGTTGAATGCCATCGACGTTGGTGGCGATCGCTTTGAGGGGGCCACGATACTCGGAGGGAGCTTCGGGCTTGGGGTCCAAGGTATCGATATGGGTCATGCCGCCCGCCATGTAGAGGTAGATGACGTTCTTGGCCTTACCATTTGATTTGGCGATGGCCTCGGCGGCTTCGGTAGAAGAAAACCAAGAAGCGGAAGCTCCTCCAAGTGAGACCCCAAAGGCGGTGCGAGCAGTGCTGGAAAGGAACTGGCGGCGCGATTGGTCGTCGAGTTGATGAAAAGGGTTCATTGGACAAAGAGGAAACGGTTGGAGGTGAGGATGGCGCGGGCGAAGGTTTCGGTGGATGCCGCGGTTTGCATTTCGGGGAGGAAGGCCTCTGTTTCAGCCTGGGTCGGGAGGGCCGAGTAGAGACTGAGGTAGAGAAAATCGAGTCGTTTTGAAGGTGATTCGAGGGCGCGCAGCGAGCGGGCAAAAGCATTTTTTCGATTCGTGAGGAGGCTGGTCTCAAGCCCGTTGAGAAGTCGCAGAGTTTGAGGGACGGTGGCCTCGGTGTGGGCCGAGGAAGGGCTCTCCGCATCCGAGCCTCCAAATTCAGAGATGAAGGAACCACCACGTTGTGGGACCGGGAGCTCGGAGGTGCGCATCTTGAATTCAGGATGGTCCGGGCGGGTCTGAGGAGCACGGCGGGCAATGGCGGCGCTGGCCTTCATCGTCGTCGGGCTGGCGTTCGCAACCTGGACTTTTTGATACTTCTTACCGTATTGCTTTTGGACATCTCGAATCTCGATGAAGAGCCCGCGAGCGGTCGCAAGGTCGCCGCTCTCACGTGCCTGTGCCGCCTTGGTGCGGAGGACTGAGATTTCTTTTTGAAGGGCTCGACGCTGCTTTTCCGATTTGACGAGTGCGGTGCTGAGTTCACGCAACTGTTTGCCGTTGGTGCTCATGAGGAAGTTGAAGGATTCGACATAGTCGTGCCAGCTCTCTTCGAGGGCGCGGTTGGTGTTTGAATCGATGTTTCCGGAGGCGAGAGTCACGAAGGAATCGCGGATTTCCTCGGCACTGAGACGGCGGAGAACAGGGCCCTGGAAGTTGAAAGAGAATCCCTGCGCGGGCTCTTCGAGGGTGACTTCGCGCTGGAAGAGCTGGGTGTGGTAGAGGATGCGGAGGAACTGTTTGAGGTCATATTTTGCGGCGAGCATCGCTTCCTCGAGGAAGGTGACAACTTCCGGATAATCGGGCTTGGGTGAGTTGCTCCAGTCATCGGGATTGGCGACGAGTCCGTAACCGAAGGCGTATTTCCACATGCGGTTTGCGATGACTTTGGTGAAGTAGGGATTCTTGGGCGAGGTCACCCAGTCGGCAAAATACTGGCGCCGTTGATCAGGGTCGACGTCCTTGGTTTCGAGTCCGAAGAGGAATCCGGGCTTCACGACATCACCCGCTTTGCCGTCTTCATATTGGTAATCGGCGGGGAGTTTGAGCTCCTTTGCAGGAGTGTCGTAGAGGGCGTTGCGCTGGTGATAGCGGAAGACGCCGCCGATGGCTCTGGCCTCTTCGCGCTTTCCCTTGGCCCTCTGACCGGATTTCCGACGCTCTTCCTGGGTCATTTTGGAGAACTTCTTCCTCGGGCGGTTATTGGGATCGAAGCCGATGACTTCGCGGACTTTGTCGCGACCTTCCTCGAAACGAAACTCGGTCCCGCCGAGGAAAGCGGCGAGCTGGTAGTATTCCAACTGGGTGGTGTCATCGAAGGGGTGATCGTGGCACTGGGCACAGCCGATTTGCTGACCAAGGAAGACTTGGACGGTGTTGTTCACGTTATCGAGGAGCATGCCGCGGTCGCGGAGGTAGTAGCCCGCCGCCGGGTTGTTGGCGACGTGGCCCTTGGCGGAGAGCATTTCGCCGACCATCTCGTCGTAGGGCATGTTGTTATCGACAGCGTCCTTCATCCAGACGTGCCAGCCGAGGCCGTGGCTTTCTTCGCGCGTTTTCAGGCGGAGAAGGTCACTCCAAAAGTTGAAGATGCGGGAGTTGAATCCGGGGGACTCGACGAGGGTATCAACGAGCTTGCTGCGCTTGTCCTCTTTCCCGGATTCAAGGAAGCGGCGGGCTTCATCACTAGTCGGAAGGCGACCGATGATAGTGAGGTAGGTGCGGCGAAGGAAAGTGGCGTCATCGACAATGGGGTTGGCCTTGACCCCTCGTTCCTGCTGGCCTTGCAGGAGGATTTGATCCAACTCACGGGCGGTATTGCGGACGACATCGAGCGGGAGTGGCTTTGCGAAAATCGCGGGGATGGTGAGGAAAAGGGGTAAGAGGAATTTCATGGCGAAATGGTCTTAGTAAAGAAGGGCGACGATCTCTTCATCGGAGAGGAGAGTCGGGTCTTCGGCAGCTCCGGAGAGGAGTTCGTTGGCAAAGGTGTCTTCGAGGGAGTTCCAGTCTTCCGTCGGTTCGTCCTTATCAGCCACGGGGGCATCTGGGGTGGGCGCATCCGAAGGGAGGGAAATGAAAATGGCGAGGGCGGCGAGAGCGGCTCCGGCAGCGCCAAGGAGAGGCTTGGGCGCGAGAAGCGACTTCCACCAGGATCTCGCGGGTTCACTTTCAAGGCGGATCCGGCGAAGGGTGTCTTGCGCAAAACGAGGGGAGGAATCGGCTGGGGTGGCTTCCTCGAGGAGATTCCAGACGGAATCATTTTCGAGATCATCGTCGAAATCGGGGAGGTTTTTGTTGGGGTGGTGGGGCTTCATGGCTTGTTCCGTTCAGGGGAGGAAACCCGCAGGGTCGCGGGAAGTTGCGCGAAAGATGAATGGGAGATGAATTTGCTTTAAGCTTGAGGGGCCTGTGCGTCGCTCATTTCTTTTTACGACGATTTCCTGTCATGTGCTCGCGGGCTTTAAGCTCAGTGGCTTGTCCTTGGTCGCCGCAGGATTTCATCCAATTTTGGAGGCGTTCATGGAGGTCTTTTTTAAGGTCGGCACGTTTGGGATCGTCGGCGAGATTGCTGAGTTCGAGGGGATCTTTTTGGATGTCGAAGAGTTCAAACTCGGGGCGGTGTTGGTAGCGGCGCGTCTTGGCGAGGGCGTCGGCATCACCGGTGGCGGCAAGGGCGAGCCAGCTTTGAAACTCCGGAGCGGTGGTGCAGGCGTTCTGGAATTTGACTTTGGGAGTGAGGTTCCAGATGAGTTTGTATTTCTCGGAGCGAATCGAGCGGATGCCGTAGTGTTCGGAGCCGTCGTTGATACCTTTGGTGGTCATGATACCGTGGACGTATTTCTTGTGGCTTTGCTTTCCGGCGAAGACGGGGAAGAGGCTCTTCCCTCGGAGATCGGAGGGTGGGGTCCCGCCTGCAGCTTCGATGAAAGTCGGGAGGAGATCGAGATATTGGATCATGGCAGGATTGACCGAGCCGGGTTTGATTGTGCCAGGCCAGCGGGCGATGAGGCCGGTTTGGAGGCCATTGTCGTAGCAGGTCCATTTGGCGAAGGCGAAGGAGCTCCCTTGCTCGGAGGTCACGATGAAGAGGGTGTCATCGGTGAGGCCGTGTTTCTCGACGAGGTCCATCGCTTGGCCAACTTGGGAGTCGAAGTAAGTGATCTCAGCGAGGTAGCGGCTCATGCCATCGCGAGTTTCAGGGGTGTCGACGAAGTAGGGCGGGAGTTTAATTTTCTCGACGGGATAGCGCGAACGATCTCCGAGGTTCCACGGGGAGTGGGGTTCGTTGGAGCAGAGAAGGAGGCAGAAGGGCTTCTTTTCGGCGGCTTGTTTTTCGATGAACGCGCCGACCTTTGGGAAGTCCGGGTTCTTGCCGCCCGGGATTTTTTGCCAACTGAAGACCTTGGAGGGTGAGACGTGGGTTTTGCCGCTTTGGGCCACGGTGTAGCCGAGATCGGAGAGGTATGACACCACGCTTTTGGTCTTCGGTGAGACAAAGGTGTGGTTGGGGTAGGCTCCGCTAGTCACGGGTGGGAGGCCGGTGTAGATGTTGTGTCGGGTGGGCGAGCACATCGGAGCCGTCTGAAAAGAGCGGGTGAAGCGCATGCCCTGGGTGGCAAGCGTGTCGATGTTCGGTGTGTGGGCTTGCCCTCCGTAGCAGCCCAGGTCGCGGAAGGTGCAATCGTCCGCGATGATGAAGACGATGTTGGGTTTGGCTGAGGCGGTGAGAGCGCAAATTACAAATTTGAAGATAAAGACAAGCCGTGACATGAGCCTCTTTAAACGGAAGGTGAAGAAGAGATCTTCCAAGGGGATTTTCTGAGAGTGACCAAATGCTAACGCCGATGAAGCTGGTTTTTGTGGGCTGCGACGATGGTGGCACGTTCGACCATCGTGCACTGGCCACCGGTGAGGCGAGCGAGCTTGCTGAGATGAGGTTCCAAGTCGGGCGCAAGAACCCCGAGGCAGTTGATTTTAACTCCCATCGATTTGGCACGTTGCCCGATCATCTCGATCCATTGATCGGCACGCTCGGGATCAGTTCGACTGGCAACAAAAACAATTTGCTCGGGAGGCGGATTCATATCAAGCGCCATGTTCAAGGCATGGTCCCAGTGACTGCCGACAGGATTGAGGGGGCGAAGGATTTTTCCGGATTCCATTTCGGCGATAATTTTTCGGGCCCAAGATTTGGTTGTTGGCGTCATTCTAAACCAAGGGATATTTTGAGGTTCGCCGAATTTCTTCCATTCAGTAAGCTGTGGAATCCTATTTTTGTTGCCCCTATTCCAGAAGAATTGTTGATCGGTGGTGGCGTGGATGATGGCTCCTTTAATCTTCCTCCAACCGACTTTTCGTGGATCACCGGGAATTGATTGAAAATCTGTGTGTGTGAATTCAATTGTATCGCCGATACCCCAAGCGGGGCCTCCAAAAAAGATGACGCCAAGAAGCATATTCTCGCCCTCAATTCGCTGGATCACTTTACGGAATTCGTAGAGAGTATGGCTTGATCGTCCATATTCTCCCCCCATTGTTTCGACGACAAAAGTGAGCCGACTTCCCTGAGAGCTTTGGCCGAAGAAAGTCGCTTTTCCGGTTCCGGTTCCGTCGAGTGCTGGGTTTATCGAGATGTCCGGGCGTTCTTTGATAACTAGATTAGCGAGGTTACCTCCCCAGCCTCCCATATCTCCGAGGTCTTCACTGATGCCGAATCCAGAAATTTCGATTGGGAGGTCTGAGGGGGGAATAGAAATGGCAGAAGGGATTTTACCTATGAGCACTTGGGGATTTGAAATGGTAGGCGGAGTCGAGGGCAGGGCATTTGTCGCAAGTCTAGCTTTGGGCTTGGAAACCTCGATTTCCGGCACGGATGTGGTGGTTTCGATGGTGAGCGGAGGCAAGGGAGTTTGTGGGGAAGAAAATGAGATGAGGGCCAATACTCCCAGAATGATGGTGAAGGTGATGAGTGAAGCTGCAATGCCTGAGACAGCAGCCTGTTTTTGCTGTTTCAGAAGGGTTCGCCGAACAACCGGTTTTTCAAAGCGGGATAGAGAGGTCATTGTGGCTCACCGGTTCTGGATCGTGTTTTGTTATTCCTTGAAACCCGCTGCTTTTAGTGCACCCTGCCACTCGGCGGCAGTGGCAGGATCGGAGTTTTTGAGGTCGTTTGCAATCGTCCTAGCTCCAATGGCCCAAGTCTCATTTCTCGGGAGAGCTTCAAGGACATCGACCAGACCAAGAATATTTGAAGTGGCCATTTCATTGGCGAATCCCTTCATCGCGAAAGGTTGGTCGTCTGCTGAAAGTTCTTTGAGCCAAGTGGTGGCATTTGCTGGATCACTGGCTGTGAGTTTATGACCCAGTCGTTCCAGTGCTTGGCCACGAGCGGCTGGTTGGAGAACCGCTGACGCTTCGGAGTCTAAAAAATCACGAACTTTGATCGGATTTTCCGCGACCAGGAAGGGCATTGCTCCAGTAAAAAAGGTACTACGATCTTCTTGGGGAATGGACTCGTTCATCGTTCCGATCGTTTCCTGGAAGGTTTTGCGTTGAGCTTCTGACTTGCCGATATTTGTGAAGGCATGGCTGCGATTTTTACCGGCAGGAAGTTCGCTGAAAGTTTCAAGTGCCAATGCTGGATCTGCCGTGATCACTTGATCAATGTATTTTCCGAAAAGGTTACTTTGAAGCCCGCCTTCAGGAATAGAATTAATCATTTGGAGAGCCATTTCAGATTCTCCTGCTTCAGTGAGGCTGCTCACGGCACGCTCAAAAATCGCGTGGTTGGTCCGTGAAACGGTCATCTTGCTGATGAGGTCCAAAAGGCCCTGTGGATCAGTTTTGGCAATTTGTGCCGTTACGGATTCTCCAAAATGCCCGTCGTCTCCTCGGAAAATTTCTTCGATCAGGTTTTTATCCAAATTGGCAAAACGTTCCAAAGTTTTAGAAAGATCCTGCTCGGCGAGCTGACGATATTGCATTCCAAGAATTGTCCTTCGGCGATTCTGGTCTGTGATGGTTTCAGTCATTCGGAACGCGGCATCGGGATCTTTCGTCAAAATCGTAAGGGCGATGTTCTGAATTGCTAAATCAAGGTCGTTGCCCGAGAGGAGGCTCCGCGCAGTTTGTTCTGCTGCTTCGGGATCCTTGAGGGCGTAATTGTTGAAGATCTGAGTGAGAGTTGTTGAATCTTCGACAGCGCCCTTTGGCAGCTTAGCGTAGAAGCGGACCAATTCGTCATTGTCGAGCTTCCCAACCATGGCCTGAATGCCAAGTTGTAGAATGCCCTTCCGTATCGCAGGTGAACTTTGTTTTAGATCTTCCAAGAGCCAGCTTTGGATCATGGAAGGATCATTTTCGGCAAGGATGCCGACGACCTGATACCAGCCTGCCTCTTCACTCGACATTGAACTGGGATCAAAAAGTGCTAAAGCTGCCGACGGATCGCGCCGTGCCAATTCTGAAACCAAAAGGACGAAGGCCCCCCGCAACTCGGACGAATTACGATCTGCGGAAAATTCAGCGATCAGGCCGGTGAGTTGTTCCGTGCTGAGAGCGCTGGTTGCTTTTTCGAATTCCTCAACATCTTCCGAACTGAGAATTGGCCTCCGAAAAGAGGCCGTGAGTTCCTCGTACGAAAGATGCCCGTGAAGTTTCGAGGGATCGCTGCGTCGATCAGACTTGGATTCTTCACGTTTCCCTGTCTCTTCCTTTTTGTCTTGGCACGAGGAGGTGAGGAACGAAAGTGTCGTTCCGATGATAAGAAGCCGAGGCAAGGTATTGATTCGCGACATGTTTCGAAGTTTCTATGGGTGAATTGGCTCTGTGCAATCAGTGCTGACGGTGTGTTCAGGGTGGAAGCCGCAGGTCTGTGACCAAGCCTCGGGAATGTCTGAAGGGAGCCCGTTGTAGGTTGTTGCTCGTCGAATTCATCCTGGAAGGTAATGATTGTTAATACAGCGATGGTATCCTTTACGGAAGTAAACGGTATTGCCTCCTGGGTCAGTTGTGACATAGGTTTTATCAAGGAAGGTTGGATCAAATCGATCACAAATATGATTGCACTCCCCAGATGAGCCCGCGCCCAGTGCGACTCCCGCTCCAAGCATCGTGACCGCAGCAGCGGAAAATGAAGTTTTCTTAACAAATGATCTCCGTGTAATATTCATGTTCATAATTTTAGATTCATTTGGAGCTTGATGCGGGGGGGGGTAAAATGTCAAACATAAAAAGTGAGTTTTACAGAAACTAGAATGCCACGCATACTGCAAGAGAAAATCTCCGCTAACCCTGTGTCTTCACTAGTTTTACGACGGGGTAGGGCTGAATGAGCTGGGGCCAGCTTGCATTTCACGTTGTCAGACAAGCTATCGAGTCTACGATGGATGCTCTCTCCTAACTTTTAGCTCTGGCATACTACGACACTCAAGCCCGACGACCAGCCCAACAAAACCTGGTGGGGTTCCTTAAAGACAAATGACTGACCCAAGGAAGGACGCTCTCCCGAGCGTCACCACCTCTCGCCTCTTAAAATTGTGACCACTGTGAAATTTCCACCTCATCTTTTCAATTCCCCAAACAATCTGACTTCTCACAGAACCGCCGTGCCCCCGCTCAAAAAACACCTTGTCTCGTCCCCCCTTCAAATCATAATCTCCCAGACTCTATGACGCTGAATACCACTCCCACTCAACCCCCAACAACGGAAATTCTTCCCGCATTTTTGGAACGGTCACGGAATTCTTCCATCGGAAAGGTAAGCTCGCACCTGTCACTACGAACCTCCACGCCTTCCATAATGATTCTCCGGAAATCTATCACTATGATCCCAAGCTCAGAATCCCCCTCCACCCTCCACCACACCCGCCCCCATCAGCTCTATCGATTCCGTCATACTCATACCCTCTCTCAGCACCTACCCGTACCCCCACCCCTAAACAACCGCCAGCACCCCACGCACCCCACGCACCCAACCCCAATATCCCCCAGTTACCTTTACAACCCTACCTCTAAACCCCGCCCTCCAACCCCCAACTATCGTGACAAGATAAAACCCGAGAGAATGGTCGAGAACATAGCGTCGAGCGTGGTTTATTACGGCTACAGGTATTACGATCCGGTAACGGGGAGGTGGCCAAGCAGAGATCCCATCGGGGAAAGAGGGGGAATCAACCTCTATGGGATGGTGGGGAATGATGCCGTGGAGTACTGGGATTTTCTTGGCCTCAATAATGGTGATGTAAAGGCCAGGATGACTGCTGACTTAGGTGCTCCGAAGAATTGTGGGTGTTATACCCTTTTCGGCAGATTCAACTGGGCAAATATTATTTCTGATCACGGCAGGAAAATGTATGGTTTAAATGTGGGCTTGTCATTGACTGTGAGTATTAACAGGGGTGAGGGAAAGGATTGTTGTAAGTGTAATAGTGTGAAAACAATCCAATTTATATCTTCTAAGAATTTCCCTATTAGTCCCGGACGTAAGAATAGGACTGGCGGTGGTGGTCATAGGATTGATGTAGGTGGTGGTGACTACCGCACTCGTCCATTTGTTTCTGATACAACGCATGGGGGGCATGATACGAGCTCCGGAGGGCCAAGAGGCCCACTGGGCGGCGGCGGATTTGAGATTGGAGTGAGTGACGCCCCACAAGAAAGGCGGACGAATATTGATTGGGCAAAACTCAAGACGACGGGTAACGAGGCCACCGGTGAAAAAACATTTTACACATGTGCTATATGCGCTTCAGGATCTCGTAGAGGGAAAATCCTAGGATGTATGAGTTGGGGGTTTACTTTTCATCGAGCATCAATAAATCAAGGAGTAGATGTGGGATTGAAAAATATTAAACCAATTCCTCCTAAATATTATTGCGCTGGTCCGGAGGTCGAGGCTATTAAAAATGATGCGTATAGCGGATGGAAGAAGGCGAATCCCAATATTGATTTAGATAGAGAATTGTCGAGAAATTACCGTAATGACGTGCGCTAGAATATCTAATCGATTTGTGTTTCTGCTTTCTTTACTCATCGTAGGATGTTCGGAAGAAAAAGTTTCGCGTTCCGCCACCGATGAGGAATTGGGGGCTATTGAGGAGAGTCCTGCTTCAACTGAAGAGGTATTGCTACCAGATGAGTTTTTGTTAGAAAAGCAAGTAGAGGGGGCGAAAGTTCTTGGGACTCAGGATCGTTTTGAAGTTGCGCTCGAAGGACTATGGATTGCCGATAGAGGTATCGCCAAACTCACAATTACCCCTTCGGAAACAAAATTTGTTTTTCAAGTCAAAGGAGAGTTCGAAAACAACTCGGGGCACCCTCCCTCGTTCCCATTCGATGTTAGACACCCCTTTTTTGACTTTGGCGGCAGGGTTTATAGAATTTATTTCGAAGGAAAACATCCAAGTGAGCTTGATCTTTTATGGAAAGATGCAAATAAGGATTCTTTTGAAGAAAATGTCGATTTCATCAGGTTTACTCGTTTTGATAACTAGTGCCTGGTCGGAAAGGGGGTGTTTCGTATAAATATGCTGGGCATGAATGGCACGGACTTAAGTGGACTATGGTGCCAGACAAATTATGACTACGATGCCCGTCAAGCACGGTAGGTGCAATGATTCGAGGGGTTGAGAGTGTTTTTGGAATGGGGGGATTTCGCTCTGTTCGGCGTT
>Ga0222650_1000095_pt1 | contig 79565 bp, 80 predicted proteins | sample AntAcemetagen367_FD_179820 | JGI IMG/M metagenome (GOLD analysis project Ga0222650, IMG submission 179820) | Saline water microbial communities from Ace Lake, Antarctica - #367 | ecosystem: Environmental > Aquatic > Non-marine Saline and Alkaline > Saline | place: Antarctica: Ace Lake... | reverse complement strand
GCCGAGCGTTGGGAGTCGAAGCTTGCGATCGGGAAAGATGAAAAGTAGAACAAAAAGTGTAACCCATGTTGTCGGTTAGTTTGTAACCTATGTTCCCGTTCAAACCGGGGAGAAGTCTGATTATTTGTGAAATAATTCCGAAATCTTGATATCGAAGAGCAAAAGCGAAAGAATGGACCACGAAGACCCATAGCGCCAAAATTCCTCGAAGTGATTGAAGGTGGTGAAGTTTTGTCATTAGATATTTCTACTGACTGCTAGACTGCTAGGAATTTGCTTTCTGCGGGAGGCTCCTGAACAGCCGTTGGGCTAGACTGGAGGGCGGGGAAAAGGGGGTTGATAAATCGCCGGTTTCCCCTGCTTGTCCGCCAACCATCTCGCCTTACGCATGCCGCCATTAAAACAAAAAAATTCGGCGAGTCAATACTGTATTTTGTCTGTCCCCATGAAATGCGGCCTTTGCGCAGGCTTGCTCCCCGGCTTCGTCGGAGTCGAAGGCGAGCTTCACGCTCTCGATCTTTGCGGCTCGGATCGCTTCGAAATACTGTATTTTGTCTGTCCCCATGAAATGAGTCAATACTGTATTTTGTCTGTCCCCATGAAATGCGCTTCTCCACCAGCGGGCGCAGCACCTTCTGCATCAGATCGACCACCGTCCGCACATCTCCCAGCGCCGTGTGCGCCCCGGTCTCCGGCAAGCGGTAATATTGTCGCAAGGTCTGGAGCTTGCAGATTCCCGCTGGCACCGGATCGAGCAACCGCTGCGCTAGTCACTTCGAAATTTGTCTTGCCATTCGTGACCAATCCAGAGAAGAATGACACCTAGTCTCCAACTAATTAAGATCTTTAATATTGTAGTTTTATGAATAAAATTCACATTTCATCCAACGATGGGCAATCGTCTGAGTACGATGCAGAACAAGTTCGATTAATGTTACAGCAAGGGCTATTACATAATAACTCATTGTATTGGCAGAAAGGAATGGATGAATGGCTTCCGATTACAAATCTATTTCCAATTTCTGGGCTTGTAGAAGAAACTCCGCCTCCTATGCCACCAAAGCGATCAAGATCCGATTTAATTTACCGTAAAGATCCAAAAACAATAACTCGCGCACTGAAAATATTTCTTTGGGTGTCTTTTGTAATAGGTGCCCTATCCAGCCAAATATATTGTAATTTAATCAGAAGCATTATTGCCAGTAGTCAAATCAGCCCTGGGATGCAGGAAACAAAGTCATTAGTCGATTTTATAAATTTCATAATCTATTTACCTACTGGCATTGTGACTGCAATCCTATTTTTGATGTGGATATATCGATCCAATTTAAATTGCCATGGATTCGGTGCCAAAAACATGAAATTCACACCTGGCTGGTCAATAGGATATTATTTTATACCATTTTTAAATCTAGTAAGACCATATCAGGCAATGAAGGAAATTTGGAAAGTTAGCAGTGATCCAGCGAACTGGCAGAAACAGGAAATAAACTCGGTCATTCGGTGGTGGTGGGGTTTATGGCTGGTATCCGGTGGAATGGACTTAGCAATATCCTCGATGGAAAGTGAGGCCATGGAATTAAACAGCCTTTCTTCTTTGATAGTTTTCAGGCAAAGTCTCTATTTTAAGATAGTAATAGATCTAGCATTGACGATTTTCGCACATACACTAATTAGTTCAGTGATTACTATGCAATCAAAATTAGTTAAAAATAATTTTTTTGGAAACTGATATACCTACCTAAGGAGGTAGCATTTATCCAGACATTTTATGGCACAGCTCGGGTTCAATCCCCATCGCTTGCGACGAACCAAATTCCAAAGCGAATCTAAGTATTTCGCTTTCGAGACACGAGAAAAGAGAGTGCAGTGCGGAGGCTTGCTCCGGCGTTTTTATCTATGAAATAATTACTTTAATTAATACTCAATTTCGTATTTCATAGGTGACCCTATCGAACTGTCATATATCCCCTCTAAAATTAGAGATGTTAGGTATTTAGCCTCTACGCTGATGTCCGGATCGTTAATCAAGGATGTCATAAGTAATATTGCACGCTCCCTGTCTTGGCTCGCCATACCATATCCTTCTGCATAAGCACGATAAAAACTAGCGGGGATTCTTTCTTTAGTTTTATTTTTAATGGGTGTGGGAATTTCCCTTGTCGAATCCGTATTGGAATTTCCATCAATATATTTATCTCCTTCGTTTGTGTCTCCCGCCAACCAAGACCAGTTGTAAACAATCCAGATAATTATGGCTGAGATGGCGATAATATTCCAATTAATTCTGTTGTCCTTTTTATCTTGGCTCAATATCGTAAATTTTGCAGAGCAAAATTTACAGCTTGCAGTGTGATCTGCGAATTTATCTTCGAAATCTTGTGAAGCATCACAGCTTGGACATTTGCAAGTAATCATAGTATTTTGTTTGATGTAATTAAAAATCTTTGTGTGGTTCCAGTCAAAATTCTGGAGTTGTTTGATTTATTTGGGTGGTTTATGCAAGTAGTTCGATCCGGATTTGCAGCTCCGGCGGAAGCTCGTCCGGAAAGCTCGGGGTGGGTTCTCGACGAGTCGCGAACTGTCGCCCAGACCCTTGGTGCATTTGCTCTATCTGCATTCGAGTGGGCTTCAGGCCTTGATTAATCCGGCGATTGTGTTGTGCAGGGAGGACTGCATTATGTTGTCCGTTGCCTTGGCAAAGGATTTTGATTCCCCCTTGACCTAGGGTGCGGGGGGTGAGTGTTGGGCAGGAGGGTGCAGCCCCTCCTTGGGAAGCGGCCTGCCAGTCGTGGATCAGTTTCGCTGTCATAAATGGATGCTGCGATAAATCCGGGGGATTGGCGAGGATTCTTGCGGCAGTCCCGGGGGGAGAGATTTGGGAAATCCCTTCCCATCTTGGGCACAGCAATCACACGTTTCCAGACAAATAGAACAGAGTCTTTATGGGTAAAGGGATGGAGCGTCAGGATGGGGACGATTTAGGGGGTGAATGAATGGGGTCAGATGCGGCGTTGAAATCTATCGCTAAGGGACATATCGCTAAGGGACAGACCCTTTGTGGAGCATCCGGCGCAAAGTCCGTAGCTATCGGCAACAGCGTTGAGGGTGAGGCGGAATTTGGGGGTGAATGGGGGGATTTCCTATCGCTAAGGGACAGACCCTTTGTATCAGGGACAGACCCTTTGTATTTCTAAGGGATATTTCTAAGGGACAGACCCTTTGTGGAGCATCCGACGTAAAGCCCGTAGCTACGCGGAACAGCGTGGAGGTTGAGGCGTGGTTTGGGGGTAAGCGTCCTACCAAGCGCCTCTTGTCGTTGGTGCGCTATATACGACGTTTACGCCTACGCTGTACTTTTAGCTTGGTGGGTTGGGCGGAGTTTTTCCGGTAAGTGTCTTACCAAGTGCCTCTTGTCGTTGGTGTCGTAGGTGTGCTACATACGACGTTTACTATCGCTAAGGGACAGACCCTTTGTCGGGCATCAGATGATTTGGATAAGGCAGTCAAAAGACTCAAAGACCTACAGAAATCTCGAAGAATCCTTCGTGAAGATATTACAGAAGAAGACATCGCAGAAGTCGTGTCGCGTTGGACAGGAGTCCCAGTATCGAGAATGCTCGAAGAAGAAATGGCAAAACTCGCTCGAATGGAACAAGAACTCAAAGAACGTCTTATTGGACAAGATCTCGCAGTTGAACGTGTTGCAAGCACTGTAAAACGAGCAAGAGCAGGAATCTCTGATCCGAATAAGCCAATTGGATCATTCATGTTCCTCGGTCCTACAGGAGTAGGGAAGACAGAACTCACAAAAACACTCGCAGAATTCATGTTCGATGATGAAAAATCTCTCATTAGAGTAGACATGTCAGAATATATGGAAAAGCATTCTGTCTCAAAACTTATCGGAGCGCCTCCAGGATATGTTGGACACGATGAAGGTGGAGTAGCAGAACGAATCAGACACCGCCCTTACTCGGTGATACTGTTCGATGAGATTGAAAAGGCTCACCCCGAAGTATTCAACATACTGTTACAAGTACTCGACAATGGACACCTTACCGATTCAAAAGGTCGAAAGATAAACTTCAAGAACAGTATTATTATCCTCACTTCAAACGTCGGTGCAGAGTTCATCGATAAGATGGAGTCTATCGGTTTTTCAGACGAGACCCCTCGAACAAAACAAGAACAATACGAAGAGATGAAAAGAAATGTCCAAAAAGCACTCAAAGAACGGTTCCGTCCAGAATTCCTCAACCGTCTCGATGATGTTGTTATCTTCGATGTTTTGAGCAAAGAAGCCATCAAAGAAATCGTAGGAATCCAAATAAAAGATATCCTCAAAAGATTAGAGGAGAAGGGAATTGTCCTCAAACTCAGTGTTGCCGCGATGAAGTATCTTGCCGAGGAAGGGTACGATCCTCACTACGGAGCAAGACCACTGAAACGTCTTATCCAGAACAAGATCCTCAACCCTCTTGCACAGTTGATTATTTCCCAAGGTGCTCCCGAAGGAAGTACAGTAACCGTAGGACATTCAAAAGAAGAATTCACTTTTGAAGTGAAAGGGGTCGGTCCTTGAAATACGGCGTTGGTCCTCTCCAAAGATCGTCAGGAGACCACTTGCTTCGCCAGTCGGTGGGGTCAGGATTCGCATTGTGAATTTTGTCGTTTACCCTGTAGGAGTCGGGAGCTTCATTTTAACATCTCCCCGACGCTCTACCGGCTTCAATACATCAGTTCAGCGTGCGCATCAGGCAATTTTGTTCGTTCAGTTGGAAGCTCGGATAAAGGCACAATATACGCCGCCCGAAAACCGCTAGCCTACCGACATGATTACCGTTGCCGAGATCATGAATGAGGTCCTTGAGCTACCTAGAGCCGACCGCTCTTACCTAGCCACCAAGCTCATCGAAAGCCTTGATGAGGACCAAGAGCTTGCGCCGGAATGGAAACAAGAGATTGGCAAGCGGGTTGCCCGCCGGGCATTTGGCGAGACCACACAGATCAGCCAGAAAGAACTGCATCAGGACATCGAGAGAATCCTTGCCTGATGCGTCTTGTCTATCTTTCCGAAGCACGGATCGAAGTCCTTGAGGCTGTCACCTACTATCATTCGTGCCAAGAGGGGCTTGCCGCAGATTTTGAGAAAGCGCAGCTCGAGCAGGTCGGCGGGGAGGGCGGCTTTGCAGTTGGTTAGTCCAGCGGGTTGAAACCCGCGATCCTTGGTAGGCTGAAGCCTACTCTTCTGGTTCGGGATTTTGGCGAGATGCGTTTGTCGCGAGGGTTTTGCCGAGGAGTTTTTTCAGCAATGGAAGGGAGATGAAATAAAGGAGCGGGATGAGGACGATGGAGCAGATGGCCCAGGCCTCGATGCCGTGGAGGGCGGCCATGCCGAAATCACGGGCGAACTGGGCGGGGCTTTCCTTGAACTGGCTCATCATCTGCGGGATGGAGAATTTGATAAGTTCGACACCGTTCAGTTGCTGGCCGAGGCGGATGAAGACGAGAATGAGGGCAAGATGGAGCGGGTAGGTGAGGGATTTGAAGAGATGGAGGATGGCTTGATTGAGTTTAAAAACCCAACCGGCGATGAAGCAGACGAGGGATGTGGTGCCCATGATCGGGAAGATGCCGAGGGTGACACCGAGGGCAATGGTCCAGGAGAGCTTCTCGGGGGAGATGCCGCGTTTGAGCTGGTTGACGATGGGTTGGATGATCCAGCGGCGGAGGCGGGAGGGTTTATCCGGTTTTTCGGGTTCGTTTGTCACCGCGAATGTAGGCTGGTCTGCGGGAATCAAGACTTGGGTTTCGCTGCCGCCTGAAAGGACGGCTCTCCAGTAGCTGGGACTCCTTTCAGTGAGGTGTTGTTCGGGCGGGTGTAGATGGCTTGGACTACTGAGATGTTGCGGGTGGCGAAGCCGGCTTCGCAGTATTTCAGGTAGTAGTTCCATGTGCGGATGAAGGGGGTGTCGAAGCCGAGGGGGCGGATCTCGTCGAGGCGGGCGTTGAAGTTTTCATGCCAGGTGGAGAGGGTTTTTGCGTAATCGGTGCCGAGGTCCTCGAGATGGTGGAGGAAGAGGTTTCCGGTTTTGTTGAGGACCTCGTTGACGCGGCCGACGGAGAGCAGGAGTGAGCCGGGGAAAATGACTTTCTGGATCCAGTCTACCCCCTTGGTAAGAGATTTGTAACGGATGTCGGGAACGGTGATGTACTGGACGGCCAGTAGTCCGTCAGGGGTCATGACTTCGTGGCACTTTGCGAAGAAGGATTCGTGGAATTTATGGCCGACGGCTTCGAGCATTTCGATGGATATGATTTTATCAAAGGTGCCGGTGATGTGGCGGTAATCCTGGATGCGAATTTCGACGAGGTCCGAGAGTCCGGCTTTCTTGATGCGGGCACGGGCGTAGGCTGCCTGAGCTTCTGAAATGGTGACTGCGGTGACTTTGCAGCCGTATTTCTCTGCCGCGTGGTGCGAGAAGCCGCCCCAGCCGCAGCCGATTTCGAGGACATGGTCGGTGGGTTGGAGGTTGAGCTTGCGACAGAGGGCGTCGTATTTTTCGGTCTGGGCTTCGGCGAGGTTTTTGGTTTCCGGGGTGAATTTGGCGGATGAGTAGGTCATCGTTTCATCGAGCCAGAGGGAGTAGAATTCGTTTCCGAGATCGTAGTGCTCGGAGATGTTGCGGCGGGAGTTTTCGACTGTGTTGGAGCGTTTCAGGTGGCGGAACCAGTTGACGGCTTTGAGGAGATTGACGCCGGCGAGTGTGGATGAATCGCTTTTGTCGCCCTGGAGGTTGTTCATGTTGAGGGCGAACCATGAGATGACGGCGGCGATATCAGGGGTGTCCCAGATGCCATCGGTGTAGGCCTCGCCCATACCGATGTTTCCGTAGAAGGTGGCGCGTTTGAAGAACTCGGTGGGATCGTTGAGCGTGATGCGGGCGGTGATGGGTGCGCTTTTTTCACCGAAGTTTGTGGTTCGACCGTCTGGATAAGTGAGAGAGAGACCGCCTTGGGTGAATTTGCGGAAGAGGGAGAGGACGAGGCGCTCGGGGAGGGTGGCGGGTTTTGCGGGGGATTGAACCGCCAAGTCGCCAAGTGCGCCAAGTTTAGTGGATGTGTTTTCGGGTGGCATGGGAATAAGTAGAAAGTGCCGAGTGATTTGAGGCAGGAATTGAGGATCAGTTTGTGCCTCCATGTCGCTGCGCTCCATTGTGATCAGTGGAAGATGAAGAGCTTAGGATTGGCGTGGATTTTGGGAAGTGGGGGATTTTTTTTAGGAATAGGATGAGGGCGTGCCAGTGGATACCTAGGATAATTTTGAGTGATAGGAGGGGGTATTTCAGGGCGAACCATGTGAGGCGGGGGGCTGTGAGGGGGCGGGCTTTTCCGCGGACGGTGGATAGGAGGGATGGTTTTTCATCCGTGTGATTGTCGATGTGAACGGTCCAGTTTTCCCGAGCTTGGCCGAGGCGGAAGTGGAAGGTGTCGTTGGGATCCGAGAAGGGGGATACGTAGAAATCCTTTGGGATTGTGTGGTCGAATTTTCCATTCTCGTCTGGAGAGCCGAGAGGGAAGAGTTTCATCTCCCGGAAGGTGTTGGTGACTTCGGCGACAGCGGTGATGGGTTCGCCGGATTTACTGCGGATGTAGTAGAATGAAACAGGATTGAAAGAATATCCTAGGACGCGGGGGAAGGTGATGAGGGTGATCTGGGAGTCGGGTGGGATTTCCGTGCCTTTTTCAGCTATCCACGCCGTGAGGTTTTCACGGGTGGTTTTTGTGGGGTTGGTCCGGATGTGGTCGCGGTCGTCGATGGAGAAGAGATTGAAACGGTTCCGTGATAGGAGAGGAATTTTCGGGAAGTGATCGAGATCGAACGAGAGCATGAAGACCCGGTATGAGAAGGCGTGCCGTTTGGGCGTGATCCGGGTGTGGGTCACGTCGCATTCGTAGAGGCTGGGAGTCATGTGTTGGGTTCTGGGGTTGTGAAAGGGGTTTCAAACCCCTTCTCCATATTGCCACGGATCGCGGTTCAGGATTTCTTCGCAGAGGCGGTGGGCGGACCAGATACCGTCTTCGTGGAAGCCGTAGCGTTGCCAGGCACCGCAGTAGAAGCGCTTGGTCTGGTGGCCGGCGAGGTGGAGTTCCGGGATGCGGGATTGAGCTTTGATTGCTGCGGCGCTGAAGATGGGGTGCTCGTAGGCCATCTTGTGGTGGATCTTTTCCGGGTTGATTCCCTGGGGCGGGTTGATCGAGACGAAGTAGTTTTCGTTTTCCGAGACTCCTTGGAGCTCGTTCATCCAGTAATGGGTTGAGTGAATGCGCTTACCGTCAGCGGAGGCTTCGACGCGGTAGTTCCAGGAGGCCCATGCGAGCTTTGTTTCCGGCATGAAGCGAGGGTCGCAATGGACGACCGCGTGGTTGGGTTGGTATTGGAAATTAGCCAGGATTTCCTTTTCGATGGTGGTAGGTGAGGCGAGGAGGGCTTGGGATTGATCGCCGTGAGTGGCGAAGATTATTTTGTCAAAGTGTCTGGAAGTGCCGTCTTCGAGGACCACGTTTCCATTGTCTTCAACTGCGCGCACGGGGATGCCTTTGATGGTGTTTGCGGAGAAGGGAGCTGAGATTCTGGCGACGTATTCCTTGGAGCCGCCGACCACGGTGCGCCATGGGTGCTGGGTGTCGAGGCCGAGGAAGCCGTGGTTGTGCCAGAAGCGCATCAGGGTTTTGGCGGGGAAGTCGTTGATCCTCTCCGGTGGTGAGGACCAGACGGCGGCGGCCATGGGTGAGAGATACCAGCGAAGAAAGTCCGAGCCGTATTGGCGTTTTTCGACGTATTCGGCGAGTGAGAGGTCCCCGAATTTCGGATTGGCGAGTTCGCCGACGGTCTCTTTGTTGAAGCGGTTGATCTGGAGGAGCATTTTCCAGAATCGCAGGCGGAGCAGGTTTTTACGCTGGGCGAAGAGGAGGTTTAGTGAGCCGCCGTTGAATTCGAGACTGTCCGGGATGTGTTGCACCGAGAAGGACATCGAGGTCGGTTTAGTGGCGACGTCGAGTTCTTTAAAGAGGCGGGTGAGGTGGGGGTAGGTGACCTCGTTGTAGACCATGAATCCGGTGTCGAGCGGGAGCTCTTTGCCGTTTTCCGGAACGGTGACCGTGTTAGAGTGTCCGCCGAGGCGTTTCTCTTTTTCGAAGAGGGTGACGTCGAAGTCGCGTTTCAGGAAATGGGCGCATGCCAAGCCGGAGATTCCGGTTCCGATGATGGCGATAGTCGGTTTAACTTTCAAAATTCAATTCTCAATTTTCAAGGGGGAGACAGGGGTTGTGTGGCCGCCTGAAAGGACGGCTCTCCAGTAGTTGGACTAAATCGCGGTTTCTCTCCGGTCCAGGGTCTTCGCTTCCTGAATAACGGCTTCCGGGACGGGGCGGAGGTCCCAGACGAGTCTGAATTTTGAGAGTAGTTTGAGGATGTAGTAGGTGGGGTCGATTTCGTGCGGGAGAAATCCCTGGCGGGTCGAATGGGGAAAGCGGTGGTGATTGTTGTGCCAGCCTTCGCCGAGGGTGATGAGTGCCAGGAAGTAGTTGTTTCGGGAATCGTCCTCGGTGTTGAAGCGGCGTTTTCCCCAGACGTGGGCGAGGGAGTTGATGAATAGAGTTCCGTGGAGCAGGACAGTGGTGGAGATGAAAAAGGTCCAGATAAAGAACTGCCACATGGTTGTGCCGAGGGATGGGAGGAAGGTTTCGAGCGCCCAACCGATGGCGAGCATGAGAACTCCGAAGGCGAGGGGGACGATTTGATCGAAGCGGTTGAGGTATACGAGTTCAGGAAATTTCACCAGATCCGGGATGGCCTTGTAGTTGGTGGGGAAATTTCTTTTCGATGTAAGCCATCCGATGTGCGACCAGAGGAAGCCGCTGATTCTCGGGGAGTGGATGTCTTCTTCCTCATCCGAATGTTTATGATGGTGGCGATGGGTTGCAGCCCACCATAGAGAGCCGCGTTGCATCGATGAGTTTCCGACGATTGCGAGGATGAATTGAAACACTCGCGAGGTTTTGTAGGTGCGGTGGGAAAAGTAGCGGTGGTAGAAGCCAGTGATTGCAAACATCCGGATGAAATAGAGAGAGACTGCCGCGATGACAGCCACCGGACTGATGCCGACCCAGAAGACAGCTAGGCATCCGATGTGCAAAAAGATAAATGGCATGGTCCGTTGCCAGTCGACTTTGTCCGGGAGAGTCGATGGATCGGGATCACCGGGTGCGTGGTAATCGGAATCCCACCAGTGACCCATCATGGTGGTAAAAGCTTTGATTCGCGGAGTCATTGGATTTTCTGGTTTAGTTTTCAAAGCGGCGGCGGATGGTTTCGATGGCGCCTCCAAGAACCGGGATCTGGCCGTAGATATTCATACCGGAGTCCCAGTAATCCTGATGCATCACGGCCTGACCCTCTGGATTGAAACGAACGTGGCTCATGCCAACCGAGTGGACTGGTTTCCCGGAATTGAGTTTTGGTGCCGAGAAAACCATGGTCCAGCGGATGTAGTGTTCGGGTCCGGAGGATGCGATGTCGTCGATGGTGACATCGTAGCTCTCCATGGTGTCGGCGGTTTCGAGGAAATATTTTTTAATTTCTTCGGAGCCGTAATGGGTGACGAGGGTGTCGTTGAGGTAGGCATCCTCAGCGTAGACCTTGGCGGTATTTTCCTCGATGTATGATTTGTCGTCGATTTTCTGGAGAAAAGTCGTGAAATTGCGGATGGCGGCTTCGGAATTTCCATTTTGCAGGAGGCCGGAGCGGGATTTGGAAAGCTCTTCCTTGTATTCGTTCACCTGTTTGACGGTATCAGGATTCGGAGCACATGCTGGGATCAGAATCGCGACGAATAGTAGAATCAGCAGAATCAGAGGAATGGTTTGGAGGGCTAATTTGAAAGACATATTTGATCTTATCACTGTTTGTAGGACACGCTACCAGTAGTCTTCGGCTATATTTCACAGTTGGATTCGTTTATTTTTCAGAAAATCGGATGAGTATAACACCCATGCGATGAAGAGAAGTTGGAACGGGAGGCGTGCGATCAGCACCCATTGTGGAATAGCCGCTCCGGGCCAGCCGTTTATGGCGACATGAAGGTTTGCCGGGAACACGGCGAGAAGTAGTAGGATCAATCCGATGGCGGCGGCCTTTCTTGTTTTGGAGATAAGAATGCCGATTCCACCGGCGATTTCCGCTGCTCCGCTGATGTGATTCATCAGTTCGGGGGCCGGTAGCCAAGGTGGCATCATGGCTAGATAGATCTCTGGAGAGCGGAAATGATTTACTCCCGCGGAGATAAAAAACAGGGCGAGCAGATAGCGGGAGATGATTCTGATTTTCATTGGGAGGATGGATTTTTTAAATGCTCGTCAAGGAAGCTGACAGCTTCTGGAATCGCGGCGGCGGAAAACAGGTGGGCCATGATGTGCGACCTGCCCTTGATCCAGTAGACTTCGTGGTCGACGTGGGTTTTCTCCAGGGCCTTGATTAAAGCCTTGGGGTGGGTGGTCGGGACGAGATCGTCGTCGGTGCCGTGGTAGATAAAAACCGGAGGGCTGGTGGGGCGGACGTGGGTTACCGGCGATGCCTCCCGGTAGTTTTTTTCGTTTCCTTCCAAGGGTCCGCCGAGCAGGAGTCCGGTGAGTTTACCGTTTGGCCAGAATGAAAGATCGGCAGGTGCGCCTCCAGCGACGATCGCTTTGATTCTGTTTTCAGGATCGAGACCGACCAGGGCGGCCAGGTGCCCTCCTGCTGAATATCCGAAGGTGGCGATTCGCTCCGGATCGATATTGAACTCTTTCGCGTTCTTACGAATGAAGCGAATCGCAAGGTCGACATCATTTTTCTGGGCGGGGAACTCCCATTCCGGAGTCAGGCGATAGGTTGTGTTCATTACGAAATACCCACGCTCCGCCAGGTGTTTCGCGATGCCAGTCATGTCGCTACGGCGCTCCACTTTGTTCCATCCTCCGCCGTGGATGAGTAAGACAGCCGGGGTGGGTGTCGTGGATTTGGGTTTGTAGAGACTCGCGACCAGAGCATCGGGCCAATTCGCAGGGGTGAAGACGACATCTTTGCTGAAAATGAAATCCGAGCTGCCGGATGCATGGGAAATACCAGTTGCTACGGAAAACGAGGTGCAGGAATTTAGAAGCGCGGCAGCGGAGACTAGTAGGGAGCTGACTCTGAGCATGGTCAGTCAAAGTCTCGCCGTCATTTGTGGAAAATCAAATGGTCGGTGCTTCTTCGCATCCATCGCTCGACGTGAAGTCTACCCAAGCGGCATGATTCCGCACGCGTGACTAACAGTCCTACGCACTCTCCACTTTGCGAAACGGGTGCTGCGTGATTTTTACTTTAGGAACAGTGGGCCGCATGTCCCTGGTTTCGTTGGGGTAGTTCTACTTTTCACAACCCTCTACAAGGTTATGCCGGTCACCAAAAAAACAGCGGACTTGATCGTTCTGTTAGGCGCTCAGGTTATTGCCGAGTTGCAGCGGGGTATTGACAGCGCGGTACGCCTTGGCACGAGAGGCGGTGAAACATGATCTCATGTGCCTGTTAGGGAGCATCGTAGCTTTGAGTTGGTTCGAACTCACCGCTTTGTATTTTATCTGCCATTCCAATTCCATAGAAGACATTGCCGACGATGGTCAAGCCGATGCAGGCGCTCCAAATCAGCATGGTCTTTTTGAGGCCTAGGTCGCTGGCTTTCATCCAGCCCCAGATGAATGCCCACAGACTGCAAAGGACTCCGAGGATTCCGATCAGGGGTTTTTCGTTCTGGAACATTTTCATCAGGACCATGATCCAGCAAATAATTGATCCAATTCCTCCGATGGCGAGTATAGCGATTCCAAGGGTAAACATCTGTGTATTTTCGTTTTTGGGTTTGATATGATGTGGTTGAAAAATCGTTTCAATTCCACTGTGTCTTGATTACCAAATCCCGATCCATCTGGTCAAGCTATAGATTGCCAAACCACAGGCAGCCCATGCTGCCCAGCGCGTTCGACTCTCGATGCGCCCTAGTTGCTCGGTGAAGCGGGTGCGCCATGGTTGTGGCAGGACGAGTCCGAAACCAACCACCGCCCAAAACGCCGCGAATACCGGGCCGAACGGATTCAAGCGCCAGACCTCCGGGAAGTCCCCCCGCAGCAGGGCGTGGCATGACCGGGTCATCCCGCAGCCAGGGCAAGGCATGGCGGTCAATTGCAGGAAAGGGCACGGCAATAGATTCCATCCAAAAGTCGCGACTATGAAATATACCAGGCCGCCTCCAAGCATGATCAGCCCCAAGCGCCGATCCCGCACCAGATGGGCTGCGAGTTCCCATCGGCTGCCTGCCTCTTCAGTTTTGTCAGCACTCACGTCCATCCCTCCCATCCAACGGGACCGGGGTCAAGATCAAGGGAAATCTTTTTTCCCCCTTTTTACTCCAGGGACATTGGCTGACATCGAGATCAAAGGGGGCGACACGTAGCTCGCGGTTTTCGATGCGACCGTGGGCGCTTTCGTGTTCCGAGCGCCAGGTGACGGGACGATGATCGAGTCTTTCACGAGCCAATCGATAGGGGCTGTCGGTTTTCCTTGAACGGGAGGTAGTAGTCGGTTCCGGCTTGGTGTGCGGCGGGATATGATCTTGGTAAGGTATGAAAAATCGAGTTGAATTCCCCATCTGTATTCAGCGAGGCTTCTCCAAAGATGATTCAGCGACTTCCATTTTCCTACGAGGGTATTGCCGAGGATATCCGGCGGCTTGGGGTGTTGTTGAACGAGGTGTTCGGGCTGTTGGAGGTACGCTTGGCTGGAAAAATTGCGGTGCTGAACCTCGCTTGTGGACGGGCGGATGAGAGTGGTGTGTTGGCGGCGGCGGTCGCCCCGGCAGAGCTTGGATTCTATCTCGGTATGGATCTTCGGGCGGATGCGATCGCTGAAGCGAAGAAGCGCTGGCAATTGCCGGGTGGAGAAATTGATTTCCGCGAGGGTAACGCCGCGATGATCGGTCGGATGGACGACTTGCCGGAGTTCGAACTGATTTTCATTCGGCACCAGAACTACTGGCACGATCCGATGGTCTGGGAAGGTATCCTCGATGAGGCGTTGGCGGCTCTCAAAGACGGTGGTTATCTGGTTTGCACTTCCTACTTCGACGCTGAGCACGAGCTGTTGCTTGCGAGTTTGCGCGAAAAAGGCGCGAAACTTCTCGCGAATGTGCGGCATCCGTTTTCCCGTGAATTGTCGGATGCCGAAGGAAAAAGCGTGGACCGCTGGGTTGCGGCGTTTCAGAAAGCCCCTTAGATGTGCGTGATCATCTGCTCCGCAGGAAAGCGGGCTTTCTTAGCGGATGCGTGTTTGTCATCCGCTGAACGGTAACCAAGAGCGCAGGCGACGGCTGTTGCATACCCACTCCCGTTGAGGCCCAGAACTTCGTCGTAGTCCGCGGGCGAAATTCCTTCGAGTGGACAGCTATCGATGCCCATGAACGCGGCGGCGGTCATGAGTTGACCGAGCGCGATGTAGACCTGGCGGGTATTCCATGCCTGCTTTTCCGCCGCGCTCATGTTTCCTGAAAAAGAAGAAATAACGCCAGCGAGGCCGGCGAGGTCCTCGACGGCGGTTTCCTGCACTTCTGCAAGTCGGGCGATCCATGAATCGATGTGCTGCCGGGTTAAATCCGTGCGAACGGTGAATACAACCAGATGGGAGGCATCTGTGAGCTGTCCCTGACCCCACGAAGCGGCTTTCAGTTTCTCGCGAATTTCTCCGGAATCGACGACCAGGAATTTCCATGGCTGAAGGCCGAAAGAGGACGGAGTCAAAACCAGCGACGCTTTGAGCGCCTCCCAGGTTTCGGAGGGGATTTTCTTCCCGGGATCGAAGGCTTTGGTCGCGTAGCGGAAATTGAGGGCGTCGAGAAGTTCGCTTGGAGAAACTGGCATGTTGGGCGAACTATTCCGCATCCAGACTGAAAGGCAAGGAGACCGATGGGAAATTTTTCAGCGTGAGACTGAAGATAATACCATACTCGTTCTGGAAACGGTTGTCGCGTTGGCTGAGTCCGACTCCGGCAACCCAATTTCCCAGATCCCGTTGCAAAGTGTATTGCTGCAATTCGAGCGTGCTGTCGGCCATTTCAAAGACATACTGGGTTCCGAGGCCCCAGTTCTCGCTTAGCCGAATGTAAGTCCTCAGATCAAACCGGTCGGAATCAAGCAAGACAGGATGATTATTGAGATGACGGTAACCTATGCTGAATTCCAGGTTTTCGGACGGCATGAACTGAGCGCGGGTGCCGAGTTCCGAGAATCCGGAACCACCATCGAAAATAGGGAGCTGTGTTTCCAATAGGAGACCCAACCAAGGCAAGGGCTGCCAAGTCACGTCATTGTAGAGATTGGAAAAATTCCGGTCGCCTTCCGGGTCATCCATGTAGGCATCGACATAAGTATCAATGAAGAACCATTCGAGCGATTGGTTGTCGCGACGGGTGATCAAATGGTTGCGCGCACCCATGCGGACGATGTTCCAGTTTTCGTATTCGTCGATAGCCGTATAACGAAGCGGATTAAGAGAGCGAGGCCGTGTCGTGAAGGTCAACCTGTCGATTTTCGGAAAGTCCGGACCCAGTGCATCGGCACTAAGGACTGACCAATTCACATAGGGTTCGAAAACGTGGAGTAACCCATCCAGACCCCAATCGCGACTGTTGACACCTGCGTAGTTCTTGGAAAATTTCACGGCAGCCTCAGCACCACCATAGAACATGACCCTTGAATCGGAATTGGACGGGCCTTGTACCGCCGAGTAGTGCGTATATGCCCCGCCAACATGAGGAGTCAGGGTAAACCAGTCTCCATAGGTGATGGGGAGAGAAAACGAATGATTGGTATTGAACCGATTAAATCCTGTATCAAGCAACTGGCTACGGAGTGCGGAAATCCGAGGGTCGCCGGGTGGAAGAGCGCGAATCTGCTGCACGATTGATCTTTCGTATCCGTTCAATTGGTTGAGCAGCCCCGGAATCAGCGGACTCCCGGGCGGAAGCGTCAAAAGTGGGTTGATGATGTTACGTCGGGTGAAATCAGCCGCCTGTTCGCCACGGACCGAAAACGATGTCTGGCCCTCGTGGAGAATCGGACTACCGAAAAGTGGCTTACGGACCTGATCGAAGGCGATCTCCGGATGGTGCGTGTCTGTCCGGTAAAAATCATTGACGCGGAAGCGCCCGAAAATAGAAAGCAATGAGGAATCATCCCTGCGATACAAACCTAACGTATTGTCCGGAGCAGGATTGGTGCGATAGGTGCGCGGATCGAAATCCTCAAGGTAGTATCGGTCGGAAAGTAAATTAAGATCGGTATCAAGCCTCCATTCAGCGTTTTTTTCAAAATCAAACTCGATCCGATTCTGTAGTCTCAGTTGATAACGATTGGGATTCACCGAAGGACGTGGAATACCATTGCGTGATTCTCTGGGATCGAGGTCGTATGCATAATACAAACTAAGACCTGTGATCTCATCGATTTCTTCCTGACGGGTATCAACGAGGTCGAGACCTACCGCTGCCCCACGACTTGCCCGAAGGTCGAACTTCCATCTCGAAAGCAGCCATGCGTTCTCCTTTTCTCCGGTGATCGGGTTGGGTTCGCCGCCTAACATGATCCCATAGCTGTTCAGCAAAAACGGGCCCCAGTTCGACCTGGCACCCGGCACGAAATGATAGCCGATTTCAGTATCGAAAGGTTGGCTCAGATACGGGAGCCAAAAGATCGGTTGATCGCCGGCATAGAGCTTGAGATTTCTAAAAGTGACCCGGTCGCCCGGATAGACTGTCGTCTCTTCCGCACGAACCCAGAAATTCGGGTTCTGGACATCATGAGTCGTAATGCCGGCGTTTTCTCCGACAAAGATCCGCTTTCCATTGTAGGATTTTCCGGTGAACTTACCTGCTTCCAGAAGAATGGGATCGATTGAAACCCGAAGTCCGGTAGCATCCAGTTCGCCGGACTCGTAGAAGTATACCGCTTTCTGGCCGCGCTGCAGCACGTTGTCCTGATAAACCGACACGTCGCCTTCGAGGGTAACCGATTTTTCTTTGAGATCGATGTTCGCTCGATTGGAAAAAATTTCCAAACCGTTGTCGCCTTTCACTCGGATCGGCCCGCCGAACCGGATACCGGTTTCGAGATTTCCCTCTATCGTCCCGCCTTGATTGTCGATCTGGAGATTTTCAGGAAGAACCGGCGCTTCAGTTAGTTCTCCGAGTGGAATTTCCGGTGCGGGGACGGGCTGGATCAAGTCGACTGGAGGTGGAACCCGGCCATCCGGGAGCAAACCGCCCTCTTCTCCTTCCTGAGCTTGCGCAGTTAGCGCGATAAAAGGCAAAAGGCACGCAGTGCCCATGAACTGGAGGGACGTCATCGCAGCGAAGTGAATAGGATACCGTAGGGGTAAGGCAAGGAGCAAGATACCGCACGATGGTTTAATAGTTCAAGGAATCCGGAGATTGTGATAATTTCGCTTGTGCCTGTCATGGCGCGACCAAAGGTTTGAAGTATGAAAAATTTATCTCAAGCAGTGAGCCTCCACCCATATTTTCAAATCAGAGATGGCAACCTGAATGCGTTCCTCGCGCTGATGCCCAAATTCATCGAAAAAACCTCGAATGAGCCAGGGTGCGTTTACTACGATTTTTCGAGAAACGGTGATACGGCGTTCTGTCGCGAAGCCTACGTGGGAGCGGATGGCCTTCTGGCGCACTTGGAAAATGTCGGGGATCTGGTCGCGCAATTTTTGGAGCTGTCCGAGTTGATTCGTGTCGAGGTGCACGGCCCCGCAGCGGAAATCGAGAAACTACGCGAACCGATGGCTGGCATGAATCCGGATTTCTATATCCGGGAGACCGGACTCGAGATTCCCTGTGCCGGGGATTGAGATTACTCGAGGCCCAGTGTCCGCTTGATCGCCGGATCGTTCAGCGCGTCGGACAGCAATGGATGCCTTAGCAGTGTGCTGAACCGCCCTTCCCTCGCCAGGCCCACGAGCTTCGGATCATCGACAATGATCGCCCGTGGATAGGGTTGCCCGGTTTCCGGATCTATCACCGGTTCAAGGGGCTTGTCGCGACTGGCAGCTATCATTTTTGCGAGTTTGACACGCTGCTGCGATGCGAGTGGATCAAGTTTGTCCATCAGGCTCTGTGGGATCGCGACAACGAGTGAGTTTTTCAGACGCTCAGCGAGACCGGGGATCGGTGGCGAGTCGCCACCAGTCACGACGGAGTCCCGAATTTCGGCAATCGAACCAGCATGATGGATCAGTGTCGCCGCAACCAAGCACAGTAAAGCGGCTGGTATGATCGTGACGGCAAGTCGGAAGAAAAGTTGTCCGGAGGTTCTTGGTGCCACTTCTTCGATCGGCCTCGGAATCGGGGCGCGGAAAAACCCGACTAGTTTTCTCAGTAGGATGAAAGTTGCCAGAAACGCAAGCACCGGCAGACCGGTTACGATGAGTTCGGATGGATCGCCGAACCAATTGATCGCAAGCGAGGGTGCCTCTTGCCAAACTCGAAAACCGATCCAGGCACTGACCACGATCAGAGCGGTGTTCACGATCGTGCGGGCAAGACCCCGGATGATCATATATCCGGCACAACAGACGAAAATAACTAGGGCTGCAGTCCCGAGAGAAATTTCTGGAAGCGTATCCATTTCAGGTTTGCGGTCCGATGGCCCTTTGACGCAGGAAATGATCGGTAAGGACAAGCGTCGCCATTGCCTCAACGATGGGGACCGCTCGGGGCAAAACGCAGGCATCGTGACGCCCCTTGCCTTGCAAAGTTGTATTCTCCCCCTCGTCTGTGACTGTATCCTGAGTGGAAATGATCGTGGCAGTCGGCTTGAAGGCCACTCTAAAAACGATATTCTCGCCGTTGGATATTCCGCCCTGCACACCACCGGAATTGTTCGATGTTGTCCGGATTTTTCCGTCCTTCATTTCAAACGGGTCGTTGTGTTCTTTTCCGGTCAGCAATGTTCCGGCAAATCCGGAGCCTATCTCGAATCCCTTGGTCGCAGGGATCGAAAGCATCGCTTTGGCAAGTTCTGCCTCCAGTTTGTCGAAGATCGGTTCTCCGAGCCCGGGAGGGCAGTTGCGGATGACACACTCGATCACACCACCGACGGAATTGCCATCCGAGCGGATCTTTTTGATGTGAGAAATCATATCCTCCGCAATCGCCGGATCGCCGGTGCGAACGATATTCGACTCAATGATATCGGATGTGATGGTTTCCGGGTCAACGGTCGCCTCAAGATGCTGAATCGTTTTCACCCAAGCCAGCACTTCAATACCCGGGGACAATTGATCCAGCACCTGCCGTCCCACAGCCGCAGCGGCAACCCTTCCTATGGTTTCACGAGCGGATGCCCGCCCTCCGCCGGATGGGGCGCGAATCCCGTATTTCGCATCGTAGGTGTAATCAGCATGTGAAGGGCGGTATTTCACAGCCATTTCCTCGTAAGCCGATGGTCGTTGGTCGGTATTCCTGACCATGATGGAAATGGGAGTCCCTAGCGTCTTGCCTTCGTGAATACCCGAAAGGATCTCCGCGGTGTCGGCTTCCTTGCGCGGAGTCACAATTTCCGACTGTCCGGGGCGCCGGCGGTCGAGTTCTTTCTGAACCGCTTCAATGGTCACGGGAACACAAGGCGGACATCCGTCAATGATGACACCGACCCCACCACCGTGGGATTCGCCATAAGTGTGAATACGGAAGATTTCGCCGAAAGTGGAGGACATGTGGGAAAACCCTAAGCGCTAATTTTGAAATGCTAAACCCTAATTACGAGCTCATTCCATATGTTTGGAGAGCTTGAATGGGATCAGAAAGCGTAAAATTGCCTTGGCCGATGGCGGATTGATTTCCAGACAAGTCAAAGAACCTTTGCGAACCTCTACGTTCTCTCCCGTGGCGCCGAGAACGTATTGAATCAAAAGTGAAAAATCCGGTTCATGCCCCACAATCATTACCTTTTCAAAATCAGAAAACCCGCTGAGTTCCGCGAGCGCTGTTTCAGGTTCCATTCCGCAGGCCAACCATGATTGGTTAACCGCACCGGGTATACACGCAGCTAGCGTAAACTCATCTGCTGTCTGACGGGTGCGGATGAGGGGACTACAAAGCACCAGATCCGGCAATAAATCTGCCTCCCGCAACAACCGGGCCGCATTTCGGGCCTGATCGATCCCCTTCTGAAGCAGAGCGCGGGAGAAATCGGTCGGATTATCCGAGTTCCGGGTTTCTGCCTTACCGTGGCGAAGTAGCAGCAATTGCATCGGAGTGATTGGTTCGGGGGTATTCGGGGGCCTGTAACTGTGCCGCAGGCCCTACATCGTCATCCCGCCGTCCACTGCGATCACCTGGCCAGTGATATATCGGGCGGAAGGACTGGCGAGAAAGACCACGGTCTTGGCGATGTCCTCCGTCGTGCCGAAGCTGGACAGGGGGATCTTTGCGATGATGGCTTCCTTGATGTTGTCAGCAAGTTCGTCGGTCATGTCCGTGGTGATGAAGCCAGGCGCGATCGCATTACAAGTAACCGCACGTCCGGCGAGTTCGCGAGCAACAGCCTTGGTAAAACCAATCAGGCCCGCCTTGCTGGCAGAGTAGTTCGCCTGCCCCGCATTACCAATCAACCCGATCACCGAAGCTATATTGATGATGCGCGAGTTCTCCCCTTTCATCATCGGGCGCATGAAAGCTTTGACGGTATTGAAGGCCCCCTTGAGATTTGTGTCCAAAACGGTGTCCCAATCTTCCTCTTTCATTCGCATCAAGAGGCCGTCACGCGTGACTCCGGCATTGTTGACGAGAATCGAAACCGCACCCATCTCGTCACCAATACGTTTCGCGATTTCCTGCACTGCCGTGCTATCGGAAACATCTACGGCATATGCAGTACAAGATTCTGGATAGGATTTATTGATTTCATCGGCGGCACCTCCGCAACTGGATTCGCTGCGGCTGATCAGCGCTACTTTTGCCCCGCTTGCTGCGAACACACGGGCGATTTCCTGACCGATGCCTCTTCCTGCTCCGGTGACGACTACGACTTGATCTTTGAACTGCATATTGATTTGTTTTACTGGGAATTTGTTGTGACCTCTTCGATTAGCCTCTCGAATTCAACCAACGCGGTCGAGTAATTCCCGGCAAGACTGGCGTCGGGCTCAAGCCGGGAATCTGCCGCCGATCGACAATAAAGCGCCTGGAGCTTGGAAAGGTCATTTCCAGCCGCAGTTGCGGCAATCAGCGCCGCTCCCAAGGCTGCGGAATTGGCGATCTCAAGTCTCTCGACAGGTGCTTGGAATACATTTGCAACAAGCTGGGCGATACCGTTGTTCTTTGAGGCTCCGCCGGTGAGTAGAATCCGCTCCGTGCGCACTCCCATCCACGCCGATTGCAGACGCATGTTCAGGAATTGACCTTCCAATAGCGACCGGATGCGCAGGTCCGGGGTAACATCCTCCGAAAAACGAGTGACAGGTTCGATGAAATCAAATCGAGGTGTGATCTCAGCCCCATAAAACGGGAGGGTCAGATTCTTCCCGGCCGACTTTTTAGTCATCGCCAAAGGCTCCTGCTCAAACGCGGCCCAATCGACTTTCAATTCATCACGGAGCGCCTCGCGAGCGAGAGAGCCGTTTCGAAAACAAATCAACGACATGAAACCTCCCGCCGGATTACCGAAAACGTGGCCATATCCCTTTGGGTCGGTCTTCGCATCGGGCATCGCTGCGAAAAATGTATCACTGGTCCCAAGGGAAATAACCACCTGACCGGGAGTGGTTGCTCCCATGCCGACAAGCGAAGCCGGATTATCGCCCGTAAACGGACAAATCTCACAGCTACTTGAGAAGCCGTATTTGTTTGAAAAATATGAGCTGATCGTTCCAGCAGGAGTCAGGCATGTCGCCGCGGGCAAGAGCCTCTTACCCAGATCCGGGGCGGTTGCTTCCAATAGATCCGCATCCCAGGCCAAGTCTTTGAGATTGAGCAAATTCATACCCGCACCATCACCGAAATCGATGGGCACCGACTTGCCTGCAAGAACCGATGCTATGAACGAGCTAACCAGATGAATGCGCTTCGTTGCATCATAGCGTTCAGGATCGTTCTTAAAAAACCGCCGTATTTGTGGCCCGGTGAAGCGCTCTATCGCCACGGATCCTGATCGCGCGCAAACTTCGCTATCACTTCCCATGGCCGAGGCGATTTCCGCGCACTCCTCTCCTGTCGATGTATCCATCCAAATTGGAGACGTCAGACGCGTGAAACTGCCCGAAAGCTGGCTGGAAAGCGATCGTTTGTGATCCAGATGACCAACCGACGCATCAAATTTTTCATCCAGATAAACCGATCCGTGCTGCTGACCCGAGCCGGCAATCACCTGGACCATCGAAAGATCGGCGACTCCCGAAAGTTTCGCGAAAAGCAAATCCAATGCGTCCAACCACATCAACGGGCTGGCATGAACCTCGCCGTTTTGACCTCCGCATATGAAACCGCTTGGTGATTGATACTCCGGGAGTTCCTTTCCGAAGTTTACCGATTCATCCGCGATAAGCTCTCCGGTCAGGCTATCAATGATAACGGCACTTAGGGATTGGGTTGATGAATCGAGTCCTAGAAACATGGACGTAGTTTTTGGCTCTGCGGGAAGGATACAAGTATGAAACAAAAAAAAGAGCGGTTGCCGAAGCAACCGCTCTTGGAATTATTAAACTGAAGAGTTCAGATTAGAAGCTGACAGAAAGCATGCTGCCTGCGAAGAACTCGTCGTCAACGTTTGCCCATGCGTTACCATGAGGACCGCATCCCACCGAGTAGGCGAGGAACGGAGAAATGGTAGCGGTTTCGGTAGCTGCCCAGTCAAGTCCGGTTTTGAACTGAACATTGGAGAAACCAGTTTGCTCCCAGAGGTAGCCAAAGGTCACGCTGTTGGTCCAAGTGAGGCAAGGGCTGAGCTCATAGCCGTAACCGACGTAGAGGTCGCTGTAGCCATCATTTTCGATTCCTGCACCATGGACATCCCAGTAGTATGTGAAGGCCACATCAAGTCCGTAGATTTCTTTGCCAACGGAGAAGTAGACTTCACCAGCGTCAGCACCAAGTGCGCCGACATTCCAGTAGTAGATGTAACCGATAGCACCGGTCACGTAACCGAAGTCATAGGCTGCCTCGGTGTAGAGATCAACTTCGAGGTCAATCTGCTGATTGGATGCAGGGGAATTGTTGAAAAGCCCAGCCCAAACGCCAGAACTCAAAGCAACGTCATTGTATTCGTAAGCCATATCAAGACCGAATTCAGTGAGGTTGTCGCCGAGGTCAAGACCGCGGAAGATGTAGCTGGATGTGTAGCCAGTGTGGATTTCGTATTCGATTTCTGCCGAGGCGGTGCCAGCCACGAGGGCGGAAGCAGCGACGAGGGCGCCAATTGTTTTGCAGTAGTTTTGCATAGTGTTGTTGTTGGTTTCGGTTGCTGGAAGCTTCCCCGACTGGACCACTGGTGGCTCAGAAGAGGATGTGTTCGGGATAGCATCTTATGTACCAATTAAGGTCGGAAGCAATCCGTTGAGAAGTTGTTTAACCTACCCTAAGGATTTGTCCAGACAAAAATTGATGCATGGATTTTCCCTGCACAGCTTTGTATCTAGAAACAAACAGGTAGCCTAGCAAGCAATTTTTTCAGTTTCTGTTCATTCGACAATTTTCATCTTGCGACAAAACCGACACGTAAAAGCAAACTACACGTAGCCTCCAGCTCAACTTGTCAAAAAAAATGTGCGGGGCATTCGGAGAATCAAAATCGGCGCACAGCGATCACGCAGCAACTTTCGGATCGATACTCTAGTTGAGCAATTTTCCCAACTCCTCCACGCTGTTGGCTATGGCATCCGCTCCGGCAAGGTGTTCACGGTCGTGGTATCCCCAAGTGACGGCGATCGATCTCATTCCGGCGCGCGTGGCGGTTTCCAAATCCATAATGGAGTCGCCAACGAGAGTGCAGTTTTCCGGAGGGAATCCGAGCGAAGAGGCTATTTCGAAGGCCCCGGAGGGATCGGGCTTGTGAGGAAGCCCTTCACGATTGCCGAGGACTGCGGCGAAGGTGTTTTCCGGGAAAAGTTTTTTCACGATCGCGACCGTGAACGCGTGGGATTTGTTTGAGAGGACTGCCAACGGAATTTCACGGGATACGAGATCGGCCAGCAGATCCTGAAAGCCGGGATAGACAGTCGTGCCATCAGGCCATGAAATCTCGTAGTCGGCAGCGAAGAATTTCAGGACGCTGTCGGTCAGGTCGAGGCGTGAGACTCCAGTGAGCGCACGTTCAACAAGTTTGCGCGCACCGTTCCCGATAAATCCCCGCACGGCGGCGTGACTGTGCCCGGGCAAACCGTGGAGCTTGAGCGTACGGTTCAACGAGGCGGCGATCCCGGGGAGTGACTCGACCAAAGTGCCGTCCAGATCGAAAACAAGAGCTTTCATGCACGGAAAAGAAACACAGATCGGAGCGATTGCGCACGGATAAAGGCGAGGATCGCGTCTTTGGTGAATATTTTTCTCTGCATTGCGGCCAAGTCGATTTAAGTTCCAAGCGTGACAAGTGAGAAGCTAACATCACAAGGCAGTTCCCTTTGGGAAGACGCATGGCATCGACTATCCAAGAACAAGGCGGCTTTGATTAGCCTAGGTTTTCTTGTCTTCATATTGCTTGCCTGTTTCGTCGGCCCGTTCCTTCCGTTTACGAAGAATCCGACAGTGATCAACCTCGAGAACTCGGTGGCAGACCCTTCCGCCGCGCATTGGTTCGGGACGGATCAGCTTGGCCGGGACCTCTTTTCACGGGTGCTTTCCGGAGGGCAGGTTTCTCTGCTCGTGGGTCTCGTTGCGACTGGGGTCGCGGTGATAATCGGCGTTATCTACGGAGCTATATCGGGCTATGTCGGTGGGAAGCTTGACTCGGTATTGATGCGTCTAGTGGATATTCTTTTCGCCCTTCCGTTCCTGGTGCTGGTCATTCTCTTCGCACTGGTTGTGGATGAACCGGCCTCGGACTTTACAACATGGATTATCGAAACCACCGGTTGGCCGCGCGACCGGGTGGCCCCGATCTCGACGCTGATTCCACTCTTTATCGCGATCGGTGCGATCGGTTGGCTGACCATCGCGCGTATAGTCAGGGCGCAGGTGATGAGCGTGAAGAATCTGGAGTTCGTGGAGGCGGCGGTTTCCCTCGGACTGAGTCGCACGCGCATCCTTTTCAGGCACATCCTCCCGAATGTCATCGGTCCGGTGATTATATACACCACGCTCGCCGTTCCCGGGATCATGCTTCTGGAAAGTGTTCTGTCATTTCTAGGGCTCGGGGTGAAGCCGCCCAACTCCTCATGGGGCATTCTGATCAAAGAGGGAGCCGACAGGATGGAGATCAGCCCTTATCTTCTGCTTTTCCCGTCCCTGTTTTTCGCAACAACGCTGTTTGCCCTGAATTTCCTCGGTGACGGTCTGCGTGATGCGCTGGACCCGAAGTCCTCGAAGGACTGATGAGGTGTGGATTGCAAACCGTCTAAGGCTGTGAGAAAACTTTTTTGTGCGAGTTGTTTCTCCAATCAGTGATGTGATCAAGGTTTGGGTTTGGACGCTGGGTTCTCTGGTGGTGGGCCTTTACTTCACTCTCATCGCATACAACGGGGGGAAAGCACTTGCCGAACTATCGGAAACCAAGGACTTCAGCAGCATGATCAATGATATTGCCACGTGGAGCGGCGCGGCTGATTTGAAAGACTTTTTCATGATCTGCTGGCCAACAGCTGCAGCCTTACTTCTGGTGCCTATGATCGAGTGGTTACGACGTGAAAATGGCGAGCGGGAACATAAGCTGCGTTCTGTTTGCCTGGCCTCTCGGCGCGGCCCGCTGCAAGCGATCACCGGGTTCCTGATGACTTTCGGCTGCTTCGTTCTGATTGGCTACGCGATGGTGAAGGCGGGACCATTCACATGGGCCGCTGACGCTGGGAAGTGGAGAGAAAACCTCTTCTTCGATATCGGATGGACCTTGCTGATTGCGACAATCATCCAACTTTTATTCAGCTGTGTGATGTTGGGAATTTTCGTCCGGGCGATGAAAATCCCTGCGGCGATTGCTCTAACCGCGATGATGTTCGCGGGGATTCAATTTCTCATGGTCGGCTTCACGGAGGCGGAGGCTTTCGATAGTGAATCCCTTTCCACAATTCATCTGACAGGAATTCTATTTTTCGGAGGAGAGCCGATTACCAGGTTTGTGGTCGTATTCCTGCCATGGTTCGCCTTCGGCTGTGTACTGGGATGGGCGCGGTGGCGAACGGCTTCGATTTGGCTACCCACCGGATTGTTGATGGGTTGGTTACTCGCCGACCGACTGTTTAAAAAAGCAACGGACGCCATCGAAATTCCCAACAGCGTTGTCGGCTATCTTTCCGCAGGATCGGTCCAGACTGGAATCATTCCTCTCATCGGCGTGTTAGCAATTGCATGCATCGTATATCTGTTAATCCAGGCTCATGCCAGCGAACAGCAAGCGCATGATTGATCCGCTCGACTGGATCTATCCGCCGATCTGTGAGGTCTGTGGCTGCGGACTCTCGAAGGGGCGGGCTCTCTGCGAAAGCTGCTTTGCCGACCTGCCCCGGATCGTTTCACCTTTCTGCGGGGTTTGCGGAGAGAGTTTTCAAGGACAGATCGACGGTGCCTTCGATTGCCCGAACTGCAAGGAGGTGTCGTTCAACTTCGAATTCGCGCTCGCGGCGCTGGACCGTTCCGATGAGGCGCTGGAGCTGGTGCACCGCTTGAAATACGGCAGGGAACTTCATCTCGCAGGAGAGCTTGGCAGGCTCGCCAGCAGGGCTTTGGATGACAGGAGGTTTTCAGTCGCCATCGCGGAGAAGTGGCCGCTGGTTCCGGTGCCACTCCATCTCAGCCGACACAGGGAAAGGCAGTTCAATCAGGCGGAGGAAATCTCGTTATCCATCAGCAAGGAGGCCGAACTGCCGGTCGGCAACCTGCTCAAGCGCGTCCGGCGGACGGTCACGCAAACGAGGCTCAGCCGGAAGCAACGGATGGACAACCTCAAGGGCGCGTTCGCAATCCGGCGCGGCTGGTTCACTAAAAATCCGATCACCTCGTTGGAAGCTTCGGGAGTGATTCTCGTGGATGATGTTTTTACTACGGGATCCACCGTAGATGCCTGCGCGAAAGTTCTGCGAAAAGCGGGGGTGAAGCGGGTTGCTGTGCTCACAGTTTTACGAGGTTAATATTCCTGAACTCGATTTTCATCATGCGGCCTGGGAAGTTTGCGGACCAGAACGGCACAGATTGCGAAACACAGTCCCAGCGCGACGAGCGGAAGTATGCCAGACTTCAGGTCTCCACCGATGAACCACGGGTTGAGTGGAGAGTCCGGATTGAGTTGCCGGGTCATCGAGAATGTTTTCAGTGCGAATACAAGCCCGGCATGAATCCCGATCGGCAGCCAGAGTGAAAATGTACGGGTGCGGCAGTATGCAAGGATCAGGCCGAGGAGCGCGAGGGTCGCGAACTCGGTCACAAAAAACGCCGGATCGGTGAAGTGCCCGATAGTGCTGCCGAGAATCTCCAGGCCGGAATCCCAGGCACGGGGATCGGCAATCTTCATGCCATCCGGTGGCTTGAGAAAATGGACGAACGAAAACATCAACGCGCTGCCCAGCCAAGCGGTCCACAGCGAGCACGCACGCAACCAAAGGCCGAGGATCAAGCCACGGAAAACAAGTTCTTCGATGACCCCTGCTCCAAGCGCGGGGAGGAATGCTTTGGAGAAAAGCTTCGCCACCGAGAGTTCGACCTCTTTCGGGTAAGCGGCACCTGTCGCACTGAGAATCATGCCGAGCAAGCCGAGGACAAGCGCGCCGGTCAGTAAGCCGCTAGCCAGATGGATGAGTCGCTGGGGCCAGCTGAGTTTTCTCAACGCGAACCGATCCGCGTCTTCTTTACGCGGAATTTTTTTCACCCGACGTATTAGCGAGGGAAGTAATGCGAGTGCGGAAATCAACAGAGCGCGGCTGAAATATCGATCCGGTTTCGCCCGCCCGGCGGATTCAGCAACCCATTCGACGATCCCGGGGTAGTCTTCTACGGCAGCGTTATGCGCGAGGGTCTTCCCCGCATCGTAAAGGTAAGGCGTCAGCAGTGCGGCGGCGATAAGAGACGCTACCAGCCACAATACGATCGCCCCAGCTTCTGACTTCAGAAAACGCATCGTTCAGATCGTTTCGGAACCGAAATACGGCACCAATGCGGCGGGGATTTTTATCGTTCCGTCGGGTTGCTGACATTGTTCGAGAAGCGCGACGTAAAGGCGGGGCAGTGCGGTGCCTGAGCCGTTGAGAGTATTCGGGAAACGGTTTTTCCCCTCCTTGTCCTTGAAGCGCAGCTTCATCCTCCGTGCCTGGTAGTCGCCGAAGCAAGAGCAGCTGGAAACCTCCAGATACTTGCCGTGGCCCGGCGCCCAGACCTCTATGTCATAGGTTTTCGCCGAGGACTGGCCGATGTCGCCCGTGCAGAGCTCGATGACCCGGTAGTGCAGGCCGAGTTTTTGCAAGATGCTTTCCGCGTTCGCTGTAAGTTGCTCCAGAACTTCGAAACCGGTGTCAGGATCGACTACTTGCACCAGTTCCACTTTGTCGAACTGGTGCATGCGAATGATGCCTTTGTTGTCGCGGCCCGCCGAGCCTGCCTCACGACGGAAACAGGGGGTGTATGCGACGAGTTTGATCGGCAGATCCGCTTCCGGGATGATCGTGTCGCGGTAAAGATTCGTCACCGGCACCTCAGCTGTGGGGGCGAGGAAAAGGGTGTCACGGCCATCGGCTTCCGAAGGCTCCGTGCCGTACATGTCGTCTTCGAACTTCGGAAGTTGCCCGGTCCCCTCCATGCACTCCCGCAGGACCAGGTGAGGGACGTTGACTTCCTCATATCCGTTTTCCCCCTGGGTATCCAAAAGGAAATTGATCAGCGCGCGCTCCAACCGCGCACCCTTGCCACGATAGACGGCAAAGCCGGATCCGGAAATACGGATCGCATCATCCCATGAGATCAGGCTGTGCTGCGCCGCGAGATCGACGTGATCTTTCGGTTCCGCGATCTGAGGTTTCTCGCCCCACTCGCGCACGACGGGATTCGCGTCCTCGTTGTCGCCGACCGGGCAGTTCTCGTGAGGAAGGTTGGGGATATTGAGAAGCAGGTCGTTTTGCTTCGCAGTGGCATCTTCGGCGAGGGTATCGAATTTGGAAATCTCCTCGTTGATCGCGCGGACCTCCGCCTCGATGGCCGAGCTGTCCTCGCCTTTCGATTTCATCATTCCGATCTGCTTCGAGGTGGTCTTGCGTTTGTTCTGGAGTTCCTGTTTTGAGGTTTCCGCAGCGCGGCGGGATTCATCGCAGGCGAGCACCTCGTCGATGAGTTTCCAATGCTCACCACCACGATTTTTCAAACGCGCTTTCACTTCCTCCGCCTTTTCCCGAATGATCCGTATGTCCAGCATCTCGCGCGGAGTTTCACGGAGGAGTCGAGAGGAAAGCAAGGGAAACCCTCTCGCGCATTCGATACTCAGCGAGGCCGGGCAACTCCCGGCATCCTGACGACAGCCCCACCGAGAAGCAAACCACCGATGAAGCCACCCAGGTGTGCGCCGTAGGCCACGCCGGCTACCCCGCTTGTGTATCCCATGAAATCCAGCGCCAGACCCAGCACTCCCAGAAAGGCCAGACGCGAAGGGCTGATCGGGCTGGCGATCGGCCAGACATGTGGATCGGGCAGTTGCCAGCGAACTGCCATGGCCAGATAAAGCCCCTCGAAACCGGCCACCGCTCCCGAGGCTCCCAGGCACGGAATGTATTCCCCGGGGTTCAGGGCGACATGGCACAAGCCGCCGGTGATGGCGGTGAAAACGAAAGTAAACAGCATCCAGCGATGCCCGAGCAACTCGGCGGCAAGCGCGGCGAAGATCCACAGAAAGATCATATTTCCCAAAAGATGCCCGAAATCCCCGTGCAGCAGGGCGGCGGTGAAAATCGTGCCGAACTCGCTCCACTTCACGTCTGAGATATCACCAGCTCTGAGCATTTGCCAACTCGCGACGACTTCTGCCGGAACTGTCATGAAGTTCTCATAAAAGCTGGGTCCAAGAACCACCTGAAGAGAAAATATCACGCTGATGAAAAGAATCAAAGCGAGTAGCGGACCCTGACTTTTCAGAAGATATCTGAGATTTACGGAGCCTCGCATAACACCGGAATATGTCTTTCAACCTGATTGTGCTCAAGCCCTATCATACAGCCATAGCTATCACAATTTACCCCCAGGATCGGCAGTCCGGGGCAGGAGGCTCGGGTTCCGCTTGACGTCACCCGCAGACCGGATTTCTCAGGCGCTTATCTGACCACCGCGGGCGGGTCATCTTTCCCGGGACGCTTCGAAGCATGGAGTAGACAAATCATTTCGGGAATCGGCTGGGAGCTGGTCAAAGAATCCGTGGAAATCGACAGTGGTGAATGAGAAAGGCCAGACGCAGGTAAAAAAGATTGAAGGTTTCCATAAGCATACTGAGTATTGCAACGATTCGAAGTTCCGATGATGAAAACACTTATCCTACTCCTAACCGCCACTATTGTTTCTACCCTGTCAGCCCTTTGCGCGGAGAGGCCGAACGTGATCCTGATCATTTCAGATGACCATGGCTTCAATGATTACAGCTTCATGGGGCACGAGAGAATCAAGACGCCGCACCTCGATAAAATGGCTAAAGAGAGCCTGCTCTACACTCGCGGCTACGTGATGCCGGTTTGCTCACCCTCGTTGGCATCTCTCCTGACCGGAAAACTTCCGCATGAACACGGGATCACCGGCAACGACCTTTCCGGCGGTCGCTCAAAACCCGGCCATCGCGAAATGCTCAAGAAACAACTTCTCGGAAATTCGCTGACACTTCCCAAAGCAGTTTCCGACGCCGGATACCTGACCTTCCAGACTGGCAAGATCTGGAACGTAACCTATGAGGACGTCGGTTTCACCCACGGCATGACCGATACCGCAGGACGCCACGGCGACGCCGGACTCAAAATCGGGCGCGAGGGGATGATGCCGATCTACGATTTCATCGAAACCGCGAAGACTGAGGACAAACCTTTCTTCATCTGGCACGCACCATTTCTTCCCCACACCCCGCACAATCCTCCTGCTGAAATTTTCAAGAAATACAAAGGCAAAGGCCCGACTCCGGCCGCAGAGAAATACTATGCGATGGTCGAGTGGTTTGATAACACCTGTGGCGAACTCGATGAATATCTCGAGAAGAACGGCCTTAAAGACAACACTGTGATCCTCTATCTCGCCGACAACGGCTGGGATGCGGAATATGCCCTCAAGCGCGATCATGCGAAGCTCTCTCCATTCGAGCTTGGCATACGCACACCGATATTCGTCCGCTGGCCTGGAAAGATCGAGCCTGCACGCGACGATGAAACCCTCGCACACATCATTGATTTCGCTACGACTATCCTCGACCTCACCGGAGCCAAGAACCCCGGCGACCTTCCCGGTCTCAACCTGACAGACCGCAAGGCAATGAAACAGCGATCCACCGTTTTCGTAGAGTCCTACACCCACGATATAGCTGACCTTGACGCCCCCGAGAAAAGCCTTACCGCAAACGTCGTGATCGACGGCTGGTGGAAACTCATCATCCCCGGTCCGGTGAAACCCGTCCGTTCGTTCGCCGGTGTCCCGGACAAGGTCGTGCTCTTCGACCTTAAGACCGATCCATTGGAGGAAAACAACGTCGCCGAGGCTCATCCCGATGTGGTGGAACGCCTAAAAGCTCTTCAAAAAGCGGAGTGGAATCCATAGCCGCATGATGGTGACGCCAAAGTCACTTCGCATCGCTTGTCCCAAGACTCGAAAATCCACATTTTTCGTGCGCCTTCGTGAAAGACGCAGGTTTTGAAGTGAGTAAAAAAACTTATCACCTTGTGGCACACGAAATGCATTCGTGAATGCTGCAAGGAATACTTGTCAAAATTGAGATTAACCCCACCTTATTATGAATATCGAACAACATAGACCGATGCCGGACATGGCATCCGTGAAGTCGGAGCTGACCATGGAAAATACCTGGGATTCGGAAGCTGTTTCCTCATTAATCCGTTCAAAGAGCTCCAATGGAGAAACGCCTGCATTCCTCTTCCTCGGAAGAAAAGAAGCTGAACTATTGAAAGGGCATCTGACGTCTGCCTTCGGGCCGGATTCTGTGACCTCTCTCCACGACCTATATTACATGGGCCTTGATGCGATTGCGGTCGATTGCGAGTCCTTTGTATTTGCGGGTGGCCGCAAGACGGCAAGGACTCTACAGGACCCCATCGCACGCCGCCCCGCATGGCGCGACCGTGAAACTGAAGGTCTCTGGCAGTTCCGTATCTAAAATCACCAACGCTGCTCGCTGAAGTGCTTCCCCATTGATGCGGCATCGGCAGAAACCCCTAAGAGTCTGCCGATTCCGCTTCAGCCCGGAAAAACTTTCAACGACAAATTCATGGCCACAATTTAAGGGCGGGGTAGCGATGCCTCGCCCTTATTCGTTTGCCAGCATACTGGAACGCGTCTAGGATTGTCCCGCATGATCAGACACTTTGGCGTTTTCAAATTCTTCCCCAACGTCAATCAGGAGCGCATCGATGAATGTTTCGCTGCCATGGCCGGGATGGTCGGAAAAATCGACGGGCTTCTCGATTTCGAACACGGCCCCTACCTAAGCGATGAAGGACTGAACGACGAGTTCACCCACGGCTTTATCATGACTTTCGATAGCGCGGAAAGTCGCGACGCGTATCTTCCTCACCACGTCCACGAGGCCGTGAAAGACATCGTCGTGCCTTGTCTTGAGAAAGTCATCGTTTTCGACTTCGCCACTGACCCCGTTTAACCTTTAGACCGCAGTCCGTTGGATCATCGGAAGGTTCCGGCGGGCCTGGACAACAGCTTCGCGGGACCGCAGGTAGCGGACTTCGTCGACTTCCTCCTCAGCCTCGAATAGCTGTATGCGGGAAGTTCTCGATCACGCCCCCGAGTTCCTCTATAGCTATCGGTATAGATGACCTTGCAGAACCTCGGCTGGACCCCGGAACTCGAAACCGCCTTCTTACCCTATCGCGAAAAAGGCTGGGTTCCCGCACGCCTGATCCGCGAGACATCAATCAATTTCTCCGCCTTCCTCGAAGATGGTGAGGAGATCCACTGCATCCTCTGCGGCCGTCTGTGGAACGCTGCGGAGGTGGATTCCGATCTACCCGCAGTCGGCGACTGGGTTGCCATCGAGAAAGGTGATGACAACCAACCGCACATCATCCGCGCCCAACTCCCCCGCCGCACGGTGTTCTCTCGCAAAATGCCGGGAAACAGCAGCCAGGCCCAGGTGATCGGCGCGAATATCGATATCGTGACGGTGGTGACCGACGCTGGCTCTGACTACAATCTTCGCCGGATGGAAAGATATCTGACCCTGATTCAGGTGAGCGGCGCGAAACCAGTCGTGCTCCTGAACAAGTCGGATTTGTTTTCGAAAGACGAACTCAAACAGGCGGCAGCGGAAATTTCAGCCCTCTCTCCCGACGCGGCCATCCACATCACCTCCGCGCTTAAAGGTGAGGGACTCAAGGCAATCCTTTCCCACCTGGCTCCGGGAATTACGATGTGCATCGTAGGTTCCAGCGGCGTTGGAAAATCCACGTTGGTGAATCAACTCTACGGCGAAGATTGGCAATGGGTCAGTGAGGTAAACGAGACCACCGGCAAAGGCCGCCACACCACCACTTGCCGCGAACTCGTTCCGCTGGAAAGCGGCGGCATGCTCATCGACAACCCCGGCATGCGGGAAATCCAGATGTGGACCGACGAGTTCACACTCCGCGGCAGCTTCGAGGATGTCGCCAAGCTCACGAGCGAATGCAAATATTCCGACTGCAGCCACGAAAAAGACGCGGGCTGCGCGATCCGCAAGGCCGTCGAGGAAGGACGGCTCGATCCGGAGCGCTACGAATCGTTCCTCAACCTCGAAATTGAAATCGAAGCCCTGCGCAAGCGCGCCAAGAAGCGCCAGATGGCCACCGAGCGCTGGTACAAGCGGAACCACCGCGTCAAGGCCCGCAACCTTGATGACCGCATCCAACTTGAAAAGGACGAACGTGGCGAAGTCTGAATTTTTCGCAATGTGCCGCTGTAATCTTTCCCGCCAATAGATGCCGATTATTGGAGACTCCAGCTACCGCGCCCCCGGATATCTACCGGGTGGCCATGCCCAGACGATACATCCGGTTATCTTTCGCCGGATACCCGACTTGGAAATGAGGCGCGAGAGAATGGAATTGGATGACGGAGATTTTATCGATCTCGATACAGCCGGCGGGAGAGGCGAAAAGCTTGCCATCATTTCCCACGGCCTGGAAGGCAGTTCACGATCCACCTATGTGCGTGGCATGGCCGCTGCATTGTTGAAGCGTGGATGGGATGTGATTGCTTGGAACTTTCGTGGTTGCGGCGGCGAGATGAACCGCCTCCAATCCTTCTATCACAGCGGAAAAACCGATGATCTGGAACGTGTCATTCGTTATGCGATGGTCGCCCACCCTTCCAAACATATCGATCTCATCGGCTTCAGCTTGGGAGGAAATCTAACTTTGAAATATATCGGTGAACGGGGAGCTGGGATCGATCCGTTGATCCGTCGGGCCGTCGCTTTTTCCGCGCCCTGCGAACTCGCTTGTTCGTCCCGGGAGCTTTCGAAATGGCAGAACCGCATCTATATGGAGCGTTTCCTGAAAACACTGCGCGCCAAGGTGAAAGAGAAAAGCCGGCTGTTTCCCGGTGCGCTGGATATCACGGGTGTGGATTCGATGAAAACCTTCGCGGAGTTTGACGATCGCTTCACCGCTCCACTGCACGGCTTCGAAAATGCGATGGATTACTGGACACGTAGTAGCTCAAGGCAGTTTCTGAAAGACATTGGAATCCCAACGCTGCTCGTCAGCGCTGCCAACGACCCCATTCTCGGCCCGGATTGTTACCCATTCGCGGAAGCGGAAGAAAACAACAGTTTCTTTCTCGAAGTCCCGGAGCAAGGCGGTCACGTCGGCTTCACTGCGGATGGCGAATATTGGTCGGAAAAAAGAGCCGTCGAATTCCTCTCAGGGTGTTAGGTCTTGCACAGAGGCACGGAAACGCCTATCAAATTGCCCCCCGAGGTCCCGTAGTTCAACGGATAGAACAAGAGTTTCCTAAACTTTAGATACAGGTTCGATTCCTGTCGGGATCATTTTCAATATGGAGAAGGGGATTGCATCCCCTTTCACTGGCCAAGCGATTTCCCGATCCTCCGCAAAGGGGATGCAATCCCCTTCTCCATATTCATGAAAACCTTCCAAGCGAAAGACTACCAGACGAGCTGCCTGCAGAGCATTGCGGCGTATTTCGCGAAGTGCCAGGAGCTTGGCGATGCGGACTACGCCTTCCAGAAGACGACACAGGAGCTGTGGGGGGAGAAAAGCCATTTCACGCCGCTTAAAGGGGGTTTCCCGGAGGAGATGCCATACTTCTGCCTGCGGGTGCCGACGGGCGGGGGCAAGACCTGGCTTGCGGCGAAGAGCGTGGCGATGGTGAACAATACTCTCCTCCACACGGAGCACTCGGTGATCCTGTGGCTGGTGCCTTCCACGGCGATCCGCACCCAAACGATGGATGCGCTCAAGAACGGGGAGCATCCCTACCACGCGGCGCTGCGCGAGGCGGGGGCGGTGACGGTGATCGACCTCGACGAGGCTAAGGCGCTCAAGCCGAACGTGATGGACACCAGCACTGTAGTGATCGTGGCGACGCGGCAGGCCTTCCAGGTGGAGAACGAGGAGAACCGGAAGGTCTATGAGGACAACGGGACGCTGATGGAGCATTTCACGGGACTGACCGCTGAGCGGCTGGCGGGGCTGATCCCGAGCGAGGAGCTGGGCAGGCCCGCCTACTCGCTGGTGAACGCGCTGCGGCTGCGGCGGCCTTTCGTGATCATCGATGAGGCGCACAACTCGCGGACGGAGCTTTCGTTCAACACGCTGGCGAAGTTCAAGCCGAGCGGGATCATGGAGCTGACGGCGACGCCGGACACCGAGAAGACGCCGAGCAATGTGCTGCACTCCGTTTCCGCCGTGGAGCTGAAGCGGGAGGAGATGATCAAGCTGCCGATTATCCTGGAGACGGAGCCGGAGGAGCAAAAGTGCCTTGCGCTGGCGATAGACAGACGGGAGAGCCTCGCGGCGCTGGCGGTGGCGGAGGAGAAAAAGGGCGCGCCCCACCTCCGCCCGCTGGTGCTGATCCAGGCGGAGGCGAACTCGCAGGTGCGCGAGACGAGGAATGTGGAGTGGGTGAGGAAACAGCTCATGGAGAACCACGCGATCCCGGAGAAGGAGATCATCGTGGCGACGGGCAGCGAGAAGGGGCTGGAGGCGGTGGACAAGGATTTCGCGCTTGGGATCTTCGATACTGCGTGCCCGGTGAAGTTCATCATCACGGTGCAGGCGCTGGCGGAGGGCTGGGACTGCGCCTTCGCGTACGTGCTCGTCAGCATGGCGGAGCTGCGCAACGAGAAGAGCGTGGAGCAGCTCTTGGGAAGGATTTTGCGGCAGCCGCAGGCGAGGGCGCGGGAGACGGTGGAGCTGAACCGGAGCTACGCGTATGTCGTTTCCCGGGACTTCGGGGAGACGGCGAACATGCTCCGCGATACGCTGGTGGCCTCGGCGGGCTTCAACCGCGCGGATGCGGCGGACTTCGTCTCCGCCCGCAGGCCGGAGCAGGCCAATCTGGATCTCAAGCGGGGGCGGCGCATCACCTTCACGCCGCTGGATGTGAAGCTGCCGGAGAATCTGGAGACGAAGGGGCTGTCCAAGGGGTTGAAGGCGAAGGTGAAGTTCACCAAATCCAGCGGAACGCTTGCGATCAACGCTCCCCTCAGCCCGGAAGAGACCGAGGAGCTGCAAGGCAAGGCGGTGATGGAGGCGACCAAGGAGATGATCCGCCAGGCGGGGGAGAAGAGCCGCGAGCTGGTAAAGGTTTTCCAGACGCCATCGGAGCTGGGGAAGGACTTCCGGGTGCCGCAGATGGAGGTGCTCATAGCCGGGGAGCTGCGGCTCTTCGACGAGCCGGAGGCTCTGGACTATCCTTGGGAACTCCCGGCATACCACGCTGCCCCGACATCCGGGCAGGTGACTGAGCTTGGCAAGGGCGGGCAGAGCCTCGGCGAGGGCGGGCGGATCGATATCGACGAGGAGGCGGGCACGCTGAAGACGAAATTCGGCAGGGAACTGGAGCGCGATCTCGCCCTTTCCTACGTGCCGGAGCACTGGACGGAGGCGAAGCTGGCGGCGTGGTTCTGCAAGCAGATCCGGGACGACTCGATCACCCACGCGAGCAAGCGCGCCTTCGTGGCGAGCTGGGTGGGCGGCCTGTTGGCGAAGGATGGCTTCGACCTCGCATCAGTGAACCGAAGGAAGTTTTTCATCCGCAATCTGCTGGCCGGACAGGTGGACTCCCTACGCAAGGATGCGGTGCGCAAGGAGTGCCAGACCTTCCTTTTCGAGGACGGGAACGAGAAGCGGGTGAGGGTCGGGACGGAGTATGAGTTCGAGTTCCACCCGGACGCATACTCGCCGGTGAAGCTCTACGACGGCAGGTACGGCGACCATGATTTCGAGAATCACTACTATCCGAAGATGGGCGACTTCGACTCCAAGGAGGAGTTCGCCTGCGCGTGCTGGCTGGACAGGCGCGAGGAGGTTTCCTTCTGGGTGCGGAACCTCGTCAGGCGCAACGGGATGTCGTTTTTCCTCCAGAAGGCGGACGGGCGTTTCTATCCGGACTTCATCTGCAAGCTCACCGACGGGCGCATCCTCGCGGTGGAATACAAGGGCGGCGACCGCTGGAAGGAAGCGGAGGACGATAGGCTGATCGGCGACCTATGGGAGGCGATGAGCGGAGGGAAGTGCGCCTTCGTGATGGCCACGGACAAGAAATGGGCGCCGATCGAGGCGAAGTTCTAGGGAAGGCAATGGAGGTGAACGGACCCAACTTTTCAGATCAGCAATTCCGGGGCGATAGCGAGAGTCTTCGCCGTGTTGCGGATGTGGGTTGCGCTCAAGCCGCGCTCGCCACGGATCAGGCGTGAGGCGGTCGAGCGGTCGATTCCGATAAGCTCCCCCCATGCGCTCGCGCTCATGCCGATGTTTTTGAGGTGTGCGGCAAGGAATTGATGAGGTGCAAGCTTTGGCAATGCCTCTATGTTTTGATCCTCGAAATCCTCCGCAAGCGTGGCGAAGGTGTTCAGGTAATCGGCTTGGTCTTTTGTCAGCTTATGCCCTGCCATGAGGTCGATGACCTCGGTAACGTTATCCAGTCCGATCTGGTCGTGGATCGTGCGTGGCATGAGAATGGAGCACAATGCGGCGTAGCTTTTCGAGAGTTCGGAAAACTTGGCGGGGGTTGTTTCCGGCTTCATGCGGCGGAGCATGGCCGGATGTTTTTCAAGGCTTCCGCCATTGTTTCTTTGGCGAGTTGCTGGTCGTGGTGGGCTTGGAGGTTGAGCCATACCTCGGCGGGCCACTGGAAATACTTTTCGAGGCGTAGGGCGGTATCGACTGTGACGGCACGCTTGCCCTTCACGATCTCATTGATGCGGCGCGGCGGGACTCCAATATCCTTTGCAACGCGATACTCGGACAAGCCAAGGGGCAGCAGGAAATCTTCACGTAGGATTTCGCCGGGATGGATAGGGGCATGTGTTTTCATGGTCGTTTCAGTGGTAGTCGATGATTTGCACCTTGTGTGCACCGTCCGCTTTCCATTGGAAGCAGATGCGCCACTTGTCATTGATGCGGATTGAATGTTGGCCTTTGAGGTTTCCCTTGAGGGCTTCCAAGCGGTTGCCAGGAGGGACTGATAGATGGTTGAGTTCGGTAACGGCGTGAAGCTGTGCGAGTTTCCGCAGGGCGACACGTTGGATGGTCGAGGGAATGGAACGACTCTTTCTTTTCTCGAAAAAATCCTCGGTTTCCTTGGCGGCGTAGTTGCGGATCATCGCTCAGGGAAAGCATAACGTTCGGCGTTATGAAGTCAAGTTTTCGGTTTGTATGGCCTTTATTGATGTTTCCGATCTTAGTGGGTTCTATACTCCAGAAAGCACACTTCGTAATTCTAGGTTGGACGTTCCGCCAAGGTCGTTCAATCTTTCCGCCCATGCGCATCCTCCGTATCCTTACCAGAAAGGAACTGAACTCCTATTTCCTGACTCCCTTCGGGTGGGTGGTTCTGGCTTTTGTCGTGTTGATGCAGGGGCTTTCCCTGTCATCGGCCATGAAAGGGTTCCGCGATACTCCCGTGAAGGACAGCCTGGTCTATGTCACCTTTCACACCCCGTTTTTCTGGTTCTATTTTCTGTTTATTTTCCCCCTCATCACCATGCGCCTCTTTTCGGAAGAGGAACGCAGCGGAACTTTGGAAACCCTTCTGACCGCGCCCGTCCGGACCTGGGAAGTCGTTCTGTCCAAATACTTCGCCGCAATGATCTTCTACATGATCCTGTGGATTCCGGCATGGTTCCAGTTCAAGGCCTTTTCATGGTTCACGGAAATACCTCCCGCCTATTCCGAGGGCGCGCTTTGGGGTAGTTTCCTCATTCTTTTCCTGATGGGTTCTGCATTCACTGCGGTGGGGTGCCTAGCTTCGTCACTTACCTCCAGCCAGATTATTGCGGGCATCGTGACGATCACCATTCTGGTAATCCATTATTTCCTCGGGTTCGTGACTGTGATCTGGGGCGAATCCTTTGCCGGGGCTGGTTTTTTCCACTACATTTCATCCCAGCAGCACCTTCATTATTTCACCAATGGCCTCTTGGATTCCCGCCCCGCCGTGTATTATCTGTCCGTGACCGTCATGGTACTCTTTCTCACCTATCAAGTCATCGATCTCCGCCGCTGGCGCCCTTAAATCTTAAATTCCAAACTTTAAAATCCAACTAAGACCGATCCTTTGCAACTTAGAGCCGTGAATCACGTTTCTCCATTGAGGTTTAGAGTTTAGAATTTGAAGTTTCCTGCCTGATGTCTTCCACACCAAACCGCCACTCCCGCCCGAACCGCTTCGGGATCGGCTTTCTTTCCCTCTTGCAGGTCGTCCTTCTGCTGGCTGCGGTGGTATTCCTGAATTATCTGGCGTCTCAGAACTACAGCCGGGCGGACTTTTCACGAACCGCCGATTACACGCTTTCCTCTTCTACTGAAAACTATCTCAAGAGCACCGCGATCACCGGGCGCGAACGGCCGGTGAAGTGGACGATGATTTTCAGGCGATCCTCTCCATTCTATGAAAGGGTTCGGGCACTCGCGGATGAGTATCGAAGGGTCTCGGATGGAAAAATCGAATTGGAAGTGATTGATCCGCTCCGCTCACCTGATCGCACCCAACAATTCACCGCTGCCTACAATCTTACCTTGGTTCGTGATCTGATCCTCATCGATGCCCGCCCGAGCGAGGATATCCCGATCGTGACCGAAGCTGCGACCGGCACCCCGGCGCTCAATGCCAACATCACTTTGGCCCTTGCCGAGGAAATGGTCACCTACGCGATTGATGAAAGCGGCCAGCGCCGTCCCGATACCTTTCGTGGCGAAGATCTGCTTACCGCCAGGCTGGTGGAGGCTATCGAGGGGAAACCACGCGACTTCCTTTTTCTGGCGGATAAGTCACGTATCGATTCCGAAGGAGAGAACTCTCCCTGGAACAACCTCGCGGCGACTCTCCGTTATCAGAATATCCGGTTGATTCCTGCCAACCTCGCAGGTCTTTCCGAGATTCCACCGGAAGTAGAAGGACTCGCCATCATCGCACCGAAATATGATTTCACCGACGAGGAAATCGAGACTTTGGAGGCGTATTGGAACACGCCGCGTGCGGCATTACTCGTCATGCTTGAGCCGGGTGAATGCCCGCCCAAACTAAGGACATTTCTGCGCTCGAAAGGTATCACCCCACGCAGGGACCGGATCATTTCCAAGGATGCGAACCGGATCATTGCCACGGCGAGAGGGCAGTTCACCGAGGGTATTCCGTTCCTCAAAGACCTGTCCGGTCAGGCGGCGGTTTTCGAAGGTGCCTCTTCATCAATCGAGATTCGCGAAAACGCCCAGGACCTGGCGGTGAAAAAAATCGCACCAGTGCCTCTGGTTCGGATCTCCAATGACTTCTGGGGCGAAACCGACTTTGGAAAAAACACCGATGGCCAGAGGGAAGGAGAAACTTTCGATCCCGTCCGGGACAATTCCGCTCCCCTATATATGGCGGCAGCCGTGACGCGTGGTGCGGCGAACGATGACCGCTTCGCCGCGGATACCTCGCGAATGGTGGTGATTTCAAACACGGATTTCCTGGAGCCGAACCGGCAAAGAGCGGAAAACATCGACCTTCTCGCATCGGCAGCGAACTGGTTGGTCGGCCGTGAGTCTCTCGCCGGTCTTTCGCCTCGCACGATAGGTACCTACAAAATGCCTTTGTTAGATGCTCAGGTGTCGTTCATCAACCGGCTGAATTTGTTCTTCGCGCCCTTGGCATTCCTGTTAGTCGGTGGCCTGATTTTCTCATCCCGCAGATCTTGAAGTCAAAAGCCCTACAATCTCTTCTCCCGATGAACCTAGAATCCGCAGTTAGGTATCAATTTTTCAACCGCAAAGCCGCAGAGGTCGCAAAGGAACGCAAAGCCTTGCTTGTGGGAAGATATGAAATTTGGGGAACAAATGGACCTGCTTGGTTCACCCAATGGGTGAAATGGAATCACCGTTTAAAATCCCCTGCAATGTCCCGAAACATAAACTCTTCTCAGCGTTCCCTCTGTGACCTCTGCGCCTCTGCGGTGAAAATCTTCGTTTCAACTGCGGATTTAAGGATGAAACCACCGACCTCACAGTTTTGCCTTCTTCCTTGGAGTTTGAGAATTGAGAATTGAAATTTTAATGCCGTGCGTTCGCTGTTTTACACCATCCTTTTACTCGTTGTCACTGCCGCGCTTGGTGCGGTTGCTTTCTGGCAGCTCCGGGAAGGCAACCTCAACCGCATCCTCGGTACCCCACCGGTTCCAATCGGGGAAAAGATTTATCCGGATTTCAAGCCCCAAGCGGTGACTTCGATTTCCTTGGTTTCCGGTGAAAACCGTGCCAATTTCATCAAGACCGAAGAGGGCTGGGAGGCGACCAATCCGTGGCGCGACCGCATGGATTCCCGGGCGGCTGTTTCGATCATTTCATTTATCAGCACCGCCACCGCCGAGGGTCTGGTTCCCCGTGATAAACTGGACGTCGATCTTGCCGGGCTCGATTCGCGAAGTGTCACCGTGACGATGAAAGACTCCGCTGGCGATACGCTTGCTTTTTTCCGTTTGGGCCGCCGGACACCGTGGCTCCAGCTTCCGGAGGGAGAAAATCCGCAGCCGGTCCCGACGACCTATCTTTTGCCGTTGGAGCGCGGGCGTAAATCCCACGTCTACGCCGCCACCGGCTATATTCGTCCGCTTTTCAAAGACGGATTCGGCTATCTCCGCGACCACCGCCCGTTCTATTTCAATCCCCTGAACCTTGAAAAAATCCGGATCAGGACGACACAGGGCCAACTGACTCTTGGGCGTGAGAGTCCGCAGTCACCATGGCGAATCGTCAAGCCACTTGACCTGCCCACCAATCCCGAAGAGGTGAAAAATCTGCTTGAAGGTCTGTTTGAGCTTCAGGCTACAAAACTCAGCGACCGCTCCCAGGTCACCATCCCTTCCACCGGAGCAACATCCGAGAATGACCAGATTGCTCTCACTCCGTTTGGAGCAGAACAGGAAATTGTGCTCGAAATATTACCTACGGAAAACCCTGATGCCCGCGAAACCCAAGCGAGCGTCAGCGATCGCCCGGATACCCTGTTTACCCTTCCGCTCAAAACCGAGCCGGACCTGATTTCCATCGCCGACCTTCCGCTCACAGTGAATGAACTTCGCGACCCTACCTTGACGAATCTCAATATCGCGTCGATTCGGGGGATCGCCATCGAGACCGCCACCACGCCGACGATTCTGATCTCGCGCCAGCCACCTGCGCCATGGATCGCCACGATCAACGGCGGCGAGCAGGAAGCCAATGAGCAGCGCCTCTACGATCTTCTAAAAGCTATCACCCAGACCCGTGCTCTTGCATTCGAAACCGACGCCGCGCCCGACGATCTTTCACCATGGGGCTTGGATCGGCCTATCTTGAATCTCACTTTTCTGGCAGGGAACAATCAGGCACTCGGCGTGCATTTCGGCCTCGACCATAACGGCAACCTCTTCGCCAAGCGCAAGGACAACGCGACGATCATGCGCTTGGACAACGACTTCCTTGAGAAAATAGCTGTCAACCCCCACGAGTGGAGGCACGCCCGCCTGTGGTCGGTCAGCCGTGTGGATCTGAAGACACTGGTCCGCCGCGAAGCCGATTCGCCGCCCCTCAAGCTCGATTACGATTTCCTTGGAGAGACCTGGAAAGCATTTCAATCCGACAGAGAAGTCACAGCAAATCTCGACCCCGTGCGTGCCGATTTCCTCCTGGGGGTATTGGAGAACCTCCAGGTCACCCGCTGGCTCTCGCCCGCCGATGAAATCGCCGCCAGTGCCTTGGAAAGTCCCGCTCTCACCTTCGAATTAACCGAAAACACAGTTGATGAATTCGGCGATCCCACCGGCAAGAAAACACAAATCCTCACCCTTTCCCCCGATCCCGTCACCCGCCAAGTCTACGGGAAACTCAGTGACGAACCTTCTTTCTTCAGTCTCACTCCTGAAATTTTCCTCAAGCTGAGCGTACCACTCCTCGATGATTGATCGGTTGGGGATTGTGGATTTGAAGTGTCCGCCTGTATCTTGCTTTTGCAGGTGCCAGTGTTCCGTTTGGAGGCGACTGGGAAATACTACTCCGTGAGGAACTCCCGTAATTCCTCACACCAATGTTCAACGGCGGCATCCACATGACCCCACCTGCTCATCCCTGCCTTCGGTTGCAGTTTGCTGCCCGCTTTCCGGTCAATTATGGCAAAAAACACCTCACGGTTCACCGAGTCAATGATCTCGGTCTCGACAGTTGCAGACCCCGCTCCGGGATTTCGCCCTCTCATCGCACCAACCACGGTCCCGAGCGTTCCCACATACGGGACGTATCCCGTAATAAAAAACTTGGGATCCCCCGGGTGGAGATCGGTGATCGCGGCCCGTAGCGAGAGGGTCTTTTTTCCCTCACTCGAAACCAGGCTGAATCGTGTTCCCTGAAACTGATCCCGCAAGGACGACTCAAACACATCCCTCAACCTGTCCAATTCGGCCTGAGTGACTTCTTTCTTCACCATATCGACCGGTGGATAGACCTTCACCTCCTCAATGAAGACTTTGTCGTAATCCTTCAACTTGGTGACATCACCCTTGTAGATCACCGCATCGTCGAAGGTGGACTCCTTCTTCATTACTTTGTAGCTCGTCAGAAACTTCTGGTCGCGGGAGCTCGTGGCAGAGCAACTCACGAGGAAAAGTCCGGCAAGGCCTGTGATGCTGATTCGGATGATGAATTTCATAGCGTTGGTCATAGCTCGTCTCTCACTTCATCATGAAGCCGAGCAGCTTCCCGAGACGGTCGCGCATCTGGTGTCTCGGGACTATTGCGTCGATGAGGCCGTGCTCAAGCATGAACTCGGCGGTCTGGAAGCCGGGAGGAAGATTCTGGTGAGTGGTTTCCTTGACGACACGTGGGCCGGCGAAGCCGATCATGCATTTCGGCTCGGCGATGTTGATATCGCCGATGGTTGCGAAGGAGGCGGTGACGCCGCCGGTGGTCGGATGGGTGAGGACTGAAAAATAGGGGAGTTTTGCTTCGCCGAGTCTGGCGAGAGCACCGCAGGTTTTGGCCATCTGCATTAGCGAGAGCATACCTTCCTGCATGCGCGCGCCAGATGAGGCGGAAACGATGATCATTCCGCGCTTTTCCTTGATCGCGGTTTCGATGGTGCGGGTGATTTTTTCCCCTACCACCGATCCCATGGAACCTGCGAAAAATTTAAAATCCATCACAGCGATCATGGCTGGCTTACCGTGGATGGTGATCCGGCCGGTAACGACCGCATCGTTCATGCCGGTCCGATTGCGCAGGCCGTCGATTTTTTCCTCGTAGCCGTTGAAGCCCAGAGGATTCGCAGAATAAAGTCCGGCTTCGGTTTCCTCAAAGCTGCCTGGATCTGCCAGCAGGAAAATCCGATCCATGGAATCGAGCAGGAAATGGTGCCCGCAAGGAGGGCAAACCTGAAGGTTTTGCTTAAGTTCCAAGACGTGGATCATGGCTCCGCATTCCGGACATTTCGACCACAGCCCTTCCGGCATGTCATCGCGCTTCTGTTTGCTGCGGAGAGAAGGTTTGCTAAAAATGCCCATGGAGTGCTGTTAGTGGTTTTCGTGAAACGCTGAAATCTCAAAAAATCTAACCATATACGCCCAGCCCGACAACTCTCATTTCCAGCCTCTGAAAATTCATGGAAACGGCGGTCGCTAGAAGTCAGGTTACTGTTCTGTGTGGTTCCACAGGTAGTTAGATGGCGCTTGAATCTATTCGGATGTCGCACTAAGTCCTGTTCCCCATGGACCCACGCCACCCTTACGAGCAGATCCCGCTCTTCACTGCCGGAATCCTTCTTGCCCTGTGGCTGATTGGTTCGCACGCGCTGATGTTGGCCAAGCCTTCGCTCGTGCAGGGTTGGTTGAAAAGATTTCCACGCAGCCCGCTTGCGGGACAAATCATTCTGGGCATCGGCTTGGGATGGTTCTGGTTGCTGGTCGCTCCCGGTGGGCTGGGCAAACTGAGCGCGTTGCAGATGGATTTTGGTGAGTTCAACAACGCAAAGCCACTCTTGCGCCTACTAGTCCCGGCTGCCCTCGTTGCCGTAAGTATCAGCGTTCGTGACTTCCTTGCCGTTCGCGCTTTGGGTTTGCTCGGCTTGATGATTGCGGCCCCCCTGCTGGAAGCGGCGTTTCTTGAGGACCCTGCCAGCCGGCTTCTCATTCCGATTTTTGCTTATGCGATGCTAACGGCTTCGCTATTCTGTGTGGGAATGCCCTATCTATTTCGCGACGCGGTAAGCTGGGTCACTGCCAGCAGCCTCAGGTGGAGTATCTTTTCGATAGCGGGTCTGTGCTACGGTTTGGTCACGCTGATCTGCGCCCTGGCGTTCTGGCGCGGCTACTGAGGTTCACTCTTCAATAAACGGGAATTTCGGTAGAGGGGTTGATTTCGTAGCCGGGGGCATCCGTGGCGCCAACCTCATAAGTGTTCGCATCTCCGGGAGCGGCCTTTTCCGCAGTTTTCTCCACAGTCTCCCCGAGAATGCGGGTGTCTCTACCCACTCCGATCATGGTGTTGCAGGAAGTGACGAAGGCAATGGAGGTCACGCTGAGTAAAATCAGTTTCATATAACGTGGGAACGTCGGGCAATTTGCTAAATTGTCAACTTTGCTTTAACTTTCGACGTATCTCTATGATACCGTCCCGTATGTCAAAAATATCGGTTCTGAGATGTTCCAATGCGGCGACTTGATCGGGATCTTCCTCAGAATCGATGAGCTTGTTGCAAGCGCCAATAGCATCGTTGATCCAGTTCAGACAGCGCTTCAATACTGCCAAGACAAAGCCCGCTTCGGGTTCGTATCCACTGTCGCGACCGTTGAGCACACCGGCCAGCTTCGTGCTTATCTGCATGAGCAGGGACGTGAACTTGTGCGCCGGGCCATCGAAATCCGGCTCATTTGCTTTGTTGACGATGTCGAATGATCGCAACGCCACATCATGAGCTAGGCGCTGCAGTGGATGTGCTTCCCCGAGATCATCTTCGCTATCACTGCCTTCATCGTCAAAATCTTCGTCGGCGAACTGCCAGTTTTCCGACTCGTCAGCTTCATCATCGTAATCGTCTTCATTGCGGTGCGCCATCGCGCCGAGCAGCCCGTCCCAGCCCATCGCGAAAGCTTCTTTTTGCTCAGCGTCGGGATCGTCCATGTATTTTTCCAGGACTTCCTGATAGGCATCGGTCAGCCTGTCGGATTCTTTGAGCCGTTCTTCCCATTCGAATTCATCGAGCTCTCCCCGGGTATTTTTGGATTTCGATTTCGTGGGACAATCGGTCGGGTCGATGCGGCGGATGATTTGCGTCATAAAATCCCGCATTGAGCTCATGTTGGCGAGTTTCTGAGCCTCTTCCAGATCTTCGTCCATAGCCCAGGTTCTCTCTGAAACTTCCAGCTCATATCCCGTTGCTTCGACTAGCACCCTGCCGTTGATTTCGCTGAACCATTCCAAGTAGAAGATGTTTTGCCATTGGTAGGGAACTTCAACATTTTGACCGAAAGGGTCAGCAAAACCGGAGTCGGAGACCTGAACCTTGAGAGCCGCAGTGATATCCCCAACCACTCCCGTTTGTTCTGTATCGAGGCTGTTCGCTTCCATCGACGCACACGGATTCGGATTTTCGAATTCCAGCCTGGTTCCCGCGAGATCTCGCCAGCAATCGCCATTCAGGGAGAGAATCAGTGGTTCGTCGCGACCTACCAGCCAGATTTTTCCTGTGGTCGTCCCTTCGACAGTGTTGTCGATGATCCCATGTTCAATCGCTTCGTCCAAACGCCACGCCATGCATCCGCAGTCTCTTCCCGCTGGCCCTGAGACGTCAAGCAAGCGATTTCCCGTCGCGGCTTTGGGCGAAATGGATTCAGTATCCCTGCTTGCCGGCGAGGCGACCGTAATCTTCGGCAAGCTCAAGCGCTTGTTCGCGAAGAAGTTGTTTTTGGCAAATCGTTTGCTGCTCCGGAGGCAGGGAAAACTGTCGGAATATTTCACTATCGTCGAAGCCGATATGCGCCGCGTCCGCGATAGCAAAACCGTAGTAGATTGATGCGATGCGTGCCCAGTGGATCGCTCCAAGACACATCGGGCAGGGCTGGCCAGTCGTGTAGATTTCGCAACCTTGCAGCGAGAAATCGGATATCTTCGCGCAGGCGTCACGAATGGCAACCATCTCGCCATGTGCCGTGGGATCGTTGGTTTTGAGAACCTGATTCCAACCTTCACCGATGATTTCCGAGTTTCTCACCACGACCGCCCCGAATGGTCCTCCCTCGCCTTTGTTCATTCCTTTGCGCGCAAGCTCGATTGCCCTGTCCATGAATTTGACTTTCATCGCTTACTTTTAGCACGCCGCAATTGCCAGTCACAACCAACATCATTTCGTCCCAGGAAGGTCCAACCGCAGCGGTTTTCCTTCCGGCATTTTTACCAGAGCGAGTGTCTGCCTTGCCGTGACCAGTAGCTCGTTACCGGGTTCCCTGCGCATTTCGAATTCGCACCGGAATCGAGCGTTCCGAACTTCGCCAAGCCATCCGGTAATTTCTATCCAATCACCCAGCCGGGCAGGTCGCCGGTAGTCGATTTCCGTTCTTGTTAGGACGGGGAAAACCTGGGTTTCCGCCATCTGCCTCAGTTCCATGCCCAGCTTCGAAGCGAGTCGCGTCCGGCAGGTCTCTATCATGCGCAAATAGGCGAGATTGTGAACCACACCTCCGCAGTCGGTATCGAAAAACATGACTTCTTCCCGGGTCACCACCTGTATTTTGTTTTCGCTCACAGCCCACGTTTTGCAGGAATCTGTTGGCAACTGCAATGTTCTCTTGTTCCTCGCCCAAAGAGGTATGATACTACCGCTGTTATTAATGAGCGCTTTCTTACAGCGGCTGTTTGTCGGTTTTTTTCTTCTCGCGGTCTCATCTGCGGTGATTGGTGCGCCTTTTGTGCCACCTGTGGAAAAAAATCCTCCGTTTCGTAGGGATCGGCTGCCAATTGACCGGGACGCAATGGTTTCCCTTTCCCAGCAGCTCACCCTACTCACTCGGGGAGGTAAATTGAACACCGCGAACGACCGTCGCTCGGCGGCCCAGGCTCTCGCAGTTGCTCTTGCCCTCGATCCAGCGAACAACGGAGCCCGGGAAAATCTCTCCACGCTTACGAAAGGCAAGAATCTTGATCGTGCTAACAATGAGAGTCTCAATGCCGCGAAGGGACGGATCTGGAAGATGCTCACCTGGTTGTCCATGCCCCAAGCCGGATCCGATGGCAATACCCTTGCCGCTTTGATCGGAGATTCGATTTCCGTTCTGGGGAGCGATCATTCTGATGCCGTAAAGGCTGGCGGATCGGGAGAACAAGGAACATGGCAGGGTTGGGTCGCTCCACTTTCAGCTTTCGAAGAAGACAAACTCGTGTCGGACGAACCTATCGATGAAATCGAACCGGACAAGCCCACAGAAGAGCTCTCAAGCAAGCCTGATCCGAAGGCATCGGTTGTTTTGGAAAAGGCCGACCTTAAGGCCGTCCTTCATACCTACGATAGCCTGTCCAATAAATGGTCTTTTGGGTTGTCGACGGTGAAAATGGAGGCTTCGCGCGAATCACCCGTGGTTGAGGTCGACCCGGAGCACGAAGTGGATGATAGAGAGAGGAAGGAGTTTGAGATTCTCGTCCCCAGTGCTGTTTCGTCCGAACATTGGCGCATCGAAAGGATGGTCGTGAGCTCCATCAGACAAGCCTTGTCGGATTACCGGGGCGAGCTCCCCAAGAAAGGTCAGATAAGACTGCTTGCAGGTGATGGAAACTATAGCTTTAAGAAGAATCATTCCTATCTGTCAGGCCCCGGTTTCATCCTTGCCAATGCCGCGTTGAGCGGTATCGAGCCACAGGGGACCGTCCTCGCCGAACTCGACAGAAACAACAATATGGTGGTGCCTCCGTATTTTTGGCGACAGCTAACCGCGCTCTCGGAAGAAAAGGTAGGCCGGTTGATCGTCCCGGTCGGCGCAGAAGAATATTTACTGAATCTGTTGGTCATCGAGAACCCCGAGTTCTTTCTGAATAACGAGGTTCTCATGGCATCCTCGAAAGAGGAATTTATTGCCCTATGTGCCAAAGAACCTTCTGAGGAGCATGCTGCTGTGTTCGCAATGTTCCAAGAACTCGCCGCAAAGGCCGAGGGTAATCCTATCGGCCCCTTCCTCAGCAACCGCTTCGTTCGGCAGCGCTTGGAAGAAATCGTTGCAGAAGCTCCATACCACCTTTCTGCCAAAATACTGGCGAGTGACCGGCCACAATTTCTCACAAGAAAAGTCCTGGCTGCGGAGATTTGGCGGGTTATCGATCCCCTGAACGAATTTACCGATCTTGATCAGGAAGATACTGATACGGTTGAGTTTGAGAAGCTATACGACAAGATTCGGGATAGCCTTGAGAATCTGGAACACTACGCGGAAATCCGTGACCGCGAACTTGTGAATGAAGGGAAAGATCTCGCGTCGAAAATTCGGAGCTTCTTGCGGACCCTGCGCGGACGCGGTGAGCTGTGGGAGCGATATAGCGAGATATATGCGGCACGTCGCGAAATGATCGCCAAGAACTACGAGTTGCGACAGAAACTTTCGGAAGCCAGCGGCGATCCACTGCCCGAGGATCTCGATAATATACGACGCGTGCCCGTCCGTAGGCGAGTCCGGTGACATTCAGTTGGTAGCGCGATGCTCGCTGATCCACGTGAAGAGCATCACCCACATCGCGAGCGCGAGCGCGAACAGCGGGATCTGGAGCAAGGAAGGCAGCGAGTAAATAATTGTCACCAGGGGAATCCAGACGCCCCACGTCGCAAACAGGATGGGAACGATCACGTTTCTGTAATATCGCAGCGTAAAAAAACGGCGAATGTTTTTGAAACTGTAGCCCGAATGCTTCCAATCATAGAACCATGCCCCGCTGGGAGCCGCGAAGAGCGGATTGTAAACGAACTGATCTACGATGACTTTAGTAATTACAACTCCGAGCGTCGCCTCTGATCCGAACCACAGAGCCTGGCTACGGTAAAAAAGATCCACAGCCATTCCCGTCAAGCTCCAGAAAGGGATGGTGAAAAGTAGGTTTGAAAAATTAGCCCGAATGAGGCGGCCTTTCTGAAAAAACAAGACGCGCATGATTTCCGGGATCAAGCCACCCGCAATGGCCGCCGCCAACGCCGAATATCCGTAACCCCATTTCATCTTCAGCTCGGCGAGATGGTTCAGCCAACGGCTGATCGGCGGATAGAAGAAATAACCGAGCACCAGCGCCAGCATGATTCCCTGCACGATCAGCGCGGGCACGAGATTCGCCCGCGCCGCCCGGAGTCCCGCCATCCAGGGAGCATCTTTGCGGGGTGGATCGAGCGTTACGTTCATCGGAGGGAAACTGCTTCTCATGCCATTGCTTTACAAGAGCGGATAGGCGTCCCGGTGAGGAACATGAATCGGATTCGCGATACGTTCGGAAGATCGACTCCGCCACGATCGGAGGCGTAGGACTATATCGGACCGTGGAGTAAGTGCTGAATTTAACCCGACTTTCGCTGTAAGATTAAAAAATCTTCGGGTTTAGCCTCTCCGAGGGACTGGAAACCTTGATTTTACAGCATCGGGTATCCGAAAACGGCTGTGGTGGAGACCCACCCCATCGACAGACTGGATCTCGGATAGAGCCGCGACAAGCGGCCCGACTGCGTGCAAATCGTCCCCGCCTGCAGCCTGCCGCGCCGTTGCAAGGAAAGCGCCATGCGGCGCAAAAAGCTCAAAGCATACTGGACACGTCTCAAAGAACTCCAAAAGCGAGAAAAACTCACCCGCGACCAACTCCTCCTGGCCATCGGAGCCGCCAAGCAAAAATCCGGTCGCAACGCCCACCGCCTACTCATCCTCCATCTTCCCGCCAGCGGAAAACCCGTCAAAGCCGACACCTTCCGCATCGAACTGGATCGCAAAAAAACTCAAAGCCATCCGCCGCCACGAAGGCCAGTATCTGCTCCGCAGCAACCTCACCGCCGAACTATGGCGCAAATACATCAACCTCGTGCGCATTGATGCGAGCTTCCGCACCCGCATGGCAGAGACCGGCCAGAAGACTCCAACTCCTGCGTTGTTCCTCTAATGCAGTTTTGTGATTCGGCACCGTGGGGCGGCCCTCTTTGACCACATGACAAATTGTTTCGGTCGAGCGGAGCGGTAGCGTGTTGACGCCCCGAAAACAGCGGTTTGAAAGTCGCGCCCCTTATTTCGCTTCGAGCATCAGCATGACAGGATCATGATCCGAGGTTTCACGGGAAATGGAAATGGCTTTTGAAGTGTTTTCCTTGAAGCCGCTGGTCATCATGTAGTCGAAGGTGGTTGGTTTGAATTTCTTGTCCCAAGGACCGTTGTGCCAGGTGAGTCGCTGCTTCTTCGGGGTGGAACCCCAGGTGTTGTGGAAACCTGCTTTCTCGAGGTCGGAAACCACGGTGCACTTGGGGAATTGTCCGTCGTGGTTCGTATTGAAATCGCCGCCGATGAGCCAGCCGACGATTTTTTGCCCGGCAAAGCGCTTCTCCATTTCCGCTTTGTGGGCGAGAATTTGGCTGACGGATTCCCTGCGGGTATCGGCGACTCTCATTTCCCCCACCGGGGTTTCGCTACCGCGGTTGCTTTTGAGGTGGACGGAGTAGAGCATGATCAGGCCACCATCGGGATGTTCGAGGGCGGCGAAGGCGAAGCCCCGGCCGAGATGAGGAAGGTCTGCGGTCGGCTTGAAAGACTCGAAGAACGCGGAGTTCGCTTTGAGGTTTGAGGCGATGCAGCATTGCTGCGGGCCAATCTTGTCGGAATTGTTTTCCAGGAAGCGGCTGAATACATCGACTTTCATGCCGGGCATGGTGGCGACGAGCTTTTCGAATGCCTTTTCATCGCTGACTTCCTGGGCGAGGAAGATGTCGGGCTTGAGCTTGGCGAGTTCGGCCTGAACTTCCGCAAACTGCTTGTCTTTATCCGCTTGCTTTGCATTCGGGCGTTTGCCGGGGAACCATTCGATGTTCCACGTCAGCGCCTTGGTTGGCTCCGCATGAGTGGTGAGAGATAGCGTCAGCCCGAGGGCACACGCGACAATTGCGGCTTTTAGGAACGATTTCATTTTCAATTCTGGCTTACAGCTTGCGCCATCGTTACTTTGTTTTCCGGCCAGGTGCAAATGAATCGCAAACATTGTCACAAAGCGGCCTGATGAGGCGGATCCGCCAGCAGATCGCTGAATCCGCAGAAAATGCGGGACTCCTGCGGTGGGAGCGCTGGCAGGGGATCGGAGTTGTCCAGGTGCTCGCGGCAGAGTTCTTCGAATTCGGCTGCGGTTTTCATACGGCGTATCGCGCGTTCGAATTCGGGGGCTATGCCGTCGCAGATATAAACGAGGGTTTTCTTCATTCGCTGGATATGGAGCAGCGGATCGAAATCCGGGTGTTCGCGGGCGAGTTCATTTGAAAGCTCCATGATGTATTCCATGAGGTCTCTGAGCGTGGGTTGCTTGATCGGCTTCCCGAGAAACGCCGCGCAAATTTGCCCGAACAACCAGGGATTTCGGATCGCACCGCGGCCAACCATCAGGCCGGCGGCTTTGGTTTTCTCATGAAAGGCGAGTGCGGTTGCGGGATCGACCACATTCCCGTTCGCGATGACGGGGCAGGGCATGGTCTCGACGGCAAGTCTCACGGAATCCGGTTTCACCGGGGTCTTGTAGCGGTCCGCCACGGTGCGTCCGTGTATCGTAAGGCCGTCGATCGCGTGGCTTTTGAAAACATTCAATAGCTCCGGGAATTCGTCCGGGGAATGGTAGCCGAGGCGGGTTTTGACAGTGAAACGTCCCGGTATCGCATCACGCAGGGCACCGAGGATTTCATTGATTTTTCCCGGTGATCTGAGCAGGCCGCCACCCGCGTCCTTTCGGCAGACAACGGGAGCGGGGCAGCCGAGATTGAGATCGATCCCGGCGATGGGGAATGCGGAGAGTTCTTTGGCGGTGCGGACGAGATTCGGGATATCCCGCCCTATCATCTGCGCAAAGACCGGGCGGTCGGTTTCGTTCTCGCAGATGGAGCGAAGGATATACTTGTTCAAACGTGAATCGGGGTGGACGCGGAAATATTCAGTGACGAACCAATCGGGCAGGCTGCGTCTGGCCAGCACCCGCATGAAGGGGAGGTCGGTCACATCCTGCATCGGTGCGAGGACCAAGGCGGGGCGGTTGATTGGGAGAAGGTCGCGCATCGGTGTAATCAGGAAATGGTTTGACAATCTAAGACGCTTCCTGATGCTAGGAGCGAATAACAACCAAGGTTGATACAGTGGAAAGTGATTTATTGCATACGGAGAAAATTCTATCGGATAGGAAAACGTTTTTCTTGGATTTGAAACAGAACGCCCGGGGAATGGTGGTCAAGATAACTGAAGACGTGAGTGGAAACCGCGACACGATCATGGTCCCGGCGGAGATTCTCGGTGATTTCATCGCAGCGCTCAGTGATATCAAAGCAACTGCCGACGAGCAGGAGTGAGGGTTTCGCTCCGCAGGGGGATGAAAGCGGGATGGCTCGTGGATTCAGCTTGAAGGCATACCAGCCACCCACGACGATACCAGAACCCGAATGAGCAATCCATCCGTCAATATCGCGCGACTCGTCTATCTGCTTTTTTGTCAAGGTGCCGGGGTTGCGATTGCATTGAGCACCAAAGGGACCCCGATCGAAATTTCCGTTACGACCGGACTTCTGATCGGTCTCGCGATCGGTTTCGCTTTTATCGGAATCGAAAGACTGATCGAAGGCTTCACACTGCGCGGATTTTCTACCGCCACGTTCGGCCTCGGAGTCGGCCTTTTCTGCGCCTGGTTGCTGACGCGCGTTGAAATATCGAATCTTCTGGAGGTGGCTTTCCGTGACCGTGTCAATAGCGCTGAAGACGGGGAGGCTTTGGTGGACTCGCTCCGGCTCGCTGTCGATGTGACCTTGTTCGCGAGTTTGGGCTTTCTGGGCGCCGTGCTTGCGTTGCGCGGCAACCGTGAGGATTTCGCATTCATCATTCCCTACGTCCGGTTTCGTGAGGATAGCAGCTCGGGGCAGCCAATCGTGCTCGATGCGGAGACGGTGATGGATGGCAGGATTCTCGGGCTGATCGAATCCGGTTTCATCAGCGGAAGACTGATCGTCGCAAACTACGTGCTTGAGGAAATCCAGACCATGGCGAACGAAGGCGAGAACGGTTTCAGACAGCGCGCCCAGCGGGGACTGGACAATCTTGAAAAGATGCAAAGCTCCCCCGAGATCCAGATCTCGATCCATGAGGCACGGGTATCTCCTGAAGCGCAGAGCCTCCATGCACGCCTGATCGAGACCAGCAGGTTTTTCGGAGCGAGATTGCTGACACTTGACGAAAGTCTAACCAAGATTGCCAAATTACAAGGGGTAATGGTATTGAATCTCAACGAGCTTGATCTTGCGCTCCGACCGTCGATCGCCGTCGGAGAGAGGCTCAGGGTTGCGCTTGTCAGGCCGGGGAAAGATGAGCATCAGGCGGTCGGCTATATGCCGGACGGGACGATGATCGTCGTCAATCAGGCGGCGGAGCGGATTGGCGATTCCGTGGATGTGGTGGTGGTGACAACCCTTCAGACGGCAAGCGGCACCTTGGTTTTCGCGGAGATCCAGAATTCCTAACGAGGTGCGAAGACTGACACCTCCCATCCGGCGCGGGTTCGGGGCGAAAGAGGAAGATCGAAACCACAGATTTCAGGAACACACGGATTTAAATACAGTTGCAAGACATCAAACTAGTGTCCTGCGGAAGCTCGTCGGAATTTCCTCTCGACCTCGCGACTCTTCCGCCTTTCCTTTCCAGCAGCCAAATTCTCCCGCCATTCCCATGCTTCTTCCCATCGTCCAATACGGCGATCCCATTCTCCGCCAGCAATGCCGCCTTATCGAAACCGTCGATGACGGCATCCGCGAACTCGTTTCGGATATGATCGAAACCATGATCGATGCCAACGGGGTCGGACTCGCCGCACCGCAAATAGGCAAAGACCTGCAACTCGCGGTAGTCGATGTCGCCCACGACCCGGAATGCATTTCCTATCTCAAGGTCAACGGAGAGGACGCGGAACTCGCCGATATCATGCCTCTGGTTTTCATCAACCCCACCCTCGAATTCGGGAAGGAGAAAGACATCGAACGCGAGGGCTGCCTCAGCATCGAGGGCATCCAATACGAAGTCCGACGACCCGCAGAGGTCAAGGCCACTCTCCCGCAAATCGACGGCTCAACCTTAGTCATCGAAACCGACGGCCTGCTCGCCCGCGCCATCCAGCATGAGACCGACCACCTCAACGGCGTTCTTTTCGTCGACAGGCTCTCGGCTGTTGGAAAAGTTAGCGTCAAAAATCGACTTAAAAGACTGCTTGCTGACAGAACTGTTCGGCATGCTCGCTGCTTGCCAAATTGCAGTGATCGAATGTGACGAAATTGTCACTTGTACTGTTAGACGCTTTCTGATTTTCTTCTCGTGTGGGTCGCGCCAAGGAAACAATCGACGAGAAAAAACTCCGCAGTTGGAAACTGCTGGATGATTTCCGCCAGCGGCTCGCCAAGGTGCGCGACACCATGCCGCCACCGCCCGACAAACGCCCCGGCGGCCCCGAGCGACTCTTGCTTGAGGAGAACTACTTTTCCCTCATCCTCTTCGGCCTGTTCAATCCCATCATCAAAACCATGCGCGGCCTTTGCGCCGCGAGCCATCTCAAGCGAGTCCAGGACGAGGTTTGCGCCCGCCCGGTGAGCTTGGGCAGCTTTTCGGAAGCGCAAGCCGTCTTCGATCCTGAACTGCTCCGGCAGGTATTTCTTGATCTATCAGGTGAAATTTCCACCTCGTGGGGCGATGATCGGCTTGCCCATCTCGCCGACAGGCTCAAGCTCGTTGACGGCTCGCTCTTGCCCGCCCTGCCGCGCATGCATTGGGCGCTCTGGCAGAACGACAGCAACCGCGCTGCCAAGCTGCATTTGAAATTCACCGTGCTGCGCCAAGCTCCCGATGACGCCAAAGTGACCCATGGAAACTCCTGCGAACGCAAGGCTCTGCTCGATCTCGTCAAGGAAGGCGAAGTTATCGTCGGCGACCGTTATTACGGCCTCGAATACTCCTATTTCAGCGAGTTGCAAAAAAGGGGAGCCTCATACGTCATACGCATCCGCAACAACCCGCGTATGGAAATCGTCGAGGAAATGCCGCTCACCGAAGCGGACTTGGCCGCTGGCGTCACCTGGCAAGGCCGGGTAAAATTGGGCGAAAAATGGCAGGGCGAGCCGATCCGCGTGGTCAAGGTCGAGGTGGACGGCAAGACCTTGCTGCTGGCGACCGATCTGGAAATGGAGGCCGAACTCATCGCTCTGATCTACCGCTACCGCTGGCAGGTCGAGCTGTTTTTCAAATGGCTTAAAAGTATCCTCGGCTGCCGTCACTTGATGGCCGAATCGTCCGACGGCGTGGCCATCCAGATCTACAGCGCGCTCATCGCCGCGCTGATGTTGCAACTCCTCACCGGCAAACGTCCCGGCAAACGGGCAATGGAACTCATCCAACTCTACCTGATGGGCTACGCGGAACTCGACGAAGTCATCACGCTGTTAGCTCCGAAAAAAACAAAAGCCTAATCCACTGAAGGGCGAGCGCCACCAAGGCGCCTGCCGGGGCTTGCCGTGTCCGGATACCAAGCCTGCAACGAAACCCGTCCGGGAAAATAACACCAGGTGGCGGCACCTGTGAAAATTTGGGACAATTTCATGCCCGAACACCGCAAAAGCAGCAAGCATGCCGAACAGTTCTGGCTTGCTGAGTAATAAAGTAGACAAAAGCATAGCTAGATCTCGTTAAGCTTGGAAATTCAGAAAAGCCTTTTGCTAAAGGCTCGACATAAAAGACTACCAAAGTATAATCTAAATTTCTAACATCCCCCATTCATCATGAGTTCATCACGCGGAATCTTCGAAACTTTCAACAATCAAACTCCTGAAAATGGAACGGGATACGTACCGCAGGCCGGGTCTCCTTTTGCAATTGCCCCTGATCAATACGACCAAGGACCATCCGCAGCACCTGCCGCAAAGTTCTCACCAGCTCCAGAGCGAAAAAAACCATCTCCCTTCGCCATTGTAGGTGACAACGAGGAACGCCAGGAGAGTCCCGCAGTGCTGATTCCCGAACGTCGTGCTCCAGCGGAATCCCCTTTCCAAGTCGCCGAGCCGCAGGGTTTCGGTTTCGAAGCTCAAGCTCAGTCATACGGCAGCCCGCTTCAGAGCGCGCCGGCTCCAACCGCTTCGCCTTTCTCGGCGGGACAACCCAGCGCCCTCCCGGCACAAGCCTATAATCAGGGGTGGCCCGAATCCGCTCCGACCCCCTCGCCTGCGCCCACGCCGCATGCTTTAGCTGCGCAGCAGCCATCGACCCAACAATACTATGGTCAGAATTCTTCGGAATCCTACTCAATCAAGCAGCTCGAGCTTCGAGCCATTTTCGGAGTGGACCGTGAAATGAGCATCGAAGAAATTATTCAACGGTCCCGCTCGCTCCCCGGAATTCGTCAAATCACGAAAGTATCCGAATCCGACATCTCCGCCGTGGAGGCCTTGAAACAGGTTATTTCAAACCTGGGATTCGGAAACGGTGCTATCAAACTTTACGCCGGCTCGGTGCCAATCGAGTTCATTCAAGAAGGAAACACTCTGCTTGCTGTCCAGACGGACGGCGGATTCGCACCCGGTGTCCGCGAAACACTGATGCTCGTCGCGCGCGAACTCGGCCGCTGATCTAATGCTCCGGTTCACTACTGTTTCGAACCTGTAAAGGTTGACTCTCGATCCGTGACACGGTTCGAACCCGGTTTACGAGCAATAGGGAACCCCAAATCTCCCGTTGCGCAAAGACCAATCGCCAATACCCTTTGCGATGCATAGCCGCTGCCATGGGGAAAACTGCCGCATCACCAGAAACATGTGCGTGGTTCTGATCCTCGCCGGATCATATCATATTCTTTTCGCGCTTTGGGCGAACCTATGGCCGTTCCATGCCTTCGAGCTACTGGGCCTCCCCAATCCGAACCACCCCATGCTGTGGCGGATTCTTGGTCTGCTTTCCGGTATTCTCGGTTTGGGATTACTGATCTCCGCCAAAGATCCCATCCGACATTGGGTCATTGTCCTGCTGGGTTTTGTCAAGTCAGCGATAGCGATCGTTCTCGTCACGAGTTCTGTCTTCGCTGCGGAACTACCCATGGCCGCGATGGCCATTCTCGCGATCGACGATCTGATCTGGATCCCCTTTTTCTCAATGATCCTGTGGGCAGCTCTGAGGGCACACGCCGGCATCCCACCTTCCCGCACCGAACCTTATTCAATCAGCGAAGCCGCTGCCGTCTACCAATTATCAAACGGTAAAACGCTCAACGCCGCATCGGAGGAACACCCGCTCGTTCTGGTTTTTCTCCGTCACTTCGGCTGCACATTCACCCGCCAGATTCTTCGCGGACTCCAGGATCTGGAGTCCCAGGCGAAACAACAGAACGCCTCGCTCGTCCTTGTTCATATGCTTCAATCAGGCGATGAGGTCGACTATTTGGGCCACAACTCCGACATAGCCAGAATCGCCGATCCTCGCTGCGAACTATACCGCGCCTTCGGCTTGGGAAAAGGTGGCTTCTTCGCATTGTTCGGACCACACGTCTGGTGGCGTGGAATGATATCAGTCATGCGAGGCTGTGGTGTCGGCCACCTGGCTGGAGATGGTCTGCAAATGCCCGGTGCCTTTGTCTTCCATAAAGGCAGACTCATCGCCTCACAACCCGCACGTACCGCCGCCGACCTGCCAAACCTCGCCGGACTCTTCGAAACCAACCCCGAAGCCTCACTACCCCTTTCCACGCAATGACTTCTCTAAAAGGAAAAACCTTCCTCGTGACCGGAGCATCCAGTGGCATCGGCCAGGCGCTCTGCGAACAACTGCTAAGTCATGGCAGCAACGTTTTTGGTATAACCCGCCGCCCCTCCGCGCTCCATCCCGATGTCTCACCGATCAAAGCCGACCTCACCTCACGTGAGGAAATTTCCGCAGCCTTCGACGACCTCGGGCAAATCGACGGCTTGGTCAACTCCGCCGGCACCGCCTATCTCTCAAGAATTGTCGATGGCAATCCCGCCGACTGGGAGGAGATGTGGCGCGTGAACGTGATGGCGCTTTCGCTCTGCTGCCAGTTGGCTTTGAAACATTTCCCCAAATCGGGAGGCCGCATCGTCAATGTTTCCTCGATGTCAGGGCACCGGGTGCCGCCTTCGGGAGGGTTCTACGCGCCCACCAAATTCGCGGTGACCGCAATCTCCCAATCCCTGCGCGCCGAACTGAAAGCCATCCAGTCTCCGATCCAAGTCGCATGTGTATCACCAGGATTCGTCGATACACCACTACTGGATAACTATTTCCGCGGACGCGAGGAGGTCCTTTCCAAAACCAGAGCGGGAATGAGGATGCTCCAACCTGAAGACGTCGCCCACTGCATCATGACCATCCTGACCGCTCCACCGCATGTGGAAGTCAGTGACATCCTACTCCGCTCCGCTGAGCAACTCGCCTGAGATGACAGATCATTTGTCAAAAGTCCGTACACATTCAATCGTAGCTGGAGCATCTTGATCCAGTCCGTTCTTGGGGCATCCTGCCGCAAGAATTCACGTGCACGCACTTCACCGCCGCAGAAATTTTTCCTCCGCCGGAACTTCGGCCGCTGTCGCACGCTCCACGACAAGCACCGCCCGGATGATACCGTTTTCCTCCGGGAAGCTCATGGTCCCGGCAACATTGACCCAACCGTTCTCAGGTAGAAGCGGCGGCTCTCCACCGAACTCGAGGGTAATGGGTATCGCTCGGGAATCCGCCACGCAGCAGGTCATGAACATCCGGTAAAGGCGCATGCGCGTGCCGTTGGGATTGTTGACTTTTTCAGGAACGATACGGCCTTCCGTTTCAATTTTCAGTCCACTGAGAAGATCCTGCATCTCCCGGTCACCAGTCGCGAAAAAGAGTTCCATCAAATCAAATTTGAGAAAACCATCTGAGGTCTTTCGATGACTCTTCTCAATCTCCTCCATGGTGAGCGGTGGCAGGACGGATGAAATAAACGTGTTCTCCGCAGCACTTGGCCCATCATCGTAGAGACCTTTCCGAGCGAGTGTGGATTGGGAGAAAGAATCGGTGGTCCACGCCATCGAGAGCCCGACCGGAGCAACCATGAGAAGCAGCGACGCGAAGGGGTTCATATCACCACCTTCATGATCGTGCTCTTCCTCGTGATCATGACCGCAGGATGCGACACGCCGGAAAGTCAGCAAATTGAATGAACCGAGGACCGCGAGACCCATCCCGCCGCAAAGCGCGATCGGACGAAAATCCGGAGCGAGGTATTTCACGATCCGCCCGGAACCATAGAAATACAGCAGGCAGACCGCCCATAGCAGGACGGCGAGCGAGAACAGGATTCTGCGGATTTCAGGTTTCATATAGTCGGAACCAACCATGCCTGGGCTGCGATGGACGCCAGCCAGATCACAACAAATAGAGAGACACTAAGCGCGACGATGAACTTTTTCCTCAGCACGGTCTGGTATAGGAAAATCAACTTCACATCCAGCATCGGCCCCAGCACAAGAAACGCGAGCTTCGCGCCCCAAGTGAATTTCGCGAGCGTGGCCGCGATGAACGCGTCCGAGGTGCTGCAGAGACTGAGAATGAAAGCCAAAGCCATCAGCGCTGCGGGAGCGACCAACGTATTTCCCGCCAAGCCATCCAGCCACTGGGTCCCGGGAGCGATACCGGTATTGAACAGCGCGGTGATCGCGACACCGATGGTGAAATAAACCCCGACATCCACGAAATCCTTCTGCGCCGACCGCATCGCCGCAATCAGGCGCGAGTCGTCCGGTTCGTCGTCATGATGGTGCGAATGATCATGCGCATGATCGTGGTCGTGCCCGCAGGAGTGATCGTGCGACGATTTCTCAACCACCGGCTCTTTCTCCATTTTATCCACCAAGCTCTTCCTTAAAATCGCCCGGATCGGAACCCTCGCGACCACCAGCCCCACCCCGACTGCCACCAGATAGCCCAGCAACATGCGGCCACCCGTCATCATCCATGGCGCCTGTCCCTGAAACGCCTTCCAAGTGCTTAACGCCGTGATCGGATTCACGATAGGTGCTGCGAGCATGTAGGTCAGCGCGCAGCTAACCGGCAGGCCTTTTCCAACCAGCCGGCGTATGACAGGAACCACCGCACACTCGCAGACTGGAAAAACCGCACCGAGCAGCCCGGATACCATTACCGCCAGCGTGCGGTTCTTCGGCAGGAAGCGATCCATCGTTCCCGGTGGAAGATAGATATCGATGAAGCCACTGATGAGCGTTCCCAAAAGGATGAAAGGAGCACCCTCAAAAAGGATACTTAGAAACGCCAAGGCGAAATCCTGTTGGGCATCGGAGTTCATTGCAGTGAAGCCAAGCTAGAATTTCGGAAGCTTGCAAGGCCGGAGAACGTCACGCCATCACCGCTGCGGATACTTCCTCGGAAACGGCCTTACCAGCCAGCACCCCAACGAACGCCAAACCGAACTCTAGTGCGGTGCCCGCTCCACGGGAGGTGAGGAATTCTCCGTCATTCACCAGGCGCTCACCGGTGTTTTCGGGAAGTTCGTCCTTGGTGGTGAAATGTGCGGTGATTCGTCTCCCGTCGATCAGTCCCGCGTCTTTCAGAAGCAGCGGAGCGGCACAGATCGCGGCGACCAGCTTGCCTTCTGAGTGAAAACGACGGATCAGCGCGATCACTTTTTCGTTACCTCGCAGTTCCTTCACAGCCGGTCCGCCAGGCAGGAAAAGTGCGTCGAATTCTTCCTCGGCAACATCCTCAAGCAACGCGTCCGCGCGAAACCGCATCCCGCATTTCCCAACAACATCCATACCCGAAACTCCGGCCATCAGAACCTCGACCCCCGCCCTACGGAGCAGATTCACGGGAGTCACCGCCTCAATCTCCTCAAAACCATTTTCCAAAATACAGAGCACTCGTTTCATGGTCGCACCTTTACCCAATTCGAACTTGCTTTCCAAAACCAACTTACATTTTGATGTGGAAACCCTCCCTTAATGAGATTTATTCTCAAAATAAGTCTTGCAGTTGAGAATGATTCGCAATAAGAGAGCGTTGTTGCGCGCAGCAATCCATGCAAATGAAGAAGACTCACCGAAACACGACCGCCGCCTGCACCGCGATCTGCCTCGCAGCCGCCCAGCTCGCCCCCGCCCATACATTCCGCGAACGCCTTGCCGAAGGTGGAACGCTGAGTGCCGACGATATCGATGCCGCTTTTTCCCAACCGCAGGACATGGTCTGGTATGACCGTTTCAGCTTCGGATCATATGGCGAAGCCCACTTCAACACCGGCGATGTTCCCGATAAATTCGACATCCACCGCCTCGTCCTTTTCACAGCCTATGAGTTCAACAACCGGTTCCGCTTCATTTCCGAGGTCGAGCTGGAGCACCTCTACTCAAACGACCCGGGAACGGATCTCGTCTGGGAACTCGAGCAAGCGTATTTCGAACTCGACCTCGGGAATAACTACCACCTTCAAACGGGTGGGTTCCTCGTGCCGGTCGGCATCACCAACGAAATCCACGAACCTACCACCTTCTACGGCGTGGAACGCAACCGAATCGAAACCGAAATCATTCCCACCACTTGGACCGAGTTCGGATTTCTACTGAGAAAAAACTACGACAGCGGCCTGCAGTGGGACTTTGCCGTGCATCGCGGCCTCCGGGTTTCCCCGGCAGATTTCAATGCCAACGGTCCCGACATCCGGGAAGGTCGCCAGAAGAAGAACACCTTCGACGACATGTTCTCAGCCGCGACCGCCCGGGTCAAATACACAGGAATCAAGGGCCTGGAACTCGCAGCGGCCATGCAATACCAGCATGACATCAGCCAGGGCCCTGAAGACAACAGTGCCTTCCTCACCACCGCCCATTTCATCTACACCAACGGAGGCTTCGGACTCCGCGGACTCGCGGCGAACTGGAATATCAACGGCGAGACAGCACCCGGCAGCGGAATCGATATCGACAACCAATACGGTGCCTTCATCGAACCCTCCTACAAGTGGCAATTCGAAAATGGCATGGCAGTCGGCACATTCGCACGCCTCCTGTATTGGGAAAACGAAGACGCTCCGGATGGACAGACCGACTATCAAGCCGGCATCAACTTCTGGCCCACGGAAAACACCGTCGTCAAAGCCGATTGGATTTACGAAGATCGCACCGGCGGACAGACCAACCGCAACATATATAACTTCGGAGTTGGCTACGCATTCTGATAGTCGATAATCCTCTGGCTTCCTTCCAATGAAACACCTCCCCCACATCCTCGTCATCGCACTTGCCCTCGTGGCCTGTGCGCATGGCGCGGAGCGTGTTTACATGAAGCCCTCCGATTTCATCAAATCCTCCTTTGGTGGTAAAATTCCCGATACTTCCGTCCTGAATCTTTCCGGCAGCGTCAAATCCCGAGCCAAAAAAATCATGGCGCACAGCTATGGGGAATCCCGGGTCCGCTATTGGAAACGGGGCAACCGCAGTGTCTGGATTCTTGAGGAAATCGGAAAAACCCAACCCATCACAACCGGATTGCTGGTCGAAAACGGCCGCATCAAATCCGTTGAAATCCTAATCTACCGCGAAAGCCACGGCTGGGAGGTCAGCAAACCGTTTTTTACCAAGCAGTTTTCAAACGCCTCCTTGAAAAGCGGCGACCAACTGTCTACCGGGATTAGCAATGTCGCCGGAGCCACACTCTCCGTTAGAGCAGTCACGAAGCTCGCCCGCCTGGCACTGTATTTCGATTCGATAACTTGAAATCGTGGCCTCTCCCCGACCAAAAAAACGATGGACCCGCCTTTCACACCAATGGCTGGGAGTCATTCTTCTGGTCCCTCTCACCATTGCCTGCGTCACCGGCCTGATCCTGAACCACACGGTCGATCTTGATCTCAGCAAGCGCCACGTCACCTCCGACTGGATCCAGTCCCGCTACGGAATGACTCTCGAAGGCGAACCCAAAGCGTTCGGACTCGATTGGAAAGCCTACGCCGCCAGATGGGATGGCCAGCTTTTTCATCGGGATAATATCGTGAATGACGATTCCCTGCTCGTTGCGGCGGTTCCGCTTCGAGATGGTACCGCCGTCGTCACCGCGACGTCGGTTCACTATTTCGGTCTCGATGGTGAACTTATCGAAACCCTCGACTCCCTGACCCTTCCGGAAACTCCCATCACTCGTGCAGGTCGCACGGAAAACCTCACCCTCGTTCTTGAGACCGAATCCGGGAATTTCACCAGCGATGCGAATCTACTCGATTTCAGCGAAACACCCACTGGACAGAACATCGCCTGGTCAGGTTCCGTGACTCCGTCCGAATCCGATCGCACAATTTGGAAGACCGCCTATTCAGGAGAAGGGATTCCACTCGACCGCGTCATCCTGGATCTGCATTCCGGGCGCTTCTTCGGCACCATCGGAAAGTGGATCTACGATCTCACGGTCATTGGCGTGCTGATTCTTTCAGCGACCGGCCTCGTTCTGTTTTTCCGAACACGCAGACGCGCCCGATGAACCGTCGCCGCGCCATGACCATTCTCGGAGCGGTAAGTCTGGGCGGACTTCCCTCCTGCAAACGGCAGCCAGTTCTCCGGACATTTTCAACCTTCGCATTCGGCACTCAGGTCCATTTTCACACTCATTCCGTCTCTGGAACCACGTTCGAAACGGTCTCCAGAGAATGCGACGAGCGCCTCCTCGAAATCGAATCCCTGTTCAGCCTCTACGATACCGAGTCGACGATTTCGCGCCTGAACCGCGACGGCTATCTCGAAAATCCTCCTGCGGAATTTCTTCATTTAGTCCGCACCGCGCTGGAATACGGTGACAAAACCGGAGGTGTTTTCGACATCACTGTGCAACCTCTCTGGAACTGGCGACAGAAGTGGAAGGAGGCGGATACTAACGAGCGGGCGACCATGTACTCCGAGTCATGGGAGCAGACTCTCGCACTGGTCGATTATCGCAACGTGAGGGCGAACGAAAAATCCATCTCCTTCACCAAACCCGGAATGGCCATCACCCTGAATGGTATCGTGCAAGGCTACGCCACCGACCAGATCGTCTTATTACTCAGGAAACACAGCGTCCACAACGCACTCGTCAACATCGGTGAATACGCGGCCATCGGAAATGCACCGGACGGAGAACCCTGGAACGTGGAACTCGCCGCGACTGGTAAGCCACTCGCGCTCCCGCCGGGTCGCGCGCTCGCCGTTTCCGCTGGCAGCGGCCACACCTTCGAGCCCGAAGGCCGCCTTCATCACATTTTCCGCCCTTCCGACGGTGTGAACACCCGCCCCTACAGTTCGATTGTAGTCACCGCACACACCGCCGCTTTGGCCGATACTCTATCTACGACGTTCACCGTAGCCAGTGGAGCGGAACGTCGTGCCATTTTAGAAAAATTCCCCACCGCCGACTTCCGGGAGATCAAAAACTAGGACTGCGCCTACACAAGCCCAACCGCCCTCTTCACCCGGTCGAGCACCTTGGCGGATTCCTCACGAGCTCGTTCGGCTCCTCTCCGGAGAACCTCATCCACGTAGCCGGGATCAGCGAGGACTTCCTCACGGCGTTGCCTCATATCGGAAAAATAATCCCAATAGGCATCGGCCAGGCGCTTCTTGAAATCCCCGTATCCGAAGCCTCCGCTTTTGTGGTCCGCTATCATACTCTCAAGCTCTGCCCCACTGGCAAACAGCTTGTAGAGCGCAATCACCGTGGAGTCATCCGTTGGTTTCGGATCTTCAACCGGAGTCGAGTCGGTCACGATTTTCATCACCAGCTTCTTCAGTTTCTTTTCCTCACCGAAGATCGGTAGGGTATTATTGTAGCTCTTGCTCATCTTCCGCCCGTCGGTGCCGATCACCAGTTCGGTTTCCTCTTTAATGATCGCTTCCGGCATCACAGCCGTGCCTTCGCCGTAGGTTTCGTTGAGCTTGGTCGCGAGACTGCGAGTCACCTCAAGATGTTGTTTCTGGTCCTTTCCGACTGGAACCTTGTTCGAATCGTAGAGCAAAATATCCGCCGCCATCAGCACCGGATACGCATACAGCGCATGGTTCGGGGAAATTCCCTGCGCGACCTTGTCTTTATAGGAATGGCACTTCGCCAGCAGCGGCATCGGGCACACGGTCGAAAGAATCCACGCCAGCTCGTTCACCTCTGGGACCGCGCTCTGCCGGAAGAAAACCGATTTCTCCGGATCGAGACCACACGCAAGGAAATCAACTGCAAGCTCCCGCACGTTTTCGCGCAGCGCGGCCCCGTCGCGACCGGATGTCATCGCATGGTAGTCGGCGATGAAATAGTAGCACTCGCCTTCGGATTGCAGCTCCACGGCGGGCTTCATCGCGCCGAAATAATTTCCCACGTGCAGTTTGCCGCTTGGTTGCAGTCCAGTCAGAATCCTCATCTCGCAAACCTTGTTGCCAGCCACTCCCCACGGTCAAGTCCACTTTACGATGCGGCACTTCTAGAACGGATGCGGTATTGCTACCGATCAACCACCATTTTTAATATCGATCAGCGGCTGAGTGTGAAACTGCGGGTGAAGGAGATTCCATCACGCTTCCCGGTCATGAGACCGAAGAGGAGGCTGTCGTTGATGTAGAGGATTTTATAGCTGACTTTGACGCCCTCGGGGGTGGTCATCGTGCCTTTCCAGCGGGGTATCTCGGTTTGTTTTTTGTTCAGGAGAACGTTGACGTCGTTGGAATCGAGATTGTTTTTTCCGATGGATTTCCACTCCCATGATTTTTCGCCAATCGGGACTGCTCCAAGTTCGATTTTCTGGCCTTGGCCCTTGCAGATCATCGAAGTGCCGCCGTGAGGGAAATTCAGATTCACGGTCATGGTTTTGACGGAGGGATTGGTCTGAAGAATCGCGGTTCCTTTACCTTTCAGAAGTCCGGTGTTCGCGTTCCATGTCCATTTGGTTGACATTTCGTCCCAAGGGAAGACTTCGACTGCCGAGGCGACGCTTGCCAGACTGATGAAGAAGGTGGTCAGGAGAGTTGTCGTGATATTTTTCATAATGGAGATATTCTTTATGGAAATCTTTATTTCGGGAGCTCCCATAGAGCGTCGGTAGCCTTGTCTTTGAGCTGAAATTTCATCATTTGGACGTATTGCTCGGCAGTATAATCCTGGTCTCCCATTGCTTCAAGGGCTATATCCATAGAGGCTTGCACGTCGATGACCCATTCGCCGTTTTCCTCGATGAAATTGAGATTTATGCCTGGAATCGCGTTGCCATCCATTATCAACGCGGCAGTTGCTTTTTCTCCGTTCAATTCAATTTCGCCCAAGGTTTGCTTTTGAAGCACCTCGGCCATATTGGCGTCGGATTTAGCGAAGACATCCGAGAGCTGCGCGATATCGAATTCTTCCAATTCTTTTTTGTTCATAATCGCTCGGAATTTCAAAGCGGTCATGATCTCGAACATATTCTTTTTGAGTAGCTCCTCTTTGCTTGCTGTGAGGGCCAACTTTCGGTTTTTCTCAATCATCTCCGGGTAGGCTTTCGACTGGGTTTTGATAATCATCTCGCTGTCTTGGCTGATGACAGCGTCTTTGTATTCCTTATGGACTTTGATGATGTCTTCTTTGTCCCCGGCAAGAACCGGAGTTGCAACGAAAAGAAGAGCGGGGAGTATGAATTTTGTTATTTTCATGGTAATTAGCCTCGGACTTCCAAACCGCTTTGCCAAGAATTTTAGCATTGGGCTACTGTAGCGAATCTTGCGAGATCTGTGCCTGAAAGAACGCGACAGTTTGGATTTGAACTTTCGGGCCGAGTAGTTAAAAAACCTCCATGCGAATTCTGATCACCGGCGGTGCCGGCTTCCTCGGCTCCCATCTCTGCGAACGCCTGCTCAACGAGGGAAACGAAGTCATTTGCCTGGATAACTATTTCACCGGGAGAAAACGCAACATCGCGCATCTGATGGTAAACCCGTATTTCGAGCTCGTCCGCCACGATGTCACGGAGCCTTTCAAATTCGAGGTCGATCGCATCTACAATCTCGCCTGCCCCGCTTCGCCACCCCACTACCAGCACAACCCGATCAAAACGATCAAGACCTCGGTCCTCGGTGCGATCCATACCCTGGGACTCGCCAAGCGCACCGGAGCGCGCGCTTTCCAGGCATCCACTTCAGAGGTATACGGTGATCCGGAAATCCACCCCCAACCGGAATCCTACAAGGGTTCCGTCAATCCCATCGGTATCCGCGCCTGCTACGACGAGGGGAAACGCTGCGCCGAAACCCTTTTCTTCGATTACCACCGCCAGAACGGCGTCGATATCCGCGTCGTCCGCATTTTCAACACTTACGGCCCCCGGATGCTTCCCGACGACGGCCGGGTGGTCTCCAACTTCATCGTCCAGGCATTGAAAGGCGAAGACCTCACTATCTACGGCGACGGCACGCAGACACGTTCCTTCTGCTATATGGATGATTTGCTCGAAGGCTTCATCCGCCTCATGGAAAAGGACGGCATCACCGGCCCCATCAATATCGGTAACCCCGGTGAATTCACCATGCTCGAGCTCGCCGAACTCATCCTCAAAAAAGTCGGCGGCAAATCGAAACTCACCTTCCACCCACTTCCGGGAGATGATCCCAAACAGCGCCGCCCGGATATCACACTCGCGAGAAACGAACTCGGTTGGGAACCTCAGGTGAAACTCGAAGACGGCCTCGATCCGACCATCGATTATTTCCGTAAACTACTCGCGGAATCCTGATTTCAAAGTGACCCAATTCTCCTCTGGCCTTCCGGTTTCATTTGGGATAGTGTAAGGCACTATGAAAACCCTGATCGCTCTAGTTGTATTCGCATTCACCATTCCCGCAGCCATCGCCCAATCCGCCGCGCAACAGGCCGAAGCCTATTATCAAAGAGGAGTCGCCGCTGAAAAAGCCGGTAATCCGGATGCCGCCATCGCCGCCTACAAGACGGCGCTCAGGCTCCACCCAGGCCATGCCCATGCCCGTTATCGGGCCGGTCAGGTGAAAATCCACGCCAAGGATATCAAGTCCTCGGCGACCGAAGCTAAAATCGGTGCCGTGATGATCCCGGTTTACCAACTCGAAGACGCCTCATTGCAGGAGGCGATTGAGCTGCTGGCGATCGCGATGGAAAAGGAAACCAATGGAGAAATCGCTCCGAATTTCATCATCGAAGACCCGAAGAACAAATTGGAAAACGTCACGGTTACGATGAATCTCAAGAACATCCCTGTGAAAGCGATTCTGGATTACCTGCTTACCCATACAAAAACCAAAGCGCGTTATGACGAATATGCGGTGGTGATCATGGCCCGCTGAGTATGATCTCTCGACTTCACGCAATCCTCCCGCATCAATCACAACATGCGTGAGGAACTCTTGGCCAATCCGGTCTTTTCAATGGCAGCGACGCAGTTTGACCGCGTCGCTGAATTCTTGGGACTTGCTCCTGATATCAGTGAACGCTGCAAGTGGCCGAAACGTATCATCACAGTCACCGTTCCCATCAAACGCGACGATGGCAGCACGGAGGTGTTGATGGGGCACCGTGTGCAACACCATCTCACCCGCGGTCCCGTCAAAGGAGGACTCCGTTACCACCCGGATGTCGATGTGGGTGAAGTCGCCGCTCTCGCTATGTGGATGAACTGGAAATGCGCCCTGCTCGATCTCCCTTTCGGTGGAGGAAAAGGCGGCATTTGCTGCAAGCCGATGGAAATGTCGGACGGCGAACTCGAGCGCATGACACGCCGCTTCACCATGGAAATGATTCCATTCATCGGCCCGGAAATCGATGTGATGGCCCCGGACATGGGAACGAACGAACAGACCATGGCATGGATCACCGATACTTACGCGACCCATTGCGGCCATCTGGTGCCTGCCATTGTCACAGGGAAACCGCTCACCCTTCAAGGCTCCGCAGGGCGCACCCGGGCCACCGGCCACGGTGTCGCCTTCCTCGCTTCCAACGCTCTTTCTAAGATCGGAGATCCAAAAACCCCCGCCACGGCGATCGTTCAGGGATTCGGGAATGTCGGGATGCACGCTGCCGCCACCCTTTCCTCCTACGGGATCAAGGTCACCGGAGTTTCCGATGTCAGCGGAGCACTTTGGAACCATGAAGGCATTGATATCAACAAGCTAATTGACTATGCGGCCAAAAACAAAACCATCGAAGGCTTCCCCGGAGCAGGTGCGACTGACTCCGATGAAATGATACTCAGAGAATGCGATATTCTCGCCCCCTGCGCTGTCGGTGGAGTGATCAACAAAAGCAACGCTGCCTCCCTAAAATGCCGGGTTATTGCCGAAGGAGCCAATGGCCCCACCACTCCGGAGGCCGACCGTATCATCGAAGAGCGCGGAGATATTTTCATCATTCCGGATATCCTCTGCAACGCCGGGGGAGTCACCGTTTCATACTTCGAATGGGTTCAGAACCTGCAACGCTTCCAATGGTCGGAAAAGGAAGTCATCACGAAGTTGGAAACCAAACTGAATGCCTCCTTCGATCAAGTCGCCGCATATGCGACAAAGCACAAAATCCCAAACCGGATGGCCTCGCAGGCAATCGCCATCAGCAGGGTGGCAAACGCAAAGACCACACGAGGACTCTTCCCGTAGGTAATCTCTCCAAAACAAAAAAAGCCGTCCCCCTTTAATCAGCGGAACGGCTTTGGAAATGGTGGTTTCTGTTATTTGGCTTTCACAGTCATCACGCCTTGCATGATCGCAAAATGCCCGGGGAAAGAGCACAGGAATGGGTAGTCTCCGGCAGCTGGAGCCGTGAAAGTGATTTCATCGGACTCCCCGCCGCCAAGCATCTTCGTGTGCGCGATAATTTGTTTTTTGGATTCCGCGTCTTGTGGAATATAGCCGTTGTCCTTCTCTGGCGCGCACTTCGCCGAGAAGGCGGGAAGCACCGTGCCTTCATCTAGGATCACGACGTTGTGCCCCATCGCAACAGCAGGAAGTTGCCCGATGTGTTTGAAGGAGAGCACAACTTTCTGACCTTCAGTAACTTCGAAGGATTTGATGTTATACTGCATCTGGTCATTTCCAGTGATTTCGATCTTGGCGTCCTCAGCGAATGCGAATTGAACAAGAGCGGCGGATATCAGTGTGATAGCGAAGTTTCTCATGGTTGTTTGTAGGTCATTGGTTTACGTCCTGTAACTTGCTCATTTTTCAATATTTCGCAAGCGATCCATCGAATTTTCCTCAAATGCTCCATTTACTCTAGCATCCCATCGACAATATGCTTAAATGCTTTGTCGGTCGGTCTCAACCACAATAAGAAAGTTGGCACACTGCTTGCTTTCCTCAATCTACCAATTCGCTGCAATCATGAAAAAAATCGAAGCTATCATTAAACCATTCAAGCTTGAAGAAGTCAAAGAAGCCCTCGCAGAGGTCGGAGTCCAAGGAATGACCGTTACCGAGGTCAAAGGATTCGGACGACAAAAAGGCCATACTGAGATCTACAGGGGGTCAGAATACACTGTGGATTTCCTTCCCAAGGTTAAAATCGAAATCGTTGTCGACGACGAGCAAGCCGAAGGCGTCGCTCAAGCGATCGTCAAAAGCGCCAATACCGGCAAGATCGGAGATGGTAAGGTTTTCCTCTCCAGCGTCGAAGAAGCGATCCGCATTCGCACAGGTGAAACCGGTTCTTCTGCAGTCGCAGTGAATTAAGGTCAGTCTCTTCGGGAAACTTTCAATAACCGTCATTGCCTGAAAAGGCATGGCGGTTTTTTTTGGTGCTTGCTCGCGCAGTGAAAACCTTTTCGCGGCTTCGGCCATACGGGAACTGGCGCGTGCGATAATCCCGTCAAAGGCAAGCCTGCCGCCTCTCTTAGTAAGCATGCGTTCGGGAGCGGGGTGGATAAAACAGTCCCAACCAGCCTCTTGGGCGTATGCGTGACAGCCTGCGAATGCATCCAAGTGCCGCCTGAAACCCCAGGCCATCTCCAGGACGATTGCGACACGACGCTTGGTTTGATGTTGTTCTCGATTCATGAGATTTCCAGATTTACCCCATATCGATTCGCCTTAGTTCACGATTGATGTAAATCCCGCAACAACGGAATGGCGTAAATAATCGACGTAAAATCGCATATCGGAGTGGCCGTGGTCGATTCGGCGGTTGACTGTCGCTTGGCTGGCAAGTGATATTTCCGAGTCCGAAGCGGTCTCTCATCTAGGAGGCGATTCTTTGAACCCAAGTCAAATTTAGCAATGCCTCAATATTACACGAATACCGAAGAAGGGACGAAGGTCGCGTCAGCCGTAGCTGTGCTGGGCGGTGAACTAACGTCGGATTTTATTTCCTCGCTGCGCAAGGGTTACCAAATGACGGGTATCGACCGCGCGCGGCACAACGCTGTGACTAGCGGTGATCTGAATGCCCTTTCCCTGAATCGTGAAGTCCTGCGGGGTGACGACGGTCATTTCAGTCATAGGATTAAAACCAAAGGGGTCACTCACCAGAAGCGGTCCGGCTGTTGCTGGATGTATGCCGCGCTCAATACCATCCGCCCCCAGATCATACGCGAGTGCGGCATGTCGGAATTCGAGTTTTCAGTCACTTTCTTGCAATTCTGGGACAAGATGGAGAGAGCTAACCTCTATTTCGAGTCGGTGATGGCGATGGACGAAACGGATTTCCTAGACCGTGAGTGGGAAGTGCTCAACAGCTCTGCCCTGGAGGATGGCGGCTGGTGGAATTTCGTGGTTGGATTGATAAAAAAATACGGAGTGGTTCCGAAATCCGCGATGCCGGAAACGCATGGGAGTTCCAATACCGCAGCATTCAACGAAGTCTTCAGACGCCTCGTCCAGTCGCGTGCGGTGAAGATTCTCGAAGCGAGTGCGAGTGACTGCGGTGAGGAAAAGGTGCGGGCTTTGAAAGAAGACGCTCTGCGTGAAGTTTACCGTTTTCTTGTGATCAACTTCGGCGAGCCGCCGGCGGAATTCGAATGGCGCTACAAACGATCCGATAAAAAGGAAGACGACTCTACGGAGGCTGTTGAGGATGGGAATCTTTCCTTGGCAGAAATTTTTACGCCGAAGTCGTTTTTTGAACGCTTCGCCAAACGTTCGCTCGATGATTACGTGTGTTTATACAACGATCCCAAGAACGAACTGAACCGACATTACGTATTCAAGGGCGCTAGTAACATCGTCGGCACCAATTGCATGGATTTCGTCAATGTGGAGATGGCACCGATGAAGGAGATCGCGATTGCCTCGATCCGGGCCAATGAGCCGATGTGGTTCGCAGTGAACATGCACTACGACCAATCCAAAGACCTGGGATTGATGCATGACCGGCTGTTCGACTATGAGAGTCTCTTCGGACTGGATCTGAGCTTGAGCAAGGCGGACCGAGCGCGTTTCCATGCCGCGGCATCCAATCATGCGATGACCCTGATGGGTGTCGATCTTGATAAGGAGAATAATCCGAAGAAATGGCTGGTTGAAAACAGCTGGGGGGACGAACAGGGCAAGGATGGCTGGTGGACTCTGCACGATTCATGGTTCGATGAGCATGTCTACACAGTCATCGTGCACCGACGTCATGTTCCGGAGGAAACACTCAAGCATTTCGATGAAGAGGCGACCGAGCTGCCCGCTTGGTATCCGGGTGTGCCCGGGGTGAGTTAAGCCGATGAGCCTTCGTTAGCGGAAACAGACAAGTTCCGAGTTTTTTGGAATTTTCTTTAAAAAAGCCTGCTATTGAGTCTTCATTCCGCGCCCGAAGAAAGAAACACAGGTCCCGCAACAAACGACATACCCTTTAGACATGCCCCATACTCGAAAAAAACCAGCATCCGGCAAAAACACATCCGACCGTCCTTCATCAATTCTGTTCCATGCGGATGCCAATGATCCAGATATGCTCTATTTCAGCCGCTTCAGTGCGTTTGATCCATATCTGGCCTTCTCCTACAAGGGAAGAAAGATTGGAATTTCGCACAGTATGGAGTTCTCTCGAATGAAAGCCGAATCCGGCTTCGACGAGGTAATTCTGCTAACCGATCTCCAGAAAGGTGCTGCGAAACGCTTCAAACTTACGAATGGTAACAAGCCGGACGAAGCGCAGTTGGTCAAACACCTTGCTAAAGAGTATAAAATCGAGGAGTTCCTGGTTGGTTCGAGATTCCCTGTCGGTCTCGGGTTTGAGTTGAAAGACGCTGGGCTTAGAATGGTCCCGGCAAAACCAGGTGAGTTGTTTCCCGGGCGGGAGCAGAAGACGGCCGACGAGGTCGAGGCCCTGAGGAAGGGAAATGCGGCGAGCGCGGCAGGTTTCCGGGCAGTGAAAAAGGCGCTTTCCGAATCCAAGATCAAGGGTGACAAACTCATCCACGAAGGCCGTGTCCTGACCTCGGAACGTCTTCGAGAACTCATCAGCCTTGCGGCCTTGGAAAAAGCCGCGATAGCGCTGCACACGATCGCCGCTGGGGGAGATCAGGCATGTGATTGCCACAACGCCGGCACCGGACCGATCAAGCCGAACGAGTTGATCGTAGTGGATATTTTCCCGCGCCGCTCGTTGGACGGCTACTGGGGCGACATGACCCGGACATTCCTCAAAGGCAAAGCCAGCGATGACCAGCGCAAGCTCGTACGGACGGTCAAAAAAGCTCATCAGCTCGGTATTGACATGGTCAAGCCGGGCGTTTCCGGAGGCAAGGTTCACAATGCGGTGCAGGCGTTTTTCGATAAGGAAGGCTACGTCACCAAGAGGGATTGTGCAGAGCCGGAAGGTTTCTTCCACGGCCTCGGACACGGGATCGGACTGGAAGTGCACGAAGCCCCGTTCATGCGCCAGACTGCGACGTTTAAATTCAAAAAGGGCATGACCGTGACAATCGAGCCGGGCCTCTATTACAAAGGCCTCGGTGGCTGCCGGATCGAGGACATGGTCCACGTGGTTCCGGGAGGAACCGAGATGATTTCCAACGCTCCCTACAAGTGGGAGATTGCCTGATTCAATGAGGTTTGCACGCCCGCTGCGTGGTCGTCACCCGACCTGACGGCTTCTGCTGCGGAACATCCGTATCAACCTCAACCTGTATGGCTCTCTCCGACACACTAACCTTGGAATAGTCGAATACTCACTTCCTAGGAGCGACTGTGAACCGATAGGTCCCGCTGCCGATCTCCATGCGGTGGAGATCTGGAGTGCTTTCCGAGACTTTGATTTCAGGGTGCTCGGAGAGTGGCTTGTCACTTTCGGTTATGATGTGGTCAGGAGTGGCTGGGAGTTCGACCGTGGCGGTGGCGGTCGGCGGGATGGTGATTTCAAACTCGCGGATATCGCCGGAGATTTTCCAGTTCGAGGTGATCGTGCCGCGGACGGTTTCGTGGGAGCTTTTCACCCAAGTGAGGTCACCGACGAGTTGGGGGCGGATGAGGATGCGGTCGAAGCCGATGGCGTCGGGTGCGCATTGGATGCCGCCGAGCCAGCGGAAAAACCACGCGGAGACGGAGCCGAACATCGGGTGGTTATGGGAGTAGGTGTTTTCCTCCTGCTCCCAATGTTCCCAGAGGGTGGTGGCCCCGTTTTTGAGCATCCATTTCCATGAGGGGAAAGTCTCGCGGTTGGCCAGGCCGTAGGCGAGGTCGCCGCGACCGTTTTTGGAAAGCTGCTCCAACAGGATGCGGGTCCCGAAAATTCCGGTGGTGAGGCGTGGTGAGTCTTCGGGGGCGGTGAGGTTTCTCACGAGTTCATTGAAGACCGCCTGCCGGGAGGCTTCGGGTGTCGCGTTGAAACCGAGCGCGAAGGTTTGGGCGGACTGTGTCGCCACGCCTACCTTGCCGGTTTCCTTGTCGAGGAAATCCTTGGACCATGCTTTCATGGATTCGTCGGCCAATGCTTCGTAGCGGGTGGCGTCATCATTTTTGCCGATGAGGCGGGCCAGGCGGGCGACGCGTTTTGCGGCATCGATGAACATGGCTGTCAGGAACGCGGGGCCTTTGCCTTTTTCAAGGGATTCGTGATCGCCGAGGCCGGTGGTGATGAGGCCTTCCTTGCGTGTGGCGGCCACGCCATCGAGCCATTTCATCGCCACCGGAACCTGTTCTTCCAACAGCGCGTCCGCTCCGTAGTGCTGGTGCAGTTGTTCGAGCAGCAGCGGGTGGACCATCGCCCAGCCGACTCCGCAGTAATCAATGCCGACAAAGGGCGCGGTATCGGTCAGACGGCCGTCGGGCCGGACCGCGTCACTCCAGTCGCGCACGGTTTTGGCGTAGAATCCGGCCATATCGAAGTTCATCATGAACGCTTCGCTGGTGGCGACGATGTCGCCGCCGTAACCGAAGCGCTCGCGGTGCGGGCAGTCGGATTGAACTGTGACGATATTGGCTAGGAAGGTGTGGCGGCAGACCTCCTGGATGCGGTTCAAATCTTCGTTCGAGCAGGAGAACGATCCCGCATCGGGAACATCCGTGCGCAGTGGGAAGGCGCGTATGTCGGAAGTTTGAGGAGCTTTCCCAAGGCCGCTGATTTCCATGTAACGGAAGCCGTGGAAGGTGAAGCGGGGTCGGAAAGTTTCGCCACCGCCCTTGGTGATGTAAACGTCCTGTTGCCAGGCATACTCGGGAGCACCCGGGCCGCCTTTCGGAATTTTGGTTCCGTCCGGGCCATCTTTCATTCCCTTGATCTGCCCGGCTGTGCTGGTGAGGGTATTGAGTGAACCGTCTTCGTTGAGTAGTTCTCCGTAGCGGAGGATGAGTTCGGTTCCTGCGGGGGCATCGATTTTGATTTCCGGCAGGCCGGTAAAATTACGTCCGAAGTCGACGATGTGGAGTCCTGGAGAAATCGTTTTCACGGACTTTGCGGGGATGACCTCTTTAAGCCGGGCGGGTTGCATCCGCAGAGACTGCAGCGGTTCGAGGGTGTCTTCGGTGAGGTTGACCGGCTTCCAGGTTGCAGCATCGAACCCGGCTGTGTTCCAACCTTCGGGATCGAGGCGGGCGTCGCGGTGCTCGCCGAGGTAGATGCTGTTGCGGATGGTCGGGCCTTGGGTAGTGGTCCAGCCCTCGCCGCTGGTGATACTGGTCGAGGTGCCATCCGGATGTTTGATGACGAGACAGGCGATGGCGCGGGGGCGTCCGACTGGCAGCGAACCGCGGATATTGCGGTGGCCCCACATGCGGAGTGGCAGTGGATTATACCAACCGTTGCCGAGCTCGAGGCCGAGGCAGTTGCCGCCTTCTTTCAACTGTGAGGTGACGTCGTGGGTGCGGAAAAGGATGCGCTTTGCGAAGTTTGTCCAAGGCGGATCGAAGACATGGTCGTCGAGGTCTTCGCCGTTGATGCTGGGCATGGCCAAGCCGAGGCCGGCGATGTGGAGCCTGGCGCTGGAAATGGGTTTGGTGATTTCGAATTCGCGGCGCATGAGCGGAGCGGGATCCGGTTTATAGAAATCCGCGTCTTGCGTGGGATTGGCGCGACCGTCGTCCATCCAGCGAGCGCCTTGCCAGTCGGCGGGCGTCTCGGGAGCCACTTCCCAGACGGCCGTTTCGCTCCACGGCGAGGGTTCTTCACCTTCCGACCACCAGCGGACCTTCCAATGGCAGGTGGTTCCGGCAGCAGGAGCTTTGCCATCGTAGCTCAGTCCGGGGGTGCGTTCCGTGGCGACTTTTCCGGAGTCCCAGAGATCGGCTTTTTCTTCTTCAAGCAGGGACTCGCTGCTGGCGACAAGGATCTGCCATGCTTTTGCGTCGATGCTTCTTGTTTCGGATTCGATCTGCCAGGTGAGGCGGGGCTTTGATGATCCTCCGAGAGTGATCGCGTTGCCATCGCTGCGCAGATCCATTGCGGGTGCCAGAGGTTCCGCATGGATCGGTGTGATGATCGAAGAGATGATTGTAATAGCGGTGAGGATTTTCATGAGAACCGCCATACGATGGATGGCTCATCAGAAAGTGCGAACCGATTTTTTTCGAGATATCATCCGCTGGTGTTTAGCAGCGATCGCTTCGGTGTCAGAAACGCTTATCGAGCAAGCGAGGGATTCCAACGGTTGAGTTGGCGGGATGGATCGAAGGTTTTTTCAACGGGGAGGGTTTCCACATGACCATCGACAAAGAGGTAGTTGGACTTTCCAT